>Ga0209491_10012139_pt1 | contig 10023 bp, 4 predicted proteins | sample BON02_FD_187213 | JGI IMG/M metagenome (GOLD analysis project Ga0209491, IMG submission 187213) | Freshwater microbial communities from Lake Bonney liftoff mats and glacier meltwater in Antarctica - BON-02 (SPAdes) (version 2) | ecosystem: Environmental > Aquatic > Freshwater > Ice > Glacier... | reverse complement strand
CCCCTTGCGGCGTCGCAAGTAACTGGAAGGAAAGACATGGAAGTACCCCACAATTTTACACAACCTTAGATCACATTCTTGCGCATCTTTTAGTGTCTCCTTGACCCACCAAAAACATGCAGTTTTGCAGGGTCGATCAAACTGTGTTGCATGTTGACAGGTCTCTTTTGGGGTGCTGTGGACAGTTTCGCAGGCCTCTTCAACGGATTTTACTACATATTTACCGTTGAAAGCAACAGTAAAGCTGACAAATTTGACAATTTTGTCTCGATGAAAATCCTCAATACGCCTCTTACACCAAAGAGTCATGGGATCCGTACTAAGAGACCTGAACAGGAACAAAACCTCCAGACGAAAAAGGGTGAAATTAGCCGGCCTTGGAGGATGAATTTGATTGGAAATTTCTTATTACGTCTACCGATTGATTGGTTGTGAAAAGGATTCCAACTCCAATACTGAGTGATCACAACGACATAGTTTGTACCAAACAGTAATTAAGAAAGTTTCAAAGAACAAACCCTTTGTTCAATCAAACCTCTTGAAATACAAATCGCACAAAACCATTTCAATTTCAAAACAGTTTATAAGAAACAACGTGCAGCAGGGGGAATGCCTCACCTAAAACCTACAGTTCTGACGTGACCAAGCACTCAGATTACTTTGTTTGAAAGGACACGTCAGAGCGCGTGGCCCGACGCTGTGACGACACCGTTGACAAGAAGCGAGTGAATTCTTGTGTACTGAAACACCTCTTGGAGGGAGTTGAGCAATCAAAAAAATGGCCAAAAAAACCCGGAAATGCTCTCTCCGACGGACTACTAATGTCAGATTTGCAAAATTTCGCCGCGCGGTTTTTCTAAACCGCGGTTTTGATGGATTAATTAATTCAAATTAATTCGGGGGCAAAGATTCTGACAAGTTGTCTTATCCACTTGCTCCACGGCAGGCTACAAGGCCCACACAAACACGCAAGAACAGCCAGCCAACACCATGAGCTCAATCGTAGCCATCTTGGAAAGAGTTGCATGCTTAAGAAAACGTGGCACTGTTGACGAAGAGATGGTATCTTGGAAAGAGTCGCATGCTTAAGAAAACGTGGCACTGTTGACGAAGAGATGGTAGGCCATCGAGCTGCGCCAACAGTTCTTGTCACTAGCCCATTTGAAATAGACAGAAGATGACCGGGACAAAATGCAAATTACATCGATGTAAAGAGATGAGAGCACACAATTTTTCGACACCAGGAAGACTTGCGATCTGTGATACCAAGGCCGAAGACTTCACGACGAAGAAAATGACATTGACGCGAACTCGACACAAGTTCATGTGAGCTCTTTGCACAGAGAAGCCGTTCCTCAGTCATGATCATAACCAGCTGGCACCTTCATGTACAATTGTTCACTGTAAGCAAGAGTACTGGAGATGATAGCATCCACTGTATTGGAATCCAAAGAATGCCAACTAGAAATAGCTGTAAGAGCCAAGACACGACGAATTGTCGTTCGAAAACAAGTGTGCACAAAGCGTTCAAAGAAATCACGGCCTGGCTCCTGTAGATGATTGAATTCAACAAGGTAAGCATGATGGCACTGCAAACACGATTATAGAACTTAGCCAGCGGCAAAAGATGAAGTGACCATCAATCCACTTTCTAAAGCACAGTCAAATCCTGGACCAAGGTCGGCATCCAATACTTGTAATCAGGCGTCTTACAACATTTGTGGTAATCAGACAATTCCGTGAAAAAATAAAGAGACTGCGCTCGAATCGGCATAATCCTGATAGCAATATTACATGCTGGATGTGCAGCACAAGCAGAAGAGAAGAACTCAAGCACGATGAGCGGCATCTGTAACCAAATCACGAATTTGGAACAAGAATGTCGACAATTTTTGAAATAAATCATAAAGTGCATGTAGCTGGCAACAGCGCACGTGATTGTACAGATATTGAACGATATCGTAAGACACGACCTCTCACTTTCAGCCACCAGAATTCGGGAATCGAATCTTGATAAGTTTGCCAAGGAGCAGAGTCTTGTAAGGTTGCAGTTCTTCGTTGATCAAAAATTGGCCTGAAGTGTTGATCGGAACAGACCATGTCTTGGGCTTACAGAGAGAATCTGATTTTTCGAAATAGTTTGAAAGTGACGGTTGTAACACGCCGTGAGAAGAGCGTGTCTGAAAGGCAAAATTATCACCTATTCAGTCGTCACTGATATCAAGATCTTTGTCACCACCATTATCGACACTTTTAGACGCAATAGTCGCCAAACTGGCAGTCAGTTACGAGAACAGCGAGCGAGAGATAAAAAATCGACCTTGTGAAAGAGATTGGGAGAGACATCAAGGTGGGCAATTCCCTCATCAACCTTATTATCGAGATCTATCATATCAGATTCCGATGTACTCTCTTCAGCAGCAGCTTTCGAAAAGGGCTGAGACAATACCACGAGATCATGCAAAGGATCCAGTGCTGTATTTATGCCTTGATCGACATTGCCAGAATCGTCAGAGATGAGTATTGTTTATTCGGACTCTGGTTGTGCTGTAGCAGATGATGGAACCCAGTGTATACAGAGGTGGCTGACGGTGCATGCTGTAAGCGTGAAGAGGGCATCAATAAAGTTCATAGTCTGCTTAACAACAGCAAATCGTCGATGACCCATCATAACAAGGCATCCTTCTCCAAGGTAGCGAACCCCAGAAAGACACCAGCTTGAATTTTAAATTATGTTGGAATCCAGGAGGCATTGCCATCAAGATCAACATCACTACCTCGTGGACAGAAATACCGGAATCAGAAGGGCGGCGCTAAATTGCAAGATTGAAAAGAGTACAGTGTTCGTCGACAAAATTCCACATGACAACAAGAGGATTTGCAGGCGCTGTGCCAACAGCACCCATGCAATCAATAACATCGATAGTACGCCCAACTGACCCTGGAGTGATTGTCTACAGGATCATGACCGTTGTAGGTGCCTTGGCCGGCGAGTCTTGACCCCACCGCCTTGACGAAAATTTCATCCGCGTGACCAGTCACGAGTAGCTCAGGAGAAACAGCCATTTTGTGCAAAGAGCTTGAGATACACCCAAGGAACAGTGCGACTTCTCATATGCGTAATGTACGCTTTATTTCATAAATAAAGCGTACATCCCGAGCACGCACAAACTTACTGTAAATGCTATTTACTTGAAAAAAGAATTGACATATATCTTGCCGAAGAGTTGGAGAATGCCTCTGCCCACTGAAAAGCACGGTATTGACTTATGCTTCTTCGGAAGGCTTCGTCACAGCAAAGAATGGACAATTTTTGAAATCCAAATCTGGAACCTCTCTGACCGAAATGATACATGTGAATGAACTGTGCTCCTTTTCTCAAATTAAACGAGCGTCTCAAGACTGACGTGACCCTAGAACACATATGCCTTAACAAGGGCCTTGCGCAGTAAAAATTAGAATACACAAGTAAACAGAAAGTAATGTGTTCTGTAATGCTTTCGACTCGCCGCATCTAACACAGACAAAAGAGCATTTGATACGAAGAATGAGAGAATTTTTTTTGCCGAATTTCCTTTCTGGTTGATGGCCGAAGTCTTTCTCTCCTTGAATGACAGCAGGCCCAACCACAGAACAAGGCAGATCGTCGGGACTAAAAGATGAGCTCAAAGCAATTCAAGAAATACAAGATGGGCAACAAGTCATGCATCACTGGCAAGAGAGTTAATCTGAGGACTCATGGGCATCACTGGCAAGAGAGTTAATGAGATGAAAAGATGAGCAACTTGACGCAGACATCAAGTTACTTGAAGCAGCTGCAGAATACATAATAGCCGACAGTGTACTTGCATGAACCATCAGAAGCAACGGCAACGTTAAAAATAGTAACGTAAAACTCGTCGGGCAATCTGACAAACGAAGAACGTGTAGCAGACGAATAGCACGGGATGCGTAAATAGCTGGTGTTGGACTTGAAACAGAACTGCAGCACAAGAATGTATTCACGCAGAAGAAATTATTCATGCGTACATCCTGACCTTGCTGACTGAAACAAGTGACGAAAACAAGAGATGAGCTCAATCCAGTACTAGCAGAGCATTTTGCACACCGATGGAGACGACCCAAGAAACCGTTGCAGATTTTCCCGAGACGACATACCGAATAATATCTCAAGCCAACCATAAAATAATTGCCATAGAATAATTGCCAAGAGGCTGAGATCATGAAGCGTGACCCTCAAAGATCAGAAGGTACGTGTCAAAATTTTATGCCAGAAGAAACATGCCGAGTGGCGCTACTGTCACGCAACGAAGCACTGTAGTGTCGAATGTAACAGGATTGCTATGGCTACCTACAAGCCAAATCGTTTGGACGCTGTCACCTCGAGCTGAGCGACTTAATGATATGCTACCAGAATCGAGTGTCAGCATGGCCTCCTTGGCTTGAATAGCCGAATGATCTGGGCGATGTAACTTGAGCTGATCGACACTGAAATGCACTAACAGAATCGCGAAACGGTGTAAGTGAGTCACCCGTCCGGAAAATGCATGCCGATATATAACGGAGGGCGATTGTAAGAGCCTTATCATTCCTATTATCATCTCACCGCTGTGAATTGTACCGAAAATAGAGCGGCCCAATCGAAATTGCGTTTCTTTGACCCCCTTTTACGTGACAACATGCGACATCATTTGAAATCAGATCTTTGAAACCAGACTCAAAACTTGGTGGCAACCTCTACGTGAAAGATACCAAATCTAAAGTATGCGAGTACACATGAGCAACCGAATGACAAACTTAGCACCAGGAATGCGAAGAATACGATCATCGAACTCGTCATAATAGTACGGATAGTCGAGACGCACAAACTTCTCCAATTTGAAGACGTAAATCCAGCAGTCACACTCTAGTCATTCCTTGCGTCCAGAGACAATTTGCGCAGGACCCAGAGCTGCCCTTTCAATAGCAGGCTGCACGAATCCACTCCTCAAATCTGCACGAATCCACTCCTCGAATTCAGACTTGCGCTGAGTGAGCAACGCAGAAGCCTTGTCGACTTCAAGGTCCAGTGCTTGTTGGAATCGACTCCTTGCGCCATGATGCTCACATGCAGAAAACATATGTCACGTAATCTCATTTCCAGATATCAATCTGCACATACTCGTGACTAGCAGTAGATCGATGCAGGAGCACGCAGCAAAGTTCACTTAGCAAAATGCGCATACAAAAGAATGTATCAGCTAACAATTGTTTTGTAGAGACATGACACGGTTGCACGATAGAAAGTATGGAATGATAGCATGGCTATCTTCCCCCCATATGTGAAGCCCCTTGATGACAGTACAAAATACGTGAGTATTCCACCCAACCATCACACAAGCACGAATTAGGTGAGAGCAATCTGCGCAGACAAAACCAAGTGTTCTATAGCGCGCACAACCGAGCACATGACACAAAGGGCACCGCAGCATAATGAAACATGCAAGACACGTCTCAGGCATGCGACCAAAAATGGTGTAGCAAGGTAAACTGTTTGCGAGAGAATGCAGAGCACCAAACTGCATGCTGAGTACAGACAAACGCATCTCACCCCTTGCCATAGGCAAGAAAGAGAGAGGATGAGGGAAAGCGCGCCAGGATTGTACGCACATGTTGTAGCGTACCACCTTGAAGGCAACGTAAGAGGCTGAGCGGTTGACCGAAAGCAGAGCGACCCAAGTGACTCATAATTGAAAAAGTGATCACTGAAAAACTTGAATCCTCCAACAAAGATGCAACATAACAACAACCCGCGAGAATTTCTTGCCGAGGGCTCAAAACGCTTAGTGTGTGGGTCTAAAGCAACGTAGTATAGGTAGGACAAAGGCAGCTGTTGTGCTCAACTGCTATGTCAAGGGAAACGCACTAGCCCTTAAGCTAAGTGTAGCAATACGCCAACACCGCAGACCTCTCATAAATAATCCAGAAACGATCCCAGTCACAATCAGTATTCCCATGCGTCAGGCTCGTATGCCACACTTCGCACAGGGCCCTCCGACATTTGATCTTGACGTCTACAGCTCCCCTGATCCTTGCACGTTTCAAATCCCATACCAGGCTGCTCGGTATATGATCCCATACTAAGGATTTCGATTCTTGGCGTGGGACAGGCCAAATTTCGGAAAACTGACAGCAAAGTCGGCGAGGGACCGGAGGGCGGCTGCCATAGACCACTGTTTCTATGCCGTAACGTCACGTTCCAGGAGCGAGCCAATACTGGCGCTCTCAAGGCCCGTGTGCAAGCTCATTTTACGGTATTCAAGGAAACCACCCTTACCAGCTCTCTCCGTCGCCGGAGTTGCGCCATCCCATACCGTGCAAAAATCTGCCCTGGGGCGCTAAAAAGATTAGACCGAGCAGCGGCTGCGCAAGAGATGCAGGAGCAGGATGCAGTGGACGACCCGCCTGCAGTGTGCCAGCTCGATATGATGACGTGTACAGTAGGTTGGGGTACATCTATGGTCTCGACCGCCAATCTCAAGAGCAGCGGTCGACGAGACCAGGCCATAGTGATCACATAGGGGCGTCAACAAGATCATAGAGGCGCTTAAAAGTTGTGATGCTGTTACCACATCATGATGGAGGGAGGCATGCAACAGTATTCTAGCTTCACTATGTGAAGCTAGGTAAGAAAAGACGAGAGAGTTGTGATTGAACACATCAGGCTAGCATATACGCGATTTGAACTGCTGTGCTGCTGAATCTTGGCTTCTCTGCCTCATCAGCTCAACACCTTACTCCTTCCACCATTGCACTCACCCAGGTCCTCAAATCGAACGAACCCATATATAGAGAGTGTTTATTTGAAGGATAACCTCATCAGGAGGGCAAAAGGTGATTTAAGTCATAAGACTCCCAGATGTCAGACGGGCTCCCTAAGAGTTAAGTCTGGGAGTCTTATAACTTAAATTACAATTGTTGTCAACCCCCGAATGTCAACCCCTGAAGAAAAGGAAGGAGTAGGTTGAAAAGATGCCAATATCAGAGTCATCCTGTGACTCTGGCATGTGTAGACCGTGACTCGTGTCAGTCACGGTTGGGGTTGACTTATTAGTCAACTGAGAGATTCTGAAGGATTCATTCCTGAAGGATTTCCCCCTGCCTCTGTTAGAAAACTGACTTGCTAGAATCAAGAGGAGTCGACGTACGTCAGACGAAGTGCGAAGGGCGCTGCGTGAAGCGTGGCGTAAGACCCTGAAGCATTGGAATATCGATTGTGAATAGGATCGTTTCTGGTTTATTTATACAGGTCTGCGGTGTCAGCGTGATTGCTGCACTTAGCTTAAAGGGCCATTCGTTTCACTTTGTCTCAGCTGAGCTCAACAGCGGTCTTCGTCCCATCTGAACTACTTCGCTCTAGACCTATACTCTAAGTGCCAAAAGAATTTAGTCGACGGCCATCTGTATTACAGAAGACTTCAGTATGGTTTATCTACACCTCAGTACATACCGAGGTCCTGCCCTACTGAAGGACCTAAGTATAACAACCCCATTCTCATGGGCTAGACTCTCCCAGATCTCAGAGGGGTTACCTGAGAGTCGAGGGAAGTAAGGGTGTGGAACGGACCCACAAAATTTTGGTGGTGATTATCTTAGTCTAGGTCCTATCACACGAACTGGATCCCATAGCGGAGATTGCCATCCCATACTGGGCGACTTTTGGGTGGAAATTTTGGGCCTGGGGTGGCTCACCATACCGGGGATTCAATCCTTGGTATGGGATCACATACCAAGAAGCCCGGTATGGGATTTGAAACGCGTTGACGTCACATTGTTTGTATCTTCGGTTTCAATAAAGGCGGGGGAAATAACTAGGGTTTCAACCCTCCAATATTTCTCAGAAGACTAAAGATTAGTCGACCCTGGGCCAAGTGTGACTAATACGAGTCACAATCTACAAATGTCAGAGTCACAGAATAGTTTGGTCTGCTCTTGGAAAATTGATGTTTGAACGGCTGGCAAAAGTTTTGACCTTCTTCGGGAGGACTCCGAAAGTAATGTGTGTCCTGTACAGTAAGACACAACGTTTCAAAAGGGAACACATGGCACACCCCGGTGGGGGTTATGTTTAAAATGAAACATTATCAAGATGAGAACACGTTCTTTGGAATCTCGAGCTATCCATCGGATCGAAAACCGCACGTGCATTGAATCGATCCTTCAATTGCAAATCCCTGACCAATTTTAAGAGGGTGGTGATACAAAAAATTTGTTTCTGGAATTTGTCTGTTGCTATTACTTTTACTGCAAACCCCAAAAGAGACATGTGCCTGTTCAGACATGAAATTTTCAAGTGCAGACCAGACTCTGATTCTTTGGGGCCACTCTGTTGTGACTTGAATCGTCACTGTAAGACAGTACAACATACTACAGCACACCGAAAGAGGAGAAAGAACAAAAACGAAAAATACGCGGTACTGTAGCAAAATCAATAGATTCGAACTGCAAAGAAATACGGGGACGCCATCGGCTAAAGCAAAACTCATCAATGTGCTAAACGCTAGGTACAAGCACCATGCGTTGAGAGTGCGAGAAAAACTTCTAAGAGGCAATGCATCTCATCACAATGATATTGAAATTTAAACTCTTACTTTGCAGTTTATAAGTCTGCATGGTTTTGTGCAAAAGATACAAATGGGTTGCTTCTGTCTTTCTGAAATGCTTCATTGAATGAGTACTTCAAGGACAGCACTTGAGGACAGAGATGAAGGGTTGTGAGGACGAAGGCATACAGAGATCTATACACGTACCAAGAGGATACATGTGTACGTGATGTGACACACACAGAGAAACATCGTCACGGTAAATCAGGGGGAAGGCCCGGGATTGGCTTGTGCTACGGTCAAAGAAACGACCTTGCACCGTCGGCTTTACAGACAAGCATGTTAGCTATGTTTGTTTTATTGAAGACTTGCGCAAGGGGAAAATGGGCAACCCCGTCTCGAGTGCTTACCCAGCGAGGGAAAAGGGCAATCTAGAGCCTGAGTGAGGGTCACTGGATACTCTGTTTTCGATAATAACAATGAGCATCATCCCCGCACTCACTGTGCAGGGAAAGCCAGTCTAGGAGCAGGGGACTCAAGTGGGGGCGAAGAGCACTAATTGCGCGCTGAGTCGACAGAACTTTAGGGCTGTTTGGTTGCAAAAATGACGGCACAAATTTGGTAGAAGTGCCTGTGCGCTGGCAGGCATCCAGTACGCAGGCAGCAGCAACCTCAGCGGGCGGTTTACGGCAGAGTTCCTTGCACAGTGCTGCAACAAAGAGATTGAGATGGACTTCCTTGCCATTGAGGTGCCTGAGCTCTGCGAGCTGCCATGGAGTGCCCGTCACCGGGGCCATGTATAAGAGTTTTTGCGCCACATCGATAGCAGCCAACGGGTCAATATTCCAATCGAGGGCGAAGAGGACGCGGAGTTCGGCTTCGTGCACATCCTTGGACGAGCACGGGTAGTGGGCAGTGCACGCAGAGTCGAGGTCGGCGACGCGAGCTAGGACAGGCGACCATGTCTCGACGTGTTTCAAGGACAAACACACCAGCGGGATGGCTTGACGCAGCGCGGGAGAATGGAGGCGGTAGGTGCTGCCCATGTCGGTCGCGAGGGCTGCGGTGTGCTCACCTTCCTGAGCAAAGGGCGTGCTTGCTTCCAGTCCGGGGTGCCCACACGTCTTGAGCAAGAATCTGTCAAGGAGGGCGACGGCAAGCGTGACGGTTTTGGGAGAGACTGCCGGGTGGCGTTTGATGAGATTGCCGATGGAGGCAAGGCCTCTGACTCTTGCCCGCTCGGCGTCAGCAGAAAAGGGGGCAAGAGGGCCGCAGCTGTTGGTTTCCAGGTTCACCATTACGGTTCTGGGCACGGCGTCCAAGGCGATCATCCGCCGGAGCTCAGGTGGCTTTTTGTAGCATGTTTCTCAAGCGTAAAAAATCACAACGTTTCGGGGCCTCATCTTTTTCCAAGTGTCACTACACACGCCAAAAAATCCCT
>Ga0209491_10012127_pt1 | contig 10029 bp, 8 predicted proteins | sample BON02_FD_187213 | JGI IMG/M metagenome (GOLD analysis project Ga0209491, IMG submission 187213) | Freshwater microbial communities from Lake Bonney liftoff mats and glacier meltwater in Antarctica - BON-02 (SPAdes) (version 2) | ecosystem: Environmental > Aquatic > Freshwater > Ice > Glacier... | reverse complement strand
CCCTCCCCCCCCTCCTCCACCACCTCCTCCCCCCCCAGCAGCAGCAACCGCAGCCTCCTCCTTCATTGCCTCCGCCACCGCCCGGTCCTGCAGCTCAAAAATTCGCTCCTGCTCCTGCTTCCCTTCTTGCAGCGCCAACTCAATCTTCGCCTTGTCCTTGCTAAATCTCTTATTATCCATTTTTTTCAACATCTCCCCCTCCACCTCCTCCATCAACAACCGCACCTGCCCTTCCAAACTCCCCGCGGGGTTAATCCACCCATGTGTGTTTCCCGCAAAAAACACCACCAACAACTTCCCCTCCACCAAAGGATAAGGCCGTTCCCCTCCCAAAAATTTGCTCGTATGACACCAGACCTCCCCAGGCCACCAAGGTGCGCCATAGATCCTTCCCCAGATTACTTCCAAGGACACACGCGCGGATTCCTCTCTTAAAGTCACCCATTTCTTGGCCCCTGTCGGCTCGAGCGCGAGGAGGTGTTGGTCTTTCCGTGCGTCATATCGGAGGATGCGTCCTGATTTCATCTCACCCGCAGCATTAAAAAGGTCGACCTTATGTCCGACAAGGAAGGATTCGAGGTGGGAGGCAGCCGCGGCAGTGGTGGCGGCTTCACGTTGCCGGCGGGTGATGGGGGGTTTGTTTCTTTCTTCGTCGTCGGGTTGCTGTTGCTCCTCTTGTGCTTCAGCTTGTTGTTGGGGGTCGGTGGCGGTGGTGGTGGTGGCAGGGCCAGCGACTGCTGCTACTGCGGCTGCTGTTGCGGCTGCTGCCTCGGCTGCTTGTTGCTGTCGGACCTCGGCAATGTCCTCGTGCAGGTACTTGAGCAAGGCTACCGTGTCACACTCCCCGGAGAGCGCCGCCTGAAGCGTCTTCTGCCCGCCGGTGCTCTTCTTCTTCTTACTACCACCGCCGCCACTGCTGCTACTGCTGCTAGCTACAGTTGCATTACTTGCCATCCCATCGGCCTTGCGCTTGGTGCCCCCGCCGCTACTACTTGAGTTGCCGTTGGCCTCCCCAGCAGCACTTCCTCCTGCCGCTTTCTTGGGCGCCATGGATTCTTGCTGCGTCTGTGTACGAGGTGTAGGCCTAGGTCAAGCTCGCTGCACTATCTCATTAACCTCTCTCCAAGTCCTCGGCCCCTTGTGGTTGCCGTGTGTTTCCGCAGGAGGCACGTTGCTTGGCAGCGTGTTCGTCGCGGTCGCAGCACGGGAGAGGGGAGGCCGACCGACCAGGCACCCCGCACTCTTGTCTTTCTCGTCCTGCGCGCTCCAGGCCGCGGCGCGTCGATGGTCGAGACCTGTTATGAGAATGTCGGGGGGTGGAGGTGGTGAGTGCAGGTCTTAGTGTCCAAAGGGCATGTGCAAGGCAGCAAAGAAGAAGACTGAGGGAGGGGGGAGGTGGTTCTTGCTTGGCTACGTCTTCCTTGCTTGCTGTTGGACAAGAACGCACCATTCCACAACGACTGCCACCACCAGGCGACGGCAATGAGTGGTATCATGGTGAGGTAATAAGGCGTGGAACTGGTGGGTGTGGTGTAGGGGTGTGACCAAGCCTAGATGCCACTTTGCCTCTTGCTCAAGTCTTCGCGGGCTCGGGCGGCGAGGGAGTGGGAGGTCGACTTTGTTGGCCCATATCGATTTTCAGCGTCTAAAATGTGCCCCGCCCCAAACAACCCTGACAGAATCAGCAGCAACACAAGGACATAGCAAAAATGGACCCGCGGATGATGGCGCAGCGGGCGCAAGGGCAAATGCAGGCCAATGTCCAGGCGATGCAGCAGTGCACAAGGGAGCTTTTCGCGTGGGAGGAGGTCATGGCGGCCGAAGACGAGGCCTTGCGACAGCGCAAATTGAGGAGGGAGCGAGGGGAGGAGGACGAGGTGGACGTGCGAGTGCAAGGGAATGCGCATTATCGGGACGGCGATTTTCAGGCGGCTCTGGAGTGCTACACACGGTCCCTGGCCTTGAACAGGTGCGTTTTTGGGGTTGGGCGTGTGGGACGATGGGCGAAAAGTGATGAGGAAAGGCTGAGCCCAGGCAGAGGAAAACATAAGGCCACTCTTTCAATTCCATCTCATTTTATAAAAAGGAAAAACGTCCTTGCCCTGTCGAATCGCGCCATGACCCACCTCAAGCTCGGGCAGTTCGAAGCAGCAGTCAAGGACGCCACCCAGGCCTTGGCCCTCGACCCCTGCCATGTCAAATCTCTGCAACGCCGGGCCAGTGCGTACGTAAAACGAGGCATGGACCACGCCGCCTTGCGAGATGTGGAAAAAGCATTGGGCTATCAACCTGATAGTAAGGAGCTTCGTGCTGAGAAGAAGCGGCTGCAGCATAAGCTCAAGACGCTGGCGCCCATTGAAGTGCTCTCGTCGTCCTCTCCCCCCTCGGGTGAAAGCGGCAACATTGAGGAAGAGAGCAAGAGCGAGTAGTCATAAAAAGAAGAAACAAGAAAGAAGATCCCTTTTTTATTGATCACTGACAGACTTTGGATTTTGCTTGCCTTTTATTCATCTACCTATCTACACGTGGGCGCGTGCCGGGTCTTGTATTTGTTTGTATGTATGTCTGTGTGCATCTACTCCACACGTTCTCTCCGCTCTTTCTCCGTCTGTCTTTCTCACTCTACTTCTTTTACTGCTACCTTAGCTATCTACTTTTTCTTGTTTTCTCTCATCACACCTTCTTACTACTCAAGGAACTGCTGGTGCTTCTGCTGCTGCTGCACTCTTCCCCTCCGGCCCCGTCGCCCTCGCCACCGCCGCCGCCGCCATTGCCCCTTCCGTCACCGTTGTCGCTGCTGCTGCTGCGTCTGCTGGCGCTGCTGCAGCCGGCGCCTCTGGGGAGGGCTTTTCCAAAGTTAACCGGAGGAAACGTGGGACATAGACGTCTTTTGCGCCTGTCTCGAAGAGCGGCTCCAAGTCGCCAGGGGCGTTGGTCATAAAGGTCAGAATGATTTCGTCATTTCGAGCTAATTCCGGGTGGGTCTTGCCGGCATATGTCATGTACACAGCTGGATCATCGAAGGGAGGAGGAATTTTGTAGACCACGACAGGTTCCCACTCTTGGGTGAGGTCATCAGCGAGGTAAAGGACGATGTGGGAAGAGAGCCAGTCGACCACCACGCCATAGTAAGCGCCGAGGGCCTCGCTGTACTGCACGCTTGTTTCGGAAAAGACGGGGAAGACGAGGGGGGCGGCTTTCATTTGCTTGTGGAGGAAGGTCGGATAGGCAGCCCAGGTGGTGTTGGGTCGCCCGGAGGGCGTGCTGCTGCTCCTGCTGCTGCTGCTGGCCGTGTCTTTCTTCTCTTTCTTGGTTGGTTGCGCAGGAGGGGCAGAGGAGGAGGAGGAGGAGGGTTTAGTCAATGCCCAGACCTCCATATCCTTAAAGGTGAGATCAACCAAGCTCCGTGCTGGGAGGCGGGCTAAAGTCTCATATTGCCACTGCTGGGGTGGGGTGCCCTCGGCCTCTGTATTATTCACACCAAAGAGATAAATGACGTCGTCGGGCCCGGTGGCGAGCTCGGCGCCTTTGCTGCCATGCATCATGGCGGAGTACCAATTCAAATTGCCATCTGTCCCGGGGATGTCTTTTTGGCGGTATTCCCACATAGAAGGGTCAGCGTGGGGATCATCGACCACTATAGCAGTAGTCCCCAAAATCTCAAAATTAAACACATTGTCATCAAAGAGATCCACGGACACCCTTAAACTCTTCACATACGCCCACCGCACAGCCAACACCACCACCTTACTCACTTCCTCCTCCCCCACTCCCTCCTTCCCTCCCTCCATATAACTAACCCCCATCCCCGAAATCGGCCACAAATACTCTTGTGTATGCACACACTCATCATCCACCGACGGACCCCTAATGAATATCGACGTCGGACACCCCCCCATTGAGACATTCCACGAAAACATAACATCCTCCGCCTTTGGTCCCTTCACAGAAGGATCACTCATATTAAACGCAGGGAGGAACGCCACACTATTATGCAAAAAGAAAGCACCCGACAGCCTCCTATCCTGACTAGCGTACCCCAACAGAGTATCCCCAAACAACCATATATACTTTCCCTGCTCCTCGTCCTCCTTCCCTCCCTCCTTCCCTCCTGGTTTCGAGGGGGGAAACCGAAAGGACGTAGCAACATCAGCGCCTAGCCATCCCTCGTTCCGCACAGCAAACAGCGGTTGGAGATCTTCTGCTTCCGACGCGGTAATAGCAACCCCCCTCCAACTACTCCTGGTGATACCTGCAGCTTCCTCAGGCGAAAGCCCCTCGATCGCTGGCCCGCTGCTGCTGCTGCTGCTGCTGCTGGTTGTGTTTTTCTTGGGGGGCCGTTGGAGGTTCAGGCCGCGGTATTGCATAAAGTCGTCCGGGGTGAGAGTGATAAGACTACCGAGGGTAAGGACAGCGGAGGGGTCGGGGAGGTTGATTGTGAGCATATTAGTATTACTTGCTGCCGCTGCTGCTGCTCCTGCTGTTGGTGCTGCTGTTGGGAAAGTGTCGTCCAGCTGGCGTTGGCGTTGGTAGGCGGTCAGGGGGGTGAAGGAGGAAGAGGGGAAGGAGGGAGGGGTGGAGGAGGGAAATGCGTCGGAGAAAAGGCCCCAGGCGTCAAAAAAGGCGGTTGGCGCTCGGGTGTGCTGCTGCTGCTGCTGCTGTTCATCCTTGGCAAGAGGAGGAGGAGATATAGTCGAGGCACCACTGGGCGCGGCTGCTGCTGCTGCTGCTCCATGCGTGGCTGCTGCTGCTGCTGCTGCTGTGGTAGGTTGGGGTTGAGTGAGGGAGGAAGCGGCAAGGCCGACGACTAGGGCTTGGTATAGCTCGGATGTGAATACTGATTGATGGAAAGCGATCCATCGGGCATCGATGGCTTTGGCTACATTCCAGGTGCGGTGCAAGGCGGCTTCTTGCTTTACTTTCCCCGTTGTGCCCAGTTGGTGTTGAAGGGCGAAGGAGCGACCGAAGGCCCAGAGGGACTCTTCGTCTACTGCACGATGCGTGGCCATGTACCCAAGCTTGCGATTTGTTGCTTTCAAAGCCTCAAACGGATCAATCAACACATCTTCGGTCAATAAGGTATCTTCGCTTAAATGCAATACCCATTCATATTGCTCCGACAACAAACGAGGGGCCTCGCTCACGCGGAACTCCCACAAGGACCTCTCGAACGCCGCAGCCGCTGCAGTAATCGCTACCAACTTCCCATTCTTCGCTGCTGCTGCCGCTGCTGCAACTTCTGCGGCATGGTCATGCGGTATCGCTTCCGCCGCTTGATACTGCTCTTGTAGCCGGGGCAAAGGACGGAAATCGATCGTAGTAGAAGGAGCAGCGGCCCGCAGTCGGTCTTGGGCTTCTTGAGTCAGATTCCACGCAGCCAAAAAGACAACCACAGGGTGCTTATGCAAACGGGTAAAATGCTTATCCAACCTCCCTAGCACCCCCTCCAAATCCCCTTCACCGCGATGCTGGGTCATCACGAGATAAACCCCACCCCAAAGCCGCTGCTTGTTGTTGCTCCCTGTCGAATCGATCCCGGCGGCGTCCACGACGGCTTGTCGGAATAGCTGCGCTTCGAGGCTAGAAGGGGCCTTTTGATTCTTACCCCCATGGGACCTCGATACGCTGGCGGCGGCGGCGGCAAAGGCAGACGCCTCGAGGCCGTACTCGGTGGTGCAGCAATGCGTCCCTAGGATGGGGACGTCTAGCGAGGGCGGCGGCCCAAGCATGACGCGGGAGGGGAGGAGCACTTGCTTGACGAGCCCTTGCTGGTGCTGTGTCTCGTTTTGCCAGATGGTCACGACCAGGCTCAAGGTCACGGCACCTGCAAGCAGCGCCCAGCCAACTAGCAAGATCAGGGAGCGGCGTTTGGCCTGGGCGGCGGGATTGTCTAGAGCGGCGGGGTCGGCCGAAGCGTGGTGGGATGCAGGAGGTGAAGTGGACGTCGCGGCTTGGTCATGGGGCATGGGAATCCCGACCTCGTTCGATGCCGATGGCCGTGTGCCTCCTCCTTCTCCCCCTCCTCCAGGGGTAGTGCTGGGGAGCATGATGGAGCCTGTTTGGGGTGTGGTGTGGGGTGTGTTTGAGTTGAGGAGATTTGCTTGGGAAGAGCTCGCTCTGCTGCTTGCTGCCGTTCGAGTTGGCCGGCGGCCAAATTGACAGAGAGCAACCCGCGCCAGCAGCGTGCCCACGCTTTTATGACACAGCAAAGCTAGCAGGAGTCAATGGCACATTTTTAAGAGAGGTAAGATGATTTGGCAAATGCAAGGAGGGAAAGGAAGCAAAATGGCAGGAGAGAGCATATTGAGAGACCGTGCCGAGCCGCAGCAAAAAGACAGGGGAGGTTTTTACACAAACTAACTTAAGTACTTTCTTTTCTTGTCAATCAATCAATCACTGTATGCATTCAATACGGCTTGTAATGTGCCGTCTCCTTACCCTTCTTCTTCTTGGCCAACTTCCCCGTTCCTCCTGCCGCGCCGACCCCATTCCCTACCCCAGCCTCGGCCTCCCCTCCTCCCTCCCAACCCCACAAGCAAAGACGGGCATCCTCCCCCCCCGTCACCCACGTCCCCTCCCACAAATCCACCACCCGCACCAACGCCGTGTGGCCCTGCTGCAACTGCATCACCGGGTGCATGCCTCCCCCAGGCGCCACCTCCAACACCGTCAATTGTCCTTCCACATCACTCAACGCCAGCAACAACCGATCCCCGTCTTGGTCATAGTGGTACTGCACCGAAAACAAGCCTCCTCGTCCTCCTCCTCCCTCCCCCTCACCTCCAACGGGCGCAACCTGTCGTAAATCCTCTATATTCAACGCCCGTGCCGCCGAGGGCCAATGCCAGACACTCGTCCCCTCACTCCCAGTCAACAAAGCAAGCCCATCCCCCTCCGCCCCAAAAAAGGTCAAGTCCCTTACAGGGCCCTCTGCATTCAAAATACACACCAACGCCTCATCCGCCTGCCCTACCCCCGTGTCATACAAACAGACCAAGCCATCCTCCGAGGCCGATGCTAGGGTAGCCCTTCGATTGGGGTGAAACACCACCTTAGTGACCAAGTCATTATGCACGTCCGCGTACCTCCCCAACCCCCCTCCTCCTTCAGCAGCACCTGCCCCAGCCTTACGACTATCAAAGAAAACGACAACATTCCCAACCCCCACAGCAAGTAGGCCAGTGCCCGCGCCCAAGGCACAAGATAAGGCTTCGTCTTCCTGCTTAATAACTGCGGTGCATGCATTTTTATTATTAACTCGAATATCCCACAAACGCACCGTCCTGTCTTCTGACGACGACGCGAATAAAGAGGGATGATCCGGGGAGGGACAGAGGCTGGTTATTGCGCCCGTGTGTCCTTCGAGGTAAGAGGAGGAGGTGGGTTGGAGCGTACGGCGGTCGTAGATTTTGATGTGGTGGTTGGACAGGGCGGCGGCTATGGTGCTGCCGTCGCAGGCGTGGACGCAGTGGAGGATATACCTGGGATGGGGAGGATGGGATGGGAGGTGGAGAAATGAGTAAGTGAAGTTTTGTTATGTTGTTATTGCTCTTTCGTTCGTTGATATAGGGCGCTCCCTGTTAAGTCCTCCGCGGAGGGGATGAAGCATCGTTGCTGGTGCTCTCCACCCCTCCACTCCTCCTCCTGCACCGCCAGCTCTCGGGATTGCTTCTCTCATCTACTACATCCACCGCGATCGTAACGAGCTGCACATCATCCACACCTGTGGCGGGTGGGGCGATGCTGCGGAGCCTTCATGACCACACACCAGCAGTCAACCTCCCCACCCACCAATCCCCCTCCCTTCCCATTCCAAACCCACTTACTCGTTCTCGTCGCCATTAAAGTCCTCGGTCCCCTTGCTGACAGGCGTCTGAACGGTCGCAATTTGTGTCTTGGTGGGACGGAGCCTCCGAGGCGCGGACGCAGTGGTGGTGGTGGGGGCCATCATACGGGAGAGTGGTCGAGTCGAGGGCTTGCTTGTGGTGCTCTTTGGTTTTTGGCTGGGCACCTGGCGGCGGGCGTCCTCCCTGTGTGTGGTGGTGGTAGCGGGGTGTAAGTAGGTGTTGCATGTAGTGGGTGGCGTGTGGTCGTGTGGTCAATGCGACAAGAGACATCTCACATCATGCGCAGAGCCTCTTGAAGGGCGGCGAGTTTTTGCTTGCGTCTCACTTGCCAATGCTTGAAAGCCACACAACTCACAACTCAGACGTAGCTTTTACCACACAATACAGCAAACAGGGCGTGCAGCTTCCCTATCGCGAGGTCCCGGGGGTCCTGGCACCCTGCCTTCTCGAGCGTCCAAGCCTCATGCCCCCACCAAGCACGGCCTCCTCCTCCTCCTCCTCCTCCTCCTCCTCCTCCTCCTCCTCCTCCTTTCCCGGCTGGCCTACCCTGGCTCCCCTCTCCAAGGCCAGCAGCAGCAAGCCGTCTTCCTCCTCCTCCACCTCCACCTACCACCACCACTCCCCTTCCGCCCCGTCATTCGAAGTCCAAGAGCTCGGCCCGGGGCTCTTCACGATCCCCCACGTTTTCACCCAGGCCCAATGCCGACGCATGCTGCAAGCCGCTGAAGCACAAGGCATGACACCCACCAACCCCCGCAACCTCGCTCCACCCAAAGGCCACGCGTTTCGGAACAACGAGAGGCTCTTAGTGCATGACCCGGGGTTCGCCAATGAGCTGTTTGAGTACATGCGGCCGGTGTTGGAGACGATTGTGCGGGTGGAGGACCAAGCCGTACCGTGTGGGTTGTCACCGGACTTTCGCTTTTATCGATATGTCAAAGGTGAGGACGCTTACAACTATGTGCTGTCTTCTTCCATTTCACCCATCATCTCATCCTGCTCCTCTTTCTTCTCCCTTCCCGACCCACTCAAAATTAAGACGCCTGGTTCGGACCCCACATCGACGAAACACAGCTTAGCGCCGACAAGAGCATGGAAAGCGAGTTCACCATGCTCATCTATCTAACCGGGACGGACGACGACCCCGTGTTGGACGCGAGTCAAGGCAGGCTTAAATGTGGGTCGACGCGTTTTCACCACAACAAGAAGGCGCCTATTGACGTGGAGCCTCGGACGGGGATGGTTTGCTTGCATTGGCAATTGCACGATTGTTTACATGAGGGTTTACGGGTGACGGGGGGGGTGAAATGGTTGTTAAGGACTGATGTGTATTTCCCAAGGCTTATTAGTAGTGTGCGGGTGGCGGCGATGAAGGCGGTGGGGGGAGGAAGAGGAGGGGGAGGAGGGAAGGGAGGAGCAGGAGCAGGCGCAGCGGGGAAGGAACGGGGTGAGAAAGCCAAGAAGGTCAAGAAGGGGAAGTGATCAAGATGTTTTAAATGAAGAAACAATCATAACTTTGCAATTTAGATAGGTTTGATACTGTGCTTTCGTGTTTAGCTGATTTGAATTCCATCTATTCCTTTCGCGTTTTCTAATCACGGGTTAAGATTCCTCAAGTACGACGTGTAAGTCGAACAGTAGAAGAAAAGCGGTTATGTTCCGCAGGAGTATGGCTGTCAACGCACAAGCGTGGGACGCCAGGTGAGATTTCGCGTCAGCTGTAGAGCTACAAGGACGCCTCGAGCGGGGAAGCATCGGTAGCGCCCTATCCTCGTTCTTTTTATATTCATTATGCTTTTTGAATTGGCCTATGTTTTATTACACATTACTACATTATCGCCGTCGGGAGTCGTGGGATGGGAGAGGACGTGCAGAGTGGTGGGGATGTTGCTGGTGCTGCTGGTCGTGGCGCTGCTCCTGCTGATGCTGCTGAGCAAGGTAGGACTTATACAAGAAATAATTATGCGAGGCCGGCTGCTGCTGCTGGTCCTGGTAGTGGTGGTGCTCCTGGGCAGGAGCTGAAAGCCCGGCGGGAGAGTAGGGCGCCAGCAGGGCGTGATCGAGCAGGGGAATTCACGTGGTAGTCGCAGCACGTTTACGCTTAGCGGCCGTGGCGCTTGCAAAAGTTGGTCTTGCTTATCGCCGACTTGTCGCAGCCTGGTTCTTGGCATCGCTTGCCCCC
>Ga0209491_10012126_pt1 | contig 10030 bp, 10 predicted proteins | sample BON02_FD_187213 | JGI IMG/M metagenome (GOLD analysis project Ga0209491, IMG submission 187213) | Freshwater microbial communities from Lake Bonney liftoff mats and glacier meltwater in Antarctica - BON-02 (SPAdes) (version 2) | ecosystem: Environmental > Aquatic > Freshwater > Ice > Glacier... | reverse complement strand
CCCAAGCACCTAGATATATTCAAGGGAGCTCCCCTTCGGCTCCCAAAGCCAGTATCCGATCAGTTCCCTGTGCGTGTGTGCTCGTGTCCCCTTTGTATTATAAACCGTCTGTGATAAGGAGAATTGTTGTATGCGTTGCCCACCGTGGTGTCTTCGTATTTAAGCCTGCCGAGGCCAGACACTGTCGCGGCTCCCACATTCGGAACCTATAATAGATGACACGGGACTTGTGTTAGCCCAAGGGGGTAAAAGGGGTTAACCCCTTCGGGTTAACCCGTCATCTATTATAGGTTAACCCGGGGGACTTGTGTTAGCCCAAGGGGGTAAAAGGGGTTAACCCGCTGTGTTGTCATCGTAAGTCACAGAGACTGAATGCGTAGCCCACACAGGAGATCTAAGACGGTACGGAACTATTGTTGGAAGGAGTAGTGCTATAAGGAGTGTTGCTGTATAGGGGTAAGCGGGTCAGAGTTGCCCGCCGTGCTGTCTTCGTATTTAAGCCCGCCGAGGCCGGACACTGTCGCGGCTCCCACATTTGGGACCTGAAAACAGATGACAACACAGTGTTTTATCAGTAGTATTGTTATAAATAGTATTGCTATAAGGAGCATTACTAGAATCAGTATGACGTCGACTCCCCCCCCCAAGCACCTAGATATATTCAAGGGAGCTCCCCTTCGGCTCCCAAAGCCAGTATCCGATCAGTTCCCTGTGCGTGTGTGCTCGTGTCCCCTTTGTATTATAAACCGTCTGTGATAAGGAGAATTGTGGTATGCGTTGCCCACCGTGTTGTCTTCGTATTTAAGCCCGCCGAGGCCAGACACTGTCGCGACTCCCACATTTGGGACCTGAATATAAAGACGCACACGGGTATTGTGATAAGGAGTTTAGGCTTTACAAGATAATTGTTTCACTTCAAAGCTTTATTGTGGAAGTCCATCATCGTTTCACTGCCCCCCCCACCTGCAAAGCCTGCCCTGCTGCAGTACTATTGCATGCCCATTGCGCAATATAGACCCCCCCTCTAACCCCCAATTTGTATGCCGTACACCATACAATATTGGTACTGGCAATATCGTGTAAAGGCCAAATGGTTCTATGCGTTTCCCGCCATGCTGTCTTCGTATTTAAAGATGCTCTGCAGCTACTAAGTAACCGCCATATGTGAATTCGCTTTGCTCATGTACATGAGCGAATTTTGTTGTTAAAAGTTGTTACGTTTTGTTGAACTTCTGACGATGATTAACAGCGATTTACCCATGAAACCTGGAAGAACTCGGAACAAGCGATTGAAAAGTCGAAACTGAAACCGCCGTTCATTATGAGTCGCAGCACCAAAGTCGTTAGTACATGTTGAATAAGAGAAACTGCCTGAGAATTACTTAGGCGCACAGGGCACCTTTAAGTCCGCCAAGGCCGGACAACTGTCGCGACTCCCACATTCGGAACCTGAACAGACGACAACGGAGTATTTTATAAGTAGTATTGTTATAAATAGTATTGCTATAAGGAGCATTCCTAGAATGAGTATGACGTCGACCCCCCCCCCAAGCACCTAGATATATTCAAGGGAGCTCCCCTTCGGCTCCAAAAGCCACTCTCGGATCAGTTCCCTGTGCGTGTGTGCTCGTGTCCCCTTTGTATTATAAACCGTCTGTGATAAGGAGAATTGTTGTATGCGTTGCCCACCGTGTTGTCTTCGTATTTAAGCCCGCCGAGGCCAGACACTGTCGCGACTCCCACATTTGGGACCGGAAATAGATGACACAGGACTATTGTTAGAAGGAGTATATATATATATATATATATATATATATATATATATATATATATATATATATATATATATATATATATATATACACATATATATATGTGTGTGTATAGATATAGATATCGGGTTAACCCGAGATATAGATATAGATAGATATAGATAGATATATAGATAGATATAGATATATGTATATATATATATATATATTTATTTATTTATTTATATGTTTATATATGCATATATATTAGACAGATAGATAGATAGATAGATATAGATACATATAGATACATATAGATATAGATATATAGTTATTTGGTGTGTTGTTGTACAGGGGAAGAGGGTCAGAGTTGGCCGCGGTGGTGTCCTCTTATTAAAGGTGCTCTGTGCGCCTAAGTAATTCTCAGGACGTTTCTCTTATTCAACGTGTACTAATGACTTTCGTGCTGCGACTCATAATGAACGACGGTTTCAGTTTCGACTCGTCAATCGCTTGTTCCGAGTTCTTCCGGGTTTCATGGGTAAATCGCTGGTGATTGCCGTCAAAAGTTCAACAAACCGTAACAACAAAACTCGCTCATGTACATGAGCAAAGCGAATTTACATATGGCGGTTACTGAGTAGCTGCAGAGCACCTTTAGCCCTACCTCCCATGCTGGCTGCGGCGCGGCCACCCACCCGGGTGTGGGAGGTGGTACGCACCATCGCCGCGCCACCTTCGATCGTTGTTGAGTGCGGGGGGGTGGTTCTTCGTGTGGTCGTGTGTGGTGTTGTTCTTGTCGTGTCGTGTGTTGGGTTGTTCTTGTTGTGTGTTTGTGTGTGTGACCTGTTTCACTTCTGACAGTCCGCCAAGGCCAGAGAGGGTTAGGGATAACCCTTAAAGGTGTTTCGGGTTAACCAGTAGCGACCGTTTATTCTGTGTACACGAACATCAACCGTTAGACAAAAAAGTGTACACTGTAGGCGTTGATGCAACGCTAGTCTAAGTGCTACAGAACGAATTGCACCAAGATCAGTAAGAGCGGGAGAGGGAGACGGACAGAGAAGGTGGGGCGTACCTTGGCCTTTGCAAGATATGCGTTTGTATATTCCGGGATTGTGCACTAATTAATTCTTTTAGTGGCACGAAGCGCTTCCTTTACTTCGCCCACCTGTAATTTGCCCACACACAATATCGCGCAATGTATGGTTCCCTCTCGACTCTCGTGTGCCAGGCACCATACAACATTGGTTATGGAAATATCGTGTCAAGGCCAAGGCGTACGCGTACCTTGAGGTACGTATGAAGGGCACCCGTAAAGCTGAGCGGCCCCTCGCCGGTATTGGTGACCTCGAGCCGCATCGAGAGCGCGCCGTCGGTGAGGGTGACCGTGTAGAGGACCGAGAAGGCGTGCGGCCAGACCGCGCGCGTCGCCTCGGAGTCAACCAGCCGGAGCGCCACCTTCGAACGGAAACAGAAGACACGGGCGTTCGTTCGGTGTGCTTTCGAATGGGGGCCGCGCCGGGCGTCCTCCATCATTTCCACACGGGGCCCGGCAGGCTGGGCCGGAAGAGGTGTGTACACCGCGGTGGCTGCACCTCGGCCATGTCGCGCGCCTCGCTGGACGACATCGAATCGATCGTCCACTCGCTCGTCCGAGCAAAGCCGTGCTTCCCGAGCGGCCCGCGGCCGGCGAACTGCGGCCAGCACACGGGCACGCCGCCGCGGATGGCCGTGCCGGCCTCGAAGGCCGAGGCGCTCGACATGAAGAGCCGCTCCGTGCCGTCGGGCGTCTTCCACGAGGTGACGTGTGCGCCATGAAGGTGGACGCTCGCCTGCGCCCCGGCCGCGGTGGCGAGGCTCACGACCGGCAGGTCGTTGCGGCCGAGCGAGACGGTGACGGTGCCAGGGAGCGACGCCATGAGGTGGAGGAGCTGGGCGACGAGGGCCGCGGCGAAGCCGACTGAGAGTGTCGTAGCGCACAGTATGTCGGCGAGCCGACTGTATTCACAGCCGGTCATTCACACGCTATTTTTGCATCGCGCGCTGTCTGAGCTCGACGGTCGCGGCGCCATGCCCGCCTATGACGTCATCGTGATTGCCAATCACTTGAAGGAAAACCGCCTGAAGCTGAGCAACCTGCTCACGACGGTCGGGACCAAGATGATGGACCGTGGCGCGGTCGTCACGGAGATCAAAAACTGGGGGAACCGTGACCTGGCGTACCGCATCCGGCAGAAGGGCGTCAACCACTACCGCGCGCAGTACATGTCCATCGACCTCTTCTGCTCGCCGGCTACGCTCAACGTGCTCCAGTCCACGTTGCGGGCCAGCGCCCAAGTCCTTCGGATCATGTCCATCCGCAAGCCGGAACTGGGCCGGGACGGCTGGCAAGCGCGCGAGGCGCGCGAGGACCGTAACTTGGCCGCCCACGGCGAGGACGCGGCGGTTGCACTCGACGCGGCCAAATACGAATATAGGAACCTGGTGATGCAGCGTATCTTCGAGGGCAAGACCAAGCAGGAGCTTCTCGCCGACGCGCTCGCGCAGCACAGGCTGGCGTCGCTCTCCAAGAGCCGCGAGCTCACGCAGCTGTCGGCAGAGGCGAGCAGGCTGCGCAGCGAACAGGTCGAGCTACCGAAAGAGGTCCGCAGCCGCATGGGGTCGCCGCCGCCGTCCTACGGCGACGAGGAGCCGTCGTCATAGGCGCCCGCGCCCGTTGGGGCTCGTCGCGGTGGGGGGGTGGAAAAAGAACAAGCGCAGCGGCTGCTGAATGGGGGGTGGTGGCCGACCGTGGCGCTCTGGGCGAGGAGACGACTTTGGTGCGGCGCGTGGCGCAGCCCCCGTGGCGGTAGCGGGCTGCGGAGGTCGCGCGCGGTGCGCTTGCTGCTGCCGCAGTGGTCTAGCTGGTCTAGCCTGCGCTGTGCCTCTTGGAGAGCCGGGGAGGGATGAGGAGAAGCAGGAGAAGAGTAGGTGGTGGAAGTGTCTGTTCAATCTAGCAGGGCGCAGAGGGGGCGGAATTGTGGAGGAGGGCCGGACTGTCAATCGCGGCGAGACACGAGGCGTCTTTTGTATGTTCCTTGTTGATGATGTGTGGCCTGTGTCTTGTGTTTGTCGTGTGTGTGTGTGTGTATGCACAGGGATAGCTGCGTGTTGATGTGTCTGATGGAGTATGGTGTGTTTTGTTGCACGCGCGTTGTGCTTTACATGTCAGCGCGGTGTAGCTATATATAAATCAGTAGTTTGCGATATTTTTTTCGAGTAAATTAGAATTTCAAATTGGTTTTTTACACATACATAATAAAATAAAAAGCACACACTAACACTACGTACTACACTACTGCAACTACAACTACCGCAATTCCGTTTTTCTTATTCATATGTATGCTTTCTTTTTTTCAAACTATGTGTGTGTGTCGTATGAGTCTAGCGTATAGCGTATATTATATAGCTAGCTATAGTATAATATTATATATAATAATTATGTATTATAACCACCACCGTCGGTGGGTCTCAAATCTCAAACGGTTTTGACAAACGTCTGTGTGTCTGTGTGAGCTTCTTGTAATGAGTAATAACAGTGTCTGACAGTGTCAATGTACAGTGTGCAGTGTGTGCAGTGTGTCGTGATCGTGTGGCGCCAGTGGCGGCATCTCTGATGTCTGAGCTTGAGCTGTCTACTGTTTGTGTTTACTACTGTACTGCACGCAGTTGGCACCTGTCTTCTACTGACGATTTATCTATATATATCTATATACCTATACTGTTGTTATATTAATTGTATACAGATACAGAGAGATAGAGAGATAGAGATAGATAAAGATGTAGCAGGAAGGCTATTTAGGCTATCACTTTAATTTGTAGGTCGTGTTCGTGTTAAATCTAAATATGAATAATGATAATGATAATGGTCGTTGATTTGAGATTGAGCAGTGCAGTGTGCAGTGTGCAATCAATGGACGCTGCACTGCTCAATCAAAGGTCAAAGGTCCTCACAAAAGCCAAACACGACACGGCGGGCAGCAAGGAGAAGCCATGTCCCCGAGCGCACTACACACTACACGCACCACACACCACAACGGGTGATGATGTTGGGTGTTGAGTGTTGTGACGACTGTTGTTGGCTGGCTGTGTTAGTTAGCAATAATCAACAATCAATTAGCATTATTATTCGCGCGTGCACGTGCATTTCATTACGTATATATAGCTCTATGTATTTGTGCTTTTTGGTGTGTGTATATTGTTGTATGCGATAGTGCGATAGCGATAGTGCGTTGTGCGTTATTTGCTTGTGTTGTTACCAGCTTATTATGATCTTGGATGTTCTGTAGCATATAGCATCTATAAGCATCGGGGAATAATGCTATACATGCTATATAGTATACTATACTATAGTACTACACTCTGTCCTAGATGCAAATGTTGGTATTTGAACGCATCGTTTTTAGAATTTGGGCCCCGCCGGGGCGTGGGCAGCACAGCCAGCAGCAGCACCAGTAATCGGGTCAACTCGAAATTGTTCAAATATATCAGAAAAAAGTAGAGCTATGCTACATAGTACTGTAGCATCTGATGGAGAGGCTATATAGCATTGTAGCATGCTATATAGTATGCTACAGAACAACCAAGATTATGATATGACGACCCATCCATATCCGTATATAGTATGTAGTATGTAGATGTAGTATAATAAAGCATAACCTCAGAAGACCTCAGGCCTCAGAGTATCAGGTTACCTCAGGTTAACCGTTTGTTAACTCAAGGTCGCGGCGGAGTAGCAGGCGAGTAGAAGGAAAAGGAATGGGCGCGGTTTTTATTGTTGTCGTGCCACACGGCGGCACACAGGGACGGCGCAGCGCGACAGGACACACAGTAGCAGCACGATACGACACGACACAGGGATGGGCGGGCGGGCCCAGGCTGGGCGGCAGGCAGGTCATGCAGGTGCAGGTGCAGGTGTCCTTACTTAATTAAGGTGTCGATGCGCGGGGAGCGAGAAAGAGAAAGACAGAGACAGAGATAAATCTCACGTACTGATCGAGATCGCGAGATGCGAGATATGTGTCTATTCTATATTCTTGCGTTTTAAGATCTCTCATTCATTTTCACACAGCGAGTGTAAGCTCGTATCAGGTATAGTAAGGGGGCTCTGGAATGAGGAGATGAGATGACCGACTTCGACTCCGACTCCGAATGAAGCTGCTCACAGCTGGCGGCTCGTCTCGTCGCCACACAGCACAACAACTTACTACTTACAACTTGTAACAACACAACAACAACAGCAACAACAACAACAACAAACCAAACAACAAACAACAATAACAACACAGCATCTCACATCTCACGTATACACACGTGTGTGTGTGCTGGTGCCGCCGAATATGAATATGTATATACATACATACGCATACGTACGCGTACAGGATCTCTCGCGGCTGCAGTTGTCAGTTAGTGTTAGTGTGTGCCGGTGCCGATAATGGGCTGCGGCTGTGGTCTGGCAGACGGTCTGGTGTTTGGTGGTGGATGGTAGGAAGTCCGCCAGACGGGAGACAGGGTGTGCGCATGTCATCAGCGAATAGGCCGCGGGTGCTGTTGCTTTTGGTGGGCAGCCCTGCCTGCTGTGTGCTGTGTCTGCATGTATTATATATGATTATATTCTACATGCTATATATGCCTGCTACTCATGGCATATATGCAACGTGGGAGCTCGCCCCGGCGATCTGGCACTTGCAGGTCACTCACGCTCACGCCCACGTTCGCGGCGCGTTGGCATTGGGCAGCAGCTCCAGACAGAGCGCCAGAGCCAGAGCCAGCAGAGCCAGCAAGCGCTGGCCACGGCCTTCTGGTTTGCGGTTTGCTAACTGGCATAATTCTTAAATAGTAAATAGCTTAAAGTAGCAAGCAGTAAGCAAGCAGCAAGAGCTTACCACTTATTACCCACGACGGAGACCACATTTTATTATCCCGAGGGCTGAGGGCCTCTGAGGGGTTGATCCCCAATAAGTGCACTTGCCAAGTGACTAACCCGGGCCCCGGGGTGATGTTTGCGCGCGAGTGTGATTGAGTGAATGAATGTGAATGTGTACAGCATGAAGCATGAAGCATGAGTGACACCCGGAAGCTTACAAGGTTATAGGTTATATTTATAGCAACATCAAAGAGGATGACAGCGCGCTCATACAACTGCACAGCCCCGCGCACCACCCAAGAATGTGGCAGCCACGACCAAGCCAGCTATTTGACCACAGACCAGACACACTCATACGGATGTCGTGCCACCCCTGGCTGCAGATCCTCCATCCATTCACAACAAACACACAAGCAGACCCAAAGCTGAAAGCTCTCAACCGCGACTGTTCAACATCCCAGCAGAGGATCACACATGCGATCCAGATCCATGTACTAAAGTGAGAAAACTCCCACTAACTCGGCGCGGCATCGCCGGAGTCTACCTCAGCGGCTCTCTGCCTAAGGAAGGCGTCCATGAAAGGTTCCAACGCGCCATCCAGCACGTCTTGCACCTATTTACAGCATCGGGGGCATGGCGGTGAGCATACACAACTGAGTGGGCCATATCTATACATCTATCTGGTGACGAGTGGGAAGACGGGAAGAGTGGAGGGAAAGCTACAGTAGTAGAGGGAACCAGTTCCCGGGAGGTGGGGAGGAAGGAGGGGGAACTCCGGCCCCCCCTTTCACCACCTCCCACACAGCTGCCAGCGGCACGCGCTAGAGCGCTAGCCATAGGTGTTAATAGGCTTCTACTAACAACGTTTTTTTATCTATATATCTATCTATATCCTCGACGATGCGCTCTCCATACCAGCGAGCGGGGTATCCGAGTATCTACCATAGCTATCGATCGATCGGTGTATATATATGGATACAAAACCGAGCTGGGCTGGCGGTCAGGCAGGGACGGTGTGGGTTGGAGGTGCCCGCGCTACAGCGATATGGAACTTACCCCTTTCAAATACGATTTCTCAGGTACCTGAGCCAGCTTTGACTGAGTCACATCAATTTGAAGAAACTGACACTCTCCAGGGCACCGTTGCAGATGCCCTGTGCACCTAAATAGCTTTCGTTCGATAATCAAATCGACGAAACTCATAGCAAAACACTCGCTCAGGTACATGAGCAGGTCAAACTTTGAAGAGTTGAGGTGCTTAGCCCTGCAGCGATCCGTTACGGCTGGTGTGGTGGCTGGTGAGGCGCTCCCCCCCACCTTTTTTTGGAACAGCACATACTCACGGTACACAAGCTGAGCACACGGGCGATTCCAAGCGAACCATTCTGGCTGGTGTGGTGGCTGGTGAGGTGCCCCCCCCACTTGTTTTGGAACAGCGCATACTCATGGCACACAAGCTGAGCACACGGGCGATTCCAAGCGAACCATTACGGCTGGTGTGGTGGCTGGTGAGGTGCCCCCCCCACTTGTTTTGGAACAGCGCATACTCACGGTACACAAGCTGAGCACACGGGCGATTCCAAGCGAACCATTATGGCTGGTGTGGTGGCTGGTGAGGTGCCCCCCCCCACTTGTTTTGGAACAGCGCATACTCATGGCACACAAGCTGAGCACACGGGCTATTCCACGGGTGCAAGCCAGGATGAGCAGGCCCTAGTTGCACTGTAAAAAAGGTCAAAGGCTGATATAAAGGGAGGGAACCCAAAGGCCATTATAATTGAAGGCGGCTAAATGGCTCGATAAATTAGGCCGACACAATTAGAGCAACACACGGTTATTCGCCATTTTTCAAGGAAATAGCTGTCCTCTGCTCACGTCGAGAATTCCTCTATGGGAAAGTCAAACTAGGGCCTGCTCATGACGGCATATTGTTTTCTTGTTTTATTATACACGCCCGACGACACCCGGGAGCCAGCTCAGATCGCATTACTTGACAGCCTCCAGGGATCAGTGACGAGGGTGGTGTTAGTTTCGGGGAAGGGGGGAAGGGTATGTTACCTAAATAATCTTTATACGCATGCTTTCTATAGGTGCTGTCTCTCTCTCTCCCCCCCTCTCCCCCCTCTTTGAATATATGCATACATATATCTATATATAAATACAAATAAATAGAAATGCATAGATAAACATAAATGAATGTATACATACAGAGGAATATATATACATATATACACATATATATATGTATATATATATATATATACCTATATACCTATATATATATATATATATATAATATCTGTGTGTCTATGCGCGCGCGTGCGTGCGTGCATGCCTGTGTGTATATATGGGTAAGTGTGTACACAAATAG
>Ga0209491_10012125_pt1 | contig 10031 bp, 10 predicted proteins | sample BON02_FD_187213 | JGI IMG/M metagenome (GOLD analysis project Ga0209491, IMG submission 187213) | Freshwater microbial communities from Lake Bonney liftoff mats and glacier meltwater in Antarctica - BON-02 (SPAdes) (version 2) | ecosystem: Environmental > Aquatic > Freshwater > Ice > Glacier... | reverse complement strand
ACTTAATTGCAGTGAGGCATATTTTTATATCTTGCAATAAGACTAAAAAAAGACTAAATTAAGTCTTGATTTAGTAAAGGAATCTACCATGCGCTACTCATCACAAGTTAAGCCCATCAGTTATATCAAGGCTAACGCCGCCGAGGTTTTGACTTATCTTTCAGAGAGCCGTGAACCCATGGTGATCACCCAAAACGGTGAAGCGCGGGCTGTCATGCAAGACATCGCCTCATTCGAAGAGACACAAGAAACATTGGCCTTGTTAAAAATACTTGCGTTGGGTAGCCAAGATGTGGCTGCTAACAGGGTCAAACCAGTTGCCGAAGTCTTGGCTCGCCTTCGTGCCAAGCGAGACTCAGCCTGATTGCCGTCACGCCTGCCAAGTTTGAAGTTCTGCTTACCGAGGGCGCGGAGCAAGATTTAGAGTCTATTCATGACTACATCTGCGATTTCGACTGTGTTGCCAATGCTGAATATGTCTTGAGTAAATTGATGGAAGCTGTGCAGAGTCTGTCTAAATTTCCTGAACGTGGCAGTTACCCCAGAGAGCTGACAAGTCTCGGCATCAAAGAGTTCCGTCAAACTCTATTCAAACCTTATCGCATGATCTACCGCGTAACAGGCAACCAAGTCATTATCTACCTCATTGCTGATGGGCGCCGTGATATGCAATCTTTACTGGCTCGTCGGTTGCTGGGCGTTTGATGCCAAGCAACCCGCAACGCTATATTTTTTTCATGCGCTACATCAACATTAGATTTCGTTAAAAATTAATTAACAAAATCTAGTTATCAATATTAAATTATTTTTTTATGGCAGTAGCAGCTTTTTCCCCAGCATCTAAACCACCCTTGGCTTGCCATTCATCAAAGCCGCCTTGCAAAATGCGTACGTTTTCCCAACCGGCAACACGTAAGGCAAAGCCGGCTTGGGCTGACAGACTGCCACTGTTGCAATAAATTAGCACCATCTTATCTTTGGGTATGTCTTCGCGCTTATTTAAAACCTGTCGCCATTCAATAAGATATTGAAGCTGATACTATTAGTTTGCTATGAAAACATCAAATCTTAATTCTCAAGCTCTCTTGGGCTTACCAAATTCTCTTTTTCTTAAACGCGTCTGCGCCTTTTTTTTGGTTTGCGTGGCAACGCTTGTTTTGTCGGGCTGCTCGGGCAGTTTGCTTTCAGCTTCTGGGCCTGACTATAAGTCTTTGATTGCAGCGACTGATAATGATGAAGTTGATTTTGAGATCATTGATTTATCACCCAGTACCATTGGGCCGTATTTGCTAACGCCAACGCCAATTAATCAGCAAATGATGCAAGGCCGCATGCTTGGCCCCAGATCAGAAGTGATCTTGCAACGTAACCGTCAGAGCTTTATTGCCATGGGCGCAGTGAGTACCCCGGGTTTATTTGACATGCCCAGCAGTCACCCTTCATTACTTCAAGTGCTGGGCGTAGTCGGCGGGTTGCAACAATCTACAGCAGACCCATCGGGTGTCTTTGTGTTTAGGCGTGCCGGTTTTGCGGAAGATGGCAAACCGATTGCACTCGTGTTCCGCCTTGACATGAGTCGCCCAGAAGCCATTATGTTAGCCAGTGCTTTTCAGGTGAAACCCGAAGACGCCTTGTATGTCACCAATGCCGGTGTTTACCAAGCTCAGAAAGTGATTGCTCCAATTGTGCAAATGATTATTTTAGGTAATACGGTAACAGGTTCCAATTAGACGTCGCGTGTCTTAATTTATTGAGTAGATTGAGTAGATTTAGAATATTTGGTTGTTTGTTTTAATCACAACTTTTGATGATTTAGCTGAACAAGGTAAAAAATATGAAACTCTTACGCTTCGGTCCGATCGGTCAAGAAAAGCCGGGTGCAATTGATGCACATGGCAATATTCGTGACTTATCATCTTTTTTACCCGATATCACCCCTGATTGGTTAACGCCACAACAGTTGGCCGTTTTGTCAGCTATTGATTTATCGACAATGCCATTGGTCGATGCAGGTGTTCGCATGGGCACACCTATAGCTGGCATTCGTCAGTTTGTAGCAATCGGTTTAAATTACAGAAAACACGCTGAAGAAGCGGGCTTAGGAATGCCTGAAGAGCCTGTCGTATTTAATAAAGCCATAACCTGTATCGTAGGGCCTAACGATGGCATTCAGTTGCCTAAAGACTCAACCGCCACCGACTGGGAAGTTGAACTTGCTTTTGTGATGGGTGCCACCACACATCAAGTGAGTGAAGACGACGCGTTGAACTATGTGGCGGGTTACTGTTTGGCTAACGATGTGTCAGAGCGCGACTGGCAAATCAAGCGTGGGCCAACTTGGTTTAAAGGTAAAAGCTTCCCCACCTTTGGCCCTTTAGGGCCTTGGCTGTTAACAGCCGACGAAGTGCCCGACCCGCAAAATATACCGCTATCGTTAAGTGTGAACGGTGTTGAAAAACAAAACAGTAATACAGTTGACATGATTTTTTCAGTCAAGCAAATTATCGCTTACCTCAGCCAAATCATGATCTTGTTACCGGGCGACGTGGTCATAACGGGCACACCATCAGGCGTCGCACTCGGTATGAAAACGCCCGAGTACCTAAAAAAAGGTGACATCGTGACCTTGAGTGCCGGTGGCCTGGGTACGCAAACGCAGTTGGTGCGTTGAAAGGGCATCAAGTTGTTTTATCTAAAAACTGCGCTCAATCGGGCTTGGCCACTTCAACCATGATTTCGTTGCGACGAAACATGGGTAAAGTCCAGGGTGGGTTGTAACGGGCCAGTTGCGGTGTGCCTATCACTTCCAAGCCTTGGCTTTTTGCCCATGCTAGGGCTTCGGCTATGTATTCTTCAATGTTTGAGGTTGAGCTAAAGCCCGAGTACGTTAGGGCAACCACATACTTTGCGTGCACTTCACGCAATTTTACGGCATCGTTATTTGGCTTAGGAATATTGGCGAGCGTGTATTGACTTGGCATCACAAAATCTACCCGCCACGTGCCGTTTTGCTCGAAATTGGCATTACCCGTTGCGTTCGCCACGGGGTCAACTGTAACCGGTGCTGTCATGGCAATTTTTGAAGATTGCGGTTCTACTGTGACCGGTGCTGTCATAGCGATTTTGTCAGAGCCCTCGGCATTTGCAACTTGGTTATTGCCAAATATATAGTCGGCAATGAGCTTAAAACCCTGGCTTGAGGCGTCAGACATATCGCCTTCAACCAGCACCTCTGCAATCAGCTTAGGGGCGTACTCTCTAAGCTCAATCTCTTTATTGCTTTGATCTTGCTTCAAAACGGTATATTTAGGTTCTTCAGTTGCCATAACGTTTGTTGCCCATAGGCCTATTAAAAGGCTTGTCAAAAGTGAAGTAAGTTTTGTGCGCATAGCTGCCGTTTGCCCAAAAATAATGGTTTAAACCCTATATTAAGGCATAGCCACTAAACTGTTAAAACAGTTATAAAGTTAAGCCAAACTACAAGTTAAGGAACCTGATGAGATCAACTTCGCACCTACTACGTGAAACCGATTTTCCGCACATCAATCGTGATCATTTAAATACTTTACAGGTTAACTTAGGCTATAAGTGTAATCAAACCTGTCAGCATTGCCATGTCAATGCGGGCCCCAATCGCACTGAGGCCATGAATCAAGAAAATATTGATTTGGTTTTGGCTGTGCTCAAAAAACATCATATTGAATGTTTAGATTTGACCGGTGGTGCACCCGAGTTAAACCCTTTATTTAAGTATTTGGTTTCGGCCGCCCGCGAATTAGGCGTTCGGGTGATTGATCGTTGTAATCTCACTATTTTGTCTGAACCAGACCAAGAAGGTTTGGCCATCTTTTTAGCTGAACATCAGGTTGAAGTCACCGCCTCTTTGCCCTGTTATTCAGAGGCAAATGTTGATAAACAGCGTGGCAAAGGTGTATTTGAACGCAGCATTGACGGGTTGCAAACCTTGAATGCTTTGGGTTACGGTCAGCCCGATAGTGGCTTAGTATTAAATCTGGTCTACAACCCACAGGGGCCTAGTTTGCCACCCTCGCAAGTTGAGCTTGAACTTGATTACAAGCGCGAGTTAAAAAAAGATTTTGGCATCACGTTTAATCAGCTCTTTACCATCACAAACATGCCGATTCAACGCTTCGGTAGCGTCTTGCTCAGCCAAGGTAAGTTTCACGATTACATGACGCTTCTGAAAGATGCTTACCGCCCAGAAAATCTTGAAACGGTCATGTGTCGCTCGTTGATCAGTGTTAATTGGCAGGGTTACTTGTACGACTGCGACTTCAATCAAATGTTAGATATGCCTGCTATGTTTGCAGACATTAATAAGCCGCATCTTAATGACTTACTTAACGATGTGTCATGGCAGCAACCGATCAAAATTGGTCAGCATTGTTATGGCTGTACAGCCGGGCAAGGCAGCAGTTGTGGTGGTGCTTTAAAAGAAAGCCTAGACGGTTTTGTAGACGAAATTGTTATCACTGAATCTGTGGTGCACTTCGCTCAGGTTAAGGCGGGTTGATGAAGTCAGCCCGCTTAGGGTTGCGCTGGCTCGCCTTTTTACTGGTTGTGGTGGGTATAGTTTGGGCATACAACGCCTTTGACTTAGGCCGACTGTTAACCCTTGAGCAGGTCAAGAGCAGTCGCGACGCGCTCGTTAATTTTTACGCAGCGCAACCATTGCTCACTATTTTTGTTTATTTTGTTGTCTACGTACTGGCAACTGCAGCCTCTATTCCAGGCGCCGTGATTTTGACCTTAGCAGCGGGTACGCTGTTTGGCTTTGGCTTAGGTCTTCTGTTGGTATCATTTGCGTCAAGCTTAGGTGCATTGTTGGCCTTCTTGGTGGCACGTTATCTGTTGCACTCCACAATTCAAGCCCGCTTTGGTAAGTCGCTCAAACCTATCAACGAAGGTATTGCGCGCGACGGTGTTTTTTACCTGTTAACGTTACGTTTGGTACCGTTATTTCCTTTCTGGTTAATTAACCTCTTAATGGGTCTCACCCCAATGAGTGGGGCGCGTTTTTATATTGTTAGTCAACTGGGCATGCTGCCTGGCACAGCTGTTTATGTGCTGGCCGGTACCCAATTGGCAACCATTGAATCGGTTGGCGATATTCTGTCACCTGCACTATTAGGAAGCTTATTATTGTTGGGCAGTTTTCCCCTTATCGCTCGAACACTAGTTAATTGGCTGGCACAACGCAAGGTGTATGCGGCATGGCAAAAACCTAAAAAGTTTGATCGAAATTTAATCGTCATTGGCGCAGGGGCAGGGGGCTTGGTCACCGCATATATTGGCGCGGCGGTCAAAGCCAAAGTAACGTTGGTTGAAGGCCACAAAATGGGTGGCGATTGTTTGAATTATGGTTGTGTACCCAGCAAGGCACTGATTCGCTCGGCTAAAGTGGCAAAACAACTTAAAACGGCCAAAGATTTTGGTGTAGAAAATGTAACGGGCCACGTTAACTTTCAAGCTGTCATGCAACGCATTCATGATGTCATTAAATTAATTGAACCACACGACTCAGTGCAACGCTATACCGACTTGGGTGTGGAAGTATTGCAAGGTCATGCTGTCATTCGTACCCCTTGGTCGGTTGATATCACCTTACCAGACGGTCAAACTCAAACCCTCACCACCCGTAATATTGTTATTGCAGCGGGTGCGCAACCATTTGTACCCCCCATACCCGGTTTGAAAGAAGCGGGCTACTTAACCAGTGACACCATTTGGAATTTGACCGAATTACCCCCGCGACTCGTGGTGCTGGGCGGCGGCCCCATCGGTTGCGAATTGTCGCAAAGCTTTGCCAGGCTTGGCAGCCAGGTCACGCAAGTTGAAATGGCGTCACAGCTTTTAGGTCGAGAAGACCCCGAGGTAAGTGATCAGGTCAAGCATGCGTTACAAAGTGATGGCGTCGAGGTGTTAACGGAACACAAAGCCTTACGAATTGAGATCGTAGCAGGTGAGAAACAGATAATTGTGCAGCACGGTGATGTTGAAAAAGCCATCGCGTTTGATCACATATTGTGTGCTGTTGGTCGTAGCCCTCGAGTGACCGGTTACGGCTTAGAGGCTTTAGGTATTCCATTAACATCAAAAAACACGATTGATACCAACGCTTACTTGCAAACCATTTACCCCAATATTTTTGCCGTTGGCGATGTGGCTGGGCCATTTCAACTGACCCATGCAGCCGCCCATCAGGCTTGGTACGCGGCCGTTAATGGTTTGTTTGGCACGTTTAAACGTTTTAAAGTTGACTATTCAGTCATGCCAGCTGCCACTTTTACTGACCCTGAAGTGGCCCGAGTGGGTTTGTCTGAAGCTGAAGCGAAAGCCAACTTAACGCCCTACGAAGTAACCCGTTACGACCTAGACGACTTAGATCGTGCCATTGCAGATGGCACGGCTAGAGGGTTTGTGAAAGTGCTGACCGTACCGGGCAAAGATCAAATTTTAGGGGCCACCATCGTTGGTGAGCATGCCGGTGATTTACTGGCTGAGTTTGTTCTAGCCATGAAATACGGCTTAGGTTTGAATAAAATTTTAGGTATCGTACACACTTATCCAACCATGTCTGAAGCCAATAAATATGCAGCCGGTCAATGGAAGCGAGCCCATGCGCCGAAACGCTTATTAGCCTGGGTAGAAAAGTACCATCGTTGGCAACGGTCTTAGAAGCTATGGTTAAATTATCGATTGTGATGCCAACACTTAACGAAGCGGCAGGTGTACTCGCCTCGATTCAGTCGTTACAAAGTTGGCGTCAAAACGGCGCAGAACTTGTCGTGGTTGATGGAGGCAGTACCGACAACACAATCGAACTTGTTAAGCCATGGGTAGATCAAGTCATCGTGACATTACCTGGTCGAGCCAGGCAGATGAATGCGGGTGCAAAGGTTTCTTCAAAAGACCTCTTATTATTCCTGCATGCCGATACAGCGTTACCTATTGGTGGCATTGAACAATTGAACCAAGCCATGAAACAGGGTGCACGCTGGGGGCGCTTTGATGTGCGCATTGAGGGTCAAGCTTTTATGCTGCGTATGATTTCATTTATGATGAACCAACGTTCAAAATTTACGGGCATTGCAACGGGTGATCAGGCTATTTTTGTTCGCCGCGATTTGTTTGAGTCAGTGGGTGGTTTTCCCAATCAGATATTGATGGAAGATATAGAACTGTCTAAAATTTTACGGCGCCAATCTAAACCCGCGTGCTTGTCTGGCCCTGTATTCACGTCGGGTCGGCGTTGGGAATTAAACGGTGTTTGGAAAACAATCTTTTTGATGTGGCGGCTTCGCTGGTTGTACTGGTATGGCGTTGAGCCAGCTAAGCTTAAAGAAATGTACAAATGACGAACACACAGCACAGTTCAAACTTTGCTGGTGCGCCGGTAGCTTCAAGCAAAACCTGCCATGCCCTCTCGACAATTGAAACAAATTCAATCAGTGCAAAAAAAACAACTGGTTTAACAAGTGCTTTAGTCATGATGGCTAAAGCCCCAGTGTTGGGGTTCGCCAAAACCAGGCTTATTCCTGCCTTAGGTGAAAAAGGTGCGGCTTTGTTAGCTGAGCGCTTATTGATGCATACCGTTGATAACTGCCTTCAAACACACGCTTTTACGTATATTGAACTGTGTGTTACACCTAATTGTCAGCATATTTCGTTTGAATCAATACGTGAAAAATACGGTTTAAGAATAAGTTGCAGCCCGCAAAGTGAAGGCAATCTAGGTCAACGCATGAGCCACACGTTTGAACGGTTATTGCAAAATTACGCTAATGTGATTTTGATCGGCACCGATGCCCCCGCCTTAACTGCACAAACCCTAGACCAGGCCGCTCAAGCATTGCAACAGCACGATGCAGTGTTCGTGCCCGCACACGATGGCGGTTACGCATTAATTGGGCTCAAACGACTACTGCCTACAATGTTTACCGATATGGCTTGGAGCACTGATACAGTTATGCACACCTCACGCAGCCGTCTTCAACAAGCAGGTTGGTCAGTATATGAATTCGCCCCGGTGTTTGATATTGACGAACCTGCTGATTTGAAACACTTGCCGGTTGGGTGGTCAACATGACTCAAGCCACAACACGCATTATTTTAGTCGGGGCAGGGCACACGCACGCGCTATTTTTACAGTCACTTGTTGACGCGCCTTTAATTGACCCGCCCATTGCTGAACAACCGCTCGTTCAAAGACCAGCCAGTCAACAATCATTCGATCAGTCGCTACACACTCATTATCAGCCCGCCTACAACCTCTTTCAAAACATTGAAATTCTATTGATATCGCCTTTATCATTAGCGCCATACTCAGGCATGATTCCTGGGTGGCTAGCAGGTCAGTATAAGTTTAGTGAAACGGTTATTGATTTTGATGTGTTGTGCAAACGCGTGGGTGCGAAATGGATCAAAGCTGAAATAGTAGGGCTTGACCCTGATGCGCAAACCGTTAATCTGTCGACAGGTGAAACCTATTCTTATGATTGGTTATCAATCAACATTGGGTCAACGCTTCGCCCACCAAAAGGTTTAATACCCAACGTGCTAGCGCTGAGACCCTTATGGACATTACAACAACGTTACGATGCTTACCTTGACTCGTGGGCGCTTGATCAAAACAAAAACCCCTTAACGGTTATCACTGTTGGTGCTGGTGCAGCAGGTGTAGAAAGTTTATTATGTATTTTGCAACGCTTGCGCCAAATGCGACCTGATCGTCAAGTGCAAGGGCATTTAATCAGTCGATCTGAAGATATATTGCCTGGGTTCAGTGCAAAGGCTAAACGTCTTGCACACCAAGCCTTAAAAGACGCTCAAGTCACCATACACTGCAATGCTGATTGGCAAAACATCATTGCCGTAAGACTTGACGCATCAAGTAGCAATGAATCAAGTAGCAACGCATCAAGTAGCAACGCATCAAGTAGCAACGCATCAAGTAGCAATGAATCAAGTACCGACTTAGTCATTTGGGCTACGGGCGCACAAGCCCATAATTGGCAACTTGACCCAGCCTGCCGTTTAACGCTACAAGTTTTAGCCGATGGTTTTATTCAAGTTGATGAAACCTTACGTTCAATATCTCACCCGAATATATTTGCTACGGGTGATTGCGCAAGCTTGCCCAGCTCTTTACCCAAAGCCGGTGTATATGCCGTGCGCATGGCTGGCACGCTTATTGCAAACCTGCATATAGCTATGAAGTATCAAACACCTTTTATAAATCAAGTGCAAGAAACGAAGCAAACACAGCAAGCTCATCAAGAACATCAATTACCGCCCACACAGCAAGTTCATCACATACAGCACGTTCATCACACACAGCAAACGCAAATATTTAAACGCTTTGAAACTCACCCATACGCGTTGGCTTTACTGAATACAGGTGATGGCCATGCTATTGCATCGTGGCGATCTTTTGGTTTTTCTGGAAAATCTGTATGGGTATTAAAAGACTATATTGATAAACGTTTTATAAGTCGTTTTAAGTAAGTATATCTTTGCTTTTTAAAAGGGGTTACCTTGTTAGCGATTATTGGTGGAACAGGTTTGTACGAGTTGGCAGGGCTTTCAGTTATTGAAAAGCAATCGGTCGAAACACCCTTCGGCGAAGCCTCGGGCGATATTATTCTGGGCAAAGTAGGGCACCATAAAATATTATTCTTGGCGCGCCATGGTCGTGGTCACCGCCTCTTACCGCACGAAATTAATTATCGGGCAAACATTTTTGCACTCAAACAAGCTGGTGCCACCATGGTGTTGGGTTTGTCTGCCGTGGGCAGTTTACGCATAGACCTTGAACCTGGCGACCTTGTCATGCCAGAGCAATATTTTGACTGGACTAAAGGCGATCGGGCACGCACTTTTTTTGGTAACGGTGTGGCTGCACACGTATCAACTGCAAAGCCGGTTAGTGCTGCATTGGTTAATGCCGTTGTGCAAGCGGGCATGCTTATTAACCAACCTGTTAAGTCAGGTGCGACCTATGCGTGCGT
>Ga0209491_10012118_pt1 | contig 10037 bp, 9 predicted proteins | sample BON02_FD_187213 | JGI IMG/M metagenome (GOLD analysis project Ga0209491, IMG submission 187213) | Freshwater microbial communities from Lake Bonney liftoff mats and glacier meltwater in Antarctica - BON-02 (SPAdes) (version 2) | ecosystem: Environmental > Aquatic > Freshwater > Ice > Glacier... | reverse complement strand
ATGAGAGGAAGTGTCTGATTGCAGCGATCATCCATGCGGAAACGACAGTACGTCTCGACTGGATCTGCGAGGAATTGGGAATGGGAACACGAAGCTGGTGCTGTCAGCAGATTCGAAAGATTCGCATGAGGGCGGAAAGAGACAGGGAACTGCGAAAAGCCGAAGATGCGATTCGTAATGATATAATAAATGACTGACCCCTATTGCTCCTATTGCCTCGCCAATATGACGCGCTTGAATGATGCCGAGTATGAACACATACCCGAATGATGAACGAAATAAACCAACGAGTCCCGAAAAAAATGAAAGAACCAGACATTTAAAATGAATGCCCATAAGCCATACCAAGGCCGCGTCGCAAGCCTGGCCACGAAGCATGGGAAGGATAAAGTTATTGCGCGACCACTCAAATGTGCCCTTGGCCTACAAGTGTTAGTTCCGGAAGAATGTGACACCGACCTTCTCGGAACTTTCTCGGGAGAAGTGGCGCGTGCGGGCACCGCCCTCGAAGTTTGCGAACGGAAGGCACGGATGGGGATGGCTTTGACAGGATTGCCTTTCGGAATTGCGAATGAGGGTAGTTTCGGACCGCATCCGTATCTTCATTTCATTCCTGTGGGGTTGGAGGTAATGGCGTTTATTGACGACGAGCTTGGCTTGGTGATTACGGAAAGTCTTTTTTCTAAGAGCACCAATTACAACCAGCGAGAAGCAAGTGAAATCGAGGAAATCGAACAATGGCTTGGCACCGTTCAATTTCCGTCTCATGCGCTGGTAGTGAGGCCGAAATCTGCTCCCATCGGCACGGCTTTGACAAAGGGAATTGCGACAAAAGATGAATTAACAAGAGCAATCCGATGGGCAGCAGCGAACTCTACAGATGGGACTGCCTGGATCGAAACTGACATGCGGGCGCACCTGAATCCGACGAGGATGGTTTCCATCCGGCGCCTCGCATTTAGATTGGCTCGCCGTCTGGCAACGCTGTGCCCCGTTTGCAGAAGTCCTGGATGGGGACAGACCTGCGTCGTCGAAGGTCTGCCGTGTCAGGATTGTGATATCCCAACGAACTTGACTTTGTTTAATGTGTTGTCTTGTTCCAAATGCACTCACCGGAAAGAAATGCGAAGCCTTGAGGCGCATGCATCTCCTCAATTTTGCGCCTATTGCAATCCATGAGTTTTGCGCAGAGCGGTGTGCAGGGGTCTCACTCGGCGGGCAATTTTTTATCCTGGAAGTTAGATTATTATGACAAAAACCGCAGCAAATCGTTTGCGACAAAGCCAACCAGTGCTGGTCACCGGTCTTGGCGTCTATAGTTCTGCCGGGGGCAACACGAAGGAGTTTTTTAAACAAATTTTGTGTGGAGTGGCTCGTGGAGATTTCCACGAAGTGGAGGGCGGCAAGTTGCTTGCTTGTGCCGCGCCGGCAGTAGACACCGCTTTGCCAGAATTTCGGGTGGCCCGTAAAATGGATCGTCTTGTGCAGATGGCGGTGCATGCGGCCTGGGAAGCCTGGGAAGATGCGGGTCTTGGAGTTTCCTCGGTTTCGGCCGATCGGGTGGCCGTATTTGCCGGCACCGCGCGCGGTCCGCTCTCCAAGTGGAATGAGTCCGAACAGCGTTACTCTATGGGGAGAATGCGACCCAGTCTGGCACCGAACACAACGATAGCGTGTCTGAGCGGAGCCTTGGCATTGACTTTTCGCGCGCAAGGGCCAGCGGCGACGATCTCCTCCGCCTGCACGTCGTCCGCCCATGCAATTGCAATGGGAGCACAGCAAATTATCCTTGGGCTGGCAGACGTCGCAATCGTTGGCGGGTCGGAGGCTCCCCTCATCCCTTCACTGTTTTCGCAAATGAACACGGCTGGACTATTAGGCGCGCATTCGGATCCTAAATTGGCCTGCCGACCGTTTTCGACGTCGCGTAACGGAACTATCCTCGGCGAGGGTTCGGCCTTCTTGATTCTTGAATCAGAGAATTCGGTCCGAAAGCGAAAGGCAAAAGTATTGGCGAGGCTTGCCGGGTGGGCATTTGGAACGGATGTCGGCCAACGCACTGGGATTAGCGATAGTGCTGTTGGGATGCGAAACACGGTCACCAATGCCCTCCAGATGGCGGAGATGACTCCGAAGCAGATTCACTACTTCCATACCCATGGCACGGGCACAATCATCAACGATCGGCAAGAAGCGAGAGTCCTCAGTGAGGTGTTCCCGTCCGGCGTCCCTTGCTCTTCGACCAAGCCCATTACAGGCCACTGCATGGGGGCTGCTGCCGCAATGGGTGCTGTTGCGGGAATTTTAGCAATCAAGCGCGGTCTAATTCCGCCCAGTGCCAATTGTGACCCGATCGATCCGACGTTCGAAATTGATCTTGTTCAGCACGCTGCCCGCAAATGTAAAATAGATGCAGTTATGACACATGCTGCCGGATTTTGGGGCACTAACGGATCGCTAATATTTTCGAGAGCCTGACTTAATTATTACTCTTATGAGTTCAGTAAAAAGGATATTCGTGGGCGGGATGATAGCAATGAACTCAGCAGTATTGGCCTCGGAGGATGCCTATCGGGTGGTCACCTTTGGGGACTCCACCACCGCGGACCGCGGAGGAAAACGAAAATACTCGGCTCAGTTGGCGAAAACCTTCCCCGCCATCGAGGTGATCAACAAGGGGATTGGGGGGCATACCACCGCCATGGCGGCAAGGCGGTTTCAAGCCGATGTCCTCGACCAAAATCCCAATTTGGTGGTGATCCAGTTTGGCATTAACGATGCGGCGGTTGATGTCTGGAAAACGCCGCCAGCGGAATCCTCCCGGGTGAGTCTAGCGGATTATGAAGCCAATTTGCGACGTTTTGTGACTGAGATTCAGGGGGCTGGAGCCGAGGTGATTTTAATGACCCCAAATCAAGTCCGCTGGACTCCGGCGTTGTTGGAGATGTACGGTAAACCCCCCTATGACCCAGAGGATGTTCAGGGATTTTCCCGAATCCTCGGCACCTACGCCCAAGTTGTCAGGCAACTTGCGGAGGAGCTCAATGTCCCTCTGGTGGATGTCTATTCCTTTTATGATACGCCGGAGCGACGGGCGACAGCCTGCGTCGAACTCCTGCCCGATGGCATGCATCCCTCGGAGAAGGGTCATGCTTTGGTTGCCGGGGAATTGGCCAAAGTCCTCGAACAGAAAATCTCCAAGGAGGCGTCGGGAACTCCTTGAGCCGCTCAGCGGAGGGCGCTATCACCCATTAACTTATGTTTGATCTCAAAGAAAAAGATGTCTGGATTTTTGGTGGAGCCGGCTACCTCGGCTCTGCCTTAACGGGGGCTCTCGATGGCTTGTGCCGCAAGGTGGTCTGTGTGGATTTGGCCGGGAAGGCGGAATCCTTAGTGCGAGAGAAATCTCTCCAGCAGACCCGGCCCTACACCTTTGATCTTTCCCGAATTGCGGAGCTTGAGCCTTTTCTGGATCAAACCATGGCGACAGAAGGGGTTCCTGCGGGGGTGGTCAACCTGACTTATGTTTCCTCGGGGGGGACCCCGATGAAGGATCTCAGCCCGGAGAATTTTCAGAAACCCTTTGACGACTCCGTCACTTCTTATTTTGTTATCGGACGTCATTTGGCGGAAAAAATGAAAGCCCACGATGGGGGGAGTATCGTCAATTTTTCCAGCATGTATGGGCACATTTCGCCCGATCCCGGTATCTACCCGTCCCCCATGGTGCCAAATCCTATTGACTACGGGGCCAGCAAGGCCGCCATCAGCCATTTGACCCGTTATATGGCGGTTCATTACGGAAGGGACGGAGTGCGCTTCAATGCGGTTGCGCCCGGCCCCTTTCCCCATCCCTGCTTGCAAGAGGCGGATCCGGATTTCATCAAGGCCCTCTCCGAGAAGACTCCGATGGGACGTGTTGGTCGCCAGTCGGAAACGGTCGGCCCCACCGTGTTTTTACTTTCGGATGCGGCCTCCTACATGACCGGACAAGTCCTGGCCGTCGATGGGGGATGGACGGTCTGGTAGTCGGTATGAACCGGGGGCTGGCCGTTGGTTTCATAATCGGCGTTATCCTGATGATTCTCTATCATGGCTGGAACCAACGGAGGACAGGATTGATTCTGGTTCTCGCTCCGGCGGCGCGTTTGTTCCGTAGGGAGAGATTCGGGCACCATTACGCGGAAGAACTCTATTTGCAATTTGTCGCAAGAAGAAATCAGTAATTTCGCGTTGGAAATGGACGGATCGGCTCCACGGATGTTGCCGCTTTTCCATGAGCCCGCAATGAGACTCGGCTTATTTCGACGAACTTTGAAGGGTTGTTCCGGGAGTAATGAGAGCAATGTTTTTGGATTATACTTTAGTCAATAGCCCCCAGCGGAGGCGCATGGCAGAAACGCCGGGGTCATTAGAGAACTCTAATTGATGGCAGTTTCGTGCCAGAGACTCCGGGATTGCGTCCCTGGCGCCGGAGCACCCAACCGTGGAGGGAGTGCATTTACCGGGATCACCACGAAGGCATTTGCGCTTTGGCCTTGGCCCGGTTACGCGATCTAGGCAACGCAAGCGTAGGACGCATTTATGCGGAGTTCACCTCGCGCAAGGCCAGTGAACGTCAAAGTTTGGAGTGTCCCCGCATCCTCGGGATCGACGAACATCGCGTCCATCGTGGGATGCCTTTCGCCACGACATTTTGCGACCTGCGTAATCACCGGATTTTTGACCTTGTCCCTGGGCGTAGCGAGCCCGAGTTGCGAGGGTTCCTCGCCGCGCTCAAAGGCCGGGAGAAGGTGCAGGTGATCTGCATGGACCTCTCCAGTCCTTACCGAGCCTTGGCTCGGCGAGGGTTCCCCCATGCTCGCATCGTTGCTGATCGGTTCCATGTCATCTGCCTCCTCCAGAGTCAACTTGCCCTTCGAGCCATCTATGACAAAATTCTCGAACTCTGGGAGTTGCTCCGCCTCAAACACCAGACCGCCCGAGCCTGTCGCGGCCATATCCGCCACCTCATTGCCCTGGTTGATGAACTCCGGCTCAGCGCGTTCGAGCCCCTCGTCCGCCTGGCCAAAACGCTTCACTCTTGGCGAGACGCTCTCGTTACCATGTGGCGCTTTACAAAAAATAACGGCCTCACCGAGGGCTTCCACAGAAAGATGAAGTTCATTCAACGCCGCGCTTATGGCTTTAGAAATTTCCACAATTACCGCGGGCGCATCATCGCTCAATGCGGCTAACCACAACCCAACAAATTGACCTCATCCCCATTGTTTGGTGTAGAGCCTGGATTCGGCCCAACCCGTTTGGGGCTCGAGATAAAAATTTTTCTTTTGAAAAAAGAAACTGCACCCGGCGGGGGTCGAACCCACAACCTACGGCTTCGGAGGCCGGCACTCTATCCAATTGAGCTACGGGTGCGCAGGACGGAATGTTTGCTCATTTTTCGCTATGACGCAAGCGTGAGAGCTTGATTTTGATGATTTTCAGAGATGGAGTGGCCAATATGAAAATGTTTCTCTCTCTCCTGGCCGCCTCGATTTCTTTTCTTCACGCTCAAGATGTGGCCAGTTCGGCCTTCGGATCGGGGGAGGGGGTCAATGGTGAGGTCAATGCAGTGGCGGTGCAGCCAGATGGAAAAGTGGTCATTGGCGGGAGGTTTACTTCGGTCAATGGGATTCCCCGCAACAATCTGGCCCGCCTGAATGCCGACGGCTCTTTGGATCGTTCCTTTGTGGATACTCCGACTCTGGGTGTGAATGGCCCGGTTCACGCCCTTGCGATCCAATCCGATGGGGCCATTGTCGTCGGAGGCCTTTTCACCCAAGCGGGTGAACGTGAGATCATGAATCTGACCCGTTATGCTCCTGACGGTTCGCCGGACAAAGCCTTTGGGGCCGGGACCGGCGAGGCGGGAACCAATGACGTGGTCCTGGCGCTGGCGGTGCGGGAAGATGGCAGCATTCTGGTGGGAGGCAATTTCAACGTCGTCTTTGGACAGCCACGTCGAGGCCTGGCTATTCTCAATTCGGATGGCAGCTTGGGCGGGAAAACGACTTTTCTCAACGGGTCCGTAAAGGCACTGGCCTCGACGGCAGAATTTCCCGCTGTGGCCGGCGGGCTATTTCCCGCCGAAAACCAAAACGCGCGGAATCTCTTCCAACTCAAGTAGGAGCAATTTTTGAAGGTCTGTCCCTCCGATTCAGGACAAACCCCCGGCGGCCAGGGCCTCATTGATGACGGCCTCGGACGTGATTCCCTCGGCTTCGCCTTCAAAGTTGAGAATGATGCGGTGGCGCAGAGCCGGCAGCGCCCAGGCGTCGATGTCGGATTTGGCCACATGAAAGCGTCCATCGAGAAGCGCGCTAATTTTGGCGCAAAGCATGAGGGCTTGGGCCCCGCGGGGACTGGCTCCGTAGCGGACGAATTTTTTTGCGGAAGGCACCGATTCGGCCCGATCGGGATGGGTGGCGAGGACGAGTTGAACCGCGCGAGCCTCCACTTCGCGAACGGCAGGCACAGCCCGGACGAATTCGCGGAGGGCGGGCGCATTTTCCATCGGCACCGGGGTGACGACGGGGGCCACTTCGCGGGTGGTTCGGTGCAGAATTTCGTGGAGTTCGTCGCCGCTGGGATACTTGGCGTGGAGTTTAAGCAGAAAGCGGTCCAACTGGGCTTCCGGCAGTGGGTAGGTGCCTTCCATTTCAATGGGATTTTGGGTGGCGAGGACGAGAAACGGCTTCTTCATGGGATGGGACACGCCGGCGACGGTGGCGTGCTTTTCCTGCATCGCTTCCAGAAGAGCACTTTGCGTTTTTGGGGTGGCCCGGTTGATTTCGTCGGCCAGAACAATATTGGCAAAGATGGGGCCGGGTTCGAATTGGAATTGTTTGCGGCCATGTTCGTTCTCGACGATGAGGTTGGTTCCGATGATGTCGGAGGGCATGAGGTCGGGGGTGAACTGGATGCGGGAAAAATCCAAGCCGGCCGCGTCCGCGAGCGTGCGGACCAAAGCGGTTTTGCCTAAGCCGGGCGCTCCCTCGAGGAGGGCGTGTCCTTCGGCAAAAAATGCGGTGAGAACGCCCCGAATCGCCTCATCCTGTCCGACCAAGACCTTTTCCATCCCCGTACGCAGGCGCTGGAAGGTGTCGCAAAATTCGGCGGCGAGCTTTTCGTTTTTCTCGTTGCTCATGGGGTTGGGATCAATCGCCACAGGGATACGGATGCCCGATTGTCGCTCGGTTGTCACTCCGCAATCCGCGGTTGCCCGAGCGACGAATAAGAGTGAGTGTGGACACCCGCATGCGAATACTTCCGACTTCCGACTTCCGACTTCGCCTCATTCCTTCGGTCGGATGGCTTCAAAGTATCGGCGCACGAGGATGCGCGAGCCGGGGGGGATTTCTTCGCGATTGACGGAGTCGAGAGCGGCGGGTTGGGCTGAGTCGTAGGCGGATCGATAGGCCTGACGGGCTTCGGGGTCGTCACGTCCCGAGGCGCGAAAAATCTCTACCAGGGATGCGCCGTCGCCGGAGGTTCCCGGGAGAAATTCATCGGGGCCCGAGGATTTTTGAGTGGGGTCTGCCTCCCCGGCGAGATCGGAGCCACGACCTTTGTCTTCCTCCGAGCCGGGAGAACCTCCCGGAGGCGCTTGGTCGTTTTCTCCTGGGTCGCCCTTTTTCTTCCCCGGAGGGAAATCTCCCTCGCCTTCACCGGGCGCGGAAGTGGCTTCGCCTTGCGTCTGGGAAGATCCGGATTTGAGGTCTTGGACTTGGGCAAGGAATCGACTGCGGTTGGATTTGTTCTCTCCCGAAGGGGATACCATTTTGACTAGTCGCGTTTGGGCTTCTTCTGGGGATTGACTGGAGAGTTCGCGCAGTCGGGATTTTTCCAGATGGCGGGCGGCCTCTTCGAGTGCCTTGGCTACGGATTCGGGGTCGAGTTGGGAGAGGCTCTTGGCGGCGGCCTCCTGACTGCCGGCCCGAAGGTCGGAAGCCAATTGGGGGTTCGCGGCGGAAAGAGCGTCGGCCAAAGCTCGGGATTCGCCGGGGGTGAGTTGGCCTTGGGCGGCGAGGGATTGTTCCAGATCCGCTAAGGCGCGGAGGGCTTCCCGCAGCGGCTCGAGGGAGGTGTCGAGTTGCGTTTCGGTGGCTTCCAGCTTCTGCGCTTCTTCCTGGAGAGCTTGGTCTTCGAGGTGTTTTTCGGCCGCCTTGCGGACGGCGGCGAGCAAGGCCTTCGCCTGTCTTTGTTCCGGGGCGACCTGGGCTTGTCGGATTTGTCGCATCCCTTCGATTCCTGCGAGTGCGAGCAGAGGTAGCAAAATCCATAGATAGCGGCGGAACGGAATTTGGAGCCGGAGGGTCTGCCGAAGGGAAAAGGTGGCGGCGAAGCGGGTGACTTCCCGCTGCACGGTCGAAGTGAGTCCGGCGGGCTCTGCGGTACTGAGATCGAGCACCGTGAGGAAGCGGTCATGCGTGGAGGCGCGGGCATCCAGTTCCTTGGCGACCCGTCGGTCGCTCCACCAATGCGTGATCGCGACGACAGCCGCGAATGCGAGGGGCAAAAGGAAGAGCCATCCGACAGCGCTCAGGGGGAGGTTCGGAGATTTCGGGGCGACCAAGGCGACACCGCGAAGGATTCCCAGGGCCGAAAACCCCAGGACCAACGCCCAAGCGGCAAGGCCAAGAAAATGCTCGCCGGTGAGCCGTCGTCGGGCCTGACGGAGTTTTTGGCGCACAATGGTGTCCACGGAGATTAAGGGAACGCCATCCGGGCACGAATTGCAATTCTGCCTGTTAGTCATTGGATCGCGATTCGCGCTTGCATGAATGGCGGAAGAATCTAGTTTGGGTCTTATGGCATACGAACTTCCATCCCTACCCTACGCGCTAGACGCGCTCGAACCCCACATTGACGCCAAAACGATGGAGATCCATCACGGCAAACATCACGCGGCCTACGTGGCAAATCTCAACAAAGCCTTGGAAGCCGCCCCGGAATTGGCTGCGAAGAGCGTTTGCGATTTGATCAGCGACCTTTCCGTCGTGCCCGAAGCCGCTCGCACCGCCGTGCGGAACAACGGTGGCGGTCACGCCAACCACAGCTTTTTCTGGAAGGTCCTCTGCCCCAAGGGTGGCGGCGAACCCACCGGCAAGTTGGCCGAAGCGATCAAGTCGAAATTTGGCAGTTTTGAGGATTTCAAGACCAAGTTCGAACAAGCCGGAGCCACCCGTTTCGGCAGCGGCTGGGCCTGGCTCTATGTCGCCCCCGGTGGAGAACTCGAAATTGGTTCCACCGCCAATCAGGACAGTCCCTGCATGGGCAAGGCCGTGGCCGGGATCGAAGGCAAGCCGGTCATTGGTTTGGACGTGTGGGAACACGCCTATTACCTCAATTATCAGAACCGTCGTCCCGAGTACCTTAAAGCATTTTGGAACGTGGTTTCCTGGAGCGCCGCCGAAGAAAACTACAACGCCGCTCTCTAAGCGCGCAACGCCTCTCAAAAAAAGCCGCCGGAGATCCCGGCGGCTTTTTCTTTCCTCCTCGCAATCCCAAAAAAGAAAAGATCTCACGCAAAGGTCGCAAAGGCCTCAAAGAAAAAGACAGAAAAACCACAGAGGACACCGAGGACACAGAGAATCGGAAACGCCGGAAGACTTTGACTAATTCGGTCATTGAATGTTCGACGTTCGATGTTGGATGTTCGACGTTCTGCCTTTAAAAACTTCCCATGGCTCACCTCAATTCCCACTATCTTAAACTCAAAGCCGGCTACCTTTTTCCTGAAATCACCCGGCGGGTGAAGGCCTTTACCGAGGCCAATCCTGACGCGGCGGCTCGACTCATCCGCTGTGGGATCGGCGACGTAACGGAGCCTCTGCCGGCCACCGTGCGTGAAGCCATGCACGAAGCTGTGGATGAACTCGGGGTGCGCGAAACTTTCCGCGGTTATGGTCCCGAACAGGGGCAGGAATTTCTCCGCCAAGCCATTGCGGAAAATGATTACCGTCTGCGGGGGCTGAACATCGCTGATGATGAGA
>Ga0209491_10012116_pt1 | contig 10037 bp, 4 predicted proteins | sample BON02_FD_187213 | JGI IMG/M metagenome (GOLD analysis project Ga0209491, IMG submission 187213) | Freshwater microbial communities from Lake Bonney liftoff mats and glacier meltwater in Antarctica - BON-02 (SPAdes) (version 2) | ecosystem: Environmental > Aquatic > Freshwater > Ice > Glacier... | reverse complement strand
TAGCTACTAGACGAAGAGAGGGAGGATGGGGGGCTCGTGCATATAGAGGCACACCGCCTGCGCCTGTGGGGGGGGTAGTGTGAATAGTAGTGACTATACGAAGAGATGGGCACGCGCCCCCACATAGCGTATGCGCCTGTGGGGGGGGTAGTATAAACATAAGTAGTAGTTACTAGACGAAGAGAGGGAACATGAGGGGCTCGTGCATATAGAGGCACACCGCCTGTGCCTGTGGAGGGGGGTAGTATAAATAGGAGTTAACAGTCGAACAGAGGAAGGATGAGGGGCTCGTGCATATGAGCAGGCCCTAGTTTCACTGTAAAATAACTCAACGGCTAACGTGGAGGGACGTTGACCAATGGCCGTTATGATTGAAGGCGGCTAAATCGCTAAATAAATTTTATATATATATATATATATATATATATATATATATATATATATATATATATATATATATATATATATATATGTATATATATATATTGCGGCGACGTGCCCGACTCCATCTTCTGAGCTGTGGGGGGTTGGACACGTTAGAAGTTACTCGTTAGGGAGGGCGAGGGGCTCGTGCATATACAGGCATGCCTTTCACCTGCGGCGACGTGCCCGCTTCCATCTGTGACTGAAGCCGCATTGCGCGCTCGAGGATGGACCCCGTCCGCGCCGCGGCTGAGTTTCCCGGCATCTGGCTTCCCGCCATCTGGCTTCCCGCCATCTGGCTTCCCGCCACTCGGCTTCCCGCCAACCGAGTTCGCGCCAACAGGCTGTCCGCCGAGTTGAAGCGTGGCAAGGCGTACGAGCCCGCGGCGCCCGCGGCTACGGCGCGGCGCTCTGTAATGTGACGCGTCGCGGCGGGAGCGGCGGGCAAAGCGTGGGCGGCGGCGCGGCGGCTGCGACGGTCGGATGCGTCAGAGTTAACCCGAGGAAGTTCGAGGGACGCCTGGTGGCGCCGGCGCTGTGGATCGCGCTCGGGCGCGCCCGGGTAGACGGGAAGGTTCTCGTCGAAGAGCGCACGCTTCTCGTTAAGCGCGAACGACGAGGCGACGGAGCAGCTCTCGGCGGCCACGCGCCGCGCAAAGTGGGCGGCAGACGGATCCGCCGTTCGCACGCCGTTTCCCGCTTCGTAGTGCTCCCCATTGTACTCATCCTCGTCCTCCTCCCCTCCGTGCGAACCCCACCCCTCGTCCCACTCGTCCGTGGCGGCGGGAGGTGCGGCGGTGGGGGAGGCGAATACAGTGGCGAGGCATATGCTGACCCGCGCAATCTCCTCCTCCTGCCCCGGCGCGAGAGCGTAGCACGGCAGCACGGCGCGAAAGGGAACGTCGAGGTGCGCCAGTCCCAGGTGCAGGTACGCAAACGCACGGAGGGGCGCGCGCGGCCGAGGCGGATCGTACGGCCGGGCGGGTGGCTCGATCTCCGAGATCTCGAGCACCAGCTCGCGCATGTCCTCAAAGTACCGCTTAAGCTGCGCGGCGCCGCAGCAGAGGGCGTACGCGACGCTCGTGCTCGTCTCGCGCCGCGTGAGGCCAGACAAATAGCTAACGGCGGCGGTACCCGCGGGAGGCGGCGGTCTGCGCACGCGGGCGCGGGGTGGAGAAACGGTCAGCGTGGCTGCCAGCGGGCAGTGGAGTCGCAAACACCCCGTTGAACGCACCTGAGCACATGCCCCTCGCCCGGCTCGCCCCACCAACGGACGCGCACGGCGCATGCCGAGCGTTCGGTGTCCGGCCCCAGCCACTCGGCGTCCGACACGGTCAGCGTCACGGTCCCACGCTCATCTGAGGCGGGCAGGGCGCATTTGAGCGTGCGCAGCCGATCCTGGAATGAGGCGCGTGCGGCGCCGACTTGGATGCGCCAGGCTCTGGCGCGGGGTGTGCAACGAGGCGCAGGGGTTTGCCGCGCGTGGTCGAGCTGCTTCGCACCGCCGTCCAGGCCAGGCGGAAGCGACCGACGCCCAACTGTCGTTTCGCGCATATTTGCGCGCGAGAAATGTGCGGGTAATCCGAGTTTTGTTTTTACCTGACCAGCGTGAAATACCGCTTGGGGTACGATTGTTGGGGGGAGGATCTGTTGGGGCCGGGTCATTTTGCTGGCTCAAATGATGAATAAACGAGTACTCTATGACATCCCTAGCTAGTTTGGGCAATCTTCATATTTGGCGAGCGCGATGGGGTATTACATTGGTCAATAAATATAAGTAGACAACCCCGCGCCTTCCTTCCTTGCTTGGATTCGGCGGATTCATTCTTTGGATCCACGTAGGTGGCACGGGTTAAGGGTTAACCCTAACCCTAACCCTAACCCCTAACCCTTAACCCGGATACAGGCACAGCAGACAGGCAGGAGTACAGCATAGCAGTGACCGTTATTACCAGGGGATTCACACATATACATTATTAATCATTATATATATCAATATCAATGAGCCAATAAAAGAAATCTAGTACGTTTCAGAATTGTTTTCCTTCGTCTCGCTGCGCGGCGGATTGATTGCGCCCACACTTAGGACGATCATTGACTGACACATTATCAGGTTCGTTCGGGTCGTGTTAACCCTGAGTTTTATTGTTTTTACTCACATACCCAGAGCCTCCGGCGAGTTTGGTATTATTGTATTATTAGCACGCCATTTGTGCTTCTCAATGACCGACCAATGCCATCCCTACAGGAGGGGTGTACTCGTAACGTTTAAAAGGACGATCGAAGGACCAAAAAAGGCCGGCACGCTTTCGCGATCTTTGGTCAGAACTTATTGTGGACGGGGTGCGTGTGTGCCTGCTCACGTCCGCCCAGTCTAAGTTGGAAGATTTCACGTTTCACGCCGATCGGAGCTTGTGGTCTCGGCGTGCAGCGGCCTGGGAACGAGTTAACCCGACACGTACCAGTGTATCAGAGTATCGCGTATCACATCGCATCTCGCATCTCTTTTTTTATATTCGTCACAACATTTTGTGTCAGTTGTGAGTATCTGTACTATTATTGCATAACGTATAACGTATTATTTTATGTATGTCATCATCGTCATCGTCGACTTCGATAGATATACAGCAACACACAACAGTGGTGCAGTTGTGCAGTGCTGTACATTACGGATATATACATTTTGAAAGTTTGCTCGACGCTCGACACCGACTCCGGACATGGCCGCATGACGACATGTGGCATGGTTCGAATACGTGCAAGTACATAATACATGATGATCATGATACCGACACAGATACGTAGATTGAATCCGACGTGTTCGCTGTGTGATTGTGTGTGCTGTGTAATACGTACGTGTGATGTGTGCAATGCTCGCTCGTTATTCATTCTGTATACACACAAGACACTATTGATATTGAGCTACATAGACATATACATGTTACGTTATGTTACATGATACACACACACACACACACATATTTTGGTAGTGTTTGTGCAGTGACACTAGTAGTGTGTCCGAAACCGGATAATACATATATATTTATTTAGTATTTGGATGAACACGTGAGACACAGATACTATAAGATACATGTGAATTTACCGAATTTTTAACTGTGATTTTGATAAATGAATGATTTATTGTACTTTGATACGGTTAGAGTGAGAGGGTTATTATCATCATCCGAATAAAACCCGACGACCACATTTTGACGAGAACGCTCACAGAACATGCTGTGAGAATACGCACATTCCACAAGCGCAAGCGATACGTATACGTATCCTCCACCTCCACCGTATACAGTATCCCCCAGTACGACATTCCCTTAGTATCTCAAAATCAGATGATATACGGGCTGATACAGTAAATCTTACAACTTACAAAAGCAATATAGTGCAATAGATATAAGGATACGTAGTACGTGTTCACAGTGTTCTTCCTTTTTGATACGAGTTGATACGTCACTGACATATACAGCCTATCACTGACACGAAATTACGTGAAAATAAAATAAAAAGAGGTCGCGAGACGGCGGGATACGTAAAAACCGTTTTATGGTGGCCTAGTAGGCTCAGTAGGGAGTACGCTCTTTCAGTTTTCAACATAAACATATCGGTTTATATTTCACATAAATATAAATAAGGGGCTCGTGGAGACACAGTGCGATCGACACTGCGCTGTGCGCGATACGCGAGATACTATTCCTATTCACAAACGGTTTATATATAAAGGGTTTATCACACGCGTGTGGGGTGTGGGGATATGTAAATACTCGCGGCAGCGCCGCACGGCACAAGCGTGCGCACACGAACACGCCGCAAAAGCCCGCACGCGACAGCACTCTCGAGCTCATCCATGGCTTGACGCACACCGCACACAGATTTATCGAACACTCAGCACACAGTGTACGACGGCTTAATGAAGCAGAGATCAATCAATCAATCAAAATCATCAAAGAGCCACACACGAGCACACGAGAAGCCACAAGCCACATCCCAGCAGCGGGCACGATACCAATACAGACCACATACCACACAATGCATAAAAGCAGTAGCACCGACCGCGGGCCTGTGCGATACATACATACACATACATGCATAGCACCGACGAGCCCCTCCCGGCCCCCTTCTCCACCGCCTCCGCCTCCCGCGCAGATATATCGTCCTCGTCGCAATATGGCGAGAGACACACAGAGGTCAATGTTGTGAGCAGTCGATGCCATCCACCACATATATATCCCGCTACATTTAGAGAGGTGCTTCTCCCGACCACTTTAACCACTTATCAAAACTGACTGTTTTCGATCAGTGGTTCGGTCCTCATGAAATCACCCACAAAGTCGTGGGTTCGAAACCCCGTTCTGCCACATTCCCGTAACATTCCCGTTCGCGGGTTGTGCCAGTTGAGACACGACCCCTGGAAGGCGGCGGGCCCTTAGGCCCCAAGGATGTGAAGAGAAGCACTCTCACACAACAGCCCACCATCCCATGGTCAAGCCTCCTGCAGTAGTCTCCAAGGCAGTGTCAAACACTCCAACTCAGCAACAGGGTTGGGGAAACTACTGCAGGAACTATCCTGTAGTCTATCGGGCCCCAAGAGGGTTTCCAACCCTACAACACAACGACCCACAGTGGTACACAGACTAGGGCTACCTATGGTTATGGTGGTCTGCGTGGAATGCCTGCCTGTGGACACGCCATAGATGTGGTGTCGGCGACACGCCGGAGCTCTGGCGTGGCGCCGCGGGCCTGTGTGCGCGTGTACGCGCGTGTGCTGGTACCCCCGAATCTTTACATACATACATACCCACAGTGGCCTAGCGGGCATACAGCTACACAGGCAAGCATAGAGAAGCCACATACATCCCAGCGCAGCCTCACGGGGCAGGCGCCTAGTTTAAGAACTGTAACGTCTATGCGCCTTCAACTTAGTTGATGCTGGGATCGTTACAGGGTAACAGCCGCGTCTAGCGGAACACACACACACACACACACACACACACACACACACTGGTGCACGAGTACAGGCGTCTCGCCCGTGCGCTCTCTGGCGCGCCCGCCTGCGGGATACGGAAGCTACCGGAGTGGGGCCACAGAGCTACCGGCGGAGATACCGGCGGGGGTCTCCGTGACGGGGATCGCTTAATCTTTAGAGGTCAAAAATAGAGCGGTGGTCACGGGGCATCAAACCCTGGGTCACGAAGGGACGCACGCGTGGGCGCCTCTTGCTCGGGTGAACTCGTATACCAGCCGAAATAGGGTGTGGGAAAACACAAATCTGTTTGAGTGGGGTTGGCGCGCTGTGGGACTGTGTTCCCCATGTCTGCGGTGGTGGGGGCGGCTGTGCCGGCGGCGGTGTGCCGCTGGGGGCTGTGCCCGTGCTGTCCTGGTGTGGGGAGGTGTCTCTCGGGGGTAAACACTTATCATCAGTAGTAGCGTATAATCATGCTACAGTCCTCAGAGCGTGCACATGCAAATACGGTAGAAACTGTAGAGGTAGCTCTGCGGCAATCGGGTGAGCGCCTTCCAGGAAGCTGATGTTTTGCAGAAGACAAAATACCACTAAGCCAGTTGTCCTCTAAACGCGTAGAGGACAAAACTGGCATGGTGGTCTCTTGTCCTCTGAAGAAGCTTCTCTCTGCCCCTGGCCTGAGCGAAGGTGGTCCCGTTGGTAATTTCGGCTGTTTGGGCATCATCCAACCACACGCCAGCTAGAGAAGCAACGATGGGATGATGTACAGTTATTCGATTATTCCTGTGACGCAGCCACACGAATGTGAATAACGTATTCCGCCTGGTTAACCCTGTAGATGCCAGGGACCCGTGCATATTCAAAGTTAATGGCCACACGAATATGAATAACTTATTCCGCCTGGTCGACCCTGCATTTGCCAGGGACCCGTGTAGATTCAAGGTCAATTTATTCATCCTTCCCGTTTAGAGTGCAGTACTGCGGTTCCTGAAACGTGCCCTGGTTAAAGGCGTGCCCTGGTTAAAGACGCGCCCTGTGCGCATATTAAAGGTGCTCTGCAGCTACGGGCTAACCCTTAAGGGCTAACCCAAGGTTAACCCAGGTACCTGAGCAAAGCGAATTTACTTAGAGCGCTTGGGTTAGGGGGATAACCCGAGCAACGCAAATTTACTTAGATCGCTTACTCGAGCTAAGTAAATTCGCTTTGCTCAGGTACCTGAGCGAATTTCGGTTTCAAGTTCTGACAGCGAGCACCATCTATTTATCCTGGATGTACCACGATTTACCCATGAAACCCGGAACAATTCGGAACAAGTGATTGAGGAGCCGAAACTGAAACCGTCGTTCACTATGAGTCACAGCACCAAAGTCATTAGAACAGTTTGATTATGAAAACGCTGCTTGGATTTACTTAGGCATACAGGGCACCTTTAAAGGCGCGCCCTGTGCGCATATTAAGTGATTCGACGTTGAGTCTCCTTTAATCAAGATGCCCAAACTCTTGCTCAAAACTTGCTCAGGTACCTGAGCAGGTAGACTTTCGAGTAAGAAAGTTAAGTCGCGCTGCAGGGCAGCTTCAACACTGTTAAAAGTGCATAGTGACTTGTTCGATGGGTCACCCCTTTGTCTCTCGAACTCAAACTCGGGTCAACCAAACACCGAAGTCAGCCGTACGAAACTAAAGATCTTTTCAATAACATATTCTCATACATCTTGGGTTAACCCGAGCCTTCCTGCGATGGTCAATAACGTCGAAACGCCTCTGTGACTCACGCTATCGTTTTCCGCATCGTCCTGGGGTTTCGACTGTTGTAAACACATAGCACCCATTCGATTCTTGCTGGAGCCTTGCGACCGCGTAGCAGTCGTTATGAGCAGACCCTAGTTTCACAAAAAAAAAATCATCGACTCGGAGGTATGTTGACCAATGGCCGTTATAATTGAAGGCACCTAAATGGCCAAATAAGTTACGCCAACACAATTGGAGAAAATAAACAGTTACACGCCATTTTGCAATGAAATGGTCAACGTCTGCTCGCGTCGATTTTTACTTATTAGAAAGGCAAACTAGGGCCTGCTCATAATGACCAGGCCAGTATTGTCTGATCGCCTATCGTGTTAATCCATATATGGGTCAACCCCAAAGACAAAGGACGTTTTAACACGACTACCACTTATGCGATAGTCGTGTGTTCTTTGTCTCTGGAACTCGACTGTGGGCTGTACGTGCGACCATAGATTTAAATATTGCTCCTTTTTGGGTTGACCCCGACGGCATACTAACGATAACGGCCGTTCACACTGTCGGAATGATCTGAGACTTGTGCGAGCGTTCGGGTTAAGGGTTAACCCAAGGTAGAACGCTTCGGGCCAACCCTAACCCCAACCCTAACCCTTTTGCCTGGAACTCGGCGTTATGTTAGCCTATACTATCTGTTCACATCTTGCTGGAGCCCTGCGACCGCACGACAACCAAAATAATGAGCAAGAGTCCAGTACTATTTGAACGCCTCTAAAACGTGGCATCTTTGTGTCTGAAACTCGACTCTGCGTGAACCAACCGAAGTCGGTCTTACGAAAATAAATATCTAGCCACCATAAAAATATGTAGCTTGATAGTCCTGCGATTGCCAATACGTTCGAAACGCCTCTGAGAACGCGCGATAGCAAAGCGTTGGCCCTACCTTGGTATCGTGCTTCAACTTGGTACTTTCTTCGCTTGAGCTCCCCGCGCACGCATTTCGAGCCCGGGAAAGCTGTCGGCACGCGGGGGAGGGGCTCCCTTGCTGCCCAGTAACGAGTACCAGTATGTCCGGCGCAGGAAACGCTCGTGCTGGCAAACAGTACCACGTTAGGCGCACGGTACCAAGTTATGGCGAACGCTTTGCTAGTCTTGCCCTTTGCTTCTGGAACTCGGGTTAACCCATTATACAACTTGCTATGGTCCTGCGATTGCCAATACTGTCGAAATTATATTAAAAAACATACTGTCGAAACGCCTCTGAGAACGCGCGATGGCTTGGGTTAGGGCTAACCCGATCGGGTTAACCCTGATGGTTAGGGTTAGGGTTCACCCGATCGCGGGTTAACCCGAGGGTTAGGGTTAACCCAATCGCGGGTTAAACCGTTCTCAGGTTAAGGGTTAACCCGCTTCTGGAACTCTACTGTCGGGGATCCAGCCGAACCCGGCCGTGAGTAAATGCAGAGGAACAGTGCCGTACTGTACCAGTTGTGCCACTTTTCCTCCAAGCGCTTAGAGGAAAAGTGGTAGAACTGGTACAGTACGGCACATTTCCTCTATAAAAACATCGGCTTTCTGGAAGGCGCTCACCCGATTGCCGCAGAGTTAACCACTTGCGGCCTACCGGGAGTCGAAGCCCAGATAGTCGCTGTTTCGTAGAGCAGAGTGGTCTTCTGTCCTCTACAATACTTAATACCGTCAATACCGTTTGAACGCCTCCGTAACTTCTGCGATGGTCCTTCCTTTCGTCTTCGGGACTCTGCAGTAGGGGAACACAGATTTGAATCTTTGGCGACGACATCGTCACGGAGACCCCGCCGGTATCTCTGCGGCTCCCCTCCGGCAGCTTCTCTGACCCGCAGACGGGCGCGCCAGAGAGCGCCAGGCTAGACGCCCGCTTCCCGCACCAGCGTGTGTGTGTGTTCCGCTAAACGCGGCAGTTACTCCCTGTAACGGACATACTTAATCCCGTCAATACCGTTTGAACGCCTCCGTAACTTCTGCGATCGTCCTGCCTTTCGTCTCCGGAACTCTGCTGTAGGTGAAGACGCCGAAGGAGGCGGTCAGCACGACGAAGATCAGGTAGGCGTCGCGGCCGAGCGCCTATGGCAAACAAACATGAAAAGTGAGGTTGCCGCCTTGGGCGTTATAACCATTTCTCGTGGGCGTTTTGAGCGCTGCTGCAGCAATAAGAAAACTCCGCGTATATGTTTTCGTGTCTGTCTGCGTGCTTCTGTCTCTTCTGTCTTCTGTATGCAGCAGTTTGTAGCACCAGTCCTGTTTGTGCTGTGAGGAGTGCCTCTAAAACGCTAGCGCGAGAATATAGCTCAACGCCGCAGGGGTTGAAGCTGGTCTCGTGTTCGTGTCAATGGGGTAATAATTCAGGAGGAAGTTAACCCTTAATCCCGGTGAGCACGACAAAGATCAGGTAGGCGTCACGGCCAAGCGCCTGTGACAAAAAGACAAAAAAAGAGGAAAAGATGAGTTAGTGTAGGAAACAGCTTACCACGAGCTGAAAGGACGAATGGAGTTGGACTCGGATCGGGTTAACTCGTGAGCACGACGAAGATCAGGTAGGCGTCACGACCAAGTGCCTGTGACAAAAAACATAAAAGTAATATCTCAAGGAGAGGAACCTCCTGATACCGGCGGCGCCTGGGTCTTCTCTTTCGATGCATCCTTTGGTCTTCTGGCCACGCGCTGGCGCCTTTGCCGCCGGGGCGATTCTTGAGCTCTGCGCTCAGCTTTTGTGGTGTGAGTTGTATGATATGAAGGATGTACATATATATTTATATATATATATATATATATATGTATATATATATCAAGGAGAGGAACCTCCTGATACCGGCGGCGCCTGGGTCTTCTCTTTCGATGCATCCTTTGGTCTTCTGGCCACGC
>Ga0209491_10012112_pt1 | contig 10039 bp, 8 predicted proteins | sample BON02_FD_187213 | JGI IMG/M metagenome (GOLD analysis project Ga0209491, IMG submission 187213) | Freshwater microbial communities from Lake Bonney liftoff mats and glacier meltwater in Antarctica - BON-02 (SPAdes) (version 2) | ecosystem: Environmental > Aquatic > Freshwater > Ice > Glacier... | reverse complement strand
TACTCTGCAAGCATTCATCGCGCGTACCGAACGTGTTCAGAGCACCGCCGAACGCCGTATCATGAAAGACGAGACTGTGCCGAACAGCGACAAACTGTTCAGCATGTTCGAACCGCACACGCAGCTTGACAAACGTGGCAAAGCCGGAGAACCGGTGCCGTTTGGGCGTCAGGTTCTGGTGTATGAAGACGCTGCGGGTTTCATTGTTCATCACAGTTTGATGCCTCGCGAGCAGGGCGACAGAGACGTGGTCGTCGAGCAGACAAGGATTCTGCAGAACCGCTTCAACAATCGGATTCGTCGTCTGTCGTTTGATCGCGGGTTTCATTCGCCGGACAACCAGACTGAACTGTCCAACATCGTGCTGAGCCTGTGTCTTCCGAAACCCGGGGCAAAGCCATCTGTGAAACAACTGGCTGAGGCCAACGAAGATTTTCTCGCCGCACAACAGAATCACTCGGGTGTGGAATCTGCGATCGGAGCGCTCCAGTCGGGCCACGGTCAGAAGCAATGTCGCGATCGATCGGAACTGGGATTTGAGCGTTACATCTCCCTGGGAATTCTGGGCCGCAACCTCCACGTTCTGGGCCGCCTGCTGATCGCCAGAGAACAGCCCAAGTGCGAAGCCGCCCGCTCTCGCCGAGCGGCCTGACACGACTGCCCAAACGCCACAAAACCTCTAGGCTTCAGCGAAGGCCGCAACGGACGTACGCGCGAAGCGTGACAAAATCCACCAAGACCGGCCCACGCTACACCAAAATCGCCATTTGCGCGCCGCAAGTCACCCCGCACTCTGAATCTTCACCGAAAAACCGACTCCAAACCACAGCCGTTTTCAGCTCAACAACCATTTCCCGACGCGCACTAGCTATTTTTCCACCGAAGAGGATACTTGTGACAATGAAATTAACTGCTTTTTGTGCCCTGTTTTTCGTTGTAGCACCATTAAGCGGCGACGAGGCGCCGCAAATACCGACGATCAGCCGGCTGCCTGCAGTGAAGATTCTGTTTCTCGGCAACAGCATTACATTGCATAGCCCCGCTCCAGATATCGGCTGGATCGGGAATTGGGGAATGGCGGCCAGCACTCAGCAGCACGACTATGTACATCTGCTGACTGCGGACATTGCCAAGGCCACCGGTTCTGAACCAACTACGATGGTGACGAATATCGCTGATTTTGAGCGTGGATACGAATCGTTCGACATTGCGAAACAGTTGAAGTGCGAACTGAAATTTAGCGCAGACATCGTGGTTGTGGCGATCGGCGAAAACACAAGCGAACCACAAACGGATGAGGCAAAGGCAAAGTTTGCGGCCGCTTTCGGAAATCTTCTGAAGCAGCTCAAAGGTCACGGTGCTCCTCAGATTTATGTGCGGAGTTCGTTCTGGCCCAATCCAACCAAAGATGAAATTATGCAGCAGGCCGCTGATGACGCTAAAGTTGCATTTGTTAGCCTGGCTGCGTTGGAGCTGGATAAGTCGCATCAGGCCAGCGCAGAACGCAAGATCGATCACGCTGGCGTCGCCGGTCATCCCGGTGACAAAGGCATGCGTGCGATCGCTGATGCAATCTTTGGCGCGATCAAAAAACAAGGTGGCGTGAGCCGCGTTCCTTGAGTTCTGTTTTACTCCGAGACAAAGTTCAGCGCGGCCGCTGATACGTAGCGGCTCACGGCGGAACTTTCACGGTTCACGGTAGTGGCACCTGAGCTGGTGACATTAGATAGGCGATCAAATCTTGAATCTGCTGATCACTGAGTACATTCAGAAGTTTGTCGGGCATCATTGACACGGGTGATTCATGCATTTCGTCAATTTCTTCGCGCTGAATCACAACCTGATCCGTTGCCGTCTGCAACGTCAGAGTTTTCTCTGTACTGGCGACAACGACACCGTTTAGAACCCGACCGTCTTCAAGCAGTACGATAGACAGTTTGAAGTTTTTGGAGACCGTGGCGCTGGGGTCGACAATATTTTCGAGCAGGTAGTTAAGGTTATTACGCTGTGCGCCGGTCAGGTCGGGAGCAATCTTTTTTCCTTCACCAAACAGTGTGTGGCAATTCGCACAGGACTGACTGAATAGAACGCGCCCCGCGGAAGCGTTTGCTTTGTCCAATGTTTCCGACGTCAGCATTACTCTGAGTTCAGCGATGTGAGCAGTCTTTTCCTTTGACTGTTCGGCAAGCTCCGGCCACATCCCGGCGACGCGTTCGCTGAGAGCGTCGTCACCGGAATTTTGCATTTGGCGAAGTTGAAACGCCGAAACAAGTGATCGATCGATCTTTCCGTTTGAAACCGCATCCAGCAGGACGCTCGCAAACTGAGGACGCGACACAAGCGTCGTGATCGCCGCCTGCTTGGCGGTTACGTTGAATCCGTTGAATTTTGAAACCAACAGCATGGGAGTTTCTTTGTGACCAAAAGCCGCAAGTCCGTTAATCGCGTCCCGCGACATATCACGATCTCCGAGCAGTGTTTGCAAAAGTTGCACTACGTCTGTGTCTCGTGCCAGTACAAGTGCACGGATTGCAGCGCGGCGTTCTGACAATTCAGATCCGCCATCGGCAGCGATTGTTCGAAGTTCGTCAAGAGCACGGCCATCTCCAAAGACAAGTGACAGTTCGCGATTTAACCTTCGAACTTCCGTATCTGCGTTGGTGGCATTGGCAGCAGAAAAAGTGTCCCAGCCTGTCACGGGCGTTGCCTTTCGCCAGCCTCGTAGCGCTTCCGTCATACCGTGCAGGACATCGACGACGGCCAATGAATCTGTGTCCTGGGTTGACAGACGTTTTAGAAGACGTTCGAGGATGTACGGCTGTCGTTCGATTTCCAGAGTGACTCGTCGAGTGATGTATTCACGAACAATTGGCAACTGGCACGTTGCTACCATTTCGATGGCCTGATCCGGGTTTGCCAGAACGGCGGGCTCGACTCCGTACCACACCATCAGCGGCAGTACTCTGTCATCGGCATATTTTTTGTGACCGCCAAGAGCCAATGCCACGGGCCAGCGGTCTTCATGTCGCAGTCGCTGCAGCGCCGACGCCAGCCATGTTAGTACCAGGCCGGATTTATCGGTGCGGGCCATGGATTGAAATTTCGCGAGCACAGCCCGTGACAAAGTGGTTTCCTCGGTAAGAAACTGAATCGCCCAGCATCGAACGTGTTCACTCGAATCGTCAAGGCAGCTGGTAAGAAAGTCGGCGGTCGCCCCGCCGGTAACGTGCAGTGCCCAGAGTCGACGCAGCCGCTTCAGGTTAGATTCGTCCGAACGGAATTGTTTCAGCAGGTACTGATGGAGCTCCGGGTCGGTCGGTGAATACGCATTACGTTCGGCCAGTTCCAGCAGACACTTTCGCGACAGCCACTCCCATTCTGATGCCACATGTTCTGCGAGCTGTTGATTGCTGAGTTGATTTGCCGGGCCAACGTCTGGGTGTTTGGTCTGTGGATTCGCTGTGGGCGCAAGACGGTAGATGCGTCCAGATGTGCGATGAATTCCATCGTTTTCGTGGCATTCTCCAACGTCTGACCAGTCTGCGATGAACAACTCGCCAGCTCGGCCGGTAATGATTTCAACGCCACGAAACCATGGATCTGCAACGTTCATGAAGTCCGGAGCATGTCGCGCTGTATAGGTCGCTCCGTGACGATGCAGCGTATCTCGATTGATTCGCCGACCATGAAGATTGAGCGCTAGAACGGAACCCTGCAGCGATTCAGCGAATGGCTGGCCCTGCAGAATCGTCATTCCGCAATGCGCGTGACCACCACCGGCTTCGTCGGTTGTTTTGGTCATGATCGTCACTCCATCTTTGCGGATGTCGTGCCACAGTTCTTTGGTGTCCCAGTGAAAGTGGTCCGCCGTCTGTTCGATGATTCCGTACGTATGCGGGTTGAAGTGTTCACCGTACATGCGTCGAAATCGAGCTCCCGGAACAACGTGCCACAGATGACCGATAACGGTATTGATAAAGAACATCTGTCCGTTTTCGTCCCAATCCATGCCCCACGGATTGGTTGTGCCTACGCAAACGACTTCGAACTGATGTCGCGTTGGATGGAACCGCCAGATTCCACAGTCCATTGGCAGCCTTTGATCGGGTGTCGCGCCAGGCACACCCACGTTTGAAATCGCCATGATGCCGTTGCGACCATACAACCAGCCGTCCGGTCCCCATCGCAGTCCGTTCACTATGGTGTGTCGCGCAGCGCCGTCGTCCCAGCCATCCAGCATTACGATTGGTTCACCATCGGGTACGTCGTCCTGATCCGCATCAGGAATAAACAGCAGGTTCGGAGCGTCAAGGACCCAGACACCACCGTGCCCGATTTCGACGCTCGTGAGACGCCTGCCCTGATCCCAGAAGACCGTGCGTTTGTCAAAGCTGCCGTCGCCGTCGACGTCTTCCAGAATCACGACACGGTCACGCAAGCGATCGTCGAAGTTGGTGGGGCGTTCGGCGTATGTGTAGTTTTCTGCGACCCATAATCGACCGCGATCATCCGTAGCCAGAGCGATGGGCTGATTAATATCGGGTTCGGCGGCAAACAATGTCACCTTGAAACCGTCGGGTACTGTGATCCCTTTCAGGGCATCTTCGGGAGACGTCAGTTTTGCCTCCGGAGCCTCGGTATTCAACGGTTTTGGAAAGTCGTCAGCACACAGATTCGAGGTGGTGATCAGCGCCAGAGAAACAATGGCGCCGCGGAGACGGTTAGTCATGTCGATACAGTCGGGGTGGGATGTGATGGGGAAGAGATTTGCCGGAAACACACGTTTACAAGGAAATCGAACGTGCAGCATAACGGTCTGAGACGCGTTTTACCTGGCTGCGGCGCCGCGTACCGGGGCAATCGACAAAAGTCATCCGTTCGACTCGCAGCCATAGAAAAATACACAATCACTGATCCGTTCGTGACACCGCAAACTATGCAGTAATCAACGTACAATGACTGCCATCGAATGCAATTGTGGTACATTGAAAACATCAGGTAAGTGCCATGGCACGCCACTCAGGATTTTGTGGTGTCTATTGGCTCAGGTGAATGCCACTTCACACGGTTACGGTATAAGTCAAAAACAGCAGCACGGATTGACAGGCTTATCCCGCTTTAGCAGGAAGGTTGGAATGCGAAATCTGGTCCTGATATTGTCGATGTTCGTCTGTTGTCTGGCGATCGGTTTTCCGACCTTGGCTGAAGACAGCACCCCGCGTTATCTCGATGACGTGCAATCTGCGAAGCATTTGCGGCGTCAGGTGCGACTGTTGTCTGCCTAGACATCAATGCTGACTCTGCGGCTGATCTGCCTGATGGAATTGCTTTTGTCGCCGGGGACACGTCGAGCGAAGACGATTGTCGCAACGCTGTGGAATTCGCCGTTCAGACATTTGGTGGTCTTGATGTGTTGATGAATAACGCGGCGATCCAACCGCCATTGTCGTATAAACCAATCCACGAGTTTCCTGCAGAGCTGTGGGAACGCATGGTCAGAATCAACTTCACAGGCTATTCATTACTGGCAAAATACGCCTTGATTCAAATGCTGAAACAGCACAGCGGTGTGATTGTCAACATCGCCAGCGGTCAGGCGCATCGGACGACTCGCGGCGTGGGCTGTTATGGGCCGATCAAGGCCGCCAATCTGCTGCAGACACGCCAATGGGGCGTTGAATATGCCCGTGATGGAATTCGAGTCGTGTCTGTCTCGCCCGGTGCGATCAATACGCCGCTCGTGGCGGCAACTTTGCGTGAGCAAGGTGGCGCAGCACAACTGGCCAACCGTCATCCGTTGGGTCGTATCGGGCGCCCGGAAGAAATTGCGTCGGCCTTTCTATGGCTCGCCAGCGACGATGCGTCTTTTGTAACGGCGACCGATCTGGAAGTGGACGGCGGACTCGGTGCCTTCGGCGCGTTCGCCGATCCGTATCTCATGCCACAGTCGTAATCCCGATCAGCGACGGAGTTTCCGCAAGTCCTGCAGCTTCTCTGCAAATGGACGTTTTGAATTCTACCCCTGTGGCAGCAGTCGATCCGTTTGAGGTCTCGCATGACACAGCCTTCTCACGGGCGTCCGGAGTCATTCAGACCAATGATTTCGAATACGCAGAGCGTCAAAGGGGTCAGGTCTCTTTGTTGACAGTGTCTCTGGGCGTTGATAGACTCTATCGACACTTTCTAGGAAACCTGCGATGCCAAGACCACCACGGGCTGACGAAGCCGGAGGATTGTACCACGCTTTGAATCGTGGCAATCTGCGTGCGGACATTTTTAAGAAGGACGCGGACTTCGCTGCCTTCGAGCAGATTCTGCACGAAGGGCTGGAGATTCACGACGTCGAACTTTACGCCTACCAGTTGATGTCGAATCACTATCATCTGGTTTTGCGACCACTGGTGGATGGTGAGATGAGTCGGTTCATGGGCTGGATTGGCGGCACTCACACGATGCGCTACCACGCCCACTATCACACCGGCGGCATGGGCCATGTCTACCAGCAACGTTACAAGAGTTTTCCGATTCAGGATGACGAACATTTCTTTGTCGTGTGTCGTTACGTGGAACGAAACGCGCTTCGGGCTGGCTTGGTGAAACGGGCGGAAAATTGGCGTTGGGGCTCGCTGTGGCGTTGGTTGCAAAAACCGGCACCAGATCCCAAACTGCTGTCACCGTGGCCATTGCCGAGGCTTCCGGGCTGGGCGGGTCGCGTCAACGAGTGTCTCACAAAGCAGGAACTCGATGCCGTTCGGCTGTCTGCTCAGCGAGGCAAGCCGCTGGGCGACGAAGCTTGGGTGGAATCAATGGCACGACGGCTCAACCTTGAATCCACCATGCGTCCCCGAGGCCGACCACGAGTTCGTTTTCCAAATGAACCAAAGAATGAGGCTAACAAAGAGACCTGACCCCTTTGATGCTTCAAATCGCGAACCAGTGACCGAAATACATTTGTATCCAACTCCCCAACAACCTCTGGATTCGCTGAGCAGATTTGGGCGGCTGTTCGGACCAGTCGATTTGGGCAACCAGTGTTCCATTGTCTTTTTCCGTGAAGACCGTACCTGCATAGACAAAATCTCGAATGATACTCTGCATGCCCTCAATGGCTTTCGGATTGCAATTCAGGATGACGATTGTTCCGCTGCCTTTGTCAGGAGAAATCTCGAACGCGATGCCGGTGGCGTCGTAACCCGTTGAGTATCGAAGATCGCTGAAGTCCGTTTCCTTTGCTCGTTCTTTGAAATGTCGCATCCCCCAGATCGGAACGTTTCCAGAGAGATGCTCCCATTCTTCCAGTGATTCAGGAAACGCCAACCGATCAGGATTCTGCATTTTGCGCAACGTCTCTGCCAGAAAACTGCGTGACGTGGCGATCAGTAAAATGTTCTTGCGAGGCGACGTAATCCAATATTTCATCGACCACGCCACATCCAGTTTTTTCGTAACATCCGCGGTCTCTCCGCTTGCACGCACACGTGTGCCATACAAATGCGAAGGCGTGTACTCGATGGTGTCCTGTTGCTCAATTCGATGCCGGACGCCGCGCGGAACGTCCGGATTCTGCTCACTCAGATCCCGCAGCAGACGTTGAAAGAGCTCATCGGTATTCAGCGACGGTTGATCATCAAAAACGACGACATGACAACCGTCATACTTCAGGCCCCAACCGGTGAGCGGAACCTGTCCCACTTCGTCGGCAAGCTTGGGAAACCCAAACCGGGATGATGCTTCGATCCAAACGTCGATCGTGTGACCCACCAGCACTTCACGAACGTGATCGTCAAACATTCCATCGAAGTACATTTCATGAAATGCGATCCCCGACGGCGTCGATTCAGTCAACTCGACTTTGTCCGGCGTTGGTGGGATCCGATACGGTTGGCGAACAATGATCATCGATTCCGCCTCGGCTGGCAGCCAGTCGATGTACGGTTGCACGCGGCATCGAACGGATTGATCGGCTGTTGGCCTGGCAATCTGGTCGTCGCTGAAGGTCGGCGACATTGCCAGGAATTCGATGGTCAGTATGGTCAACATGACATGAAACATTCTCGGCCCCATTTGTAACGAAACGGAAATTTGCAGCGAACGGAAATATACGGTGATGGGTACGTGCGAAGTACCAGCCGGTGAAGCGCGTTTGTCCTTCACCTGAATTGCCATGGATCACACCGGGGCGGCTGACTGCGACGGCCGCCGGAAGGCCATTCGATCAGGTTGGCGGCTTCGGAAGATCGCCAGTCGGGACCGCAGCCAATTGGGCGTTTAGAACTCTGCCATGCCCAGCGGCTTGTCCCAACCGGGAAAGCTAAGGCCTCCAAGGTTCACGGCAACGGTAATGTCGGAGTCTGACGTCTCCAATGCGTTCAGTAAGCCGTGTGCGTAAGAATTGGAATTCCAAAAATTGTTGTTCGCATTCGGAAACGCAAAATACGGCAAATCATCGTCGTACGCCGCGTCCAGTGAAAATATCAGATCGATGAGATCCTCCTCATCTCCCGATGTCGCAATCGTTCCCCGCTGGGACCAGCGGTCTTCGTCAATTGCTGAACGGTTTGCTGTGCTGACCAATGTTCCGACATTGTTGACCAGTTCATAGTCCGCACCGACGGTCGTGTAGACTACCTCGATCCGGTCGACCCAAACTTTGTTGGTGAACAGTGGATCATTCTCATGGGCCTCCTGATCTGCCGGAATGATCAAGATTTCGGAATGGTGATGGCCGGATGGATTGCCCGTAAAGGGGCTGGCAACTTCCCACGACACGACGAAAACTCCCATCCCTCCCCATTCAACTTCGTCCGTTAGCGTGATTGTTGCACCGGTCGTCGCGGTATTTCCCTGTGCATCAACGGCCTGAAGGATTAGGTTGTGAACAATCTTCGTTTCGTGATCGAGCGACCATTCATTGTTGACGGTGATCGTCGCTGTTCCGTTCACATCGGTTGCTTTGAACGCGTCAGACAACACCCATGTCATTGGGTCGTTGATGTCGCCTTCATAGACTTCGATGCAACACAGATCATCCTGGGGGGTCAGAAACTGGAATTTCACCAACGACATCGTCATTGTGTGCCATCTCCGAAATGGTAAATTCGAATGCGGTTGCCGGTGCGACAGGCGCGCCAAACACAGGATTCTCGTCCACGTCGCTCACTACAACTGAGACGGGCACTGTGGCGCTGTATCCCATCATGTCCGTGACGGTCACGTCAAAGTAGTGCGTGATCTGACTTTCGAAGTCGAGCATATACGCCGAAATATTTCCGCTACTGTCGATGCTGAAGTTACCCGAATCCGAACCCGACAGTGAATAATCTATGATGTCACTGTCTGGATCAGTCGCATGGACTGATCCTACAAGTGAAGCATCTTCGAGAACGCCGAACGAATATCCTGATGAGTCAAAGACCGGAGGACTGCCCATGCACGCGCAAAGCAAAGCTCGCGATTCCAAAGACTCGATCAGGAATGGTCGACGCATTCGCATACGACCGTTTGTCCAACCCACAAACGCAGGGCCATTCTGCCGCCACGCAACAACGATTCGCTCCACTTGAGTTTCAAACCAATGAGTGAATGCCATCTCTCGTTTCCGTTTCGAATGAAATACGAAACCACGTCAGAATCACTGCTTAATGTTGACTGGTTGATGTGTCTTTGAGTCGCTTAGCCTCCATTTTCTGAATGATTGCCCATGTCCAGCGATTGGACAGTTTCCGCCCGTTCTCACAAATTCAACTTGGGGTCGCCATTCGCACTCCCCAATCCATGTTCAGAGTAATCTGAATTCCTGAATTGTCAATATCTGTTTTGAAACGACAACGGTCCCATCCACTTTGATACTTTGGAATCGGAACTGAATTCCATTCGCAGCAATGCGTCCGAGAGCGTCAAAGGGGTCAGGTCCAATAGTGTTCGGCACGCTTCGTGCTTTATCCGCAGAGATTGTAGAACTGTAAACTGAGCGGTGTCGATCCGGATCACCGACTGGCAGGTTGTCGCTCCGGCTTCAAAGCGGCAGAGAAATCGGCGC
>Ga0209491_10012111_pt1 | contig 10039 bp, 10 predicted proteins | sample BON02_FD_187213 | JGI IMG/M metagenome (GOLD analysis project Ga0209491, IMG submission 187213) | Freshwater microbial communities from Lake Bonney liftoff mats and glacier meltwater in Antarctica - BON-02 (SPAdes) (version 2) | ecosystem: Environmental > Aquatic > Freshwater > Ice > Glacier... | reverse complement strand
CGCGAAGCGAAATGGGCAGCACATCATCAAACCCAAGGCAACACTCTGTCAGTTGAAGGTCGCTGACGCGCTTTGGGCGGAACCTGCTATCCCGTTGCCGCGAAAACAGTCAAAAATCGAGGTGCCCTTATGACAACTCTGACCCCGCCGCCAACCCCATCGGCACCGGCCCTTACCTGCCTGAAACCAACGAAGTCGGCATCCGGCAAGTGCTGTCCCGCAACGCCGATCACACCTGGTGGGGCACCGAGGTTTATGGCGGCCCCTATCTGGACCGCATCGAATATATCGACCTTGGTACAGACCCTTCGGCCGTCCTGAACGCCGCCCAATCGGATGAGATCGACGCCACCTACCAGACCGTCGGCGATTTCGTCGCCGTGATGGATGGGCTGGGCTGGGAGAAATCTGAGGCTGTCACCGCCAACACCCTTGCCGTCCGCTTCAACCAAGACGCTGAAGAGTTCAAAATCCCCAATGTCCGCCGCGCCCTGCAAATGGCCGTCGACAATGCGGTGGTGCTGGAGCTGGGCTATTCCGGCCTTGGCACCGTGGCCGAAAACCACCACGTCTGCCCGATTCACCCCGAATACGCGCAACTGCCACCCCAAACCGTCGACAAAGCCGCCGCCAAAGCGATGATCGCAGAGGCCGGTCTGGCCGATCATGAGTTTGAGTTGATCTCAATCGACGATGGCTGGCAGACCGCGACTTGCGATGCGGTTGCCGCCCAAATCCGCGATGCGGGCATCAACATCAAACGCACCATTCTTCCCGGCGCAACCTTCTGGAATGATTGGACAAAATACCCGTTCTCGGCCACAGAATGGACCATGCGCCCCTTGGGCGTGCAGGTGCTGGCGCTGGCCTATCGCACCGGCGGCAGTTGGAATGAAACCGCGATGGCCAACGCTGATTTCGATGCCGAATTGACAGCCGCCACCGCCATCTTTGACGCCGACAAGCGCAGCGAAGTCATGGCTCGGATCGAGACGATCATGCAAGAAGAGGGGGTGCTGATCCAATCCTACTGGCGCTCGCTCTTCCGCCACACCAACGCCCGCGTCAAAAACTGCGCAGTCCACCCGATGTTTGAACATCACCATTACAAATGGTCGATCGACGCCTAAGCCAACCCCGCAGGTGCCCGGTTCACGCCGGGCACTTGCCCCCCTCAACCCATCTTGCGGGCCATATCCAGCATCCGGTTGGAAAAGCCCCATTCGTTGTCATACCAGCCAAACACGCGCAGCATCCCCTGCGGCGTCAGCTTGGTCTCGGGCGTGGCCATCACCACCGATTCCGGCCGGGCCCGCAGATCGGTGGAAACCAAAGGCCGATCCGTCGCGCCAATCACCCCCCCCGCCGCGTGAAAACCCGCGTTCACCGCCGCCACCGTGACAGGCCGCGCCAGCATCACCGACAGATCCACACATGACACCGATGCCACCGGCACCCGCACCGCTTGGGCCATGATCCGCCCCGCCACCTGCGGCAAAACCCCGTCCAGCAAATGCGCGGCGCTGGTGGTCGTCGGCACCATCGACAAAGCCGCCGCGCGCGACCGCGGGTAATCGGCAGCAGGCGCATCCACCGTGGGCTGGCTGCCGGTATAGCAATGCACCGTGGTCATCGACCCCGTCACCACGCCCCACCCCTCATCCAACAGCCGCACCAAAGGCGCCAGCGCATTGGTCGTGCAAGACGCGTTCGACACGATCCGCTGCCCCTGCAAAATCGCATCATTCGCGCCCAAAACCACCACCGCCTCCGCCGCCTCTGACGGGCCAGAGATCAGCACCCGCGACGCCCCCGCCCGCAAACCCCGCCCTGCCACCTCAGCCGTGTCCGCCCGCCCGGTGCATTCCATCACCAGATCAACGCCGCTCAGATCAAGGGTTGAGATATCCGACGTGCGGTGCAGCGGAATGGCCCGGCCATTCACCACCAAAGCCCCGTCCGTCAGGCCGACAGTCCCGCGAAACGGGCCAAAAACGCTATCATATTCAAAAAGATAGGCGCACATCTCGGGGGCGGCGATATCGTCTATCCCCACCACCTCCAGCCCCGGCCACCGCTCGGGCGTCGCCGCCCAGGCCCGCAGCACAGATCGCCCGATCCGCCCGAATCCGTTGATGAAAACCCGCATCCCCAGCCTCCTGCGCCGCTTTATCGCAGTCTCACCACGCCCGGCCCGCTACGGCAACAAGGATTTGATCAAACTTGTACCGGGCACAATCCGCACTCCGATGCGCGCGCTATACGCCCACCTCAATCCCCATCCCACGCTCGCGCGCCCGAGCCACGGCCACACCGGCCACCGCCAGATCCTGCAACCCGACCCCGGTGCCATCAAAAAGCGTGATCTCCGTCGCCGAAGCCCGCCCCTTATGCGCGCCAATCAGCACCGCGCCCAACGGCGTGATCGCCTCGGCGGCCAGCAGCCCCGCGCCCACCGCATGCTGCGCCTCGCCAATGCTGACAGACTGCGCCACCTCGTCGGTGAACACCGTCGCCTTTGCCAGCAACGCAGGCTCCACCTCCTGCTTGCCAACGGTATCGGTGCCCATGCAGGCCAGATGTGTGCCGAGGCTGACATGCGCCGCCATCAGACTGGCGCGGGGCGAGGATGTAATCGTCACAATCACATCCGCCTCCACCATCCGCTCCAACGGCACCGCTTCAAACGGCAACCCCAACTCTGCCGCCACAGCGCCCAGCTTTGGCAACATCTCTGGGTGCAGGTTCCACGCGATCACCCGCTCAAACTGGCGCGCCTTGGCCGCTGCGCGCAATTGAAACCCCGCCTGATGCCCTGCGCCCACTATCCCCAGAACCTTCGCATCCGCCCGTGCCAGCCGCGCGATTGAAATCGCCGAAGCCGCCGCCGTGCGCAACGCCGTCAGCAAATTGCCCCCCACCATCGCCACAGGCCGCCCGGTTTGCGGGTCAAACAAAAACACGCTGGACTGATGGTTGATCATCCCCCGGTCAGCATTCCCCGGAAAATACCCCCCCGCCTTGACGCCCATACTGCCCGCCGCCCGATCCAGCCCGGACTTAAAGCCATACTGCCGCCCCTCGCCCAAAGCCTCGCGCACCACGGGAAAGTTATACGCCTCCCCCCGCGCCATAGAGGCAAAACAAGCCTCCACCGCCGCAAAGGCATCTTCGGCAGAGACAAGCGACGCAATCAGCGATTCGGGAACGATCAGCATTTCAATGTCTTTCATCTTGGCAAAAAATACGCCCGCCGGAGGCTTCCCCGGCGGGCAAAATCGTTGGATTCAGTAAGCCTTGCCGCGCGCCGAAACCGGCCAAACCGACTCGACCTTGCCGCCCCGCACGCCCACATACCAGTCATGCACATTGCAGGTCGGATCACAGTGACCGGGCACCAGCCGCAGCTTGTCATTGACCTTCAAGACGCCCTGCAGATCCTCAACCACCCCATGCTCATCACTGCATTTCAGGTATTTCACATCCGTGCGGCCATAGATCACGGGCAACCCGGAATCCACCGATTGCGCCTTTAGGCCCGCATCGACAATCGCCTTGTCAGCCTTGGCGTGGCTCATCACCGAGGTCAGGATGAACAGCGCATTCTCCCATTCCCCCTGATCAATCCGCTTGCCATCCTTGTCCAGAATCCGCCCATAATCGGCGTCCATGAAGGCATAGCTGCCACACTGCAACTCATTGTAAACGCCAGAGGTTCCCTCAAAGTAATACGACCCCGTGCCGCCACCGCCAACGATGTCACACTCCAGCCCTTGGGCCTTCAGGCCCTGCACGGCGTCTGCCACCATGGCAATCGCCAGATCCAACTTGGCCTTGCGGTCCTCATACTTATCCATATGCTGCATCGCGCCCTGATAGGCCTGAATGCCCGCAAATTTCAGCCCCTTGGCCGCGTCAATCAGCTTGGCAATATGCACCACATCCTGCGTCGTGGTCACGCCGCAACGCCCCGCGCCGCAGTCGATTTCCACCAGACATTCAATCTGCGTGCCATGACGCACCGCCGCCGCCGATAGATCGGCCACGTTCGCAGGATCATCCACACAAACGATGGTCCGCGCGCCCAGTTTCGGCAGCCGCGCCAAACGGTCAATCTTGGCAGGCTCGCGCACCTGATTGCTCACCAGCACATCCTTGATGCCACCACGGGCAAACACCTCGGCCTCTGACACCTTCTGGCAACACACGCCACAAGACCCGCCCAGACGTTCCTGCAACAAGGCGACATCCACCGATTTGTGCATCTTGCCATGCACCCGGTGCCGCATGCCGTGGGCCTTGGCGAAATCGCCCATCTTGACGATGTTGCGCTCCAACGCGTCCAGATCCAGCACGAGGCACGGCGTCTGAATGTCCGCCTCATCCATCCCCGGAAGTGCTGGGATGTCATAGCCAACTTCAAAGCCCTCAAGATTCACTTGCTTGTTCATGGTCTTATCCCCTCATTTCATCCAAGGCAGGCTGTCAAGATCGACATTGCCGCCGGTAATAATCACGCCCACACGACGGCCCTTGAACCGCTCAGGGTTCGCCAGAATGGCCGCCAATGGCACCGCACAACTGGGTTCCATCACGATCTTCATCCGCTTCCATGTGATCTTCATCGCGTCCACGATCTGCTCTTCGGTCGCCGTGAAAATATCCGCCACATGGTTGCGCACAAAGTGCCAAGTCAGATCCTTCAGCGGCACCTTCAGCCCGTCCGCCACCGTCTCGGGTGCGTCATCCGCAATGATCCGCCCAGCCTTGAAACTGCGATACGCATCATCGGCATTCAACGGCTCAGCCGCAAACACATCCACCCCCGGCGCAATCGCCGAAGCCGTCAGACACGTCCCCGAAATCATCCCACCGCCACCAATGGGGGCTATCACCGCATCCAACCCTTCAACTTGGCTAAACAACTCCCGAGAGCAGGTCGCCTGCCCCGCAATCACCCGTGGATCGTTATAGGGATGCACAAACTCCGCCCCCGTCCGCGCCTGCACCTCAGCAAACACCGCCTCGCGCGACGTGGTCGAAGGCTCACATTCCGTGATCACCCCGCCATAGCCCCGCACTGCATCTTTCTTGGCCTGAGGCGCCGTCCTAGGCATCACCACATTGCACGGAATCCCCCGCCGCCCCGCCGCATAAGACAGGCTCAGGGCGTGGTTGCCGCTGGAATGCGTCGCCACGCCCTTGGCCGCCATCTCATCACTTAGCCCGAACACCGCATTGCAGGCACCCCGCACCTTGAACGCGCCCGCCTTCTGAAAGTTCTCGCATTTGAAGTACAACTCCGCCCCGGTCAGCTCATTCAAATAGCTGGAGGTCAGAACCGGAGTCCGGTGAATATAGGGGGCCACCCGCTCATGCGCGGCCAGCACGTCGTCATAGGTGGGAACGATCAACCCGTTCAGATCTTTCATCTTATCCCCCTATTCCGCCGCCATCGCCACAGCCGCAGCCGACCCGCGATAGTATTCCTGCGCCGCCGCCACGCCTGATCCCAGCTGCACCTTCCAGCCCAGATCCGCCATGCACATCTCTGCCGCAGCCAGACCCGACAGCATCATCACATCCGTCAACATCCCCAGATGGCCGATGCGGAACACCTTGCCCGCAACCTCACCCAGACCCACGCCAAAGGCCACGCCATACTTCTCGGCCGCCAGTTGCACCAAGGCCGTGCCATCGCAGCCCTCGGGCACCCGAACCGCCGTGACGGTATCAGAATAGAGATCACCTGAGACGGCATAGGGCGCCATCCCCCAAGCCGCAATCGCGCGCCGCACGCCTGTCGCCAAGCGGTGATGGCGGGCATAAACCGCCTCCAGCCCCTCATCCTCCAGCAACTCAATCGCATGCGCCAAACCGGCAATCAGACCCACCGCAGGCGTATAAGGATAACCGCCGCGTGCATAGGCGGTCAGCATGTCATTGAAATCAAAAAACGTCCGCGGCAGCGTGGCGGTTTTCATCGCCGCCAGCGCCTTGGGGGAAACCCCCAGAATCGCCAGACCCGCAGGCAACATAAAGCCCTTTTGGCTGCCCGCCACGGCGATATCCACGCCCCAACCGGCCATATCAAACGGCATCGAGGCAATCGACGACACCCCATCCACAAACAACATCGCCCCGTGGCCAGCACGATCCATCGCCCGACGAAGGCCCGCAATGTCAGACTTCACCCCCGTCGCCGTTTCATTATGCGTGGCCAGAACCGCCTTGATCTTGCCGCCCGTGTCGGCCTTCAGCGCCGCCTCAATCGCGGCCAACGGCGCGCCCTGACCCCAAGGCGTCTCAATGATCTGCACGTTCAAGCCATGGCGTTGGCACATATCAATCCAGCGATGACTGAACATCCCGAACCGCGCCGCCAGAACCGTATCGCCAGCCGAAAGCGTGTTGGAAATCGCCGCTTCCCACCCGCCGGTGCCGGTCGATGGCAGGATGATCACCTCACCCTGATCCATCTTCATGATCCGGCGCACGCCCGCAACGGCGGGTTTGAACAACCGGGCAAACGCCGGGCTGCGATGATCCAGCGTCGGGATGTCACAGGCCTTGCGGACCGATTCCGGCATATTGGTCGGGCCGGGGATGAAAACGGGGTTCAGGTGCGTCATGGCGGGCAATCTCCCTTGAATACCCTTGCATTCTACGCCCCGCCCTCTCATCCCACAATTTTTTCGAAAATATTTTTCATTTTCGTATCGTGGTGCTATTCTGTCAGAAACTCAGCACCTTGCGCTTTTTCACCGCGCACAGCAGGAAAACCCCAATGGCCCTAAAAACCCGTGGCCGGCCCAAGGCCTTCAACGACAAGACCGATCAGAACACCGTTCAGGCGCTGGACCGGGGGCTTGATCTGCTGACCCACCTCGCCGCCTCCCCCGGCCTGACCCTCAGCGCGCTGGCCGATCAAACCGGTCAAGCCGTCGCCACCGTCTACCGCGCCCTCGTCACCTTGCAATCCCACGCGATGGTCGAGGTGGAAGAGCCCGGCCAGATCTGGCACATCGGCCCCGGCGCCTTTCGCATCGGCACCGCCTTCCTGCGCCGCACCAAAGTCGTGGAACGCGCCCGCCAGCCGATGGACCAGTTGATGCGCGACACGGGTGAGACCGCCAACCTCGGCGTAGAGGTCAAAGACGAAGTCGTCTTCCTCGCCCAGGTTGAAACACATGAGGTGATCCGCGCCTTCTTCCCCCCCGGCACCAAAGGCCCGATGCATTCATCGGGCATCGGCAAGGCTTTGCTCGCTTGGTATCCCCCAGATCGCGTGCGCGGCATCGTCACCCGTCAAGGGTTGCAAAGATTCACGGAATTCACCCTGACGTCTGAGGCCACCCTGATCGCAGACCTAGCGCAAACCCGCGCGCGGGGCTTTTCCATCGACGATCAGGAACGCACCACCGGCATGCGCTGCGTCGCCGCACCGATCTTCAACGCGCACGCAGAGCCCATCGCGGGCGTCTCGGTCTCCGGCCCCGCCTTTCGCATTGCGCTAGAGAACGCCGCCCAAATCGGCGCCCAAGTCCGCGCCGCCGCCGATCAGGTCACCCTGGCCACCGGGGGCACTTTACCCAAGTGATCGGGGCCACCTGAGCAGCCCGCACGATTTTTCGCCGAAAAATCATGGTCCCGACTTAGCCCAAAGAGGCTGCCTTGGCATGCAGGTGCTTGACCAACCCGTCGTCCAGATTCAATGCCGCCGCCAGCATGGCAAGATAGCCCTTCTCCTCCAACGACTGCTCATCCACCACCAGCAAAGACGCGGCATAAATCTCAACCGCCTCTTCCTCACTGCGCGCCAATCCCGCAATCCGCCGCACATCCAAAGGCGCGTCCAACTCTGCCGCGATCAACTGCGCCGCGCCGTCTTCCAGCCCCATCCGGCCCAAGGCGTCATCAATCCGCGCCCGCTCATCCGGGGTGACATGGCCATCAGCCTTGGCCGCCGCCACCATCGCCTGCACCAATCGCTGCGCCAGATCATCCGCCCCAGCCGCATCGCTGGGCATGAACCCCGTCCCCTCAGGGCTTGGCAACTCCCCCACCGGGCCCGCCTCCGGCTCTTTGCCCGCTTTCCAATCGCTATAGGCCTTATAGGCCAGCCCACCGATCAAGGCCGCGCCGCCCACCTTGACCCCGGTTCCAATCAGCCGCCGCCCGCCACCGGTCAACAACACGCCCAGCAGGCCGCCCGCAATAGCCCCCTTGCCCAAATTGGATTGCCCATCCCAGGCCCCCTTGGCCTTTTCCGTTAATCCTTTCATCCCCTCCCCACCGGTCAGGGATGCAAGCAGTGATCTGGCGTTGAACATAAGAACCTCCTTCAAAGCGCTGGCCTCAAATATGTGCGACCCCAACCCATCATTCAATGGCAACCGCCCAAACCTGCCCCTTGCCTTGCAAATCGCAATCTGCTTGACATAGCGCTAACACAACCCTAAGTCGCGCTCCCTTGTATGCACTCCGTCTAGGGAAGGCCCACCATGTCGCCACAGGCCCAAATCGCCTTTCTTGCCGAAGAGTTCGCGGCCGGCCGCTATGATTGGCTGATGACGGGTTATTGCTACCCCCTGCCGCTTTACCTGAACGGCAGCCTCATGGTCGCCTATTCCGGCACCGAGGCGGTTGAGTTCTTTGAATCCCTGCATGCCCTGTTGCAAGGCCGCAATCTTGGCCCCCTAGAGGGCCAGTTGGCCCTGGTCGATGCCCCCCAGAACAATCGCTTTCGGATGCTGACTAACTGGAGCTGCGCCAGCCCTGCAGGCCGCGTTGCCATCATGCAAACCAATTGTTTCAATCGCGGCACCTGGACGGCGCATGTCACCGAAATGGTGCAGATCGAGTTGCAGGATTCCAGCATTTCCCAACGGCTGCAATCCGCAGCCTAATGCCGGGCGCGCAACGTATCGCGCGGGCAAAGCCCGTATTCCGCGCGATAAATCTCGGAAAACCGCCCAAAATGCGTAAACCCCCAGCGCAGTGCCACATCGGTCACCGTCGTGCCAGCAGGGGCCGCCAACAGATCGTCATGCGCCCGCACCAGCCGCGCTTCCCGCCAAAAGGCCAAAGGCGTGGTGCCGCGAAACGCGCGAAACGCCAGTTGCAGCCCGCGCGGCGAAATGCCTGCCGCCTGCGCCACATCCTCCAGCGTGATCTGGCCGTCCAGATGCGCCTCGATGTAACTCTCGGCCTGCCGCAAATGCCGGGGCCGTGGCGCTGCCTGCACCCGCGCCATCTGCGCGTGATGGTCATGCCCTGCCTCCAACAGGCCCGCCACCACCGTTCGTTCAATCTGACGCGCCATCAGCCCCGGCCCAATCGGCGGATGCCCCGCATCCACCTCTGCCACCAGCCACAACACCAGCCGCCGCAACGCCGCCCCCGGCCCCGCCGTCAAATCCAGCGGCCCGTCAAAGGTCAGCGTCCGGTCCGACGGCCCGCCCAAAACCTGCGCCAAATGATCCTGCATCACCTGCTTTGAAATTTGCACCAAAACCTGCCGCGTGCCTTCCTCCCACGTCATCTTGGTCGGCAAATGCGGGTTCAAGATCGCCGCCCGCTGCGGGGTCGATGCATAACTCTGCCTGCCATTCACAATCTCCGCCCCGCCTTCCAGCGGAATTAGCAGCAGGTAAAACCCACCCAATTCCCCCGGCGCGATCCGCGTCTTTGCGCCATATTCAATATAATTCAGCGACAGCCCGTGGCCGCGCAAATGATGGTGCCGGGCATCGAACACCGCCCCCGCCCCCCAGCGTTTCCAGCCGATGCGGGCAGAAAATCGCCGCCACCCGCTCGCGCGCCTCATCCAGATCGCGCGAGCGAAACAACTCATGGTCCTTCAACAGCGGCGCGATCATCCCGGGTGGCCCTCCCAAGCCAGACACCAGCCTAGTGGATTGATTCCAACAATTGGAACCCCCGATTTCTGGCAGCAATAATTTCGTCCGGGTTTGCGCGCCATTTGAAGGGCTTGGCATCTGCTTCGTTGTGCAGTTCGATGAAGCGGTCGATTGCG
>Ga0209491_10012108_pt1 | contig 10041 bp, 10 predicted proteins | sample BON02_FD_187213 | JGI IMG/M metagenome (GOLD analysis project Ga0209491, IMG submission 187213) | Freshwater microbial communities from Lake Bonney liftoff mats and glacier meltwater in Antarctica - BON-02 (SPAdes) (version 2) | ecosystem: Environmental > Aquatic > Freshwater > Ice > Glacier... | reverse complement strand
GGATGCTTCGCACTGAGGTGGGAAAGAACATCACGGCTCGCCTGACCCCCTCGCTGGAATTCATTTTGGACGGTATCCCTGAAAACGCTGCTGCCATCGCGGACTTGCTCAATGAGGCTCGAGCGCGGGACATCCAGACAGAAGAACAGGCGCAATCTGCGCAGTATGCGGGGGAACCTGACCCTTATCGCAAGATAATTGAGTAATAACTACCGCACCCCAAATTAATCGTTCATGCGCATATGAGCATGAAGTTGCTCGATAGATACAGCGGGGCTATCTTCTTCCTATCGGTTTACTCGGTACGTCTGAGTGTGGTCGGGGAGACAATCAATGGAGATTACAGTGCTCGGTGGTTATGGCATGGGCAAGACGATGTATCTCGATAGATACCCTGACATCGGCGAAACTGTCACTGGTGCCCAATACCGTGAGGGTCCGGGTGGGAAGGCTTCGAACCAGGCCGTGCAGATTAGTCGGCTCGGCCTGGCGTCGAATCTCATCACTGCCGTAGGCACAGACTTGGGTGCGGAGCTTGGGCGCGACCTGTGGTCGCGAGAAGGCGTCAACACGGACGGAGTTGTTGTCCTGGACGGACCGACAATGATTGGTTTCATTTTGGTGGACGCCCAAGGAGACAATCGCATCGCGATTGCTCCGGGTGTGCTGGAGGGAATGGCCGTGGCCGATCTAGAGCTTCTCTATCGAGTCATTGATCGCTCCGCGGCGCTGGTTGTGTCCTTCGAACTTAACCCACTCGTCGGTTTTGAGGCCCTTCGTCACGCCAAAGGGAGAGGAATTATCACCGTGTGTAATCCAGCTCCGGCGGTAGAAATTCCTGCGGACGTTTTATCTTGCGTTGATTATTTTGTGCCTAACCTATCCGAAGCGATTCACAGCGTCCAGACTCTTGGAATGGACCTGCATGAGCCTGCTGACATTGCGAGCCACCTTCTCGAATGCGGTGTTGGTGCCGTAGTTATCACCCTGGGCGCGAGCGGTGTTTATCTGGATAGTGGGGAGGGTGGAGTCTTTCTTCCTGCAGTGCCGGCCAAAGAAGTTGTCGATACCACTGGAGCGGGAGATAGCTTCGTAGGCGCGTTTGCTGCCGCGTTGGTCCAAGGCTCGCCTCTCTCAGAAGCGGTTGGCCAAGCAATGCGGGTGGCTGCTGTCACAGTAGGAGGGCGCGAAGTGGTTCCCTCCTTGCCCTACTCGGATAGCCTCCTTGAGCAAAGTGGCGTTGTCGATGAGTAAAACTTGGAGCCACCAAAGCGTGGCCGCTGCAATTCAACACACCCTCATTGGCACCGCAGTGACCCGCGACCAGGTTGTGGCTCACGCTCGGGAATGCCTCGAATATGGTTTCCAAGCTGCCATGGTGCAGGGGAGCTGGGTTGAGGTGGCTAGCGCGGAGCTGGCGGGCACGAGTGTCCTCGTTGCTTCGGCTCTTGACTTCCCTCAGGTCGGGCTGATGACGTCTGCCGGGAAAGCAGCTGAAGCGGCGGAACTTGTTCGACGGGGTGCGCAGCAAATCGACATTGGCGTCCAAATTGGGTGGCTGAAGAGTGGAATGTACGACGAATTCGCCGCAGATATACGCGGGGTTGTGGAGTCCGCCGGGGTTCCAATCAAAGTCATGCTGGAGCTACCTCTTTTGAGCGAGGAACAAAAAGTTATCGCCATCGAGGCTGCCATTGGCGCTGGCGTGAAGTATCTCAAGAACGCCAGCAGCGGGGCTATCGAGACGGCAACTCCCGAGAGCATCGCGTTCCTGGTTTCCCATTGCTCTGAAGGGATAGCGGTAAAGGCGTCCGGGGCCATCACAACTTTAATCCAGACAGTCGCCCTTCTTGAGGCTGGTGCGGAGATGGTCGGTACAAGTGCCGGGATCAGCATTGTCTCGGGGGATTCAGAATTTGGGGTCGGATCTTACTAATGCTCAGTCTTCTAAACTCCAGCTGCTTCGAGGCAGGCTCCTCCCTGGGCGAATGTCAGTCCCGGGATTGCACTGCGTCCAGCGGCTGGTGCTACTCCAATTGGGGCGGCAAAATCACCGGCTCGGGCGGCTCCTTTAGGAGCCAATCCAGCCCACGTAGGTGTGCACGCAATGCTGCATGCACACCTCAAATTGCAGTGCGAAAGGAATACTTATGAGTACTACCTCGACGGCCCCAGAAAAGGGTCGGAGTTCGAAGTCGAAGGTGCCTACAACCCTCCTTGTGACGATTATCCCCGTCTGTGTTGCATTGAACATTGTCGGCGGCATCATCGCGAGCGCGTTGCGGTTGCCCGTCTACCTGGACATGATTGGTACTGCAATTGCTGCCATCGTTCTGGGACCATGGTGGGGGGCCCTCGTAGGGTTGCTGACCAACAGTGGGTCCGCTCTGATTTCAGGTCCTACGAGCTTGCCGTTTGCATTGGTCAACATCGTGGGCGCATTAATCTGGGGTTATGGCGTGCGGTCATGGGGACTTGGGAAAACTATTCCCAGGTTCTTCTTACTTAACGTCATCGTCGCCTTCGCTTGCACCATTGTGGCCGCACCGATTATCGTCCTGGTGTTTGGTGGAGCTACGGGTGCGGGTGCTGACGCGCTCACAGGTACCTTCCTTGCGATTGGCCAAGGCCTTGGTGCTTCGGTTTTGTCGTCAAACATTCTGACCTCTTTAGCGGACAAGATTATCGGCGGGTTTGTTGCGCTGGCGATTATTGAGGCACTCCCGAAGTCAATGACTGAGAACATCAATTTGGTGAAGTCCACTCCGCTCAAGGGAATCCTTTGGGCCGTGGGAGGCATCGTCGTGGGTGTTCTTGTCATTGTCGTCTTCCTTGCCATAGGCGCTGGAGGCTAAAGAACCAGCAGTCCTTCCCTTGACAAAAATGTGGGGGTGGCGCAAATTTGGCTTCCCCCACATTCAAGACATCGTTTGAGCATTAAAAGAGGATAAATCCATGCCAGAACCGATAGTGCATTTTGATTCCGTGACTTACACCTATCCCGGAACCGACTCGCCTGCCCTTAGCGGTATATCCCTTGACATCATGCCGGGAGAGTATGTCGGCGTAATAGGACTAAACGGCGCGGGGAAAACTACTTTGGGTTTATCCCTCAATGGCGTAGTTCCGACCATGCTGAGCGGCCGCAGAGAGGGACGCGTCATCGTCGGTGGCCTCGCCGTCGAAGAGTATCCCGTTCGGGAAATGGCTAAAATTGTCGGAATGGTATTTGACAATCCTGAGTTTCAAATGAGCCAGATGACATGTGCTGAGGAAGTGGCGCTCGGGTTGGAAAGCGCTGGGGTCGATTTCGAGACGATGCGCCGCTCGGTGACCGAAGCGCTTAATTTGGTCGGTCTTCAGGGTTTTGAGGAGCGCTCCCCCTTGGCCCTCTCAGGCGGGCAACAGCAGAGGCTGGCAATCGCCGCCGTGCTTGCGATGAAGCCTCAGGTACTTGTCATGGATGAGCCGACCTCGAACCTTGATCCCATCGGGAAGCGGGAAGTGTTCGCGATGGCTGCGACTCTCAATCAGGATTATGGCATGACCGTGATTGTCATCGAACACGAAGTAGAAGTGCTGGCCGAACATGCAGATCGCATCATCGTGATGGACGGAGGCCGAATCGTCCTCAACGGGGGCTCCGCGGAGATCTTCTCCCGCGTGGAGGAGCTCCAGGAGCTGGGGCTCAGAGTCCCTGAAGCAACTTCCCTTGCCCATCTCCTTGGACAGAAGGGGCATTGGAAAGCGAAGACCCCAATCAATTCGGCAGAGGCTGTCCGGGCTGTCAACGAAATGCTTAAGGTGGGAGCATGATGTCTCGCCGCGCAAAGCACGGCTTCCCTGCCCAAATTGAGACGGATTTGGCTATCAAGGTTGAGGGTGCTCACTACGTTTATCCCAATGGAAAGGTCATTGCGCTCTCGGAAGTTAATCTCGAAGTCAAGCAAGGCGAGTTACTCGGGGTCATAGGCCAAAACGGTTCGGGTAAGACGACACTCACGAAACTGCTTAACAGGCTGCTGCAACCCTCAGCAGGTGCCGTGTATGTCAACGGGCTGCTCACCACGGATCGAACGGTACAAGAGATGTCCGCGCACATCGGTTATGTCTTTCAAAACCCCAACCACCAACTCTTTGCTCGAACGGTCAAAGATGAATTGGAATTTGGTCCACGAAACATTGGAACGTCCGAGGACGATATCGCTCAGCGTGTAGCGGAGGCGGTCGACTTTTTTGGCCTAGGCGAATATATCGACGAACATCCTTACCGGGTTTCTTTTCCTATACGAAAGCTTGTCGGAATAGCCTCGGTCATCACCATGAAACCGTCCATCATTATTTTGGATGAGCCATCGACGGGACAGGATCACCAAACGACTCGGGTCATTAATTCCTTGATGCGTCGCCTTGCGGAAGACGGGACAACAGTGATCTGTGTCTCGCATGACATGCCTCTTCTGGCTGATGTTGTGGAACGGGTAATCGTGATGCGAAATGCGGAGATTGTCGCGGACGCCACTCCCCGTGAGGTTTTTGCTGACAGTGAACTCATGCTGACGACAAATCTCCAAGCGCCACAGATAACCAATATCGCGCTTAAGACCGTCTATCCTCTGGGCGGACCCATCGCACTGACTCCCCAAGAATTGGCCGCCGATATCGAACTTCGGCTCAGGAAAGGCAAGTATTAATGTCAATGCACACGGCAATGCCGACGTCCCTTATTCCCGGCACTTCGATAATTCATCGGATTCATCCGGTCACCAAAATCCTTTGGGTGGTCGTTTATGTGATTCTTGCTTTCACGACGCAGAACGTTATCATCCTCTACGGGATGGCTGTGTTTGCAATTCTGATGGCACTGTTGGGGGGAGTTTTTAGACCCTTGCTCAAGGCTGCGTACCTCATCGTTCCGATCGGATCGTCCCTCATATCGCTCCAAGTTTTAGCTCCCGCGGTTGAGCAGCCTTGGACACCCATTGCAGAGGTCGGCTTTGTTACTCTCTACGGCGACGGACTCTATTTCGCCTTGGTCTTACTGGGACGCATAGTGTCGTCGATGCTCTTGTCTTTGGTCATGGTCATGACAACGCACCCGAGCGACCTGTTTCTTGCTTTTTCCAAACTCAAAATTCCCTTCACCTTTAATTTCATGCTTGCCATGACCTTGCAGCTCATTCCCGTATTCCAGAGGGAGGTTACCTTGGTCTTAAGCGCCCAGAAGTCCAGAGGAATGAAGGGGAGCGGCTTCTCTGCTGTTCTCCCCAGCTTTATTCCGGTATTTGTCGGTGCGGTTGAGCGAGTCCAACAGCTTTCCATTTCTCTTGAATCGAGAGGTTTCGGGTCCAGCGGCAATAAGACGAGTTATCGCCAAGTGGTTGCGCGGATTCAAGACTGGATATATGGGGTTGGCGGGGTCACGGTGATGATTGGATTAATGGTTTATTCAATTCTGCAACCGGTGTGGTGGAACCTTTCGGATATCATCTTTTTCTCTCCGCAGACCGTACTCGTCGCTTTTAGCGTCTCTGTGACGGTCTTCACTTCAGTAATCCTGGGGGCGCTCTATATCTCGTTCCGCAAAACTTAATCTTGCTCGCTCCCATTTTCCCACCAAGTAAGGAGATATCGCTATGGCTATGAATCAAGACGACAACAAGCAATACCACATCCAGGTTGCCCCCGGTGAGGTCGGTCGCTACGTATTTCTTCCGGGAGACCCGGGCCGATGCGAACCCATCGCTCGCTTTTTTGATGAACCTAAGCTCGTTGCGCAAAACCGGGAATATGAGACGTGGACCGGATACTTGGACGGGGCGATGGTCTCAGTGACATCGACAGGAATTGGCTGTCCCTCCGCGGCGATTGCCATGGAAGAGCTCGTTAAGGTGGGTTCGGATACTTTTGTGAGGGTTGGCACCTCGGGCTCAATGCAAGAGCGAATCAAGCCCGGTGATGTAGGAATTATCCACGGCGCGATTCGAGATGAGGGAACAACGAGCCACTATCTCCCAATCGAGTTCCCGGCCGTTGCTGATATCGACATTACTCGCGCACTCGCGGTGGGGGCACGGTCGGAGGGAAAAACGGTTCACATCGGAATTTCTCAGTCCAAGGATTCGTTTTATGGGCAACACGAGCCCGGCCGGATGCCCGTGGCATCTCGGCTCCAGGAACGTTGGACTGCATGGATGGCCGGGGGGGCGATATGTAGCGAGATGGAAGCGGCTGGCTTGTTTATTGTTGCATCCACTCTCGGAGTCAGGGCTGGAGGAATCATGATGATTCTGGGTCATCCTGATCAGTCACCAATGACAAAAGAGGAATTGGAGGCGGGTTCCGTCGAAAACCTCCTCCCGGCAGCAGTTGCGGGAATGCGCGAGCTCATCCGCCACGATCGTGAGGCAGAATTCGCGTGAGCGACCTCCAGCACCACCTTCAAATCAGACGCGGTGATGTGGGAAGATACGTATTGCTACCAGGTGATCCAGGTCGGTGTGAACCGATTGCTGCGTTGTTCGATGATTCACGCCATATCGCGACGAATCGCGAGTACGTGACCTATACCGGAACCCTAAAGGGAGTGCTGGTGAGCGTTGTTTCCACGGGGATTGGCTGTCCATCCACGGCGATCGCTGTGGAGGAGCTGATTAAGGCGGGAGCAGACACGTTTATTAGGGTGGGTACTTCTGGGGCCATTCAAACGGACACGCCCTCTGGACAGTTGGCTGTCGTCACAGCGGCAATACGTGACGAGGGGACAACGAAGCATTACCTTCCGACGGAATTTCCCGCTATCGCTCACCCGCAAATTGTCGAAGCACTCATCTCGGCCGCAAAAACTGTCGGTGTAAAAACCTTGCGCGGAATCAGCCAGTCGAAGGACTCTTTTTATGGAGAAGTCGAGCCGGAAAGGATGCCTATGGCATCCCTACTAAAGAATCGATGGTCTGCGTGGAGAAGGGGTGGCGCCATTTGCAGCGAAATGGAAGCGTCGGCCCTATTCATACTGAGCACTATTTACGGAGTCCGCGCTGGCGGGGTAATGCACATGATGGGCGTTGGGCCCGACACGGATCCCGGAAGAAAGGGTCTGCTTTCGACGGCTGTGGAGTCGCTTCGCATCCTCATTCAGCAGGATAAGGAGGGTATTCAGTGGCCGTAAGCGCCGATGTGGCCCGCTTGAGGCTTGTCGCACCCGAGTACGCGAAAGCTATGGGACGCTATCGCCGGAGAAATTTTGCGTTTCTGGTTGCGGACGGGGCAACCTTTGCCTTCGCTATCTCGCTACTCTCAGAAGTGACAATTATTCCTGCCTTTATTTCAGCGCTGACGGGAAGCTCCTTATTGGTAGGACTCGTCGCCGCCACATTTGCCATCGGTCACTTTCTGCCACAGCTAGTGGGTGCTCACCTGGTACTAGGTCGGGCAAGAAGGAAGCCCCTTTTTCTTGGAATTGTAATTGCGGAACGCGTTGGAATTCTGGCTATCGCGCTGAGTGCGACGCTTATTGGCGCAGCACCACCGAATCTCGTCATTGTTTTGTTTTTTGCGGCGTTCGCTTTTTACGCCATTACGACTGGCCTCATCGGCCCCGTGTATGGCGATTTCGTCGCGAAAGCATTAACCAAATCGCGGGGAGTGTTTTTTGGAACAGTCCAGCTCATCGGCGGCGTTTTGGGGTTTTCCGCCGCGCTATGGGCGGAAAGCGTCCTTAAAGAAGAGGGCTTTCCGGGGGGTACTCAAATAGTTTTCTGGGTGAGCTTTGTGCTGTCCTTCCTCTCAATTTTCTTTGTGGCTGGCCTGAAGGAGGAGCCTTACCCGCTGGTGGAGGCGAGACCGCCGTTCCTCACCACTCTGCGAAAAATCCCGGGAATCGTCGTGGGCGATCGAAACTACGGAAGATTTTTACTGGCTAGGGCCTTTTTAGCGCTGTCCACTCTCGGGGTGGGCTTTGTCGTAGTTAACGGTCTGAGGGGAGTGCTTGTGCCCTCAGATGCAGCACTCCTCGCCGCAGTTTTTATCTTGTCTCAAGCAGTAGTGGGATTCGGTCTAGGGATGGTGGGCAATTTTCGAGGATGGCGAGTGGTTGTCATAACGGGTGGGATTTTTATACTTTGTGGCATGGTGGGAGCAACTTTCGCTGAGTCTTTATCGGCGTATATCGGTGTTTTCATCCTCCTGGGCGGAGCAAACGCAGTGACGGTGATTGGAGACCCAAATATGTCAATTGAGATGTCGCCAACGGACAAAACGGGGCTCTACTTGGGGACAACCTCGACCCTCTTAGCCCCTTTCTTTATTGCGGGTCCTCTCCTCGCCGGCGCCTTAGAGCCTGCTGTGGGTTTCACAAGTATTTTTGTGACCGCCTCGGCACTTGCTCTGGTGGGATTGGTGCTTGCGTGGCGGGTGCAAGAGCCACGCAAGCAAAGCATCCCCCCCGAGGAACTGGAGACTCCCATCGTCGTGGGCCAGCCAGGCGTTCAACCATAAACAGAGTGGGAAGACTAATTCATGGAGCGAAAATTAATCATTGATACGGACACTGCTGCCGACGACAGTTTTGCCCTGCTTGTAGGGTTATTGCATCCTGAAGCTGATTTGAAGGCCGTCACCATTGTGGCGGGCAACGTCGATTTTGACCAGCAGGTACACAACGCGCTCATTACGATTGACCAGGCTGGGCGGCCGGGGGAGGTACCCGTCTTTCGCGGGGCCACCGCTCCCCTCTTGAAGCCTTGGTACGGGGCTAAAGCGCATGGCGACGGGAAAGGGAACGTCGACTGGCCTGCTCCTTTGCAAGATGCAGAAGATATGCACGGTGCTCGTGCCATCGTTGAGTTGGCGAATGCTCACCCAGGAGAAATCGACATCATTGCTATCGGGCCGCTCACCAATGTTGCTCTTGCCTTGGCTATGGATCGGGATTTACCAACCAAGATTCGAGAGCTCTGGATTATGGGAGGGTGCGACAATTCGGAAGGGAATGTCTCAGCTGCTGCCGAGTACAACTTCTTTGTGGACCCCGAAGCGGCCCAGATGGTTCTGAGCGCAGGGTTCGCAACGACGATAGTCACCTGGACTCTTACGCTGTCCCAGGCAACATGGGATGACCAACAACTCGAGAAAATTCGGAAAATCGGCACCCCGCTCAGCGAATTTTTTTCCATTCTGGACGCACCTAACAGAGAATTCAATGGTTCGGTTGGAGTCCCTGGAAGTACCCATCCGGACTCGCTTACCGCAATGCTTTTGATGGAACCTGGACTCGTTCGCCGCAGTTCGTCCAGATATGTGGAAGTGGAAACTCAGTCCGAATTGACCAGAGGTTACTCGCTTATGGATTCTCGTGAAAGCAGAATGGTGGGAAACCGTAAGGCTAACGCCACCGTCATCGAAGAGATTGATGCCGGCGAATTTTACGCCAAGTTCACGACCCTTCTGAGGACAACCGTCACGCGAGCGTGAAAAGAAAATCACTTTTTCTGACTGTTGAGATCAAACCGTCAGCTATCAAAGACTTAAGCGCCCTATTGCATTGACCCTCATCGAGGATGAGGGTTCGAAAGAGATCTCGAGAAATCGGGGTGTTGCTCGCGCGAAGCTCTTGCATAATCACTCCCCGCGCTTGGCGATCGCTGCCTTGAAATTGCGGTTGAGTGGGAGCTTTGGCCCCCATATACGCGGGGTATCCTTCCCGCCTCCACGAGCACTGATCAGCGACGGGGCAATCTCTACAGCGCGGTGCCCGCGCCGTACACACCACAGCCCCCAGCTCCATTAGCCCTTGAGAAAGGAGAACTTTTTCTTCGGGCGATCCGACAGCCTCCAGTGCTTTACTAGCCGCTGCACGATCTTTACGATTCCGAGGTGGTCCTGCTTCGCCGTCTCCCCGGATGAGGCGTGCAAGCACTCTGCGGACGTTGGTGTCCACCACAGGGCCGGGAATTCCAAAGGCGAAACACCGCACTGCCCTTGCGGTGTAGTCACCCACACCAGGAAGGGCGAGGAGCGCGTCGAGTTGAACCGGAACAGAGC
>Ga0209491_10012105_pt1 | contig 10042 bp, 6 predicted proteins | sample BON02_FD_187213 | JGI IMG/M metagenome (GOLD analysis project Ga0209491, IMG submission 187213) | Freshwater microbial communities from Lake Bonney liftoff mats and glacier meltwater in Antarctica - BON-02 (SPAdes) (version 2) | ecosystem: Environmental > Aquatic > Freshwater > Ice > Glacier... | reverse complement strand
CGTGTCGGTGATTTCAAAATTAGAAAATGGATCCTGAGCAAGTATCCAAGAAGTAAACATATATTTGAACGTCTCGCTAACGGCACCTCGGGCGATTCCAAGGCTATCACAGTGCGCCAAACACATATTTTCCAGGTTCATCCTTCGCCTGGAACTCTGGTCGAACAACTCACATAGGATATAACTACAATCTACCTCAGGTAAGCTGAGTACTTTCTCCAGCCGACTGACAATAACATCAGCATTCAACTCTTCTTGGACCAACGTGGTACGGTGCACAATGAGTTGCATTGCAATCAAATCCATGAGTTCCTTGGTAAGACAATTCGCTGGCGACTTCGAGCCGACTCGTTCGACACTCGCCATCAGAAACGCCAACAGGTGTAACGGTGCCGGCGGCAAGATTGAGCGGATTGCAGACGGCATTGATATTCCCATGTGCACTCGCATGTTCTGGTAGTCGGTCTGAAGTCTCTTTTGGTCTCCGACCAAAATGCTGTCGTGCACAAAGGCAAGGAAGTGTTCTTGGCTTACTTTTATGTCACGAGCATTCCGAAGTTGCTCTTCGAGGTCGCGTATGAGGTCACGCGACACGCTGATGGATACTTCCGTCTCATTTCTACGGACAAGGCTTCCAGCGTGTTGCGTGGCGTCGAAGTAGTGAAGGGCGCGTGAAGCATGGCATTTATCACAAACACGATGTGGTCCATCTTCAAAAGCAAACTCGTAAAATGTCTGCTCGTTCTGCTGGACCCCACACGACTTGCATTCTAGAATGCTCATAGTGCTCATAGTGCACGGTACACGATGATTTTTTTTTGATTCAATGTACGGAGGTGTCTTTGCAATGACTTGATTGATATGCGAAAAAATACCTAGAATATCTGAAAAAAAATTGCTACGCCCCTGCAATTTTAGGCTCTCAAATGTACGGCTGCGACTGTCTAAATCCTGGAGGCCTAGGTCGTCGGTTCGACTTTTATAAAAAAAAATCAAAAAAGGTGTCCCGCATTTTTCTATGTCCCGCTTTCTATCTCCCGCACGGTTTGATTGCAACTACGCCCCATGTCGGACTTACGCATGGACGATTGCAGGGGTATACCAGACCTCAAACCGCGCGCGACGTGGGCGAAAAACCTGTCGCACAGTGCTGCAAGCGGCTCTTGGGACGCACAAGAAGGCCGAGAAATGTTGCAGTGTATGGCCCCCGAGAGCATGGAAACAAAGGAGCGCCTGTGCAGCAACGCCACATGTGCATATAAACATGCTCGCGCGGGGGAAGGCGGACGCTGCGGCAAGTGTTTTACCGTCTGGTATTGCGGAAGCATATGCCACGAGCAGGACTGGCCCGTACACAAGCTGGGCTGTACATCGTGCAGCATCATCGGGCCCTTTCTGCTCGAGTCGGGAATTCCAGACGAGGACATCGCCCAGGTCATCGCTGAGCCTCGCGCATCAGTGCGCACACGCCAGCTGTGGTCCTTCCTGCGCCACATTCGGTCTGCCCTGACAGCCAAGAAGCAGGCTCTTTTATCCGCACAGTCCCCACATGAGAGCGAAGCGATCATCCTACTTCTCTGTCGGCTCTGTCAGCGCGTGTCTCTCTGTCACATCTGGCTGGGCCTGCCCACGGTAGCGCAGAAATGGCTGGAGCGCGCCGAGCGCCAATACAAGAAGCTCGAGCTCTCGGGACTCCCCGTCAGCGAAGACCTATATCCCGACAGCAAGTGGAGCCTGCTTCCAGCGATGCTGCACTACGCCCATCTGTGCATCGTGTTGCAAAAGAGCGAGCAGATTCTGGCTGCGCTCCTGCCCCTCCGCACTTACCGTCGCCGCGCCCAGATCATGCACATGATGGACATCCACGCGCAAAGACTCGAAGCCGTGCTGGTGGGCATTGTTTCGGACTTGGACATCTTTCTCCTCACCTTTGCCTTCTACCGGCACAATGTTCTTTTTCTAAGAGAATACGGCGAAATTCGTGATATTTCGCGCTGGGTGGCTCTCGTCACCGAGCTCGTCGATCAAAAGGTGGACTCTGGCGAGCTCGACCCCCCGAGGTGGATGCTGCAAGCGATGGCGCAAATGCAACGTATGGTCTGTGAGAACGCGGTTTTTCGCCTCCCCATGCCATACAGTCATGCACGACCATGAAGTAAGACTTCAGCCCAGCATGAGTTTGTTGCCACAAATGCTTGTAGTCGGGCCCAGAGTCATCTTTTGGCTGCAGTGCTTGGAGATTTGTTTAGCTAACTGTCTCGAAGTCAGTGGGTGAAGATTGCGGGCCCACTGTCCCAAGAAAGGCCTAAGCGGAGCAATGAGTGCAAACTGGATGTTGCCCAATGCGTTCGCGCTTCATGTCGCTGGTTGAAGGGGGGCCTGTCCATATGTGTCTATTCTATGTCATCATTCTTTACGGTACAAGGTGGTGTAGACCCATAGCATGCCTTGCCTTGCAGGTCTTTTCTGGGCCCAGAGGGGCGCGCCTTTGGACTAAAACAGACATACAAAGTTAAGGCATCTTATGCTTTACCGCACCCTTTAGCAGCAGTTTTCAGAAATAGGTGTATTGCAAAACATAAAGAAGAAATAATTGTGCATCTTCCTGCGCTCGATCCCGCGATACACGAACCGTAGTTCTTGGCTTACGCCAACTAGGCCACCATGCAGAGGGAGATGTGTAAAACGTCAAGAGGCGAAAAGGGCAAAAATTTGGGGTCAGGATGCACTGGAGGCTCATTTGGTTTGTGTTGGTTTGCTGTAGACATCCTGATGATAGAACCAATTCGTCAGTACTTATAACATACGACTTGCACAGAGTTGCCTGCCGATTTTTTTTTGTCCAAAAATAAATTTTGATTAAGAATCTGGTTCGACCGGAACTCGCCGTTCTAGCAGTAATTTTCAAAGACGAAAACGTTTGCTTGCTCTATTTGAGAGCATAAAGGGTAGAGTCGAAGCATAGGATGCCTTGATTTTATAGGTCTCGTCTGGCTTAAAGGCCCCCTTTGGGGTAAAAGAGGCGTACAATTGTTGTCTGTTTACTAAAAGAGATACAGTCATTAAGAAAACAGAGATTTCAGCCCAGCACGAGTTTCTTAAGCCAATATATATACACGCATAGAGTTATAGTACTCGTATATAATTTGGGGAGCTCAACAGCTGCGAACTGGGTGTCTTTCGATCTTAATGTTTCTTGCTCCTCTTGCTGAGGTTACTCCTTAATAAACACTCTAAAATTAAAAAAAAAATATAATTCATATTTCTCGATGCCATTGTCCACGCGCGAGCGCAGGAAGGCGATGCAGAGGGAGCTGTACACGGAGAGGGTGTTGGCAGAATTCTTTCAGCAGGAATCTGCTATGTCAGATGATGATGATACACCCATCGTGACGGTGCTGGGCAATGCATGTGATGCTACCATGGTGGGCAGTGCATATGATGATATTCCTCTCGACGATGAGGACCATGAGGAAGAAGCACACGTGACCACCCTCGTAGACGAGCCTACCACTCTATTTCTCTGCATTGTGTTAATACTGTGGTATACAATTTTCACCGTGCTCGGTGTTTTCTAGAGACGAGGATCTAGTGCGAGAGGCGTTCTGTTTTCAATAAAATCACACGAAAACAAGTAGATCGCGTCTGTGTGCCATGAAGCCATTGCAGGTGTTGACGGGTAACAGGTGCAGAAGAGTCAGAGACGGATGCAGAGATGGATAACATAGTTTTTTGAGAAATTAAAATATAGGCGGGTGGAAGTGATGGTGCGCGCCCGGCGCGTATACACAATTGCACTGTGTGCACAGAATCGGCGCATAATACAGCACCGGGGACAAAGGTGCGGTGCGTCGAGTGCAATGCCATCGATATCCCCCTGCCACTCCTAAAGAAAGCGCCACCACGGCGAGCGAGGGACGGCAGACAGACTCGTACGTTTGGCACACTGCCAATAAATTTTCATGTATCCTGCAAATATTGTCAGTGCGAGTTTTTTTGGTTGTGCTTTCGTTGATCCGGTACTTTCATGTTTGCGAATTTTGTATATATGTGGCATTTTGTATATATGTGTATGTAATGTTGAGTGAGATCGACGACGACATGTCTCATTACAATGAGTATTGCATGTGTGACGAGAAAGACAAGTCCTACCCAGGTCACAAACTCTTATCATCTTGTGCGAATGTGACGAAACAGAAACAACATGAACGATTCACAGAAACAAGCGCTGACAGAGAACGGAGACTTGCAAAAAAACAAAACGAAAAAGATAACAAAAAAGAAGTTACACGTCGCAATGAGCTGAAAAAGTCTCAGGCAGACAGAGAGCACTCTGCTCAAAATGAAGGCGAATTTTCGCCATGGACCACAGAACAACAGGAGGCATATAGCATCTTAAAAGCGAACTGTATTGAATCGAGAGCGGCCAAAGTGCTGGCAACGAGAGAATTGCATGAAACCGTGGAGAAATTGCGCGAGCGAACTAAGGAATTGTTGGACAGTAAAAAGGCGTACAAGGCCGGAAAAGTGAAAGGAAGCACTGAGTACACAAAACGTACAAAAGCAATCGAAAGAGCCGCCAATGTGAAAAGGCAGGACATTAGCAAGCAAATCGACCAGTGTAGTAAAGAAAAGGAGATGCTTCCAACCGCAATTTTGCGCAGAAAATACGAATCTGCAACTCGAGAGCAACTTGAAGAGGACAAAATTGCGGAACGTAAGATCAACAAAGTGATTGACAAACATCTTCTCGCCAGGAAACAGGTTGAAAAAGACGAAAAAAAAGACATTGCAGCATTGCTGTGTCTCATGGTAGATCAAGATAAAGATAGCTTGTTTATTGCCGAATGTGGACTAAACGGATCCATCAACACCCAAGCTCGTCTCGACGAGGACAAATTGACGCATGACATTGCTGCTAAACAGGCAAAATTGACTCTACTCCAAGACGCCAAGACGAAGAAACTGCGTCCATCGGTGCAAGTTGCCCTCGCTCAGTTTAAGCAAAGTGACCAAATCACCCAACTTGTAGAATTTTGTAGCACGAATTAGAGTTGACTCCCGCCGATGAAAGTTGGATTACCACACGCTTCGTGTTCAAAGCTAGAATAGACAAGTAAAAGATACAGTAGACCCTGGATGTGGGTATACACGTGCACGTAGAGTAGACATATGCTTATGACGGTAGCCTCGCACTGGGTTGGGGGGGGCAAGGACCCCCTCTGCGATATTCCCCTGACGGAGATATACTCGCGCATATCGTCAAGGTTCTACACCAGAGGGTAAATCTGAGCCTCTTCACCATGTTTATTAAAATCAGAGCACATCGGGGCGAGTTTCTCAACGAAAAGGCAGACAGATGATGGGCTGATGAAGACGTAGAGTAGAAACATGTACGTGGCAATCACAGTTTTGCACAGTGTGTTGAGAATGCGAATAATGTGCCACAGAGTCGGCACAATTTACATGTCATTGCAGGTATGCCGAACGCAGGTATATTCTTAAGATTGGGTTTCATTTGGGAAGTATTGAATTTATAGAACGTCTGCATCCCTAATAAAAACAGTGCTTCAGGCACCCCCTCTCAGTCGTACTCGGTCGTGTCTATGTGAGTTACATCAGTTGTAGTTCAGAAACCTTCAATTGCACTCTGGTCCGAGGGGTCTTATTCATGGGGCACCTGTGTTCGACTCCTCCCTCAATCCACGAGAAAGTAGGCTGTAGGCTAGGCCCATCGCATCGTACATTGTCGATGTCCACTCGACCTTCATCAGCCCATCTGTCTGTCTTTTCGTTGAGAAACTCACCCCGATGTGCTCTGATTTTATGTTAATTCTGTGAGATGTTCCACTGTACATATTGGCATGTTTGTAACTCGGGGTTGATGCGGTGCCAATCTGTCAGCGAGATATGAATAACGTCGCATGTGTCCGTCTGTGTGCCGTCTCCATACACATAAAGGGAGAAGGCGTCGCCCTCTTGGTGCGCGCGTGTTAGTTTGGTGCATCGTGGTGACACACCACAAGATCGCAGCTTGGTAAAAATCTCAACGTCCCAAAAATATTCTGTTAGAAAAGGAGGACCATCAATGACGTTGGAATATTTCAACTTGAGTACGTTGAGATCCGATGTTTGACAGTAACCACAGTGATACCCGGACTGCACGTTTGGAGGGGGCGATATGAGATGCTGTGGGAATTCGCTTCTGCCATTAATTTTTTTATGGGTCCAATAGCGCGTCTCGTCTCGCAGCTGCCGCACTGTCATTTGTGCTCTGGAAACTGGTGCGAATAGCCAGCGAAAGTTGTAAAGAAAATAACGCGTGTCGAAAACCGCAGTCTGTCCTTGGTTCACGTGGGTTTTCGCCCATAGTAGAGTGTCAACTGCTGGAAATTCATCCATGTCCGCCATGAAGACGATGGATTCTGGATGCCACCTGTATGCGTTTTGCAGAATGTAATCTCCCAGCAAGATTTTGGGACGCTCTAGTTGCTCCCATCCCAGCGCCGAGCCCGTCTTTTGCGGATTTCTGTCATCAACAAGGTGGACCACTTTGTCAAGAAACTTTGCGAATCGCGTTTCATTTTTGCGAGTGTCAAAGTGCAGCACCTTTGGCAACCCATTCAAGGCGAACATGCACTCGCACACAATAAAGAGATCGATGTGTTCATACAGGAGATTCAACTTTACATGAAAAATATCGAGTTCTGCGCTCATCGGAGATGCCATAATGACACTTCTCCGTGTACCATCTTTTACACTTGTTGTGGTGTTCCTTGTGAGACTACCTATAAGACTTGCGTTCGAAGCTTTGCTGCTGTTGTGTATGTGCTTGCGTTGCAAATGTGCGGCAAACACATATGATGTGTTCTCGACATGATTTGGCGCTGGCGAAATCGTTCTGCTGGGAAAAATGTGTTGATGTCGCTGGGACAAAGGTCGTGCAGCATGTTCTACACTTGTTGTGATGTTGCTTGTAAGGCTTGTGTTGGAAGCTTTTCTGCTGTTGTGTATGTGCTTGCGTTGCAAATGTGCGGCAGACGCATATGAAGCGTTCTCGACAGGATTTGGCGCTAGCAAATTCGTTTCGCTGGGAAAAATGTGTTCATGTCGCTTGGACCGAGGTAAAAGTACAGGTTCTGAGAATATCCGTCGGATTTGCACAATAAAGCTCAGCCCCAGCAGTGCTGTAAAGAAATATATATACAGTCGCTGCGGATTCCGTTTCATTGCATTACAAAACAGTAATACAAATACAGGGTGGCGAAGACCCATAAGATGCCTTAAGTTGCAGGTCATATTCGCCTAAAGGCCCCTTTGGGGCAAAAAGAGCCACAAATTCTAGGGCTCTTTTACGGAAAATCACCTATAAAGATAAGGCGTCCTATGACTCTATACAGTGTGGCGAAGACTCATAGGATGCCTAAAGTTGCAGGTCATGTTTCGCCTAAAGGCCCCTTTGGGGCCAAAGGAGCCATTAATTATCGGACTCTTTTGCGGATAATGACCTGTAGCACAGTCTTTATCGCACAACCTTTATATATATTCATGGATTGTGTACACAATCTATGACATTGTGCAACCAACCCTGCCTTAATCACTGGACTAGGTAGGTGGTAAGGACCCAAGGAACCAGTTGATGTCAGAACTTGGCCAAAACAAGAGGTGACATGGACGCCCTACGATGATCCCTGATCCTTCCCCTTTAACAATTGGGCTTATCCCGGTAGTGCGAAGCCGAGAGCGTCACGCAGCGCCAAGCATACTGTTCGCTGGTGACTGAGTGTATGTTTGCATGCATGTAGAGTAGACACATGCTTTTAGCACTCACACCCACACTTTTTAACACTCACACCCACACGTACATGAAAACGATTGCTGTCACGTTGACATCTCAGCATCAGCGTGGTCGACTTGTCTGGTATATAAACACTGTACACACGTGAAATAGAAATCAACGAGGATTAAAAAAGTAGTGTATGTGTTTTGAGCGGGAAAATATGGCTACTCTAGGTGTAGTGACGCAAGATCTGCATTCCACGCCAAGAAGGGCCCGCCCCCCTACGCCCACGGGGGTTGCTGTAAGAGTTGTGCCGGGTGCTGTAGGAAGGTTTGTGGCAGCAGTATTTGATATGGCAGAAATCAGTGACATAATCGGCAGAAATGTGATATGTAATACAGACCAAGACAGTTTGCGGAATCTTTATAACTTGCGATGTAGTATGCGGGCAACTAGGCATACAGGAAAAGAAGTGCGAAAATTGGTAGAGCGGATTGAAATGTACCTGTCGCTTGTACCACCAGTATTAAAGCCTGAGATAAATGTCAATATGGGTCGTGTGAAAAGAAGCTTGATGACCCTGATCCAACAAAAACAATGGGTGCGTATGATTATAAACTGGAACAAATACATCATGAGCGGGGAAGTGATTGTTTCGACTATTATGGGATTGTATGTTCAACCACACACCAGGTACGCGCGGCAATATGCTGCGCTAATGCAGGGCAATCACAGTTTTGCACAGTGTGTTGAGAATGCGAATAATGTGCCACAGAGTCGGCACAATTTACATGTCATTGCAAGTATGCTGAACGCCGGTATATTCAATGTCATTGCACAGAGCATGTGTAAGCATGATCGTAACTGTGCACTGGTATCGCCATGTATTCTGTTGCTGGACTCGTTCTCTGCTTGCATGGAAAAGGTTTCAGTCAAGTTCGATCTTCATCTCAAAATACTCCATGGCATAATCAATGAAAGTATCGCGATGAATAGTGAGTATGATGAGCAGGAAAACTGGTTCGAGATTCTTATTGACACACAAATCGCGCTTTATCCGGTGGCCCTTGTGGCCACAGACGAGGAGGATGCTATGGACCGCTTGCATGACGAGCTGTATTCCGACCTGGACGAAATCCGCCAGCAAATCCAGGATGCTATGCTAGTTCTGCGAGGCACCGGGCTGAAGGGTGCTGTCATGGATACAGGACAAATGGCCCAGCTCATGATCAGTGATGCCCTATGCGATCTGAGTGTGTGTCGAACAGTGGATCTTCTTGCAGCAGTGGTCAGTGAGGTGATCAAGTGGTTGGTCCAGTGTGTTGCGCAGAAAGTGCATGGCAATCACAACTTACAAAAGCTTGCACTCACATTTCTAACACGAGCAATGCGCATGAACACGAATGCGAGGCAGAACCTGCTGGAATCAGGAATAGTCAGCTTAGTCGTCACGGGAATCTCCATCAATAACCATTGCGCAACAAACGTATTGATTGGCTTGATTGATGAAGAGGACGACGAAGAGGCGTGCGACTGTACCCGCGTTCAATTCGCATACTATTTGCTGATTTACGAAATGCTGTCCACAGAAAATGTGGACGATTGCGTTTCTCAGTTCTCAGAGGCAGGTGCGCTGGATCACGTCATACGCACGCTAGAATTGGCAGCCGATTCCCGCAGCGTCTTCGCATTCGAATTCCCTGGTACTGCGAGAAACGACAAGTACTCTCCTGCTATTCCCGAACTCGGTGTTTCGTCGTACCAAACAAGATTCGATCATAGAATTCCGATTTGCAACATCGCAGAACTGGCTACAGTCGTGCTGTCTAAAATGTGTACTCACAATGAATTCTCCGATTCTACTGCTGTTTATAACGCTAACATGCACTCTTTCCGCTCTCACAACGCCAGTTTTGAGCTATTGCGAATGGGGCTCCTGGCATTTACGAATACACAAGACCCTCTCGATATGCGCTCTTGTGACTGCGAAACAAGAGAAAATGACTTGTGTGAATTGTTGCACATGCTATTCTTTTTCCGTCTGAATGAAGCACAGAAATATTTGGTCAAGACCATGTTGTTGACGTATGTCCAAGAGACCGCTCACCGTTTCCTCAATCGCACCCGACAAAATGTGCTATCATACATAAGTCAGTTTGATTTCCAACCCACCCTGTGATTGGATATAACCGTTTTGCAAAAAGAAACCACCTTATATCACTCTAATCATTGAAAATAGTAGAAAAGCAACGCTTGCAGGCC
>Ga0209491_10012104_pt1 | contig 10042 bp, 6 predicted proteins | sample BON02_FD_187213 | JGI IMG/M metagenome (GOLD analysis project Ga0209491, IMG submission 187213) | Freshwater microbial communities from Lake Bonney liftoff mats and glacier meltwater in Antarctica - BON-02 (SPAdes) (version 2) | ecosystem: Environmental > Aquatic > Freshwater > Ice > Glacier... | reverse complement strand
AGGGAGGGAGGGAGGGTGAGGGGGGGTAATGGTCGTTTGGGGCGGTCGAGAGTAATTGAGGAAAGGTGGAAAGGGGAAACCCAAGCACAGAAGGAGGAAAAGCGCAAGCAACAAAGAGAAAGAAGAAGGTATGCATACCTGTCCGGAGTTCCCGATCTGCCCAACCACCGAGGCCATGTTGATGATGCGGCCACGGCGGGCTCGAAGCATGACGGAGGCGGCGGCCTTGGAGGCGTAAAAGACACCGGACAAGTTGATGTCGATCACGGCTTGCCAGTTCTCGGGCTTCATGGTCAGGACCAGACCTGCAGGAAGGGAGGGAGGGAGGGAAGGGAAGGGAGGGAGCGTTGTGAGTTCTGGGAAGAGACAGAAAGGGAAAGGGGGAGCGGAAGGCAGGAGGGAAGGGTGAATGCATGCTTGGAAAGGAGGAGGGATAGACAAAGAAACAAACAACCAGAACGTACCGTCTTTAGTGATGCCAGCGTTATTCACGAGGATGGACACGGGGTCCTTGAAGGCGGCGGCGGTCTCCTTGAACAGGGCCTCCACCTCGGCGGGCTTGGACATATCGGCCTAGGGGAAGGGAAGGGAAGGGGAAGGGGAGGGGGAAAGGAGGAGAGGGTGAGAATGAAATATAAAGAAAAGGAAGAAATTGTGCCACCCCACCCCTTTCCTTCCCCAAACGATGCCGCAACATACCCTGATAGCCACGGCCTCGGACCCCATGGCCTTGATCTCCTCCACCACGGCCAAAGCAGACTCAGCCGACGAGGCGTAGTTCACCACCACCTTCACCCCGTACTTGGCCAGCTCCAAAGCGCAGGCCTTGCCGATCCCACGGGACCCGCCCGTGACAATGGCCACATCCACCATCTCGCCGGCCGCGGCCGCCATCATGCGCACCGCACCGCTGCTGCGGACCGTGGCCCGGAAGGCGGGGGCTACGAAGGCCAGGGAGGAGGAGGAGAACATGACGAGTGTCGTGAGGGCGAGGGCGCGGGCAAGCATTTCTTTTGTGGGTTCGGCCTGGACTGCGATTAAAGAGAGCCTGTCGTTGTTGTGCTGTGAGGATGAGGGGGTGGAAGGGTAGTGAAGGGCGTGAGCGTTGTTGTGGCTTTACGGGTTTGGACGCGTCTCGTCATGGCGCGAGCGTTGCTTTTCTTTTCAGGCAGGGGAGGCCATCAAGACCACCATTTGTGAAGCCAACCACAGCGGCAGCGCCCCAAAAACACGCCCTACGCCTGCTTGGCAACGTGCGGGACGTGCTGCGGCCAGTGCCGGTGGTGTTCGGATGGCTGTGAGAGACGTAGCTAGAGGGGCATGTAGGCAGCCGTCTGTTGTTTTGGTGATCACTCTCATCAGGCTCGGCGACTCGACACGCAGGCCTGGGATTTGTGTGAATGATGACCAAAGACGCGTGTTGGGTAGGTTCTTCCATGCATGCCGTGCTGCTTGGCGTCATTAGCTAGCTAGGGGTGTGTCATGTGTGTGAACTGTATGGTGTGGTTGTATAGATGCATGTTTGCTCCCTGCCTTCTCAGCCTCCCCCTCCCCCCCACCTCCCCTCCCCCTTCCACGCCACACCCTCATCATCCTCCCCCTCCTCCATCATCGCACCCTACCCCTCCACAGCCATGGCCGACGCCGCCAACTTCCGGCAGCGGAATCGCCTCTCGCCCGACGTGACCCGCATCCTGTACGTGCGCAATTTGCCCTTCAAACTCTCGAGCGACGAACTCTACGACATCTTTGGCAAGTACGGCCCCATCCGACAGGTACGTCTTGATTGAGCAGGGGAGGGAGGGAGGGGAGGGAAGGAAAGAGGGTGGGAGGGATGTGATGCCATGCATTTGAGTGTTCAGCAGTAGTGCACGTCGTCGGTGCAGTGATAGAGAGGTGGAGGGAATGGGGTGTGCTGACCTTCTGTATCATGCCTTTGCCCTGCCCCCTTCCGCCAGTGTGGAGCGACGAGGCGTCATGGCCCCCTTTCCCTTCGTGTGTCGTGCCAAGCAAAGCTCCCTTTTTCGAAAATCTTTCATCCCCTTCCATCCGCACCACACAGATTCGCGTGGGCGCCGCCAACGAGAATCGCGGCAAGGCCTTTGTGATCTACGAGGACATCTACGACGCCAAGGACGCCCTCGAGCACTTGAATGGCTTCAACGTCTGCGGCCGGTACCTAGTGGTCCTGTATTTCCACCCGGAGAAGGAGCAGAAGCGGATAAACTTGGAGAAGCAACGGAAGGAGGTGGAGGAGTTGAGGAAGATGGTCGATGCCGGCCGAGGAAAATAAAAAAGTGGAGGACTGGAAGGAAGAAAGGTGTGGGTGAATGTGTACATACAAGACAACTAAACGAAAATCCAAAAAGAAGAAGCGACAGCATGAAGTCTTTGAGAAATAGAAAAGGATGGTTATGGTAAAGGAAGAGGAGAAGGGTGCGGTGGGTGAGTGCGACCTTGCTCATAGCAGTAATTGAAACGAGAGTCAGCGCACGGAGAAACGTCCTCTCCCTCTCCTTTGATTTTTACCGATGTCTTTCTTTCTTTCTTTGTCGTTGCTTTTTTGAATGCATCAACTTAATGTGAAGGGCACGCCGCTACGGGGCTCGCCACTGAGCACACAGACACACACACACGAGTTATATCAGAACGCTCTCTCTCGTTCTCTCTCTCTCCCTCCTCTTCTCTTCTCCTCCTCTCTCTCCGCTGAAAAGGCACAATCACAGAACAAGAGCCGTCACGACCCCTTCCCTCCTGCCTTCCTCCTTCTTTTTTCTAACTGCTCATCAAATTTAGCACTTTACTTGAGCTCGCCGGAGTCGGCGATGACGACCTTCTTGCTGGGCGTGCCACGGGGGGAGCCAACGGCCTCCACCTTGCGCACAACGTCCATGCCCTCCGTCACCTTCCCAAACACCGTGTGTCGCCCGTCCAACCTGGGGAGAAAAAGGAGAAAGATGAGTTGATATTATAAAAGAAGAAGAAGCGTAAGGACGAGGTAGAGAACCGAAGGAACGGACGCGAGATGAGAAAGAAAGGCGGGAGGAAAAGCAGATTGAGTCAGTCAGCAGCAAAAACCTACCAGGGGGTCACGACGGTGGTGATAAAGAACTGGGAGCCGTTCGTGTTGGGGCCAGAGTTGGCCATGGAGAGGAGGCCCGGCGTGGTGTGCTGGAGAGGGAGGGAAGGAAGGAGGGAGGGAGGGAGGGAGGGTAAGATAGGAGAATTCTGAAAGTAAGGGCACGACAGGTAGAGATATTACTTGCCTTGAGAACAAAATTTTCGTCAGGGAAGGTGCGTCCGTAGATGGATTGCCCGCCGGTGCCGTCGCCGCGGGTGATGTCGCCGCCTTGCAACATGAAGTCAGGAATCACGCGGTGGAACGCACTGCCCTTATATGTGAAGCCAGCCTCGCCCGTGGCGATCTGACGGAAGTTCTCTGCAAGTTGGGCGTAAGGATTGAATAAAGTGAGTTTGCGGATGGAACAATTCGAGGAAGCGAGGGGGGTGGGGAAGGAGGAAGGGAGGGGGAAAGGGGATGATGATGATAAGACGTACCGGCAGTCTTAGGGGCCTTGTCAGCCGCCAGCTCCATGACAATGCGGCCGGTCTTCTCCCCGCCAATCTCAATGTCGAAGTACACCTACCGGGGCAGTGCGTAGAGAGGGAAAGACGAGCGTGAGGCTAAGTATCTTCGCCGTCCATCTTGGCCGCTGACCTCCCCACGCCACCCAACACAAGCCTTACCTTGGGGTTCGCGGCCATGGCCAGGCTGCGGGATTGCATCATACGACGGCCGGCAGCATGGGCGGGGGCACGCGCGATGGAGGGCCCCACGCGCTGGAACGCCAAGACGGAAGCACGGGGCAACATGAATGCGGAGGCGCTTTGGAGGAGCACGAGGCAAGCGACGAGAAGGAGGGTGGCGGAGGAAGATTGTTTCATTCCTGTTGGGTGGACATGGGGAGAAACAAGGCAATAAAGATGAGTATGCTGGCGTGGCGTGGTTGTGCTTGCTGTGTACTCTTGTGTTGGTCTTCAAGTGCTGCTGCAGCGTTCTGCGGTGGTTGGAGAGGAGCTTGCTGCAGGCCGCAATGCCCTCCTTCACGCGACGCATGGGAGCGTAGAAATGCACCACAGCACAAACAAACAAACAAAAGACCCTAAAGCCACATATTCCTTTTTCGTGTCCTCTATGTCATTGCTTCTTTTCTTTTCTTTCCTCTCGTTTTTCACAGGGGCGTCAATGTGTACACTATCGCTAGCTAGTTTCTGTCCTATTCTATTTCCCTTCTAGTACCCTCCCTCCCTTCCTCCCTCCCTCCCTCCCGCATTATTACAACCACGGGCTCCACCCGACAAAAATGCGGCACAAATTGTCCGGGTCCGTCGCCTCGGAAATGAGGTACTTGACGTGGCCCTCCACGCTCATGGCATCCCCTCCCGGGTCCTCGTACCCCTTGAGCTTCTGCCGAATGCGCAGCAAGGCCCGCTCCGCGTCGCTCGTCGGCCGCATCGTCTCCATGGCCGCCGTCGCTTTCCTCAGCTCCTCGCCCCCCACCACCTTGTGCGCCGCCTTGCGACGGCGGCCGGCGTCCTCTTCCTCCTCCTCGTCGCCTCCATCTGCGCCTCCCCCGCCCTTGCCACCACCACCACCAATGGCCGCCGTCGATCCCGCCGCCTCCCCAGCCGCCAACATCTGTGGCACGCCCGCGCGCACCCAGCTGTGCAACGGATCGTGGACACACACCTCCAGAATCGTGAGCAAAGACGGTGCGTGCTGCCGGAGCACGGCCATGGTGGTGTTGCAGCACTGCCGAAACACGCCCTCCGTGCCCGTCACCCCCATCGCGTCCACCACGTCCCGCGTCAAGCGAAAGGGCACCGTCTCGGGCTGCGGCAGAATCTTGCCTTGCTCAAACGTGTACCCGAAATCAATGTGCACGAGCCCCGCCGTCGCCTGGTCCACCAAGATGTTGCTGGCGTGCCGGTCCCCAATGCCCAAGACATAGCCCACAATGGAGCTTACAGCCACAGACCGCGTGTAGTGCAGCCGCTTCCGGTACCAGAGCGCAGGGTCCGGGAAGGTCTCGAGGAAGAAGAAGCGGAAGGCCGGGTGGAAGTTTTGGGTGATGGTCTGATAGGCTTCCCGCCGTTCCTCGCTCGTTCGCGCGGTCTTCAACAGCTCCCGACACTCCCGCGAGCTAAAGTCCGTGTCGCCGTTATAGCGCTCGTGCAAGGCTACGGCCCGGTCCGAGGAAGCGACCAACAGCCCGCCCAGCGTCTTGGTGTCCTCCACAAATTCCAACACACCGCTCTCCGGCGTCAAGGGCAGCACGCGATAGGTCCGAATGTGCAAGGCACGACGGCGGGCACGGGGGTCGCGGCAGAGCAGGGTGTTCATCGTCTCAAAGACCTGCATCATGATCGCGTCCGAGCGCACGTCGTCCGCCTTGACCACCTGCCGATACTTCCGTCCGTCCGAGCCCAGGCAGGCAATGATCATGGGCCGGCTGAGCCCCGAGTCTGCATTCATGAAACGGGACTCGAAGCGCTCCACCCGCACCACATGCGTGTTGCTGCTGCTGCTTCCGTCTGCGTCCTGCACGTCGTACCGCGCCAATGGATCGAGCCGAGGGGTCCTGGTCACCACCGCAGGCAAGGCCGCCAAGACCACGCCGTTGCCCGTCCCACTGCCCGGTCCAACGGCGCCGCGCCGCAAAATGTCGGGAAAGCTGCGGACGAGGGCCGGCTCGGCCGTAAGCGAGGCAAAGGCTAGGCTCTTGGTGTCCTTCATCTCCTGCGAGCGCTTGATAGAAGCCAGGCCGATGTAACCCTCCAGCAGCCGCTCCGTGTTCTTGACCAACGCCTCCAGGGTCGGGCTCCCACTAGCCATCAGCCGGTCCAGGATGCCTTGCGCCGCCTGCACCTTCTCCTCTAAGTGGGGCATGCGGTTGTACGTCTCTCGCGCCGCCGCCGACTTCAAGCGCTTCCCGTGCCGCAACGCAAACAGCTGCAGCAAGGTGTGGTGAGGGTGCTCTCGGCAAATCCGGAACACCAACGTCTCCACCGCACTGATAGAGTCGGGCGCGCCTGAGCCCAGCCGAGACAAAATCTGATAGATCAAGGGCACGAGCTTGTACGTGGGTACCTCGGCCACCAGCTGGGCCATCTCCGCGTTCACGGCCGGATTGTCCGCGTTGCCCGGCTCGAACCACAGCGCCACCACCCGAAAGATGGGTCCCAGGTCATCGTCGCTCTCATCTCCAATGTCGTCCTCTTCCCCTTCCTCCCCATCTTCCTCATCCAATCGCGCGCTTCGACGGCTGTCGCGACTGCTGCCCCTCCCCCCTCCGCCTCCTCCTCCCTCCCCACCACCCAGCAACCCCTCCAAGCACAACGCCAAACGAAAGTGCCTCAGCGCATCCAACAAAAGCCCAGACAACGAGTCCGCCTGCGCCTTGTAATCCGCCTCGTCCAAAGCCAACTCCTTCCTCAAGCTCCCAATTCGCCGCCTCAACTCGCTGCGCTTCGGATCCTTCTCCCCCACCCCCTCATACTCGCGCTGCGTCGCCTCCAGCTCCGCCTTGCGCTGCCGCAGCAGCTCGGCCTGCCGAACCATCTCCTCGGACTTGAGCCGCTCCGAGCGACGTTGATAAAGCTCGGCCAAGAAGTTGGCCAATGTCAAGTGCGCCCGTCGCCGCTGGGTGGGCGTCCCTCCCTCCAGCACCGCGCGCTCCACGGCAGGGAGCAAATGCCCATTAATGATGCGTTGCGTCCCCTCCGAGCGTGCCGCGGCCATCCACCGGCCCGCCAACTGCCGCGCCTGCACCTCGATCCCTCGCGTCCGAGGCTCCACCACCAACGCCGACCGCTCCAGTGCTTCCAAAGCAGGACCCAACGCTGCCGCTGTGCGAATTGCCAAGTCCGCCTCGCCCTTAGCCCACAAAATGCGGGCTTGCTCCAGTTTGCAAGCACAGCGATCCACCGTCAAAGCCCCCGGCGTACTGGCTCCAGGCGCCAGCAACAAACTCTCCACCCGATCCATCACACTCGCCGCAATGGTCAAATTCCCCGCCGCACGCGCAGCACCCGCAAGTCCACGTGCGTGCCGCACCAGCGCTTGACGCGCATCCATCGGCGGACAGAGCGCACGGAGCAGCACTTCGCGCACTGCCAGCACAGGCTCCACTAGCTCAAAATCATCCCCCAGCGCCCCTCGGGACCGAGCGCGCCACGCAGCAATCAAGGCCTGAGCCTCGCCCCGCCGTACCATGCCACTGGAAGTTGAGGCCAGACCCATGCTGCTGCCCGCGAGGCTGCTGCCTCCTGCGGCTGTTGCCGTCCCACATAAATCGTCATCCACGGCCATAGCATTGCTGCCGGTTCCGGCCTTGGCCACCACACGCAACGCCGCCACCTCCTCCATCTCACGCAGCGACTGCAAACGCGCCAGCACAGGCGACAAGAACCGACTCGGCTCCGAGGGCACTTCCTGGGCCAAACACGACAGCAACCCCAAGCGCGCGGCCCGCAAATGATGGGCAAGGCCAGCATGGTCTCGAGCCGCGAGCGCGCGCAACCCGGCGTGGACATGCTCATGGTACCGCTGTCGGCCGAGCAGGCTCAACGCAGGGCCCCCCACCAAGTCCTCCTCCGCCCGCCCCTCCCGGTGCCACGCTCGAAGAGAGTAGTCGTCGTCAAGCTCCAAAGGCGGGGTAGCGTCCGCAAAGACAGCTTCCGAGGACGATGATGAAGATGTCGCAGAAGAAGAGGGAGGAAGATGCCGTGCTACAAATGCATCCGGCCCCCGTAGCGCCGACGAGGAACTCGAGCCACCACTACCACTGCTGCTGCCGCCCAACGCAAGCTTTTGCCAGCGACATGCTCGCCACGAGGTCTCAAATTCCAGCTCCCGCAACGCGGCTTCGTGACTGGCTTGCGCCCGCGTCTCCAGTCCGGCTAAATACGCGCCCAACACATGGCCCAAGTCCAACTTTTGCAATGCAATCGCCGGACCCGCCGAAACACCACTACCTCCACCCCCTCCCCCTCCTCCCGCCGCAACCCCCGCGCTACCTCTACTTCCACCTTGGGTGCGTTGAAGGACAAGGCAATCATGCGCGGCCAGCGCTTGCCTCCAGTCAGGACTCTCACGAGCAGCCGCCGCCCGCGTTCGGCCTTCGAGGCCCGTGCCCGCTTGCACGCCCTCGGCACCGTCGGGCTCCGCGAGTCGCCCTGAGATGCGGAGAAGGAGAGAGCGAACCTCCCCCAACTCGTCCATCAGCAAGGCGGCTTGCTCCTGCTTCTGTTGCTGCTCCTGCTCCTTGCGAGTGGTGGAGGCGCCGCTGCTGCTGCTGCTGCTGCTGCTGCTGCTGCTGCTGCTGCTGCTGCTGCTGCTGCTGCTGCTGCTGCCTTTCTTCTTGCTGCTTGCACCACCACCACCGCCGCCAGCATGGCCCTTGGCTTGAGCCTGATGAAGCTGCCGCTCGTCCTCCACGTGCAATTCCAAGTACAGCGCCGCCGCCGTCAGCGCCCCGCACCGTAAAGCTGCCCGTGCCACCTCCAACTTATCCAACCCCAAGCCCATCATCCCCCCCACCGCTGCCACGGCCTCGTGTGCTCTGAGCGGGCGAGAGGCAGGATCCACATCCGAAGCGACCACACCGCGACGTCGAGGCATCTTGCTGCTGCCGGCGGAAAGGGAGGGATGGAGTAATGCCTCGTGGATGCTCTGGGTGCGGAGAAAGGCGAGGGCAGCAATCAGGGTTTGGAGGGGTCGAGGCCCTCCCCGAGAAAGGCATCGCTGCAGGCATCGCGTGAGCTGCTGGCCCGCTCGTTCCCGGGTCATGACACGCTGAACGGACGGCTGCTGCTGCGGCCAGCCACCCCTGCCACCACGTTTGTGGGATTGGGTGCCCGTGGCCGGCGTCTTGGTGAAGGAGGAATCGGGTTCCAGGCGCAGAAGGCACAACAACACAAGGGGCAGCAAGGCCTCGGCCAGCGCCGGCTGACTCCGACACGCCCCACCGCACTGAATCAAAAACCGTCGGACGGCCACCACCTCGTCGTCCTCCTGCCCCTCCTCCACCTCTTGAGCAGGCGCCCCAGCCATGATACCCTCCCGTATCAACGTCCAAACCAGCTGCGTGATCCACTGCTTATAGGACCATCGCCGCGGGTCCCACACACGCCGACTCCACCACGTGCTGCTGCTGTCGCTGCTGCTGCCAGGGCGCTGCTGCTGCGTGGAAGCAACACGCGCCGACCGAGCCCGCTTGAGTGGAGAGCTCAAGGACGAAGCAGCCGCCGCCTCGGCTTCCTCTGCCTCCCGTTGGCGCCACTGCCACACGGCATCCGCGGCCTGATCACTGTGCTTGGTGGAGGACCGGGCAAACGACCGCAGCAAATCCGCGTCTTGTGCCTCAAATCCCAACTCCTGCCCACCCGACGTCCACACCGCTTCCATCCAAGGCCGAATCTCACACGCCACCGGTGCAGACCCCGCGCTGCCACCCTCCTCCTCCCCATTGTCACGCAGGGGACGAAGCAACGTAGCCCGCAAGGTCTCCACCGCCAGCTGCACAGTCCGGGCATCGGAACCCGTGACAAGCCCCAAGAGAATCTTCAGAGCTTTCCCCACGGTAGCTTGGCAGGGGGTTGCGGGTGAGGACGGCGTGGAGGGCGTGGGGGAGGAAGCACCCGAGGAACGACGGGAGGAGGAGGTGGATTTCCTGCTGCTGCCGCTGGTGGGGGAAGGAGCGGGTGGAGTCGCAGCAGCTGCTCCTGCGTTGCTTGAAGGCGCCCACAAGACCAACTCGCAAGGGGGAACAGCACCCAAAGCCCCTAAAGCACGCGCCGCGTCGATGCGCACCGCTGTCTCCTCGGGGCTACTGGACGAAGCATCCTGCTCACCTACTCCATTACCAGAACCACCCCCACCCGTAGCAGCAGCAGCCCCCCCTCGTTCTCCACCACCACCCCGACACAAGGCCAACAATGCCGGCACCAACAACCTCCGCACCTCCGGCCCTGGATCCCG
>Ga0209491_10012103_pt1 | contig 10042 bp, 4 predicted proteins | sample BON02_FD_187213 | JGI IMG/M metagenome (GOLD analysis project Ga0209491, IMG submission 187213) | Freshwater microbial communities from Lake Bonney liftoff mats and glacier meltwater in Antarctica - BON-02 (SPAdes) (version 2) | ecosystem: Environmental > Aquatic > Freshwater > Ice > Glacier... | reverse complement strand
TCCAGCAGCAGCACGTCCAGCTAATTCACTGGATCGCACGTATCGAAGTCATTTGCAGCGCACGCGCGAAGCACACCTCCGCTACAACAAGGTGGCGCTCGTGCTCCAGTTGGCCTTCAGATGCCATATGGCGCGTCTCGTGGCGATTCATTTGCAACACAATCCACGGCACCTCAAGGCTATGATGGCTAAGCAAATAAATGCCTTTGCAACGCTGCTGCAGAGCAACATGCGCTGCATGCTGAGCAAACGGCGCGTCGCCAAGTACGCAAGTCGCCGCATCATGTCGGCTGAGGACCGCTGGCGTAGTCGACGCAATCGGGCTTCTTTTGTTATTCAAGCCTGGTTCTGGCAAGTGGTGGGCTCGCGTCTTAAAGCCAGGCGCTTTAATGGGCCATCGGATGCAGCCTCATGCCTCCAGCGCACCTTCCGCTTCTACGTGGCTCGGTAAGACCTTATAATGCCATGTGGTTTTGGGCTTGCTGCTTTTCCCATTTTTTTTGCTGCCGGCTGCTATGTTGAGGAGTGACGAGCAACGTGTGTTCCAAATGACCATTTTATTGTATTTGCTCTTGGAAACAGGACGATCACAGAGGACAAAAAAGCTCACAAAGTCGATAGAATCTTGTGGGAATGTCACCTTATGCAAGACTCGAGTCGGGGCACTATCCAACGCAGCTATCGTTGCTGCCTTGCGCGTCGACGAATGAAGCAGGCACGGACCGATTACCAACTTTTGCGAAAACAGCCTGGAACCAAGTGCCTGTGGCAAGGAGCTGAGGCTATGCTGAGTCGGCCCCAGTTGCATGTTGCGCTTCGCCAGCAGGGGTGGGCTGTCGTGAGCTTGCAGCAACGCATCCTATCATGCCTGGAGCATAAGGCTTGGTTGCAGGAAGCCAGTGATGTGCTTAGCGCCACACGTGCTGTCGAGGCAACTCGTATCCAATCTGCCTGGCGACATAAGGAAGCATGCCACCGTGCTATCAGTGCAATACGGCACCATGACATGGAGCGGAATCGACAGCAGGTAGAGCAGGCGGCTTCCATCATACAGAGGGCCATGCTGGGCAAGTGGTCGCGCTCACGCCTCAGAAAGCTTCATAGGAATGAGTTGTTTAAGGTGTTAGGTGCGGCAGCTACAGACATCCAGCGCGTGTGGTGCGGGCATGCGTCGCGCAATCTGGTGCGCAACAGAATCAATCTTGTTGAGCTTCAGCGCTACAACCAGGAGCGCCATCACACCCTGGCACTGCGGCTGCAGCTAGGAATGCGCTGCTTCTGGGCGCGCCGAGAGCTCACGGATAGATACTGGGAGACCAAGTCGCAGCTTGCGTGCACCGCCATCCAGTGTGCCGCGCGCGTCTGGCTTGCGCGCAACGAATTCCAGATTCATATCTTCGAGGAGGTGCAGCGTCGCAAGATTTCTGCTGTTCTAACGGTACAGGCTTTTGGTTTCTCTAGCACCCCTGCCCGCCGTCGTCCTCTCGCCAGGTGCGTCTTTTGTTGCGTCGAGCCACCTGCCTGTGTTCTCTTTCGTTGGCCTGCCGTGCCCTGATTTTTGTGAGAGTGCTGGCAGGTTTTGGCGCGAGCGACGCGAGACATCTGCCACCGTCCTTGCTGCTGTGTATAAGGCGCATCTTGTACGCTTGGATATGCAAGACCTCCGTTTTGAGAACCAGCAAGTTGTATATGCCACTACGTTGCAGCGTGTCTTCAGGGCACACCGTGCGCGAGTTGTTGCTTGCCAGCGTTTGCGTGTGGTAGCGCGAGATTATCAGCATGCTGCCGCCTTGTGCCTTCAGACAGCCATGCGGGCCAAGTGGGCGCGCGTGGCCCTTCAGCGCGTTGGCATGTTGCATTTGGAGACATACAGGCTGAGACAACAAGCAGAAATGATGCGCAAGATCCACGGCAGTCGGATACTTCAGGGAGCCATCCGTTCGTGCCTAGCGCGCGAGTTGGTGTTAAGACCCGAGCGAGCCAATCGTCAGATGTCTTGTGCCCGCCTTCTCAGTCGTGTCTATCGTGGCCACATTGGGCGGCTTCTGGCTCAGCGACGGATGTATGAGCGTGTGCTGGAGGCTACCATGAAAATCAAGAGCGCCTACCGTCTTCACCTTGCTCGTCTGCTGTGCAGGCGCACTATGGAGCACAACAGGCTTGCCTCGATCCTGTCCCTTGCTCAGAACCAGCAGGCTTCCGCTGCTCTGATTCAACACGCCTATTTCATGCACGTGTCTCGCCTCATCTTGAGAGACCGCGCAAGTGAAGTCATGATGTGCACGATGCGGCGCTCAGTGGCGCGCGCTGCATACAGCAAGCATTTAGGAGCTTCAACACTACAGGCAGCCATGCGGCGTCAAGCCTGCAGGCTAAAGCTCCAAGTGTATCTTGCCAGCGATACTCTAGTGGCTACTGTCCGTCGTGTCTTTATGCGCAACAAATGTCGCCGCAAGCTGGCCGCCCGCAATCTCACTGCCGCTGCGCTTTCCGCACTCATTCGTCAGAGCTATGCCAGCAAACTGGCCGCAGACACTATATCAGCCACTGCTGCCACTTTTTTCGCACGCCGCCGTGGCCAAGCAGAGGGTACTGCTGGGCAACACCTCGCCACAGCTGCAAAACGCTGTGTTGCTCGGCAGGAGTACCGCAAGCATCACGCTTGTGTCCGCGTGCAGTCTGTGGTGCGTGGCCACATGGATCGAGAATGGATACGCGCGTATGGGGACGAGCTTAGACAACACCGTCATTTGCTATCGTGTATCGTCAAGATTCAGGCCACACAGCGCGGCCACTTAGCGCGGCTTGCCGTTGGTGCCATCCAAGAACTGGCAGGAAGGATTGAGGCTTGTCGTCAATTGCAGATTCGCTGTCGACGTGCGCTCGCTTCTGATGCCTACAACCAGCATCTGCTGGAGCTCCACCGCAGCAAGTGGGCCACAATTTTGCAGCGCTATTGGCGAGGCGCTCTAGCGCGTCACCGCCGCAAACTTCTTACAAAGCTCAAGCTTCAAACAAGAGCTACTTGTCTGCTTCAACGTATTCTGCGTGGCCACAACGGCAGGGTGCTGAGGAACAAACGCATTATCGAAATCAAGCGGACAGACTGCGCCGTCGTTCTACAGGCCTGGTTCCGCGGCTTCCTCGGCAAGGCTAGGGCAGATGACATTCGAGATCTAAATTTTATGATTGCTGCTGCCACAATCATTCAGGCGGGGGCTCGCGGCATGAAAGGACGCAGTCGTGCGCGATATCTTCGTGATCTGCGCATTATGGAACACAGTGCTGTCAAGATCCAGGCGCGTGCAAGGGGAATGTTTGGCAGGGCAAAAGCCGAACTGCGGCGGGAGGAGATTGTGTGGGAGGCAGAGATCAAGAACCAGATGGCCATTAAAATTCAGACAGGCTACAGGCAGCATCTGGCTAGGCAAGCCTATTTGACGGCAACAGATGAACGTGGGGAGCTTGACTTCTATCGTTCTTATTGTGCTGATATCTTGCAGTGCAATGCACGATGCTTCAACGCTCGTAGTAGGATGCGCAAGCGTTTGCGTGCTGCAGTGCTCATCACGGCGCTCGGCCGGGGATTTCAGGCTCGCCGCAAGGTTCGCAAGAGAAGGGAAGTTCTGGAGAAACAACCATTATACGTGTCGCCACACAAGTTGCGTCCCGAGCGCTACGTGGTACCACCTGGCCAAGACCTTAGACGTCCTCTGAAACTGCCAAGGGCAAAACAGTTCAGGTGCGAGGTTTCAGAGCCCAGCTTGCTCCACCGCCAGCCATCCCTGCTGCCATGGCACGTGCGAGAAAAGCAAGCAGTGCAGAAATTTCAATCGAATCCAAAGATCAAGGCCTTCTTCTCTGGTTTGCAAAAGCGCGAGCATGGCAAAGGCAAAAGCTCGAAGAAGTCTCCTACTAGCAAGCCTCCTTTCAAAGCTTCTACACCTCCTCATGTCAATCATGTGCCGGAGAAGATGGTTGCACGCCCGGCGTCTGCCATGTCGCGCCCTCCACCTTTGGCTGATGTGGTGGCACGACCGAAGTCAGCCATGCCAGCCATGACGACCAAGGGTCGCGTGCCGCCTCGCTTCCAAAAAGTGCGGCAGGCCAAAGCAGCCGGCGGCGACAGCGGCGCAGAAAGCGCAAGCTCTCTCAAGAAACCTAAGCCTCGCAACCAGCGCCCACGTGCCAGAGGCAGTGATAGCGAGAGGAACTCGGACGACGAAGTTGCATCGCGATCAACACATGCGCCCATCGCAGCAGCAGTGCCTGAACCCAATCTGCAGCCAGCCATATCAATACAGGCACCGCCACGCGCCTTATACAATAAGGATGAAATCAGCTCGGATCCGCCCAGTGACGAGCAGCGAAAGAAAAGGAGCAAAAGCAAGGACAAGGAAAAAAGGAAAGAGCGCTCAGTGACTCCACCGCCCAAGCAGCCGTCCAAGGCAGCGTCACCACCGCCCAAGCCGGCTTCTAGTACTGACCCTAAAATAGAGGCTGCCTTCAGTCACTGCCGCCTGGGCAAGTATCGTGACGTGGAGAAGGCACTCGAGGAGGGTGTATCTGTCGAGGCACGGTGGGGCCCCGACAATAACACAATGTTGCTACAATGTGCACAGAACGGGCAAAAGCGCATAGCCAAGCTCCTGCTGCGTAACTTCGCCAGTATGAATGCACAAAACGACAAGGGTGACACTGCGATGCACTACTGTTTCAAATTCAAGTACATTGAGCTGGGGGAATATTTAAAATCCAAAGGCGCCGACGACACTCTCCGCAATTCTAAGGGCCAGACCTGTTATGAGTGCCAGAAATAGCCCCAACACTACTCACCTTTTTATAATATGTTGGCTCGAACGAGCCATGTTTTTTGAATTTTAAAAATCATGTCTTAACTTTAAACAAGCGGCTAGTTTATTTTGGCCACGCTTAGTTTCCTAAAGCTGCACGTCTCAATTGGCCATGGTGCAGGGTGTACGTATCCTCTTCGCCTGGGCTTGAAGCTTGAAAAATGAGAGTGTGTCTTTCGTAATCCCATGGGCTAAAAAGAGTGGCGAATCTCAAAAATGCCCAGTCCCTATTCATCTGTTGTGTCGTCATTCGAGGAATCTCCAAAATGTCTTTTTCCTACAAGAGATTTGTCGTGTTGTTTTCCGAATCTCCAATATTGTATGTTTCTAGTCCCCACCTTGTTACATTCATTTTCATTTTTCCTGACATATATGTGATTCTCAAAATTGGCACGGAAGCTCTATGTTGAATCTCGAAAATGTTCAAGTCCTTACAAATGATCATTGAAGAGCTTTTGTGAGTTGCTTGTCCTTTTCTGACCATTTCTTTTTCATGACATTTTTCGATTCTCAACAACAGGAACGGACGCTCTCCAACGTCCGTTCATGTTTTGAGAGTCGTTTTCTTTTTTTTGGAAAAAATTGTTGGAAAATGTGACGGAAATTTGCCCAAAAATTAGTACATAAAACTCGACGTATTTGAGAGTCGAACAGACATATGTATGAGGATAATTAAAAAAGGAACGGGGTATTTTTGAATCACGTGACGGCTACTTCTGCAACATGTGTGTGTGTCTGTTTATGCTACAATCTTCAGAATACCCCGCCCCCGAGGAAGTGTGAAACTATCGTGTCGATCTTTTTTGGTCGTTTTTTATGTCTGTAGAGTCTTGTCTGTAGAGTCCACAGGGCGAACCGATCGTCCTCTAGTCGGGTGCAAGGCTAGAGAAGGGATGTGCATGAGTATGTGTGTACGTGCATATCCATAACAATGGAATATACGTATCGCGTCTGTGTGTCTGTCAGGAAGTTAAATGTAGCAAAGGAGCGAGGGAGCAAGAGAGAGAGAGAGCCGCGTGAAAAAAAAGCGAGATACAGCAAGACTTTTGTCTTTTTTCAGAGAGGGGAGAAGGGGGTTAGGGTGCCTTTTCGATTTTAAATTTTAGTTGGCTGTAACTGTGGCCGAAACATCGTGAAACGGGGGAAAATACTTGTGAAAGTGGTTGCAGCCGTACCTCTGGTATTATTGGTGCCAAGTTATAAATGGAACGAATAAACTTAGACGTAGACGATGGTACTGCCGTCATTAGAATATGCACTTGAATGAAGCTCATTGATCTGCATTTCCCGGAAAACTGCAACACTGACACACGAACGATGAAAATTGGAGAGATTGCGGCTCTAGATTGCTTGAGCCAGTTGTCTGTACATCTATTGAGACCTGTACGTACTCAGCGATCCGCCTGCAATAAACACGCACAGAGGGCCGCAATGTCCGCAAAACACACCCGTGTAAAGTTAGCCACAAAAATGCACCCAAAACCATACAAAAAAAGAAATGAAGCCAGATCATAAAAAAAAGAGACATACAATTCTTCGTCTGCAGCCCGATGTAAAAAAAGAAAAAGAGAACATTGAAATGAAGCCAGATGAAAAACAAGGAGATGATCAGGACCCAGTTGAGCAGTTGACTGCTCAACGCGGACATGACACAGACTCACCTTTCCAGAACTGCCAAACCAAACTTGGAATAGATGCCGACAAAGAAAGCAAGAAGTAGCATGAAACATCCACACACGGCGCTGAGCATGAGGTAGCCACGACAAGGTAGCCAGCCCAAACTCTTAACCATGTCGTCAATACAGATGTTCGCCCCATTACAACCGCGCAGCAGATCTGCAAACTCGGATGACGTCAAAACATTGAGACACACATCGCTGCCATCCATCGCTGTCACAGTCTCATTCGTGCCTGGCGTATACACGCCAGGCTCATTCGCGGTGGAAGCATTCTGCACATCCAGCTGAATGACAAGCGCGGGGTCAAAGACAAATGCTTTGAAACGCAAGACTGGTTTGCCTCCTACAAAAAGACCCGAGGGATCGGCCGCCTCGATCGCGGTTGCCCGCTCAGTTGCTAACGAGGCACTGTCAGCCAGGATACCTATGTTGATGGAAAGCGACTCTTGGCGACGCATTGACACAGTGCTCAATGTGGGCGTCGTCATTTGCCACAGCTCGAGCCCCTCCAGACCCTCCAGCTTTTTGAAATCCTTCTTAAAAGTATCGAGGTCCACATTCTCAGCTGATACTGTATCAGCAAGATTGACTTTTACGTTAACCACGGGTCCAGGAATGATATTGAAGGTTTCAACGACTATTTCTGAATTTGAGGCCCCAGCGCTGCATGATCGAAATCTCACCACTTTTGACTGCTGAAGGTATCCCAAGACTAAATTCAACTTCACAGACTGCTGGTCACAAATTGGTTGGGATTCATCGGTTGTGAGGGCTAAGAAGCCATCTTCCGAATGCACCGTGAATGTTACGTAATTCAAAAAGTCACCTCCACTCGGTTGTATCATCGGGTTCGACGCTGATTTTGAATTTGGTGTTGTCGGTGACGAGACTTGTGATGGTGGTGGCGACTCACGAGTTCCCGGGATGTCTTGTCCTTCGGTAACTTGCGATCCCATGGAATTGGTATTGGGAGGAGGTGGAGGCGAGTCGTTGACGGACATGTCGTCAGATTCTTCTTGTGTTGTCACACTTTGCACAGTTTTGACGGGCAAGCTCGTGTATCTCAAACCAGTTGGACTGCTATTGGGTATTGTTGCTCTCTTGCTGTCATCACGTAGCGGATCCTGGCAGAGGGGTGAATATCGAGTGTTTGCAGCACATGCCGGGGTGCCCATCAGATCTAGTAGTGTGTAGAAGCTGTAGCTAAATGAAAGACACGCAATTAGGAGCGCCAGTATAAGCACACAGCTTGCTGGCCATATCAAAAAGGGCGCATCTGGCATCTTCACGTCGTCCACCCGTCCATCTCGCTCCTCGTCCTTTTCCACCATGTCTTCCCTCTTCAACTCTGACTGCTTGGGTAAGCTGGACGCGTATCGTATTTGGTAGATGCCGAGCAGTAAAAAGAAAAGCCCAGGCACCGCAGGTAGAGTGAATGGGGCGACGACACCCGACAGCAAGACCAAAACTGCGAAAAAAATGTAGAGCCTTCCCGCAAAGAAAAAACGTGTCACTGAAACCTGCAAATGGTCATAGGCATCGATTAGAGACTTTGCTGCTTCGGGCTGTATATCAAGTAGAGAATCTCTATTGGCAGTGCACGAGTCCGACTCAATACCATCGGCAGCTAAGACCTTCGATTGTCTTTGCAGTGTAGAATTCGTTGAAGATGGCAGTTGCGCTAAATCATTACTGTCAAAAAAGACTGCTAATTGCGCCTTACTTTCTTCTATTTCATGTTTAATCTGAGCAAGTTTTTTCTGTGCTTCGTGCGTGAACTCAGTATCGGAGTCCGGGGCCTGTCGGAAAAAGAATTCAATTTTGCGTTGAAGCTCATTCTTTTGACCCAGGTCAATCAGCAGCTGCTCTTGAACTGAGCTGTCCGGAGCAGGCGACAAAGACGCCAACTTAGAGGCAATCGCCTGGTCCAAGTTTTCGTGGTCCTTTCTCAAACCTCGCACGCGCAAGTCCTGCTCAAATGCCTCTGACTCCTGCGATCCGCAGGACGTTGCTGAATGCTCAGACCAGGTTCGGCGGAGGATCGCTGGGGCTATTTTGTCGTTCACGTCTTCCGCAAGGCTTCGTGTTCGAGACACCTGCTTGTCTCCCAGCGTGGCTGTTTTGCGCAGCATCACTGACGATTCCGATCGAGGTGTCAGATCTGACGTATCTGTTTTACTCTTGACCTGTCTTTCTCGCAGGACCTCAGCTAGCTTGTGATCAAGCTGGACAAAAAAGGGATCAGAAGATTTTTTTGGCGTCACGACAGCCTGGCGCTCAAGATCTGGCTCTGCAAAACTGCGAGTTCGAATTGCAGCTTCGAGTTCGCAGTTTTCCAGAGCCAGATCTTGCTTCATTTTTTCGAGGTCCAAAAGTGAACCTGATTCTCCTGAACCAATGTTTGTGCATTTGCCAACGGTGCATAATATTTGTTCTTGCAAACTTTTGAGCTCGTGTCGGATTTTTTCGCTGTCGGCAATCTTCATCGGATTCTTCTGTGCGGTCGCGATCGACTCTGGATTGACACCTGCGCTTTTGTGTGGGGTCCATGGAGGCATTGAAAATGCAGGTGATTGCTCTGTTTTCAACGCGGCAGACTCCAAATATATATCAGGAGTAGGTGGGCTGCTCTTTCCTTTATACAGGACGTCAGACACTTGAGCACGTAGCTTGTCTAGCTCATCACGAAGATTGTCAAAGTCTGCATCTGGCATTATTGGCGTGTGGGTGTGCATGTCTGGCTTGCTGGACACTTCGAGATGTGTTTCGCTGGCCACTTTCTTCGCTTCGGCCTGCACCAATTTAACTTCGGCATTGTCTGCGTACGCCTGTGCATCCACCTCAACCCCCCTTTGAATCAATTTTCTTTCTGGAACGCTGGGCCTGTCCATACACGAGCCCCTGCTATCAAATTGAGCCCAACCTGCATCATTCTGAGGCTCCTCAGGATGATGTGGGCTGAGCTCGCCCGTCTCGGGCGGCAAGGCGACCTCCCTTTTCCGTTCGGCATGCTCAGCAAGAAACCTCTGATAGCCATCGATGGCTGGCGTGGCAGGTCCCCCATTGTCGCTAGAGGATTGAGCCCGTGGCGAGGGTGTGCCACTCGCGCTGTCGTATGCTTCGATTCCTTCGATTCCTTCAAATTCTCGCGGTAGTCCCTCCTCGCCCGACCGAGGCGAAAACCCTCCAAAGTTTTCCTGGGCTGCCCGCGCTGCCTCTACCTGTGAGCTCGATGGTCCGAAGCTCCGTTTCTTTTTCATCCGCGACATACGTGCGAAGAACCCAAGACCTCAAAAGCCGACGTTCCGTACGTTGTCGAGTGTGGAGCCCGGGATACTCACCGCGAAAAAAATAACAAGCTGTTTTGAAATTACTTGCTTTACTAGTAAGACGCATGACTAGAGTTTCATCCCAAAACTCTTATTGAGATATGGTTTAATGCCTAGACCCGGGATTCAGTTTTGAGTTTGTCAATACTAATATATGACGACTAGAATTAGTATAATAATC
>Ga0209491_10012098_pt1 | contig 10047 bp, 11 predicted proteins | sample BON02_FD_187213 | JGI IMG/M metagenome (GOLD analysis project Ga0209491, IMG submission 187213) | Freshwater microbial communities from Lake Bonney liftoff mats and glacier meltwater in Antarctica - BON-02 (SPAdes) (version 2) | ecosystem: Environmental > Aquatic > Freshwater > Ice > Glacier... | reverse complement strand
CCACCGCGAGTCCTCTACAAGAAGAGGGCCGCGGTGCAAGATTGGCAGAGGTGGGAGAAGATCCTCGGACTTCTGCGTGAAACAAAGGACACCCCCCACTGCTGGCTCATGTAGCCACAGGGTAGCCAAAAAACTCTATGCCAGCAAAGAAGATCCTCGGACTTCCGCGTGAAACTAGGGGCACCCCCCACTGCTGGCTCGTGTAGCCACAGAGTAGCCGAAATACTCTATGCCAGCAAGAGGCGATCAGAGGGTTACCCCTTTAGTCTGCCCTGCGTATAAAAAAGAAGGGCCGAAGGCCGCCGCGGGCAACATTCTAAGTGTAGACTTCGTCGTCAATCCGGATGCGTGCGAGGGGGCCAACCTTGACCTTGGCGCGGGAGGCGTGTGAGCGCGGGTCGGTCGTGAACGCGCGCGACTCCGGCTTGTTGAGCGTGCTGCCCGTCGGCGCGTCGGCCGCGGTCGACTTTGAGATGCAGTGGTCCTGGTGCACCACGGCGAAGATCTTCGCGGCGGCGGTCGTGTCCATCTCGCGCACGCAAAACACCCCCACCTGGATGCGCAGCCCGTCGTTCTCCTGCTTGAGGTACTGCGCTTTGTCCTTCTCCTGCGCGTACGGCCGCTCTTGCGCCACGAGGGAGTGCCCGGCCTGGACGCACAGCAGCTCGTTCTCGCGCGCCTCGTCCTCATCGTCTTGGATGCGGGAGGCAGCGCCAAACGCGATGTGGTCCTCGGACTCCTGCTCCTCGAGGAACTGCTGTTGCGGCGATGGCGTCGCCATTGGTGTCGCTGCTGGTGGTGCGGGCGTCGCCGGCAGCCGCGAGGCGCGGAGCTCGAACGTGGCGCGCCGCATCTCGGCCTTCAGGTCGTACTTGGCCCGCCCCATCTCGGTCTTCAGGTCGTTCTCGGTCCGCCACATCTCGGCCTTCAGGTCGAACGCTCGGCACATGGCGCGCATCTCGGCCTTCAGGGTGCACGCGTCGTACTCGTGCATCGTCGGCGCCGCCAAGATCCGCGAGACGAAGAGATCCATCATGGCGATGCAGGCGCGCAGGTCGTCCAGATCCATCATGGCGATGCAGGCGCGCAGGTCGTCGAGGTCGTCCATGTCGGCGCAGGCGCGCAGGGCGTCCTCGTACTCGCTAGCAGTGATGAGATCCAACCGCGCGGCGAAGGCGCGCGGGTCGGTGGGCGCGTAGCGGTTGGCGCCGTGGGCGTGCAGGTCGTCGTACTCGCTACCAGCTTGTGGGGGAAGTCCTTGGCCGTTCTGCATGCTGCGCTGCTCTGCAGCAGCAGGACCAGGCAAGCCGCTGCCATGTCGTTGGCCGGGAGGTCGGCCAGGCGCCGGGACGCCAGAGAACAGGGAACACATCAGACAATGAAGGCTAGCAGCAACGCGCGACAAAGGAACCGGAGGGGGGCAGCCCCCAAACACCGTGGGGGGTAACACCACAAGGGGGGAAACCGCCCACAGGGGAACCCCACCCGCCAACAGAGCGCATCTGAGCGGCGCCGGTGGCGTGTCCGGTGGAGCAGCCGCCGGCTGCACCGGTGGCGTTGGGGCGGTGTGGGCGTAGGCGTGAGCGCGGCCACAGAACAGGCTGCTTTGGACCGGTTCATGGTCGCATCCGGCGTAGGCGCACACCTCCGCGCCCGCGACAGGGGCGGGGCGGTCCTGCGAGAACCATGACTCCCCTTGTGTGGCCGCGAGGCGCGCGTGCGTGATGCCACAGTATTCGTGGACTATGGCGGCTTGCTCGTCAATGTGAACCGGCCGTGTGCACTCGGCTATGGCACAAACGGGCATTTGTTGGAGCGCGGTGTGCAATAGCTGGTGGCGCCGGCTACAGCAGATGGCCAGGGCGTCGGGGCGCTCGTCGACGTAGGCGGGCCTATTTCACGATTGGATTGCGCAGAGGCGCCGGGGGGGCGGCGGTGATGAGGACGAGGGCGGTGATGCTGGCGCAGAAGATGGGCGAGCGGGCGATGGTGAGGCGGATGGGGGCGCGCAGAGGCGCCGGGCGCCGGGGGGAAGGCGGTGACGGGGGCGGTGACGGTGGCGCAAAGCATGGGCGGATGGGAGATGGCGAGGCGGATGGGGGCGGGGAGGGAAGGGCGGTTGGCGTGGGCGCCGGGCTGCTGTGAGGGGCCGGAGCGTCGTCGTCGGGCGGAATGGGATCAGCCGTGATGAGTTCCGGCGCTGGCGCGGGCTCCGTTGAGGCGGGACAAGCGCAGCGGGTGGGGGACGGGGCGGAGAGGCAGGGCAGTGGGCAGGGCCGAGCGTGGAACAGGCGGGCACGTCGCCGCAGAGCGGTGGTATCGAGTCCGGACTCGGCCGAGGCTCCACGGGGGGCGCGACGGGAATGATCAGGCAGAGGAGACGCATGGCGAGGGACGCCAGAAGAGCCGCCGAGCGCGCAGACGGGGGAGATGGGGATGGCCGGCGCAACCTGTGGGGGTTGGGCGAGGTTTCTCTCGGCGAACATCGAGTAGGTCGGGCCGGATAGTGGTGGACGCCCGTCTCGCAGAGAGCGCGGGCTTGGAGTAGCTCGCCCGCCCGCGGGGCCCAGAAGTCGCTCGAAGCGTTGGCGCCGCCCACCTCGTGTGGCGATGTCCTATCCGTTTTCGGTGGGCTCGATGCCAAAGCAGAGGGCGGAGAGCGCTGGCGCGGGGGCGCGCACGGGAGCAAAGCGTCGAGTGGTGAGCGCCGGGGCGGGCTTATCGTTCGCCGGCACCAGGACGGGCGGCGGCTGGGCCGCCGAGGTGGTAGGTGGATCGGGAGCCGTTGCCCGCGGGACGACGGTGGCGGGTCGCGGTGCGCGCACCTTGGGAGGGTCCGCGGTGCCGGCGCCGGCCGCGGTGGCTGGGGCGCGTAGTGGCTCGGGTGGTGGCCGGTTGGGGCGGTCGCGGTCTAGATAGCGCTCGTTGCAGTTCGAGCAGTTGCGCATGGCCGGCGTGAGCACGAAGTCTCTGTAGTTGGCCAACGCTTTCTTGGGCCGGGGCTTGGCTGCGTGGCGTGGCGGCGCGGGTTGCTCGGGCGCTGCGACAAGGGCTCGCACCGGTGTTCCCGCCGGGGCGGGGGCGGGAGGGGCTTGTAGCTGGGCTTTGAGAGACGCGATCTGCTTGATCAGTTTGTCCATTTCCGAGGGAGTCGCCTTTTTCTCGAGGCTAGCGGAAGAGAGGCGGAGGGCCTCCGCGGTGGTGACCTCGCGCGCGGCCTTGTCCTTGACGCGCAGGGCGCTGTGGATGTCGTGGCAGAGGTAGTCGAGGAGCTGCTTAGCGGAGCAAGAGGCCTCCTCGTTGTCCGAGCTGAGGTCGCAGTCGCCCGTCCGTGACTTACGTTTGGACTTGTAGATCTTCATCTGCTGCGTGATGTCGGACTTGTGCTTGTCCGGGAAGCGCGCCACGAACTCGGTGAGGGTGTGGTGGTGGTCGGCGGACTCGGTGGCGTGCGGGACAAGGTTGGCGATCTCCTTGAAGACGCGAAGCCACTCCTTGCACTCCTTGAAGGTGTGGGCGCTGTTGGGGAGATGCGATCGGGAAGGTCTTCCCGAGGAGTTGCGGGCGAGCGAAGTTGCAGGTCAGGATGGCTTGGCTGCTGTGCATGTTGTTGCAGATGTGAGCCTCGATGAGGACGAGCATAGCAATGCCGTTGCCGTTGGCCGCCTCGTAGAGCTTGTTGCCGAACGACTGGTTGAGGATGAGGGCGTGTAGGGCGAGGCCGAGGTCTTGTTGGATGCGTTGGAGGTTGGAGAATCCAGGCGACGATCCTGTACGGAGAGCTCGTGGGTAGGACGGGCGCCGCCGAAGGGCGGCTTGCGGATGCGTCGCCGGCTAAGGGCGCCGTGTCGGCTTCGTTGAAGTCGCGGCCGGAGGCGTCGGCGTTGAAATCGGTGATGGTGTATGATGGTGCGCTGGACATCGGCGAAGAGCCCCCGGTCGGCGCCACCGGCGTGCGGTGGGCGGGGAGCGTGGTGGTCGCTGGGATCGCGTTCCTGTGCTCACTGACGAGGCTGGGTAGGAAGACGATGCGGCCCGCCACGTGTTTGGTCGGTGTCCTTCGGTCGCGCAATGCTTGGTCGATGAGCGATGAGCGCATCCCTGGTCGAACTGGCGTACATGGTGACGCCGGACACGATGACCGTGCCCTCCGACCTCCGACTCGAGGAAGGCGGAGAGCACGGGGTCCAGCTTGCACAGGGTGCAGATGCGCATGAAAAACTCGATGAAGGATTGGGCTGACCCGTCGATTGGGTGCTTGGCATCATGCAGTATGTTCCACTTGATCGCGGTCACTGCTTTTGATACGGAGCGCTCCACGGCATGGTCGAGTAAGTCGGCCATTGCGGAGGCGATGGTGACGCTGACGAGCGTGCAGCTCTTGTATAAAACGTCGGACGTCTGCTCTAAGCAGACGGCCGATTCTGGAATGTAAGAGAATTCTTACGAATGTTTGCCTCTGAGGCCAAACAACCACGAAACGACAATCGAGATTCATCAAGGACTGTATTTGCAATGAATCTCGGCACAGGACACACAACATGCAAAAGGGCGGGCGCTCGCAATGTGTTGAACGCGATGTGTAAGTCGTTCGAAGAAATGTGGCCGAAGAGCGGCCTTAGGAACGTCGGCGGGCATCCTCCGGGATACCGCAGGGGGTACTAACTACTGCAGGCAAATACGGTAGTAGGTACATCTATCTTGGACACTATACATCTAGCGAGATATAATATATCTATAGGCTATCGGATCTAGGCGAGCGTATGAGCGCCTGAGACGGCGAGACCGGGACTCAGTGCGCAGAGCAGATATATGCGCTGGCTTGGGCCTGGCGTTTGGAAGCCCCGGCAGCACGCAGCACGAAGGTGCTCGCCATGCAGCATCGGCATGCTAATGCAGCAGGTGCAGCAGGGGTTTCGGTGCAGGCGTGCAACCAGGTCGGCCCCCGAGGACCCCGGCGCACTCCGCACCACGTGAATCACTGCCGACTCCACAAATCAGCACCACCGTCATTCTGCTGCCCGAGTGCGACTCGCGGTGGCCGCTCCTCCCCGTTGCTGGCCGGCGCTACTGCGGCGCTCGCCCGGCAGGAGGATGCTTCACTGACGCCCACGGGTAGGATATATGCCTCCCCCCCCAAGTGGCTCGCACCCTCAGAAGCCCCCCCCGCGTCCTCCATGCAAGCCCTAATTGCCGCCCCTTGCTCCGCCTGGAGCGGCGTCATTCCCCGGGGTCGCTTGGCCGCCTACGCAGGATAAGGACAGGGAGTGCGCGAATTCAATCGCACTGATGGGCGGGGTGGCGGTGCCAGCAAGTGACAGCGCACTCTGTCCGCCTCCGCACACTCTTGGAGGAAGCTCTTCAGTGGCTCATGAAAGCCGCGGAACCCCATGACGTTGAGGACAGCCAACAGGTCGGCCTCCGTCACCACGTTGCGACCCTCCCGAAGCACGCGCTGACGCGCTTCGCTCACCACCAGGTTAACACACTCGCTCGCACACGCCTGATGTCAGAGTGGCCGGGCTCAGACGCGCGCCTAATGTTCGGCTGGTCTGGCTGCCATACCTGCACCGCCTCAACAGCGTCGTCCGCCATGATGGAGCCCGCCTGTGGGGAGCGAGCGGACGGTGAGCTCTTCATTCGTGAGCTCGTGGGTTGGTAGCGGCGTGGGCACCTCACGGCCCAGCGTGCGCTTCATGATGTGCTTCACGCCACGGCGCGGCAGCTGACTTGGCGCCATTTCTGGCGCTCCCCTGAAAAAAAATCACCCTCCGGTACAGAGCTCTAGCCTCACTTCCTTATCCATCATCCATCATATCATCGTCATCTGGGGTGTCTCTGGGGTGCCCCCTCCGGTTCTGACCAACTCATTGAACGCGCAGAGTACGACTGGCAAGTGGCGAACTTTGCTTCATTCCGCGCGTCAGCATACCCTGCGGGCCCACTCTCACTCTCGTCAGCAGGAAAGGGTGAAGGGGTTTTTGAACCGTTTGACCGGCACAGCCGGCGAACGGTGTTTTGCAAAGCAGTTTTTGTGCTCTATTTGGCAAATAGTAGCAACTCATGTTGGATTTGTGCTATTTGAAAAAATCTCACAAATTCGTGTTACTTTTGCTACTATTTTTCACAATAGTGACAAAAGCTTGATCACTTTTGTGCTATATTTAGAGTAATCTCACCAATTCACAATTCACGTTTATTTTTCTGCAATTTGTACAAATAGCAGCAAAAAGCTTGATCAATTTTGTGCTATTTTATCAAATAGCACAAACTCATCTTGAGTTGATGCTATTCCAAAAAATAGTATCAAATCACACATCAGTATTTGTGCTATTTTGTAAAATAGCGGGAACTCATCTTGAGTTGCCGCTATTTTTTCAAATCTCATAAACTCACTTAATTGATTTGATGAGATTTAAAAAAATAGAAAATAGCATTAACTGCTGTTGATTTGCTGCTATTTCATAAAAAGGTAACAACTCACAACTTCAAGAGTTGTTACCTTTTTATTATGAAACAGCAGCAAATCAACAGCAGTTGATGCTATTTTTCAAAATCTCATCAAATCAATTAAGTGAGTTTATGAGATTTTGAAAAATAGCGGCAACACAAGATGAGTTTCCGCTATTTTACAAAATAGCACAAATACTGATATGTATGTGATTTGTTACTATTTTTTGGAATAGCATCAACTCAAGATGAGTTTGTGCTATTTGATAAAATAGCACAAAATCGATCAAGCTTTCTGCTGCTATTTGTACAAATTGCAGAAAAGTAAACATGAATTGGTGAGATCAAATCATTTGCTCAGATTACTCTAAATAGCACAAAAGTGATCAAGCTTTTGTCACTATTGTGAAAAATAGTAGCAAAAGTAACACGAATTTGTGAGATTTTCCCAAATAGCACAAATCCAACATGAGTTGCTACTATTTGCCAAACAGCACAAAAACTGCTTTGCAAAACACCGTTCGCCGGCACAGCCGAGCGACCCCACAGCAGGTTATTTTTTGTTTTATTTTTTTTGTGAATTCTTCATACATACAACTCACACCACGAAAGCTGAGCGCATGGCGGAACGAATCACCCCGGCGCCCCAGGCGCCGGCGTGTGGCCAGAAGACCAGAGGTTGCATCGAGGGAGAAAGACCCGGCCGCCGCCGGTATTAGGAGTAGGAGGTTCTTCTCCCTTGAGCAACGAGTCGAAAAAAAAGATATCGGCCCTCGTCGTCGTCGTGGTCGTCGTTGCCCGCCTGCTTGATGCCGTAGTCGTAGTCGTCGTTGCCCGCCACCTGCTTGATGCCGTAGTCGTAGTCGTCGCAGAAATCACAAACTCTCATCCCTCTCCCTCTCCCTCTCCCGCGCCCCAATTTTTTTTTTTTCTTAATCTCAATCTCAAAGCAAAAGCACCTAAACACTCACCCCCCGCAAAAACCCACACGCACCACACTAGCACACAGCACACAGCACACGCACAAAAAGCACCGACCCTGTTACAAACCGCTACCGGAGACCGCTGCGGTGCAGAGCGTTGGATTGCCCTGGCATGGCAGCAATTTTTTTTATTTGAAACGACTATTTTTCAACAAGAACCTAATCTCTCTCACACAGCAAACACACACACTCGCCGCGCAACGCACACAGCGCAAGCGCTGAGGGTACCGACCCTGTTTAGGGGTCGGCGATACGGAACAGGGAGGAAGCGGATCTCAAGCTCTGCACGATGCCTCTCTTGCGCTCGAGGCAGCCGAAGCAAAGCTCCGACTGAAACGAGTGGTAAGCGTGCATGTAGGAGAACTCGGCGAGTCGCTGCGTCAGCTTGTCCGTCTTGGTCTTGGTGAGGTGGTAGTTGGTGGAGTCGAGGTAGTAGTTAACAGTGTTGGGGTAGGAGCGGTGCTTAATGGGAATAAAGTTGTGGTGGGCGGTGGTGAGGTCTGCGATGCATGTGTCGTCGCTGCTCTGAGGGGTGGGACCGAGGAGATCGCTAAGTACTGGTACGGGAAGCTTGAGACGTGCCCGGAGAACGCGGGCATGGGGATCTATCTCAAGACGTCTGGTCCCGGTTTCTTCGATGCCGACTTCAGCCAGAGAATGAGGTGTGGGGTGGAACGGGGCAGCAGGCTGCTCGGCCGTGGTGCTGTCTGGAAGGGAAGGAATCAGGGAGGGGAATCCGTCTGCTGAAGCAGTCCGACGATCGTGTGCGGTAGAGGCCAAAAAGAGAGGTAGCGTAAGCGCATCAATACAAGCCGAACGACGGGGTCCTCCGCGCTCCATCCCCATTGCACAGGCACCGGAGGAAGAGTAGTCAGCGGTAGGCGGGCGGGAATGAGAGAGGAGGGGGGGGGGGGGGGGGGGGGGGGGGGGGGGGGGGGGGGGGGGGGAAGGGGGCATGACTTCTCTGGTAGAAGTCGGCGTCGAATAAGCCGGGGCCGGACGACTTGAGGTGGATCCCCATGTCCGCGATCGCCGGGCACGTCACGAGATTTTTGTACCAGAACTTGGCGATCTCCTCGGTTGAGACGAGCACTCCGCAGCGGTGCGCAGCCGACCGGTTCCCACCACGTCGTCCCAGTTAGCGTGGCGCCGCGCCACGCCGCGACGCCGAGGGTAGTGAGCAGTCCCAAACGATGGCGGCCATCTAGGTGTTCGAAAAAAAATCCGCGGAAAAGGGGTATTATTGCAAATTATTGTGCAATTCCTCCCTACCAACCCACCCTTATTGACTACAAGCTTATTGCGCAATATATTTTCCCCACGACCCCCTATATTGCAATACAATATTGGCAATATGCAATATCTTGTAAGGGCCAAGATCACGCCAAGGAGCATCGGTTCACACGACGGTATTCGGCCAGTTTTCTTTTCGCATCTACTTTAAAGAAGAACTGCCCCAGGTATCCAGGCACTCTTGCAGATCTTACGGACTCGAGAATCACGCCCACCACCTCGGATCAACCCGTTGGGGCGACCCACACAGAACATACGCAGTCAGAACGTCAGAACACACCAACAGATTCCCCCACCCTCTCTCGACAACCTCACACACCCCCCTGGGGTCTCATCTCCTGCCGCCGCTGCACACAGCTGCGCTGCTGCTGCTGCTGCCCGGCGCGCGCGTCTACTAGGTATACTAGTGAGATGGACTCTCGCTGACGCGGCGCACTGAAAAAGGGAGAGGCGCGCGGGGGTGCGCCAAGGACGCCACCGCCCCTGCTCTACGCGCTACACTGCTGTAGATACACTGTAGAGCATGCTGCGGGCACTCGAGCCGACGAGGCTTCAATCGAAGCGGGTGGGTGGGTGGGAGCAAAAACCACGGAGGCGCAGTGGCGCGGGCACAACAGGCGCGGCGCGCCGCGCTAGCCGCAATGCTCTCCTGCAGCGGCGCGATCGCTCGCCATCGAGCGAAGCCGGTGGAGGAGGGACGGTATCGAGTGCTAAAGTATAACGTTAGTAACGTTATAATGTTAGTAAGCTCGCTCGCGCTGGCAGTGGGTGAGAGTCTGTCTGCCCGGGGCGAGCTATCTGATACTATCTGTCGGCCTCTGCTCTAGAACGTAGTTCTGTTGCGGCAGCCAAACAGACCCCCCCCCCCTCTCGACAACCTCACACACACCCCTGGGGTCTCATCTCCTTCTCCTGCCGCCGCTGCACACAGCTGCGCTGCTGCTGCTGCTGCCCGGCGCGCGCGTCTACTACGTATACTGGTGAGATGGACTGTGCGTGCTAGTGTGTGCGTGTGTGTGCGATGAGTGGAGGCTAGGGCTGGGCCCCCACGCTCTCCTCTCGGCGCCACACGGGTTAACCCGAGCCACGGGGGGGCGAGGCCCCACCCCATCCTCATGCCTTTTGTTGCACTACTAGCCCACCCCACCGTCCCATTACCTGCCTGCCTAGGGAAGGCCCCACCCTGTATATATATATACTATGGGGCCAGGGCCAGGGCTGGTGGCACATGTCTTGTGGCGGTATTGCATGCGGCTAGCGTCATCGGGTGTTGGGGGCATGCGGCGGGTGCGGCTAGCATTATGGTATGTTGGTGTGCATC
>Ga0209491_10012097_pt1 | contig 10047 bp, 7 predicted proteins | sample BON02_FD_187213 | JGI IMG/M metagenome (GOLD analysis project Ga0209491, IMG submission 187213) | Freshwater microbial communities from Lake Bonney liftoff mats and glacier meltwater in Antarctica - BON-02 (SPAdes) (version 2) | ecosystem: Environmental > Aquatic > Freshwater > Ice > Glacier... | reverse complement strand
ACGGTAGATCAGGGGGAGTCCTGCATCAAAGTCAGGAAATCTTTTGCCCCTGTGGTGGGCAGGCCGTGTAGCCAGGTAACCAGTTGTATGCTATCCCGCAGGCCCAGTGCTCGCATTGCCAATGTCTTTGCCGCCCGTAACCCGATTTCCGTTGTGGTGTTTGGCATATGTAATTTCTTTAAAGTCGGGACCAAGTCGCATAGATTGTTGACGAGTTCATGTGCCTGTGTCTTATTTTGTATGGCCCCATATCCTACGTATATACTGTGCAGTTTTGTGTAGGTTTTGTGGGAGGTTTGAATTTCCCGGAGTATCCTTCCCCCGTATGTTGACCAATTCTCTACGTTACTGTGCCAGGCGTGGATCGTGATGTGTGAAGGGTTACTTCTGCGTTTCTGTGCCACTTTATGCCACGATTTACATACCTGTCCAATGATTCCAAACCAGTCGCCCCATCCTGACTCCGATCTCCGGAGGTTACCCCAGGTATCTACCCCAGTAAGTCCGGTTTTCCCAATCGGGTATCCCAAGTAATCTGTTGCTGAGGCTGTGTATCCTCTGTCCGTGAGAATATCTGATAGCTCAGTTTTACACAGGATGTGGATGATATTTTCCGCTGTGGTGCCGAATTGTCGTCTCTCGTGTTGGAGCGAGTTTGCGTTCAGTTGGGCCAGCCGATGGGTGGCTGAGTGGGAGGGATGGGAGGCAGGTCGTCGTCCCGAGCTGTCTGTTATGGCTTTAGCCAGCGTCTGTAGGTCGTCTATTCTGCTTACCATATTTGTTCCCACATCGCTAGGTTGCAGATGTGGCAGGAGGTGGAGAAGTTGGAGTCTTTTATCGCCTTCATCCCAACTGTAGAAATGATGTTCCTTCCCTTCGATATCAGGGAACCCACTGTTGGCGTAGCAGTCGAAGTGAGGGCTCATGTTTCTAAAGATAACGTATGGCCTCCTTGGTTGAGTCTCCGGGAGAGATCCCCGGCTATTCGTTGGGGCGACTGCGTCGTGTGTTTCAAAGTAGATGAGTTTGGGTCGTTCCATTGGAAGACTCCTGTTCTGCCAAAGTTCAGGCAGAGGGAGTCTGTACGCGGGAATAGCTGGTTCATTAATTTGGTTTCATTCTCCGACCAAGGAGTAGCGATTTGGGGAAGGGCGGCCGTGTCCATTGGATCCCTTTCTGGTACCAGAGGGGTCCCTGAGAGGGTACAGTTCCGTTTAGGGACTCGGAGCGTACCGTCTTCCTCCCTGAACATGCCTGTTTGGGCCAACGCCGCCCAACTCCAACGTCAACATTCGTACAATTTGAATTGGATCTTGACTGGAGGAATTAGGCTTGAGCCCTGGATTTGCGGAACTACCCGGGCAGGAAGAGGCCCATCGATAGACCATTCATGACATCCAAAGTCTGTGAGAGAGCGGCGAAGGAGATCATCCTCAAATTATGAAAGCCCCTCAGTACCAGGTTGGGGGATCTAGTACCCCTTGAGGGGCTTTCATTTTGGGAGGTATGAAAGCCCCGCAGAGCAGAAAATGGAGGGTTATGGATACTGAAGAAAACATTCAACATTTTTGATAGTACTATTGAGTTTGCCATATTGGATGGCCCCCTAATTTTTTAGTTTTTAGTCAACCTTGAAGCGGGAGGATTTTTTCGTACGTTATCAAAAAGCGGAAATGTCATCATAAAAGTGAAATATCATCGGGAAGTTTTCATGGAAAAACCAAAATTTGTAGTACTGAGGGGCTTTCATATATCCCGAAATGAAAGCCCCTCAAGGGGTACTAGATCTCCAACCTGGTACGGAGGGGCTTTCATAATTTGAGGCTAATCTCCTTCATCGCTCTCTGTGAGAAGGACTTGATGAGCTTGCTTGGGAGCAAGCAAAATAGGGGCAGTCCACAGATCAGGATTTAACAAATCTTGGCCCGGGGCCCATGTGCTGGCAAGGTCAATAGAATTCTTCTCGGGACGAATGCAAAAACCGAGCCATTGCACAAGAGACACAGATGCCGCATAGAAGGCAGAAATAGCACTACCAGCATTGGGAATGATGACAAAATCTCTCCGAAAGTGTGACAGTTGCAATTTCATGTCAGCAAGACGGTAAAAGACAGCGGCCCACTCACCATGAGCATTAGTTGTGCCTTTTCTGTCAACCGCCACAGATCAGTCTTCTCTCACTGCAGCAATCAAAGGAGCAGTGCCCATTGGTGGGTTCTTGAGTGGGGTTCTGGAGTCGGTCAAGGGTTCAGAAAAAAACTTCCATTGGGTTTTTTCTCGATTCCAACGAGATGTTGTGCTATTAGCGACCAGAGGATGTACTGGCTCGCGTTTGCGTGCCAAGTACCAGTAGTGAAGCAGTCTTGGGGGATAACGTACTTGCAGGGCATCCTGGAATTGATGGGAAAAGTGGTGGGTTCCTATGCATACTACTGGCCTTGTTTGCGGACGTGGCACATTTTGCGTGCTCATGTGCAGTGTGCGCTGCCTCGAAAAGTTCAAATCAACTGCAAATGGGTGCAGAATCCTTCTCATCCATCCCACTTCAACCATTCACCAGTTGGGCTATGGATCTGATCGGTCCACTTCCAGCGACCAAGAGTGGGCACACCTGGATTGTCACGTGGGTGGATTGCACCTTCAAAATGATTGTTGCAGCAGCTGCCAAAGAACGACAAATTTCCTCTGGAGCTTTGGCGCTCATGACATTCCGGGAGATCTGTTGCAGGTTTGGGCTGTCTCTACATGTAACAATCAATAATGATGTCAAGTTTGTTAGCTCGCTGTGGCAGTCTCCCTGGAACTTGTACGGTACTAAATTGCGATTCACGTCTGGTTACAACCCTCAATCCGACCCAGCCGAACGTGCCAATCGACAGGTTCTGGAGGCTTTTCGTGCGGCAGTTGCCATAGTGGTTCAATACGATGAATGGGATGAAGCCTTACCACGTGTTACCTTTGGGCTCAACATGCACGTGAGTACTGCTACGAAGGTGAGTCCGTTCGAGTTCGCACATAGTTTCCCGGCCCGGGTACCATTGACCATGGGCCTGTCTGAGAGACAAGAGTACTCGGATGATGAAGAGGCAGTGTCCTTAGTGCAGCGCGTGGAAAATAGATATAAGGCAACATCTGATCACATGGCTGCTTCACAGGTGCGCTTGGGGCATTTGCTGGAGAATCACTCAGTAGCATCGAGTGTTGTTGCAGGTGACAAGGTGTGGCTGAATTCTAAATGCACACCCATCGACATACCATACAAACTCTCGGCCCATTGGTTTGGGTCATTTCAGGTACTGTCTGCTGATGGCGTCGCCATCATGTTGGATCTTCCAGAGACGTTCGGTAAAGCCCATCGTAAAGTCAATATTCGACGTATTAAATTCTATAAACAGAAGGACTCGTGCTTTGGAGAAGCGGATGGACACCCGGAACTTTTGATCACAAGTGGGGGTGTTGCCCGATACGAGGTGCATCGGATATCCAATCCTAGAATTCAAGAGGGCCAGTCGGAATTGTGGGTAGAATGGAAAGGCTACAATCAGTCTCCAAATTGTTGGGTGCATCGGGACATCTTAATTCAAATGTCCCTGAGTTGGTCAAGGCCTTCGATGCGCGGCCTTCGATGCGCTCCAACGTTAAAAGCGCGCACGTCGGTGTCAAAACGCGCCACAAAGATTACAAGACACCCGTTGCAGCACATGCACCAGGGCGCAGCACGGGCCTGCGCAGCGGTGTCGCTAATTAGGTTATGTGCCTTGTTGGCATATTACATGTTGTCTTGTTTGTTGGATATTATTTTTATGTACCAGTGTATTTAGGCTAGGTTTTGAACAATTGATTTTTAATTTTTTTTTTCCACCGACAAAGTATATGTTCATACGTTCCATACGTTCCATTCTCAGAGTTTCATGAATTGGGGATCTGTAAGGCCCTGGGAACTAACCTCATCAGTTGGGTGGTGGGGTTTGAGTTTTGAGTGCGAGAATGTAACAACTGACTGTCAGAGTTCAGTCACTTGTACATCGTGACATCGAGTCACGAACCAACATCAGGCCATGTGATGTTGTGGCTCTCCAAGGACTTATGGAAAGCGAACGTGATGTGCCAGGAGTAAACTGGACGTCAATTAGTAAAATGCAGCTTGCGCAGTCGTAGGTGCGGTTGACTAATGAGTTTTCAAAGTGTTTGTTTGGAGTAAAAGGAGGCGGGGCAACAGCTCCCCGCTCGTCTTTCAAAGCTCTTGCTGTCTGCCCCGCTCCGGCTGGGAGGCGCACCGAGGTGAGAATGACCGACCGGGCTCGTGTAGAGTACTGGGACAGCTTCGCGTAGAAGGCTGAAAGAAGGCAGGATCGAGTAGGTCACTGCAGGACGAGGCTCCGCAGAGGATCTCGTTTCCGCCCAAGACACTCGTAGTGTGCTTGGGGGCTTGCAGGACGAGCAAGAGTGGGATCGCGTAAATCGTCGCTGCAGGGTCGTGTAGACCGCTGCCATAGAGGGAACGCTACTGCAAGTAGTCCTTCTCCAACAGCCAGTGAGTTTAAGGAAGGAATCACAAGTGCAACTCAGAACCCGTGTCTGGAGTCGATTTCAGCTGCCTGATCACTGAGGCACACTTGCAACACGATTTCAAATCGGGGAGACGTCCGATGTGAAAAAAAAGTGGGGAAAATAAGGTGGCGGCTCTGGGCTGAGGCCCTTCCGCTTGCCGCGTGCCCTCTAGGCAATAATTCTGGGCGAGAGCGGTTTGACCAAACAGGGGTACCATCGTCGAGAGAGCTCGGCATAACACCAGACGGCCCAGGGTTCATAACCTGAAATACAGCAGCTCCACCCGCAGAAGAGCGCGCGGCGGCCGTTCCAAGATCGACATTGCCACGGCAGGCTGCATTGCTTACAACGACTCGACCAGCACCACCAGCGTCACGACCGTTCGAAACACCTGCATGAACACCACAAACAGAAGCAGAAGAAACCACAAAAGCAAAAGCAGGAGCTTGAGCGATATTTCGTCCAAGAAGACCTTCTGTCTCATGAATATTCGCCCCCAAGATATAAAGCTCGCGAATTCGCTGGTGATGTCGCCACTGATGCGGTCCCACTGCTATCTCGTCGCAACTCTCAAGAGCCAACCTGTTGTCATGGTCGCCAGCTTCAAAGCCAGCGCCAGACCCCGTTCTCAAGATCAAGAACATTCACTGCTCAAGGTCCTTGCCTGCACATTTGGTCTGGGGGAGCGTGAACTTTGATCATGCAGCAAACTTTCTCCATGTTTGGTCTGGGGGAGCGAGAATCCGCTGGCAAGGAAGACGTCAACGTCTTGCGCATGGCGCTTCTACGTGCAGGTTGCATGGTACTTCTACGTGCACTTCTTGAGCATCACTTCTACGTGCACCTCTACTTGCGCTCTGCACGACAAACCTCGTTTCGACTGGGAGGATGATTTTAATTTTATTGTCTATGTCATTCATACCATCAATTTTGACATACCTTAGCCGGGCTGGAGGCTGGCATGAATTTTTTTTTCATTTCTGTATTTTTCCTATTCGCGAGCCATTCTGAAAAGCCCGCGATTTCTACTCGCGAGCCATTCTGAAAAGCTCGCGATCTCCATTCGCGCGCCTTTTCTTTGTGCGCAGCGTTTTCTATTCGCGAACCATTCTGAAAAGCTCGCGATCTCTATTCGTGCGCCTTTCCTTGTGCGCAGCGTTATCCTATTAGCAAGCCATTCTGAAAAGCTCGCTATCTCTTTGCTATTCGCGAGCCATTCTGAAAAGCTCGCAATCTCTATTCGCGTGCCTTTCTTTGAGCACAGCGTCTTCTATTTGCGCGCCTTTCTTTGTGCGCAGCATTTCCTATTTGCGAGCCATTCTGAAAAGCTCGCAATCTCTATTCGCACGCCATTCTGAAAAGCGCTGCGTCTTGTTTTTTTTTGGGTTTGCCCAATGGAACATATCAATTGTAGTTCTCTACATCTCCCTGTCATTGTGCATGGGGGAGAGTGATATTTCGTTCAAGAAGACCTTCTGTCTCATGTATATTCGCCCCCAAGACTTTCTGTCTCACGAACCAACTCTTTGGTTTAGGCGCCACTAACTCTTTTGGTTAAGGCGCACCATCTTTCTAAGACCACAAAGTCCCACAAAGTCTTTGGAAAGTGTCGTTTGATCTCGAAACACCTCGTGGCTGTATATAAGCTGTGATATTCACGTTTGGTACCAAAGAGTTGGTTCGTGAGACAGAAAGTCTTGGGGGCGAATATTCATGAGACAGAAGGTCTTCTTGAACGAAATATCGCTGCGCCACACGAAATTCGAATTTCTATCCGTTGAATATGTTAAAAGAAATCGCTAATTACAATTATAGGGGGAGGGGGGGGTGATGAATCAACAATTAGAATTGTTCTAATTCAGAATGCCACCCATTTTAGTGACGCTGAGGTATATGATGTATAAATATGAAATATGATACCAGTGTGTAAATTTGAATATAAGTGTACATAGGCGTTTGCATAGTTGATATGTATGTATAGAGATATGTACTCATATGTACACAGATAGAATTTTGAGTATGTCCGTATGTATACATGGTTAAAAGAGTTGCCAGGAGTTGGAACGTATGCAAATATATGTCATTTCATATGTAATAATATCAGTGTCAACACAAATAGACACCGATAGATATATATATCTGCACGTGAGCATTCTTCCCGCACGGCCTGGTCTTTCAGAGCACTATAGCGCTCCAGTTCTCCAACGGCAGTCTCTGTATCGCGCTGCCATACAATCCACAAAGGTCACATGCGGCCTGTTTTGCGGATAAGATAGTCATATTCGAGGTTGGTATCCGCAAGAGACTCTCTGGTGTGCACAGGGCAAAAAAATGCAGGAATACATGGGGACAAACACTTTGCTCGCGTGCAGGCCCGCATCCGCGCAACTGGAGATCACCTGGTCGAGATCACCTGGTCGAGATCACCTCGGCGAGTGGGGCGCCGTGTCAAAGGCGCTAGAGCGTGAAGGTCGAGCGCTAGCAAGTGCCGTACAGCACACCAGGCCCTCGATGCGGAAAATGGTCACCGTTGGCTGCCCAGGCGGACCCAGGAGGTGACCCATCGCGCATACATTGTCCTCGAGGCATCTGTCTTCAGCGGCTGCGGATGGCAGTGCCCTGCTGCAATGTAACTGAGACCAGGATGGGCGTACAGGGACGTTTTTTGGATGCGTCCGGCTTGACACGGCAACCAAAGTACAATCTCTTCAGGGGTGCAGCGCTGTACCATCTGGTGTCCGTGCGCGCTGCCAAACGATTTCAGTATTCGAACCCCGCATTTTGCTTCGTTCTCCCCTCACCAATTTTGGATAAAATCCCCGCACCAAATGCAATTTGAGAAAATTTGGTAGGGGGATTAAATCCCCGAAGCAAATTGGAAGAAAGGTAGGTGGGTCCCCTAAGTAAGATTTGTTTAGGGGATCGGCAACACGCCGCGCGAGGAATTCGGTTTTGAAGGTTTTATAGAGAATCAGCGCTGTCGTGCGCAGGATATGGTTGGGTTGGGTATTTCCGGCGAGGCGAGAATTTAACGCACGACGCAATACAAAATCGACATTCCCCCACCTGGTATTCATTTTTCCGACCAAAATTACTGATCTCTTGGTACAAAGGTTCTAATTATATTATTCCTCATCTAAATCCAAAATATGCGTGTTGTAAGGAGGGTACCTGGACTGCGCGGGTACATGGAGATCCCTATCCTTTTCATGAATTTGTCTCTCCCTCTATTCTTCTCCCTAACCTTTCCATCTGAGAGAAAACGCCACGGACAAGAGAGGGAAAGAATGCACTCGCGGTGAGAGTAAGACTCTTTCAAACTGAAATCACGGCTACCAGGAGTTGAAAAAGAGATGAAGCGAACGAGTGAGAGAATGACGGCGAAGGAAGTAATCAAGCGAGAGGGGTGATGATGATGATGTAAAGAGAGGAAAAGAGATAGAATCGCAAAGGCAAAGAATAAGAAAGGGAGGAAGGGGGAGAGAAACAGAGAGAAGAGAGCGCGCGTGCGTACGCGCACTGAAGACAACGCAGCGCGCACACGCGACAACAATGAATGAGTGGATGAGCGAGTGAATACGTGCGAGAGGGTGTGAGTGCGAATGTGTTTGTGTATCAGTGTATGTGTGTATGTGTATAAGAGAGAGATAGAGAGAGAGAAAGAGAAAGAAAGAGAGAGAAATGTGTGTGAGTGAGCGAGAAAGATGGGGATAAAGATTTGGTGCGTGTGTGCGTTTGTGAGTGAGTGGATGAGAGAGAGCGTGTGACTGCGTGTGGGCGAGTGTGTGTGTAAAAGAGAAAGAGAGAGACAGACAGAAAGCCTGAGAGAGAATGCAAGGGCGAAAGAGAGAGAAAGAAGGAGAGAGGGACACGCACGCACGCACGCACGCACGCACGTACACACCAGAGAGAGAGAGAGAGAGAGAAATAAAGTAAAAGAGTGAGAAATAGAATGAGTGGGTGGGCGAATGATTGGTATGTGGGTGAGTGCGTGGGTGAGGCAACCCTTAAGAGAGAGAGAGAGAGATAGTACGAGAGACAGAGAGCGTCATTGATCTTATATACATCGAACCATGACATGAAATCTCATACACTCCCACCCCCTGCTCCTGCGCACGACCCCCTCCCCCGCACGGCCAAGTCCTGGTCCCGCTCAAGTTTTCCAGCGGCAGCCCCCGCATCGCGCTGCCATGTGAACCACGGAGGTCACATGTGGCCTGTTTTTCGGGTGAATTCATCATTTTCGAGTGTTATTGGGCGCAAGAGACGCCAAAAACACGCAGTACAGCACTGTCCGCGGCACAATCTCATCACATGGGCCTCTATACTCATACCTGCACTTCTAAATGTGCTGTTGGGAGCCCTACGACAGCAGCGCAGCGCACGAGCACTTAGGCACAGAATTGGCACTTTTGGCGGATTGTGGGGCGCACAAGACGCCAAAAACACGCAGGAGGGCCCTGTCTGCGGGACAATCTCATCACATGGGCCTCTATACTCATACCTGAACCACTAAATGTGCCGCTTTGAGCTCCACGCCAGCAGCAGCAGCAGCGCGCAAGCACTTTTGCATTGAATTGGCACTTTTTGCGGGTTGTGGGACGCACAAGACGCAAAAAACACGCAGTAGGGCCCTGTCTGCGGGACAATCTCATCACATGAGCCTCTATACTCATATCTGCACTTCTAAATGTGCCGCTGGGAGTCCTACAACAGCAGCAGCAGCAGCACGCGGGCACCATGGGCACGCACAGCCACGTGGGCACGTGACAGCCACCCTAACACGGCGCAAAACGACAAAATTGAAAACCAGTGAACCTCACCTGGTGTCTGGGCGAGTTCGCCCCCGGGCGCGCTGGTGCCTTCCGCCCCGCATAATCTCGCTGCAGCCCTGCGCAGCAAGGTGGGTGGAATACTGAAAGGCTTGTTAAATGGGCAGGCGCGCCTGCACGCCGCCAAATGCACCAGGTGAGACGCAGATCTCCTCACTTAAGGTCTGATTGAGGTTGCCCCCGGGTGACCTGGTGCCCGCCGCCCTAATGCTGCACGCTCAGCCTGGCCTCAAGCCAGCCCTGGAAAGTCGAGTCGAGGTTAGGACCCTTCTGTCGGCCGCAAATCAGGGGAAGCAGCGGCAGGTGAGACCCCAGGCACCCGCATGCGTCATTGATTCAGGACCAGATTCAGGACTACATATGCATCTGATTGTGTAAGAATGTTTATTAAGGATTAACCTCAGCCAGAGGATCAAGAAACATTGAAATCGAAAGACACCCAGTTCGCAGCTGTTAAGGTCCCCAAATGTCTAGAGAGGCCTCACAACTCCACCAAGAACAGCAGAATACACCACAGAAGCATCGACATCAGCAGGGATGATCACAGAAGCATGCACGACACGAAACCAAACCCCACCCGCCAGCATTCCCGCAAGACGAGCTCGGCTGCCCTGTACGCCCATGGCGTCATCTCCCAGTCGTTCACCACAAACAGTCATGTTAG
>Ga0209491_10012093_pt1 | contig 10049 bp, 7 predicted proteins | sample BON02_FD_187213 | JGI IMG/M metagenome (GOLD analysis project Ga0209491, IMG submission 187213) | Freshwater microbial communities from Lake Bonney liftoff mats and glacier meltwater in Antarctica - BON-02 (SPAdes) (version 2) | ecosystem: Environmental > Aquatic > Freshwater > Ice > Glacier... | reverse complement strand
CGAAATCATGAAGGAGAGCAAATGGAGCGGACATCCCGCAATCATGAAAGGTGTTCGCTAGAGTACAAGTCTTTTTTCTAAGTACGCCAATCTTTTTTTTGAGTAACCCAATCCTTAAAGGCATTGCGCTGAAGTCGAGAGTGAGAAACCCGGCTGAACTTGTTGCATGTAGGAGATCTTCATAGAGATGCTGGAAGCTGTAACCGGCGGGATTCCCATCTAAGCTCCCCCGGTTTCCCGGGGTGCCAAAAGCGGTGCTGCTGTTGACCACGACGGTCGTTGTTCCGCTGGTGACACTGCCATCGGTGGCAAAATTTGTGCTCGTATTGCTGCCGGAAATGACGCCAGGCCAAAGGTCGAATCCTTCCTGGTCATCTTGAACAAACTCGATCGCCAGGATCCGGGTTTGCGCAGCCCCGGGAACGCTTCCAAAAGCGAGAAAGAAAGCCGGAAAAAAGGGGATGAAAAATGGTTTCAAAGAAATAAAATGCTAATGACCTTGAGAAAATACGTTCGCCAGTCTTGAAAAGAACAGAAGGGCACCGAGGACACCGAAAAACGATCCAATCGCGGGGAGATTCATCAATAAGCATTTCAGCCGCAAGTTAAAAAGCGACCTCGCAGACTTTCATGGAAATCACTATTTCCCACCGCGTTGATTTCGCGCATTCTTCCGTTCACGGAAAATCTGGTGACCGCTCCTGGATCGCCGAAGACCCGCGACGATTGGCGATTCACCTCAATTGCCAGCACCTCAATTGCCAGAGGATTCCGAACGAGCGGTCGTGCGATTCCGTATCCACGATCCGGAGAGCCGCCCCAACTATTTTTCCCGATGATGACCGCAAAGGAGTCCGCTTACTCGCCATCGGCGAGATACCGCTCGGCCTCGATGGCGGCGGCGCACCCTTGACCAGCCGCCGTGATGGCTTGGCGATACACGTGATCCGCGACATCCCCGGCGGCAAAAATCCCCGGAGTCTTGGTGCTCGTCCCCCGCGGATTCTGGATAATGTAGCCGTTCTCATCGACATCGACGAGGTCCCCGACGAACTGGGCGTTGGGAACATGACCGATCGCCACAAAAACACACTTCACTTCGAGTTCCGACTTCCCGCCGGTCTCAAAGTTTTCGAGATTCACGGCCCGGACCTCGCCCTCTTCGTCGGTGAGATACTCGGTGATCCCGGAGTTCCAGACGGGCTCGACCTTTTGATTCGCAAGAACACGGTCAGCCATGATTTTGGAAGCACGAAGTTCGTCACGACGGTGCACCAGATAAACCTTCGAGGCAAAACGGGTCAAAAAATTAGCTTCTTCACACGCCGAGTCTCCCCCGCCCACAACCGCAACCGGGACATCACGATAGAAGGCCCCGTCACAGGTGGCGCAGGAAGTGACGCCGTGGCCCACGAGTTTCATCTCGTTTTCAAGGCCGAGATATCTGGGGTCCGCACCGGTCGCGATGATGACCGTTTTGGTCTGAACTTCCCCTCCTCCATCAGTCTTCAGGGTGAACGTTCCGTCGTCATTTTTTGCAACCGCTTCGACCTTCTTGTATTCCACCTTGGCACCGAACTTCTCGGCTTGCTGCTGCATCCGCCCCATGAGTTCGGGCCCCATCACTCCATCCGGAAATCCAGGGAAGTTTTCCACTTCAGTGGTGGTGGTGAGCTGGCCGCCCAGCTGGGTGCCGGAAAGGACGAGAGGAGAAAGATTTGCCCGGCCGGTATAAACGGCCGCTGTCCAACCGGCACAACCGGTTCCAATAATAACAACTTGTTCCATGATCTTGAGAGGGAGCAGAGAGAGAATGATTCCCCGAAAAACATCTAGGCGGGAGCCCCCACGACTTCCGGGGGCATGGTGCCGTCATCGCCGCGCTTCCGCTCCTCGGCAGGCTCGTCGGCAACCTTCTTCTTTTTCTCATCGTCCGGAAGTTCGGGCGGCTCGGGTGGCTTGGGAGGATCCTTCATTTCGCCGTGTTCCATGATATCCTTGATGTGCTGGGCATCGAGAGTCTCAAACTCCAGCAAGGCCAGTGAGATTTTATCAAGGATCTCGCGGTTCTCGCTCAGAAGTTTTTCGGCGATTTTGTAGGCGGAATCAATAAGGGCCTTGATCTCATTATCGATCTTCTGGGCGGTATCTTCCGAGTAGTTCTTGTTCCCGGCCATGTCGCGACCGAGGAAGTTGCCTCCGGCTCCGCCGTCACCATATTCGACCATGCCGAGATCATCGCTCATTCCCCATTCACAGACCATCTTGCGGGCAAGATTGGTCGCCATGCGGATATCCCCCATCGCTCCGTTGGTGACATCGCCGAAGATAATCTCCTCGGCCACCCGTCCTCCCATGAGAACGACAAGCTGGTCGAGCAACTCAAGTCGGCGGTGGTTGAACTTGTCTTCCGAGGGCAGGAACATCGTCGAACCCAGCGAAGGTCCGCGGGGAATGATCGTGACCTTGTGAAGCGGATCAGTATGCAGAAGAACCTCGTTCAAGATCGCATGACCTGCCTCGTGGTAGGCCGTGTTCTTTTTCTCCTTATCAGAAAGAGCCATGCTGCGGCGCTCGCGGCCCCAGCGGACTTTGTCGCGGGCTTCCTCCAGCTCGATAATCGTCACCTCTTTAATCCCCTTGCGGGCCGAAAGAAGCGCGGCTTCGTTGATCAGGTTCGCAAGCTCCGCTCCAGAGAATCCAGGCGTTCCACGGGCAATCAGACCCAGGTTGGTATCGGACGCCAATTTAATCTTCTTGGCGTGCACTTTGAGAATCTGTTCGCGCCCCTTGACGTCGGGAAGTGACACGGTGACCTGTCGGTCAAAGCGGCCCGGACGGAGGAGCGCGGGGTCAAGAACATCAGGGCGGTTTGTGGCTGCAATAATAATTACACCCTCCTGGGTGTCAAAGCCGTCCATCTCAACGAGCAGGGCGTTGAGTGTTTGCTCACGCTCGTCATGGCCTCCACCCATGCCTTGGCCACGATGGCGACCGACGGCATCAATCTCGTCGATGAAGACGAGGCAAGGAGCATGCTTCTTGCCTTGCTCGAACATGTCGCGAACGCGGCTTGCGCCCACTCCGACGAACATTTCGACGAAGTCAGAGCCACTGATGGAGAAAAAGGGCACATCGGCTTCACCCGCGATGGCGCGGGCGAGCAGCGTCTTGCCTGTTCCCGGAGAGCCCACCATCAGCACGCCCTTGGGAATCGTTCCACCCAGGGCCTGGAATTTACGGGGATCGCGGAGGAAATCAACGATCTCGAAAAGCTCTTCCTTGGCCTCTTGAATTCCAGCCACGTCGTCGAAAGTCACCTTCCCCTGGTCCATCGTGAGAAGCTTCGCTTTGGATTTTCCAAAGCTCATCGCGCCGCGGCCGGCCGACTTCATTTGATGACGGAAGAGGAAGAAAATGAGAGCGATGAGCAGGAGCACCGGCAGGAAGCTCAGCATGACCTTGCCAAAGGTATCGTTTTCGTTGCGGGTCGCGATGTTTGACTTCACCAATCCGGCAAGATCATCGCGCATGATGAGGCTGTTGAGCCGGACCACGAAGGCGGGAAGCTCCTTTTCCTTCAGCGTTTCGGTATCGAAGGGAACGGGCGTTCCCGAAGTCGCATAAATCACGGCTTCATTGGAGCCGGGCTTGCGGAAGATCTTAAACTGCTGACCGCTCTCGAGAACGAGCTTGTTCTCTGAAAGCAAGGTCTTGAGTCTGGCAAAGGTAATCTCTTCGGAGCCGGCACTGAGCGCGGGTTCCTCGTTCACCCACTGAAGGTTCTCGCCGAAGGTCTGGTTCAAGTCATCGCTGATGCTGCCGATATCAACCTGCACAATCGCCTTGACCGGCTTCTGATCGCCCCACGATTTCACGAGGGTGTCTTTTTCGTGGTAAACCCCCCGGATTTCCGCGCGGGTCTCGCCACTAAAAGTCACGAGCTCAAGTTTGCCGCCCTTGTAGACATCGGGCACGGTCTGGAGGATGCGCCCTTCGATGAGAGCCTCGCGGAACTGCGGAAACGTCAACTCTTCCGGCTCACCCGGTCCGGCGGTCTTGTAGGCTGCAAAAATAATCGCGAACGCAATCGCAAAAAGAAAAATCACCTTCCAGTTGATGCCTCCTTCAGGGGCACCCTGGGGCTTCTTTTGAGACCGGGGGGATTCTGGTGGTTGTTGCTCTGACATAATGAAAATCGGCGATAAAGGGACCCTTGTTGTGCCGGCATCGGACGCTAACCCAAGAAAACGGAATGAAAATGCCTTTTTTTGGGAATCAGACGAGATCGCATGTCCAATGCTGGAACGAAAAAACCTGCGCCTTAAAGGTAACGCAGGTTTCAAATCTGTCGATTAAGAGAATTTCCCTACTCGGCGTCCTTGGAATCAGCCTCTTTGGCGGGAGCAGCTTCTTCAGCAGGAGCAGCCTCTTCAGCAGGAGCAGCCTCTTCAGCAGGAGCAGCCTCTTCAGCAGGAGCAGCCTCTTCAGCAGGAGCAGCCTCTTCAGCAGGAGCAGCCTCTTCAGCAGGAACAGCCTCTTCAGTAGGAGCAGCTTCTTTGGCAGGTGCTGTTTCCTCAACGGGAGTGGCTTCTTCAGCAGGAGCAGCTTCTTCAGCAGGAGCAGCTTCTTCAGCAGGAGCAGCCTCCTCAGTAGGAGCAGCTTCTTTGGCAGGTGCTGTTTCCTCAACGGGAGTGGCTTCGGCGGCAGGAGCGACTTCCTCAACAGGATCGGCAACCTTTTTGGCAACCTTTTTGGCAGCGGCCTTTTTCGCTGCCTTCTTGGCAACTTTCTTTGCCGCAGCCTTCTTTGCGGGCTTTTCGGCCTTTGGAGATGCTTTTTTGAGAGCGGCGTTCGCTTTTGCCTGCCCGTTCTTCCGCTTGAGGTATTGATTCCGGCGGCGGCGCTTCAGTCGTGTTTTAAGATTCTGGCCCATAAGATTGAGTTCGAGACGGGAAGTAGGCCGACCTGGGCAGATGTTCAAGCGAAAAGGCGCACCTTGTCTTGATCTTGTCCCCCCGCTACCCTTCTCTTCCGCCATGCCAGGCCTGATTATCAAACCGCGCGCACGAATTTTCCACGGTCACGAGTGGGTCTATACGAGCGAAATTCAGAAGACCTTCGGAAATCCGGAGCCCGGCGACGTCATTACGCTCAAGGACTTTAAAGACCGTCCGCTGGGCACCGCAATCTACAATCCCAACTCCCAAATCGTGGCCCGCCGGTTCTCCCGCAGAACGCAAAAGCTCGACCAGGAATTTTTCAACCGCCGCATTCAACAAGCCCTCAACTACCGGGCGACCCTGAGTGTCGACCCAGCCTTGTGCCGACTTGTCTGGAGCGAATCCGACGGCCTCCCCGGAATTATTGTTGATCGCTTCGGCGACCATTTGGTCCTCCAAACGACCACCTTGGCGATGGACCAGCGCAAGGATCTCATCGTCAATGCCCTCGTCACTCTCTGTGATCCCCAGTCCATCACCCTTCGCAACGACTCCTCAATGCGCAAGGCCGAGGGCCTCGAAGATGAAATCACGATGCTGTATGGTGAGCAACCTGCCCCCTTCACCGTCCAACACGAGGGCTCCATTTTCGAAATCGATCCCGCCAATGGCCAAAAGACCGGTCTCTTTTTGGACATCATGGAAAGCTACCAAAGCGTCGCGAAGTGGGCGGCGGGCAAAAAGGTTCTCGATGTTTTTTGCAACCAGGGCGGCTTCAGTCTCGCTTGCGCCCGCGCCGGGGCGACCTCCGTCCTCGCGGTCGATATCTCCGAAGACGCCACCACCGCGACCCGGAAAAATGCCCAACTAACCGGAGTCGAGGTCGCCACCGAAACCGCCAACGCCTTCGACTTCCTGCGCAGGCACGAGGAAACCTACGACCTCATTATTCTTGATCCTCCGTCCTTCACCCGGAACAAGAAAACCGTCAAGGACGCCATGCGGGGCTACAAGGAGATCCATCTCCGCGCTCTCAAAATGCTCAACAATGACGGGATTCTCGCCACGTTCTGTTGTTCCCACCACGCGACCCGCGAACTCTTTTACCAGAGCCTGCAGGATGCCGCTGTCGACGGGAAAAGAACCCTGCGCGTTCTTCAGAGCCACACCCAGCGGCTTGATCATCCCATCATTGCGACCTTGCCGGAAACGGAGTATCTCAAGGGATTCACCTGTCAGCTCGCACCCAACCGCTAATTCATGAAACGCCTCCTTCTTCCTGCCCTTGTCCTCGCCCTGCTCGTCGGCGGCTATTTCTTCTACCGGAATCAGGACGAGCAACAAATCAGTCGGCAAATCGATCAGCTCATTGAGAATATCGAGCACAAAAAAATCTCTCTGCGCAAGCCCTCCGACGTCAAAAAAGCGGTCGAAGAAGTCCTCGCTGACGAAATCGAATTCTACGGAGCGTTTCCCGTCCCCTCGGGCACCCACACCCCGGAAGACGTGATCGACAAGTTAGGCACGCTCCACGGACTCACCACCCTTTGCGAGATCGAAGAAAGCAGCCGTGAGATCGAGATCAAGGGCAACAAAGCCACGGTCACCGTCGAGGCCGAGATCCACGTCGCGGTCGGCAAAAACATCCAACGTCGGGAGAACTGGACGATGATGTTTGAACTCGAAAAATCGGACATCTGGCGCATTTCCGGCATCAAGGGGATTCCGCCCGGCAATGCCTCCTCACCCCGGGAAGCAGAGGGCTTCTTCTAAGAATCCGCCGACGTCACTCCACCATCCAATTCCCGAAATTAAAGACCTGCTTGATCTGAGAAAATAAACCAATGGTGCGCCTTCCCGCCATTTCACGGATTTTGTCGAAGTAAACATCAGACTTGATCCAGCGAGATATTCAAAATCTCATCAATGAACCTCAGAAAAGAAGGTAGGTTCAAGAGACAAAAAACGGCGCTCTCCTGCCAGTGAACGCCGTTTCGCAAATAAGGAGAGTGGGCTTTTTAAGCCTACGTCACATGAGTCTTAGCCGATCAGATCGGGCCAGTCTTCGGTGTGGAAGAACTCCCCGACAGGCTTGTCGGTGCGCTCGTAGGTGTGGGCACCAAAGAAATCACGCTGCGCTTGAAGCAGGTTGGCAGGAAGTCGCTCGGCGCGGTAAGCGTCGTAATACGCGAGTGATCCACCGAAGCTTGGAACTGGAATGCCATTCGTCGTCGCAAGCGCCACCACTTCGCGCCAGTCTTGCTGTCCGTCGTTCAGAACCTTCGTAAAGAAAGGCGATAGCATCAAGTTGGCCGGAGGCGTCTCACTTTGATAAGCCTCGGTGATACGGTTGAGGAAACGCGCACGAATAATACAACCGCCGCGCCAGATCTTGGCAATCTCCCCCAGCTTGAGATCCCATCCCTTGTCGGTCCCAACCTTCGTAATGAGGTCGAGTCCCTGGGTGTAAGAAACAATTTTGGAAGCATAGAGCGCGTTGCGCACTTTCTTGACCAGGCCTTCCTTGCTCATCCCGAGATCAAAGTCCCAGTTGCTCGGGCCCTCAAGGATACCGCTGGCAATCTTGCGCTGATCGCGCATCGAGGACAGAATACGGGCTTCCACCGATCCGGCGATGGTGCTGAACGGCACCGCTTGCTCGACGGACCCCATGACGGTCCAGCGGCCGGTTCCCTTCTGGCCAGCCTTGTCGACGATGAGATCCACGATGTCCTTGCCCGTCTCCGGGTCCTTCTGCTTGAAAATGTTGGCGGTAATCTCGATGAGGTAGGACTCCAGGTCGCCCGCATTCCAGTCCGCGAAAATCTCCGCAAGTTCCTCGTTGGAGAACCCCGCCGCTTTGAAAATATTGTAGGCCTCGCAAATCAACTGCATGTCGCCGTATTCGATGCCATTGTGGACCATCTTAACGAAGTGACCCGCGCCCCCTTCACCAATGTGCACCACGCAGGGCTCGCCATCGACCTTGGCCGCGATGCTTTCGAAGATGGGCTTCATGACTTCCCAAGTGGAAGCAGGGCCACCGGGCATGATGGAAGGGCCTTTCAAAGCGCCTTCTTCACCACCCGAAACACCGGCTCCAATAAAACGGAAGCCCGCCTCACCGACATACTTGTCGCGACGCTCGGTGTCGGTGTAGAGGGAGTTTCCGCCGTCGATGATAATATCTCCGTGGTCGAGAAGAGGCATGAGGGAGTGAATAACCGCGTCCACGGGACCACCGGCCTGCACCATGATCTGGATCTTGCGGGGCAGCGCGAGAGACTGCACAAACTCCTCAAGAGTCTCGCAACCCACGAGCTGCTTCCCGGGATTTTCCTCGATGAACTTGGTCATCTTCGAGGTCGTGCGGTTATAAACAGAAACCTGGAAGCCACGGCTCTCCACGTTCAGCACAAGGTTTTGACCCATAACGGCCAACCCAATCAGTCCGAAATCACTTTTCTTTTCCATGTCAGTTATCCCGCCTGCAGCAGGAAGGTCTGCCTTATCGCTGGACCCTAAAAAATGCAAACCCAATCTGCGGCGCACCATTTGCCTCATAAGGCCCTCAACTCATTCCGAGCATGGGCAATATCCTCGTGAATCTGAGCCTTCAGTTCGTCGAGCGATCCAAATTTCTTCTCCTCGCGAATCTTGGCCAGAAACCCCACCTCCAACCACCAACCATAGGAATCGGCCACCTCGTCGGAGAATAGATGCACCTCCAGGGAACGCCGACCCGAGTCATCAACCGTGGGCCGGGTTCCCACATTGGCCACCCCGGGAATGCCGTTCCCCTCGACCCGATACACCCCGTCGGGCGGAAGTTGCTCGCCATCGACCACAACATTCGCGGTGGGCACCCCCATCGTCCGTCCCAGTTGCTTGCCCGCGACCACTTCACCAAAGACCGAATACGGCCGCCCCAGCAAGCGGGCCGCTCCCTCCAAATCATCATTCTTCAGACATTCCCGGATTCGGGTACTGCTGATCCGCCCCCCGCCCATCTCAACCGCCTCCACCGCTATCACCTCGATTCCCGCAGCCTTTCCCCACTCTGCCAAGCGGGTCATATTCCCACTCCTCCCCTTCCCAAAACTCCAATCCTCCCCCGCTGACAAACGCACCACGCCGCAGCCCAGGAGTTCACGACCAAAATCGATCGCATCGCGCTTCGCAAACTCCAACGTAAATTCGATCACGACCATGAAATCCACGCCCATCCCTTCAAGGATTCGCTTCTTATGTTCCAAATTTGCAAGAATTCTCCTCGGCGCACGCCCTGGAGCCAGAACCTGCACCGGATGGGGATCAAAGGTCAAGACCCCCACACTTCCGCAACCCCGGGCGGAATCAATCACCGCCTGATGTCCAAGATGCACTCCATCAAAAACCCCGAGAGCCAAACCAAAGTCAGATTCGGATTCAGAGAGTTCAGTCAGACTGGAATAGATGCGCACTGCGGAAATGAATTCCGAATCGCGCCAGACTTCAAGGCTGATCAAGAAAACCATCACCCCAACACCAACCTCCTCAGCACCATCCCCTCAACCTCCAACCTCCAACCTCCAACCTCCAACCTCCAACCTCCAACCTCCAACCTCCAACCTCCCAGCTCCAACCTCCAACCTCCAACCTCCAACCTCCAACCTCCAACCTCCAACCTCCCACCTCCCACCTCCCAGCTCCAACCTCCCGCCTCCCAGCTCCCAGCTCCCAGCTCCCAGCTCCCAGCTCCCAGCTCCCAGCTCCATGCTCCATGCTCCATGCTCCATGCTCCATGCTCCATGCTCCATGCTCCATGCTCCAAGCTCCAAGCTCCAAACTCCAAGCTCCAAGCTCCATGCTCCATGCTCCATGCTCCATGCTCCATGCTCCCAGCTCCCAGCTCCAAGCTCCAAGCTCCATGCTCCATGCTCCATGCTCCATGCTCCAAGCTCCATGCTCCATGCTCCATGCTCCATGCTCCATGCTCCAAGCTCCAAGCTCCAAGCTCCAAGCTCCATGCTCCATGCTCCATGCTCCATGCTCCAAGCTCCAAGCTCCAAGCTCCAAGCTCCAAGCTCCACGCTCCAAGCTCCACGCTCCAAGCTCCAAGCTCCA
>Ga0209491_10012091_pt1 | contig 10050 bp, 5 predicted proteins | sample BON02_FD_187213 | JGI IMG/M metagenome (GOLD analysis project Ga0209491, IMG submission 187213) | Freshwater microbial communities from Lake Bonney liftoff mats and glacier meltwater in Antarctica - BON-02 (SPAdes) (version 2) | ecosystem: Environmental > Aquatic > Freshwater > Ice > Glacier... | reverse complement strand
GGATCCCAAAATTATAACCTTAATTCATACAAAATTTTGGGAAGCGTAAATAGCAGCACAACCCTTATAGAAATTCAGATATCCAAATTTTCTACGTTACATTTGACCCTTTCCTAACATAATACCCTATATTCCTGCTCTTTTAAATTTTTCATAATTTAATTGTTTCTACTTGCACTAATATTCTATTAATTTTTACTAAATTTAATTCCATAACCTCTTAAAGACAGGGTATTTAGCAAAATAAAAACCCTAGTTTAGCTATTAATGGCTTAAAAAAGTAATTAATAAATTAATAAATTATTAATTTATTATCTTTACAATTTAAAATGTATCAATTAAAGATAGGTAAGTTTATGAAGGTACGTTTTTTAGATAGATCAGGTAAAAAAATAGAAATTAGTGGAGAGATAGATAAGAATTTTACAATAGCGCAAGGCCAACGAATTACATTTGCTGAAGGAACTAAGTTTCAATCAAAGACTATAAAACCTGATCAAGTATTGTATAACCAAGACCCTATGTCTATGACAATAGGACTATCCATAAAACAAAATTTAGTATTGATGCCTGTTAGATTTTTTGTATCAACAATTGAAATCGATGAAGAATTAACAGTAGTGGAACCCGTGACAAATAGGGTTTTTGATCGTTCAGGGCTTTCTACGCTTATCATTCCTCATTTCGGAGAATATGAAATAGTTTCAGAAGTTGAATTATCTAATAGAAATGGAAGCATTAAACAAAGACCTTCACTAGGAGTAACTAAATTCTCTTTCTTTGATATAGATGAGTTATTGTCAGGTGATGAGAACGAAATGCAGATAATTGGTGATTCAACAGAATAGTAACAATAAGATAATTTGTTATATGAAGTATTTTTACTGTACGAACTTATATAATTTAATTGGAGATCTTTATGAAGAAACATGATTTAGATAAAACTGTTGTGACAAAAATAGAATTGAGTGGGGTAATTGCTACAACTTATAGCATTCCTCCTAGCTCCGTAGTTAGTTTCGTTGAAGGCTCTTTTTTTCAAGGAAAATTCATACATAAGCAAACTTTATATAATAATGATTTAATACCAAAGCAGATTTATATCTCAACGTCAGGTAAATTATCTCTAATAGCTGTAAAATCAGAGTTAGTAAAAATAGTAAAGGCGAGTAAAAGAGCATCAATAAATTACATAAAATCTGAAATTGAAAAAGAGGCGATAGCAGAAGTTTTAGCCGAGCTAGAAGCCGAAGAAATGGAAAGACTAAAGAAGAAAATTTTAATGGATAATATTAAAATAGAAGCTGAAAGGGAGGCTTTAGCAGAAATAGCAGCAGCGGAGGCGGAAAAAGATAAGTCAGAAGGAGCAGCACTGGAGGCGGCAAGAAATACTTTGCCCGAGTCTGAGTTAGCCTCTTCCTCGAAGCAACTAATTAAGTTAGAAGCAAGATCCACGTCTCTTTCAGCGCAGACCGGCAATCAGAAATTTCTTAGTAGCCGGGCATTAGAAGAGCACCCAGCCCACCAGGTGCTAACTACTAAAGAAAGCACGGAAGTAATAATTGGTGCTGAAATTATAGGGGATTATTTAGATATCAGCACCGGAGGGTAATTTACTATAAGAGAAATTACACAGTGAATTGAAAATAATATTAAAACAGTATACACCCACAACAGTGATATTCTATAGCTGTTTCTTCAGCGAATTGCACTCCTTCGCCTGAAAGTGGAGTTGAATCTGTAGCAGCTTTAGCTGTAATTGGTGCTTCATTAAGAATATCAAATTGTTGTATGGAAGATTCTTGCTCCTTTAGTGTATTATTGAAGGTGGCATGGAATGACCTTGGTGCTGCCCACCAGGTTTGAGGACTTTCTTGCGCCTCACCAGGTGGTGGCGAGAGCGTAGTGTGTAATGTTGTAGTGCTGGCATCGGATAGATGTGCGGTAGTAGTCAATTCTTCTTGAACCAATTCACAAGATATTAATTGTAATTCTTTAAATTGATCTAATGTAAAAGTGCTTACTACACGGTCATCGTTATAGAGTATTTGTCCTCCAACATCTATTCCTTTGAAAGTTGTGCCAGCTTCTAAAGTAATCCTTACACCTGGTGTGAATTGATAATTTTTATCAATTTCTCCATTTAAAGAAATTGCGTTTTTAATTTTTTTAACTTTCATTTAAATACTCATTCTACTTTCCATAATATAGATTATGTAACATTTAATCTTTACAACTTTGAGCTCATTGGTTACAAAAAGCAACGGTAATCTATAATGATTACAAACTAACATATTTATAATTCTATCTATCTAAACCTACCTTCCTCTGCTATTATTAGACGGCGATAAAGCTATGGGTACAACCTTCTGTTTAGGAGTTAAAGTTGCTAATTTAGATGTTGTTAAATCCACTCTTTCAATACTATTTATAACATCTTTAGCTAAAGCTTTATCGGCTGAATTATAATTTTTCATATTTGTCGACAAACTACTTTTAACAAGTTTTAATTGCATGATATATTGCTCTTCAGTATCACACTTTAATTGAATTAGTGGTTTAAGATTTTTAGCGACTTTATTATTCTCAGGCAACTGGTTTACCAAATCTTGAATCTCTTGTTGACTAGTTTTTGCGCTGTGTACTTTTCCAGTCACCACAATTTTATCTAAAATATTACTAAAAACTTCTTGATACTGTAAATCCTTTTTACTAAAAAACATAGAATGGTTTTTTATATCTGAAATAATTTCAGTACTCTGCGCTTGTTTAACCATACCGTATACATTCTCTATAGAATGGGCTTCATCAAGTTTTAATATCAAATTATCTACTGCTAATTTACGCTCTTCAGATAGTGAATTAGATTTATTATTTTTATAATTTGTAATTGCAACTTTAATATTTTCTTTAATAGTATTGAAATTCGTGTCATTTGGCTGTAGTGAAGCCCTTTCCTGTGGACTTAAAGATTTTAAAATATCTTTATCAGCATTTTGTTGCCAAAAACCTAAATAATATGATTTAGCATCCGCTTTAGCCATTTCTAAACCAGCTGATTTTGCTCCCCTGATTAAACTACTTGCTTTTACAGCAACTGATTTTTTTGCGTTTGTTAGATCTGAGCTGTTAAGCATAGCACCTGGTTTTTGAGCCTTAGTCAAGCTTTTTTCATAAGATAGAATTAACCTATTAGCTTTTGCTTTTTGCACTTTGTCTAATTTTTGCTCTAAACCTGCAATTTTTGTAAATAATTCTGTTTTTATTTTGTCTGTATTACCAGAATGTGTTGCACTTAAATCTTTCCATATATCTGAAAACTCTTTATTCCATTTTTTGTGTAATTCTTTCACCTTTTCTGGAATGTCTTTATCTTGGGGTTTGATTTTTGATTGTTGCAATAACACATAAGATTGTCGCAAATCTCCTTCTAGTTGTTTTCCCTGAACAGAATTTAAATTTTCCTGTTCCAGATGCTGATGATATCTTTTAAGTAATTTTTTGCCAGAACTAGTCACTGGTTGACCAGTAGATGTTTGAAGTTTATTTTTTAAATTGCTTTCATCTAAAATTTGTACAGTTACACCTTTTGCTGCTTGGCGCCCTGCTCTGCCTTGAATTTGTCCTTCAACCCTTCTGAAATCCGCATAAGCGGTAACCACACATAAGCCATTTGAGTGATCAGGACTAATATCAGTTCCCCTACTCATGCGGGGGGTAGCAATTGTAATCATACCTTTTTGACCAGCAAGCTGCGTTTCTGGATCAATATCTTTTTTAACACTATCAACCATTTGTATAGGGTCATTTGGGCGCTCTTTACTAATAGCCTCGTACATTGCTCGTGCTTCTTCGTCATTCTCACAAACTATAAGTACTGGTTGTCTATCTTTAGTATTTTTAGACAATTTAGATACAAATTTATTAATTTCACTGATATGATTTTCTTTGTTTTTAGAAAATTTAGGTGCTAAATCTGTTCTGTTGTGAGCCTGATGTTTTGGCACTTGAAAAGATTGTATATCCTTACTATAACCAGAAAGTTCAACATCATAGCCATATGTACCAGTATAACCATTAAGCCTATCATAGCCGTCTATAAAGTTTTTTACAGTTTGCGATGATACTACCTCAGACTCTGCATTCACTACAAATTTAAAAGGTGTTTTTTCATTGCCATTTACACGTTCTTTTTCTAGTTTTGCATGAAGACATTGATGTATTCCACCACTATAAACATTATCAGTGATCAAACTATTGGCCAATACTTTTGCTGTAGAAATTTTAACTACACCATCTGAAGACTGAACTTCTTCACTTACTACTCTAAAATCTTTTCCTTCTTGCAAGTTGCTTGCTTGATAAGCAGCTGATAACAACTCACTAAGCTTTTCTGCATTTTTACCCTCTATATCATTAGCGCCAACATATTTAGCCATTTTTTTAACAAACAAATCCCATTCCGCCGGGCTATCCAAGCCAAATACTTTGTAATTATCCTCTTGTATTGCTTGTTGCATCATGCCCACCAATTCACCCATATTTTTGGTTTGACATGCTTCTTTATGGTTAGCTACAAAACCATTCGCAGCTTCATAGACAATTTTATATTGACTATCCGTAGCCTTATCTATCATTTCTTTTGGCTTAGCAAGACGCATAATAGTGGTCATATTCGCCGCGGCATCAAATTCATCTGCTACCAAAGCAGTTTTAGTTTGCGGTATATCTGCTCCGTGTTCGAAAAACATGTTTTGTTTATATAAAGATAAATCTGCTATAGTAGAATAATTAATGCCACCAACCGAATACTGCTCTTTACTAGATGTTTGGCTGATTGGATCTTCAGAGTATTTTGTTCCAATATAATCAAAGAATGTACCGCTTTCTTCAATATCACGCCTTGCCAAATCCATATTTGATGTACAAACATCAACATTATGACCAGAAGCTGCTAACAACGAAGCTGAAATAGCGCTAATCATCCCCTTGCCTTGCCCTGTTTGAACCTCATTAACAACATGCGTACCAGCTCTAAAATTATTCATTATAGCAAGTATTTGAGTAGAGTAAGCAAACTTACCACTCACTCGGTACATTGCTTCCCTTGAAACAGCTATATAACCAATCATTGCTTCCTTTCTCTCGGACGGAGTAGTTACCTCATTTTGTAATATACCACTATAACTTTTAGCGAGTGTTTGAAGTTGTTCTCGATTTAGATGTCTAACATGGTCTTCTCCAAATTTATTAACAGCTAAAAAATCTTCTAGCAATTCTTTTCTTTCTTCAAGAAGAATAGTACTCTCTTCTCTTTGGTTTTTATTAGTAGATGATATTAACTTTAATTGATTAATTTTTTCAACCACTGTCTCCGTGCTAAACTGATCTCTTATCTCTTGTTTTGAAGTTCGTCTACCGTGTGGGTCAGTATCTAAAACATCTAAATTACCCCCTGCACTCAGCTCTTTATTTAATACTTCAACATTAGCATATACTTCCCCATTTTCGTACCTTGCAGCTAACTCTTCAAGCTTTTGCGGGTCCATCACTTTAAGCTTCTCTACGAGTTCACTTACTTGTTTTAGATTAATACGTGGTTTTACTTCATAAGCATTGCTAAGAATTGTACTAACATGTTTTTTATTTACATTTTTTCCATACATTGCATTCAAAATTGCTGGGTTTAGACCAGTACTATTACACATTTTAAGTATAGTAGCTTCTAATTTAGGCTCCGCGCAGGCTATCCCCAAATGCTTCAAATTGGCGGAAACATTTCGTGATCGTGAATCTAGTTTTATAATTTCAGCCGCAGAAATATGTTTATGAGTGATGCAAGTATTTACTAATTCAGTTAGTTTTTCTGGGGTAACGTTTTTTTCCATTGCCCATTGTAATACAACATTTTTATCTTGTTTGTTCTCTAGCTTGCATACTTGATAAGCTCTATCAACAAAACTTTCAATCTCAGATTCATAAGCTTTTTTATAATTAGATGATAATAAATCTATTGCTTCAGAGGCGATTGGTCCTTTTGCTAATTTTGATGTAAAAAGAGCAAATGAACTTGGTTGCATTTTAGGAGAGAGAGTTAAAATAACAGCTTTTTCTTTAGGAAATTCTTGTAAGTTTCCATTAACAACAATTTCATATAATTTATTAGCAACATCAAAATTTTTATTCGAGTTAAAGGTGAAATCAGTATCACCAGGAACAGAGAAATATAACTTAGCATTGTTCTCCAATAGCTCCTTTCTACTATCTATATTTGTAATAATAGTCGTTAAGCGCGTTATAGCCCTTGGGTTAGCAAGAAGAGATGTTGTTCTTAATGCATCTAAAAACTCTTTGCTACCACTAGAAAGTTCTTCGCCAGAACCGCCTAATTTATATTTCACGGCCTGCTTTATGTCAAAATCCATTCCGTTTTTAAACATCCTCTGAAGGTCATCAATATTCAAAGAATTTCCATCTTTTCCAACTGTGATTGCAGCAAGAATATTATTAACTTCAGTTATATCAAGTTGTGTTTCTTGGTAATTCTCTCTTTCTATTTTTGTATATTCTTGTTCATATTTTTGAATTGCTTTTGTTATATCCTCTTTTTTCCTAGCTCCTTTTAAATCATCTTCAATTGCTTTAAAAGCTGGATTAGCGAGCATTGCTACTTTTAACGCTATTAATTCTTTGTTAAAGGCAAAGTCTGAACCAAAAGAAATATCATAGTTTTTAGCACTAAATTCTTTATATATATAAGATTTAATATCTTTTTCATTTGCTGGAATTGCTTTGATAATATCGTATAATTCAACTTTCGATGCTTCACGTTCTATGAGATTATAATGGTGTCCATCCATATCATAATTTTCATTTTTGATAATAATATGTTGTACCTTATCCAAGTTGTGTATATCCCGCAAACTATCTAAAGCCTCCTTCGGAAGAGTTTGATTTATTTCACTCTGATCTACTTCTCCTTTAAGAGCTGCTCTCCATAAATTGGAACTAAAAGATTCAGATTCTAGATCAAGAGTATTAGCTATTTCTACAAATTTCTTTGGATCGTCTGTTAGTCTTAAAGCAGCAAAAAAGTGTTCTCTTTTTTCTCCCTCTAAAAACTTGCTAGCTTCAATAATTTCAGACATTATTTGCACCTGTCCAACAGACCAACCTGGTTCACCTTCTGCCATTTCTTTAGAAGGTAGAACGCTGTTTAAAAGAGCATGCATTTCGCCTATTGATCTTATATGGGGATTAAGCCCAACACGATCTACTCCTTCAACGACCTCTTTTGTTAGACAATTTTTAGTAAAGTCTAATATAAATTTTTGGAGTTCTGGTGCTGCTTTTGAATTTGTATCATTCAGATAAGGACCCACTTTTAGAGTCAACTCAAGCATATGATCTCTATCTCTTGAAACGTCTGAGTTTGGATCAGACATAGCTATCATATAGCCTACATTGTTTAGCAACTGCAATTCATGATATACTGCGTTACTATGAGTATTTACTTTCTCTTTAACAATATTTGCTCCACTACATTTATTATTAACACTAACGTCAATATAGTCAAGATCTTGAAGGGCTGAACGTACACCTGATGATGTTAACTCGTAGGTTTTATTTAAAATTTCATCATCAGTTAAATGTAAGTGAGCTGTTGAAAGTTTACCCATATAATTAGAGTCAGAATCCACTATCGAAAAGTCCCCATATCTCTTCATGTAAAACGCAGAACCATAGGGAGTTAATGTTATATAGTCGATTTTATCTATTTGCTCTGATTGGTCTGAAGCACTAGAAATAACATACTGCATTCTAGCTAACTCAGTAGTAGAGTTGCTAAAAGTAATGTTGCAGTTAGGCTGATTTTTATTATAACCAATTTGCATTAGTTTGTTTTTTTTGCTCGCTGCGACATCCAGACTTTGTACAAAAGATGTATAAGACTTATATGAACTTTCTATTTCTGTAAAAGACATTATATGATTAGAATCATGACCAAGAGGTTTTATTACAATATCATAAAATTGCTTAAATTCATTTGGCGGTAAATTAATTAACCTATTAAGAGCGGCAAGTTCTTTCCCTTCTATAAAACAGCTTAAATCTTTTCTATTTCGCAGTATTGATTTGTGAATAAAATTACTAACTTTTTCAACTTGTTCAGGTTCTCCTGGATAAGTTTCATTTATCTTACCTGATAGAGCAACAAGCTTTTCTTTAAAAATTTCTATTGCAGCTTGATTATTATTATAATAATCAAAATTATACTCTTTTGGAGACGATAACTCTCCTGCTTCATTAAAAAATTGATCTACCAGAGAACTACTCTCTACTTTACCAACTAATTCAAACTCTTTTGTTCTCTTTCTTGCTACTACTAAATCGGAAGCACTCGTAAAAGATTTTTTGTTGGTAACTCCCCAAAGCTTTCCTACCTCGGGATTTTCAGGAAAATAATAATGATCCATTGCTACAAATTTTGTATCTTTTCTGCGCTCCATTTGAGCAAGATGCATATCTTTTGCTATACTGTTGTCAAAATGCAAGATTAAATGCTCTGGGTTATTGGGATGTGCGCCAAGAACAAATCCTGGCGGCAAGGATAAGGGATCCCTATTATCTATAATACCACCACTAAAATAATCAGGATTTTTATTAATTTCTTTTAGGGCATTCTTAGAGAGATACTTAATACCAGAAGAGTCAATTGTTTCATTATATAGATTTTGAGAAATTTCTGCTCCAAGTTGATTTTCTGCAAATACATCAAGATAAGGAGTGCTAGTTTTTGGATAATTTTCCTCAATTAATTTACTAATAATAGCGCTTTTTATTCTAGAACTAGCATTATTTTTTATTTTATCATAATTTTGTTCTAAGTTTTGCCATAGATCTTCTGGCACATCTATATTTTTACTTTGTAAATATGCCAGAGATTTTTCTTTGCTAGCTGAATTTGCAACCAATTCTTTTATTTGCTCAGCATCTAAATTAGTAAGATTTCGTTTAAAATAAATACTTTTTATTTCTCTATCTTCGATAGTTGTTTTATCTTGAATTAATCTTTCTACATATTCCGTCGCTGCTTGCTCACTAAATCCATCTTCAGTGATTAAACTATTTTTTAAAAGCTCCTGTGCTATAGACTCTTTAGCTTGTTTAAAAGTTACAAGATTTTCAGCTGAGATATTTACGTTAATATTATCTTGTTGCTGCTCTTGTTGCTGCTCTTGTTGCTGCTCTTGTTGTTGCTCTTGTTGCTGCTCTTGTTGTTGCTCAAGCTCTGGTGATTGAGCAGAAAGTTTTTGCAATTTCCACGCTTCAAGAGAATCACTATTAGCAACAATAATACCTTTGTCTTTACTGACACTTTGGTCTTGAATAGTAATCAGCACCCGGTCTTTTTCTAGATTTAATTTATTAAGGCGTTCGCTATAAATATTATCTTGACCCTTCATTATCTTTTACTCCAACTATTTAAGAAACACTATTATTTCTGATAATAGTGTTTTTTAACTAAATATTAAAATCAATTTTAAATTCCATATCAAATAACCATAATTTTATAATATTGTGTGGTCGCTAATTGTCTCTGATGCTGCAGCAAACACATTCTAGCAGTTCTGCCTTACTGTTTTCATCTTTTTTTATTGGTGTTTAGCTCACTGACATCCAGTATGTATAAGTTTAAGAATATAGTTAAATAATTTAAAAAAATGATGTTATCTTATTTAGACCACGTAATCCTATGTAAATTTAACTTTACTAAGATGAATAATATAATATAATATAATTTAATTTAATAGATTAGTGAATTTGATAATGTCTAAAAAACATACACAAGAAGATATAAATAAATTAGATAATTATGGCCAAACTGCTCTGCATTTAGTAGTAAACGCTGGAACAGATAAACCCAAGTTGGTACGAAATTCGTTAAAATGACACAAAAATCATAAAATTTAGAGTTATTACAATCAAAAAACCTCAAGAGTAAGCCGTTCTAAAAAAGATAGCAGCTTTGTAGTGCCATATACTACA
>Ga0209491_10012090_pt1 | contig 10051 bp, 8 predicted proteins | sample BON02_FD_187213 | JGI IMG/M metagenome (GOLD analysis project Ga0209491, IMG submission 187213) | Freshwater microbial communities from Lake Bonney liftoff mats and glacier meltwater in Antarctica - BON-02 (SPAdes) (version 2) | ecosystem: Environmental > Aquatic > Freshwater > Ice > Glacier... | reverse complement strand
CGCCGCCATGTTCGAACCGGGCTTCCCGTTGGAAGACGACGCCACGCTGCTGCGCGCCTCGGAAACCGCCTTCGGTGTGCTGCGGCGGGCGGCCGAGGCGGCGTGCAGCACCCATCGTGGCAGCGGCGCCCGACCCCCACCGCTGATGGTGGCGCTGCATATCTGGGCGATGTCGCACGGCGTGGCGTCGCTTTTCGTCGGGCGCAGCGACCTGACGCGCCGCAAGCTGCCGATGGCCCCCGAGGACCTGCTGGAGGCCGGCCTGCTGATCTACCTGCAATCGCTGGGGCTGACCGCACCCTCCCGCTGACGTCGCTACGGTGTCAACTTCGTGCGGGGCACCGATTTTCGCCGGTTATCCTTGACACTGGGCATCGACGTAGGCATTTATGTAAATGTGATTAACATTCACATCGCGCCACTCAACTAGGGAGGCTACCGTGCCCATCTCGGCATTCCTGAACGAACTGCCCAAGCCGGCCTGGATCGTGGCAACGGTCCTCGCCTTCATCTTCTTCTGGCCCTTCGGCCTAGCCCTGGTCGCCTATCTCTACGGCAGCGGCCGCATCGGCGGCGGGCGTGGACGCCGCGGTCCCGGCCAGTGGTACAATACCGAGGCCTCGCAGCAGCAGGGTTCCTGCTGGGGAAAGTGGGGCCAGTGGGCCGGCGGGCAGCAGCGCCCGCAGGCACCGCCCAGCGGCAACGGCGCCTTCGACGAATACCGCGAGGAGACCCTGCGTCGCCTCGAGGAGGAGCAGAAGGAGTTCGTAGAATACCTGGAGCGGCTGCGCCGCGCCAAGGATAAGGCGGAGTTCGACCAATTCATGGCCGACCGCCGGCGCCCGACGATCACCCCGGACCCCGCCCCCGGCGCCTGATCCGTCGGTGCCCCGATCATCCCCCGGCCGCCCATGGCGACCGGGGGTTTTTCGTATCTGCCGGCTTGGCATGTCCCCTCAACCGGCCGCAGGATGGCTGATCGACCGAACCGGGGACCGCTGGCATGACCGAATCTTCCTACGATCCGCGCAGCTTCAAGGCGCTGACCTTCCACGACGCCCTGCCCCGCTTCCGCGACGGCAGCGACACGCCACGCGCCTACCTGGAACGCTGCATCGCCACGGTGCAGGCGCGCGATCCCGTGGTGAAGGCGATCGTCACCCTGAACCTCGAATCGGCCCGTGAAGCAGCGGACGCCAGCACGGCACGCTGGCAGAACGCCAAGCCGCTCTCGGCCATCGACGGCATGCCCATCGGCATCAAGGACCTGCTGGAAACGCACGACATGCCGACCGAGATGGGCTGCGAGGCCTATCGCGGCAACTTCCCCAAGCGCGACAACGCCGCCGTCTGGGCGCTGCGCCAGGCCGGCGCGGTGATCTTCGGCAAAACCGTGACCGCCGAGATCGGCGGCGCCCATCCCGGCCCCACCACCAACCCGTTCAACCCCGCCCGCACGCCGGGAGGCTCCTCCTCCGGCTCGGCGGCGGCGGTGGGCGCCGGCATGATGCCCGCGGCCATCGGGACCCAGGTCGGCGGCTCGATCATCCGACCGGCCGCCTTTTGCGGCAACTTTGCTCTGAAGCCGACCCAGGGCGGCATCAACCGCGGCGAACGCCAGGCCACCAGCATGAGCACGCACGGCCCGCATGCCGGCAGCATCGAGGATATGTGGCAGGTGGCCATCGAGATCACCCGGCGCGCCGGCGGCGACCGCGGCTGCTTCGGCCTGTTCGGCCCGCCCACGCCGCCGGCAGCCCAGAAGCCCGGCCGGCTGATCGTGCTGGAGACCGAAGGCTGGCCGGACCTGGATGCCATCACCAAGGCCGGATTCGAGACCTTCCTGGAGCAGTTGCGCAGCGCCGGCATCACCCTGCTGCGCCGCGCCGACCACCCTTGGATCGAGGCGCTGGAACAGTCGGTGCGCGACGGCCGCGTCGTGTGCGGCACCATCACGAGTTGGGAGAACCGCTGGGGCCAGCGTGCCCTGGTCGATGCCCACCCCAACGGCGTCAGCGAGCGCGCCCAGGCCACGCTGCGCCGGGCTGAGGCGCTGTCGCCGGACGACTACCGCGCCGCCCTGCTCACCCGCGATGCGGCGCAACTGGGCCACAAGGCGGTGGCGCCGCTGGCCGATGCCATCGTCACCCTCGCCTGCCCCGGTCCCGCGCCGCTGTGGCCGGGCGACGTGGCGGGCCAGCCGCTTACGCCGCGCCCGACCGGGGATTTCGTGTTCAACGCCCCCAGTTCGATGCTGTTTGCCCCGGCAGTGACGGTGCCGCTGATGGCGGTGGGCGGGATGCCGGTGGGCGTGCAGGTGATGGGCCAGCAACATGAAGATGCACGGGCCACCGGGATCGCCCGTTGGCTGGTGGAGAACGTGGCCCCGGTTGTCGTTTAGCCGGGCATGGCAAACCAGGGCCGCAACTGGCTGTAAAGGCTGCGGAACCTGCCGTATTGTAGGTCGTAGGCGGCGGCATGGGCGGGGTTGGGGTGAAGCACCCGGCCCGCGCCCACGAAGTTGGTGACGCCGTGCCAATCGCGGCTGGCGCCGGTGCCGATGGCGGCAAGCCACGCCGCACCCAGGCATGAGCCGGGGTGGTCGGTCAGCACGCGGATCGGTTGGCCGAAGATGTCGGCGACGATCTGCATCCACACCAGGCTGCGCGATCCGCCATCCGAGGCCAGCAACCGGTTGATCGGATGGCCGATCTCGCGGAACACCTCGGCATGATGGCGCAGCGCCAGGCCGATCGATTCGAGCGTGGCGCGCCACAGATGGCCGGCGCCGTGGTTGAGGCTGAGGCCGGTGAAGGTGGCGCGGGCCAGCGGGTCGTGCAGCGGCGATTTTTCGCCGAGCGGATACGGCAGCACCGCCACGCCCTCGCTGCCGGCGGGGATGGCGGCGGCCAGGGCGTCCAGCCGGGCATGCGGCCGGTCCTCGCCCGGTGCCAGGATTTCGGCGAGCCAGTTCAGCATCGAGCCGCCGCTGGCCATGCAGCCGTTCGGCACGTAGAGCCCTGGGACTGAATGATAATCGAGATACAACCGCTGGTCCGGCCGGGCGGTGCGGCTGGCCATGAGGATGTCGGCCGAGCCGCCGAACTTCAGCAGCACGTCGCCCTCCTGCACCAAGCCGGCGGCATAGGCGCTGGCGATGTGATCGGCGCTGCCGGCGATGACCGGCAATCCGGCGGGAAGGCCGGTATGGGCGGCCGCCTCGGGAGTCACGGTGCCGAGCAGATCGTGGCCGGCGCGGACCTTCGGCAACAGGCCGGGCGCAATGCCGGCAAGCTCGACCAGCTCGTCGCTGACCAGTCCGGTTTGCAGGTCGAGGAAGCCCGCCTCCAGCGCCCAGTTGCGTTCGACGCCCGGCACCCCGGTCAATCGGTACGAGATATAATCATACGACCCCAAAAGGGTCTTCGCCTGCGCCAGCACCGCCGGTTCGTGGCGGGCGAGCCAGTGCAGCTTGCCGGCGGCGACCTGTTGGTTGAGGCCGTTGCCGGCGATGGCGAGGAAGCGGGCGGTGTCGGTGCGTGCGATCAGTTCGGCGAGTTCGGCATCGCAGCGGGCATCGCTCTGCTGGATGCTCGGGCGCAGGGGCGTTCCCGTCGCATCGAGCAGCACCAGTGCGGGGAGCATGCCGGCCACGCCGATGCCGGTGAGCGCATCGCGGGCGCGCGGGTCGGCATCCAGCAATTCGCGGCAAATCTCGCCCACATTGGCCCACCACTGAAGCGGGTCGGCCTCGGCCCAGCCGGGGTGTGGGGAGCGGAGGGCGGCCGGGCGCGCAGCGATGGCGGCGACGCGGTTCGGCAACTCGATCAGGATGCCGATGGTGGACGTGGTGCCGATGTCGAGGCCGATGGCGAACATGCTCAGCGCCCGGGGGCAGCGCCCCGGGTCATCGCAGGGTCTCGACCTTGTCCATGAAGCGCTTCACCCGTGCCGGGTCCACGGCGTTCCAGGTGTTGCCGTCGATCTTGAAGTGGGTGCCGACCACGGCGCCGTCGGCCAGGGCCAGCATGTCGGCGACGTTGTCGAGGTTGACGCCGGTGTTGACGAACACGGGCACGTCGGTGACGGCCTCGCGCACCTGGCGCAGGTCGGAGCGGTCGACCGGTTGGCCGGTGATGGGGCCGGAGACCATGATGGCGTCGGCCAGCGAGGAGAAGACGGCGGATTTGGCGCGCAGGCCGATCGGGCGGGTGTCGAGCGGGGTGGCGAACTCGGCGTTGATGTTGAACATCAGCTTGAGGTTGGGCACGCCGAGGTCGCGCCTTGCCCGCAGCGCGCCTTCGCAGTCCGGCGCCCAGACGCCCATGTCCGACGCATAGACGCCGGTGAAGATCTCGCGCACGAAGGCGGCCCCGGTGGCGGCGGCGATGGCGATGCTGGCGACGGGATCCCACAGGTAGTTGACGCCGAAGGGGACGCGGATCTCGGGCCTCAGCGTGGCGATGATGGCCGACATGGCGGCGACGCTGGACTGGGGGGCCTTGAGGGAATAGGGCCGGTCGTTCTCGTTGCCGAACATGATGGCATCGATGCCGCCTTGCTGGAGGGCGTGCAGGTCGGCCAGCGCACCTTCGATCAGCCTGGCCATGCCGCTGCCCTGGGCATCGTGCAGCGGCGTGCCGGGGAGCGCGCCGAGATGGACCATGCCGATGATCGCCTTCTTGCGGCGCGGGAAGAAGGGGAAGGGCATGGGATGGCTCCGGTTGGGGGTGCTGGTCCGGATGGTGTGCCGCGCCTTGGCGTTCGCGGCAAGCTTTGCACCGGGGCGAGGGCTGGAGCGGGAATGGCGGTGTGGATGGCCAGTTGGGTTAATTATTTTGTTATCGTAATAATTAAGACGCAGATCGGCATTCCGCGGATGGGTCGTGCCGACCGGTTGGGCGGCGCTGAGGGAGGTTCACGGGCGGCGCGGCGGCAGGCGTGTGGGCGCACGGCGAGGGCGACGGATGACGCGAGGCCGGTTGCGGATGCGACGGGAAGCTGACGGCTCGCGCGGTCGGCGGCGACGAGTGCATGCGCCGGGACGGCGACGGATGCATGCGCCGGGCGGGCCGCATGGCCGGGGGCAGGCACGCGATCGCGGCGGATACGGGGTGGGCAGGCGTGGTTGGCCCGGCGGGTGGATGCGCCAGGCGATGGCGCGCGGACGGGTTGCGCGGGGAGGTTGCCAGCCTGCCAGAGCAGGACGAGTTGTTCCAGACGGCCCAACAGGCGCGCGAGGCAGGCCATTATGAGGGCGTGCAGCGCCGCTTGCCGCCGGCCGTGCGCCGCATCGGCCAAGGCGGCTTGGCGCAGCGTGCCGAACTGTTCGGCCAGCAGGGGCGGGGGTTCTAACATTGAAGTTAATATATCTCACCTTCTTCGCCGGCTCAAGGATTGTTTTCCGTGCGCCGGAACGGAGTCCCCTGCCCCGCGACCCTGGGCCGCCAGCCCCCCCTCCCGCGCGGGATGCAGGCGCATTAAGCTGTGCGGAATGTCGGGGGATTCGCCATGGCCAAGACCAAGCCTGCCGTAGCACTCGTTGCCGTGCCGGGGCGGCGGCGCAAGATGATCGAGTTGGCGCAGGAGATCGAGCGGCGAGGCTATGCCGGGCTGTTCTGCCCCAGCCTGGGGGCCAACATGTCGCTGTGCGAGGCGTTGGCATGGAATACGTCCAGCATTCCGTTCTGCACCGCCATCGCGCCGATCTACGCGCGCACGGTGAGCGATTTCGCCAGTTCGGCGGCGTTCATGCACGAGGTCTCGGGCGGGCGGTTCAGCCTGGGGATCGGCATCGCGCATGGGCCGAGCCATGTGCGCATGGGGGTGGTGCCGGGCAAGCCGCTGGCGGATACGCGCGGTTTCGTGGAGCGCTACCTGGCGCAGGAAGGCACCGGGCCACTGGCGCCGGTGGTGCTGGCGGCGATGCGCAAGCGCATGGTGGGGCTGGCGGGCGAGATCGGCCAGGGCGTGATCTTCGCCAACGCCTGCCTCAGCCATATGGTGGCGTCGCTGGCGGCGCTGCCGCCGGGCAAGCGGGCCGATCCCGGCTTCATGATCGCCGACATGATTCCGACCTGCATCAGCGACGACCTGGAGGCGGCGAAGGCGGTGAACCGGCGGACGCTGACCAGCTATGCCTTCCTGCCGAACTACCGCAACTACTGGAAAGAGGCGGGATACGAGCAGGAGATGCTGGATATCGAGCGCGCGATCGACGAAGGACGGCGCGAGGATGTGCCGAAGATGCTCACCGACCGGTGGCTGGCCGATGTGACGCTGTTCGGCACGGCGCACCAGGTGCGCGAAAGGGTGGAGGCGTGGGAAGCAAGCGGCGTGCGGACCGTGGTGCTGGTGCCGTCCTCGGCGGCGGGGAACCAGCTGGTGGCGATGCAGGAGATGTTCGCGGCGTTCGGGTAATACCAACCGCCCTATTGATTGACCGATGTACAAAGGCAAGGCCAGGGCTTTGCCCTGGACCCACCAAAGGCCGGCGGCCTTTGGAAACCATTTTATTATCATATAGTTAAGGTCCAGGGGCTTGGCCCGTCGCGCGGAGGCGCGCTCGGGACCTGGTGGGTCCAGGGCGAAGCTCTGGCCTTGCCTAACGAAGGATCGTTCTTGACGGCGTTCGGGTAAGGGCAGGATTCTTCTTTTTGTGAACAAAAAGAAGCAAAAAAACTTTATTCGATTCTGGTGGGAAGAGTTGGGACTCACTGGTTGGAGTGGTCGTGCGTTGTAATGATGGAGCAACTGGAGCGGGTTGGCTTTGGCGAATGAGGCAGGAGAGGGATCGAAGTCGCACTATTCTGGCACCCCGGGGCATATTTCTCAAATGGGTAAAGTTTTTTTGCTTCTTTTTGTTCACAAAAAGAAGGCTTCTTACTTGATCCAAATCTCCGGGAACTTTGCGGCAAGCCATTGCGCCAGGGCGGCGTTGACGCGTTCCGGTTGTTCCTGGGCCATCCAGTGGCCGGAGGGGACGACGACTTCGGTGAGATCGCCGCAGTCCTGGCGCATCGGCTCGGCGAGCCGCGAGGTCGTGGTCTCGCAGGTGTAGTCGCAGGCGCCGTGCAGGAAGAGCACGGGCTGGGCCAGCTTGCCGCCGCTCTTCGCCTGGGCCGCGTAGGCGATATTGGCGTCGTGGTTCATGTACCAGGAATCGGGGCCGAAGAAGCCGTTGCGGGTGAGTGCCGCGGTGTAGGCGTGGAAGTCGGCATCGGTCAGCACCTCGCGGTCCATCGGCACGTCCGGCGCGGCATTGGCCGGGCCGAACCAGCCGCCGTTGCGCCGGACCATCGCGGTGCGCGAGGGCATGCCAGCGGCGGCCGGGTTGCCGCGGCGGAACAGCGCTTTCACGGTGTTGGCGACGTTGGCGTCGAACCCGGCCCGGGCGGTTTCGAAATTCTCCTGGTAGAACGCCATGTATTCCCACTGGGCGTAGGGGAAGTCCGCCTCGGGGTAGAGCGCGCGGTCGGCGTAGGGCAGGAAGTTCTTCGGCGCGAAGCCCTGGGCGTAGTACGGCACGCACAGGTTGGCGACGCCATGGCAGCGCTCGGGGTGGTGGCTGGCCAGGCTCCACACTACGGGTGCGCCCCAGTCATGGCCAACCCAGATCGCGCGCGCGGCGCCCAGGTGATCAAGCAGCTCGATCATGTCGCGCACGGAATGCTCCAGCGCGTAGTCGGCGTGGGTGGGATGCACGGTGGAGCGGCCATAGCCGCGCATGTCCGGTGCGATGGCGCGGAAGCCCAGGGCCGCCATGGCCGGGAGTTGGTGGCGCCAGCTGATCGACAGTTCCGGCCAGCCATGCACGAAGATGATCGGCGTGGCATCGGGATTGCCCGCCGCCAGGTAGGCGGTGGTGTGCCGCGCGGTGCGCACGGCGTGCTCGGTCACGGCGACGGTCATTGGGGGAGCCTTTCGACGGGGATGCGAGGTCAGCCGCGGAACAGCAAAGCCGGGTCGGCGGTCTCGTGGCGCAGTTCGGCGAGCATGGCGACCACGCAGTCGCGAGTGGTGAAAATCTCCTCGCGGATCAGGGTTTCCGCCTTGCGCTCGTCGCCGCGGCGCAGGGCGAGCAGCACGCGCTGCCAGTAATCGACGCTCTCCTGCCGGCGTTCGCGGGCAAGGAAATCGAGCGGCTGGGCGCGCCACATCAGGCCCCAGATCGAACGGTCCACCTGTTCGGTGAGGGCGCGCTTGATGTGCCCGGCACCGCAATGGCGATAGACGCAGCGGGCGGTGCGGCTGATGGCGAGCGCGAAGGCGGCGGTCTCCTCGACCGGGGCGTCGATCAGTGCGCGGGCTTCGGCCAGGGCGGCCTCCAGCTCGGCGCAGGCTTGCGGCACCACGGATCGGCGGCGGGCCAGTTGGCGGGCGGCGATGCCGGCCAGGGCGGCGCGGGCGTTGAATGCTTCCACGATCACATCGAGCGACAGGCCGACGACGAAGGCGCCGCGGCGCGGCTTGAGGATGGCCAGGCCGTAATGCTCCAGCGCGCGCAGCGCCTCGCGCACCGGCCCGCGGCTGACGCCGTAGGCCTCGGCCAGTTCCTGTTCGCGCAGGCGTTCGCCGTCCTGGTAGTCGCCGTTGACGATGGCGGCGGCGAGCCGGTTGACGATCTGTTCCGGGATGGTCAGGGCGCGCGCCCGGCGGCGGCGCGGCGTGGCGCCATCGCTCGCGGGCGGTCTGACGAAAGCGCTGTCCATGCGGCACCCCATCCGGAACGGAATGGCACCTGCTAGCGCCGCTGGCGGGGGCAATGCAAGCGCCACTAATTGTCGACAATTGCTAATTGACATGCCTGCAGGCGGGTGTTCTAGTTTTTGCAAGGCTATCCGTAGAGGTGGCTGCAACGAGGAGGATGCGACCGATGATGCAATGGATCACCGGAATTGCGGCCATATCGCTTGCCGCCCTGCCCCTTGCTTCCCTGCCCGCTCCCGCCCTGGCCCAGGCACCGAAGCCCGCGACCGGCACGCTCACCATCGGCTTCGGCGCCGAAGCCACGATGATGGACCCGACGCGCTCGGCCGCCGGCGTGGACCAGTACTATTTCGGCCAGATGTTCGAGCAGCTGACGCGCACCGACCCGTCGCTGAAGCCGATCAACTGGCTGGCCGAGAGCTGGACGCTGCGCCAGGAGGAAGGCAAGCCGGTCATCGAGGTGAAGCTGCGCCCCGGCGTCACCTTCCACAACGGCGACCCGCTCACCTCCGCGGATTTCGAGTTCGCCGTCAAGCGGCAGAGCAACCCGAAGATCTCGCGCTGGACGCATCTGCTCGCCGCGGTCGAGGCCTTCGAGGTGATCGACGACCTGAACTTCCGCATCCGCTTCAAGGAGGGCGACGGTTCGTTCACCGCCGGCAACCTCATCCTGTGGGCGGTGCCCAAGACCCACCTGGAGAAGGTGGGCGACGAGGAATTCGCCCGCAATCCGGTGGGCACCGGGCCGTGGAAGTTCGTCTCGCGCACCGTGAAGGACGAGTTGCGGCTGGAGGCATATGACGGCTACTGGAACAAGGAGCATCGCCCGACCGTCAAGAACCTGGTCGTGAAGGTGATCCCCGAGGACCTCACCCGCGTGGCCGCCTTCAAGACCGGCGCGATCGACTGGATCGACGCGGTGCCGCCGGCGATGGTGGAGGAGTTCAAGACGCTGCCGGGCGTGCAGACCGGCTCGTTCGTCACCCCGAACAACATGTACATCGCGATGGATGCGATCGGCGAGAAGTCGCCGTTCCGCGATGTGCGCGTGCGCCAGGCGCTGGCCCATGCGATCGACGTGGATGCGATCATCAAGCGCGTGCTGTTCGGCCAGGGCGAGCGCTATGTGCAGGTTGGCAAGGGCAGCATCGGCTACGATCCCGACCTGAAGCCGTATTCCTACGACCCGAAGAAGGCGCGGCAGTTGCTCACCGAGGCCGGGTTCCCCCGGGGCTTCGAGGTGCCCTGCTACAACCTGACGACGCCGCGCGAGCCGTACCAAAAGGAGGTGGGCGAGGCCTATTTCGCCTATGCAACTTCCGTCGGTATCCGCTGCAAGGTG
>Ga0209491_10012086_pt1 | contig 10054 bp, 4 predicted proteins | sample BON02_FD_187213 | JGI IMG/M metagenome (GOLD analysis project Ga0209491, IMG submission 187213) | Freshwater microbial communities from Lake Bonney liftoff mats and glacier meltwater in Antarctica - BON-02 (SPAdes) (version 2) | ecosystem: Environmental > Aquatic > Freshwater > Ice > Glacier... | reverse complement strand
GTGTACATGCTACAACGACTTTGAATCTGACAGGGGTACAAATTCGGACATAGACACAGAGACAGGAACAGACACAGAGATCGAGATAGAGAGAAAGGTAAAGGTAGAGGCAGAGACAGAGACACGGGATTCAAGACAAGCGTCGAGAAGAAGACCTGATGTGTCGGGGAAGGAGATGACGTTTTCTCCAGTCGGCGGGATAATCTCGAAAGTGGTTGTAGCAGCCAAGGTCTCGTTGATGAGGTTGGCATCCGAAACATGCCCAAATGTGAGAGGATATCGGCCGCTAACCACCGAGTGAACCGCCAACTTGGTCTTGAGCTCGTCATGCCCAATCGAAATTTTGCGACCGAGCATGATGACGCTGCCGAGAAAGTCAACATTCCCAAGCACTTTGAGGTTGTCCACCGTGTCGGGGAAATTGCCTGTGGTAATCACGGTGCCTGTGACATCAGGCATCGATATCACCTTCTGACCAGAGGGTTCTTCTACTGCAAGCGACAAAGTGAAGTTGTCAACCTGTCGTCCTTCGAACTTCAAGGGAACTTTGCCACCAATAGCCGAGTGGATGGCAAGATTGATTTTCGACTCAGGGGCCCCAAAAATGACATCCTCATTGACAAATTGGACCACCCCCTCGAAGACGGTGTCTCCAATCAACGTGACGCCCTCCATAACATCAGGCATATTACCTGTGGTAATGACAGTTCCTGTTGTATCGGGCAACATCAGAACACGATCGCCCGAGGGCTCTTCCATGCCAAACACAAGCTTCTGTTCGTCTGGGGTCGAGGCCTCTTTGAATGTGAGGGGAAACGCTCTTGAAATCGAAGAATGTAGCATTAATGTAGAAGAGCGAAGCATGTCTCCGATGACTACATCATGATTCATTTCGACAGGACCACGAACATCAGCATGGCCAACAATCGATATATGATCGCGCAACGAAGGCAGATTACCAGTGGTAAGCACGCGGCCGCCCACCGAGCCTGGTGGCCAATACACCAAATTATCAACTGTAGGATCTGGCATGGAGAAAAACGAATTTGCGTCGTAGTTTCCATTTCCACTGCCACCCATAGCAAGAGGAAATCGTCCAGTCAACAGTGAATTCCATGTACTTTCTGTATCTTCACCGCGTGCACCCAGGACGGTGGAGCCTTGAATGTGAACATCGCCACTCACCTTGACACTGCTCATGCTGCCTGACAATTTTGTAACATCTTCCAAGTTTCCAGTAGTCAAAAGAGTACCTGTGGCCTCTGGAATCAAAATTTCTTGCACGTCTGGTTGTAGCTTTACAGGAACCCATCCTTGGGATATGCATTTCAACACCATTGCGCCCTCTGGATCTTTGCGCAAAGCCTCGTTTTTGACATAGTAACTTCGAACGCCGCGATCTCTTGCAGAGAGGCGCTGGGAAACGAATCCCTGATGCCACTCCCATTCAGCACTATCGCAAGTGCATGAATCGCAACCAGGCCCTAAGTAGCGCACAAATAAGAAGCGACTGTCGCGAAACTGCGCGAGTAGTACATCAGTCCAGATCCCAGCAGGCGGTTGATATTTGAATTCATACAGATCGACCCAAGCTTTTCCCTCTGGATCTAGACTTCCTTGGAGCAACCCCCCGATCATGGAATTAGGTGAAGCAGGATAGACACGAACCATAGAAACGCCAATTGAAGCGCTAAAGCGTAAACCCAAAATGCAGCGCCCAATTTCGGGCATTCCATCGGGGAACTGATTGGAACCAAACTGCTCCAGGCGCATTACTGCTGGTTGCACTGGAACAAATGGCGTGGCCACAAATAAACTCAGTTTTGTCGATTTGTATTTGGTCTCAACGTTGCCGTCGAAGGCACAACCGGCATCGTTGAGGATAGATGAATTACACAGAGCTTCTGCGTATTGACAGTCCCAGACAGGAGTTGCAACATCCTTCTCTGTGTCGTTGACCAGTCCTGGACAACGGAGGCGAAAGCCGTTGATAATCTGCTTGCCGATTCGTCGCCATCGCACCATCATTGTCTCGCCTAGACCCTGGCAAGTACAATTGCCCCCCTCACAAACAATGGTCTCAGTTGGGGTGTGAACACACGCAGGAAACGTTTGATTCCCTGGCATGTCAACTCCCCAGTACGGTGTTCCAGACACAAGTGTTTGCTGGATAAGGCTACGGCGGTGTACGAAATAGCCAAGCCCGTGCATGCCATGCACATGGTGCTGCGTCAAGAGATCAAAGCACATAGTCTGGTTGATCTTCAATGTGCCGGGGATCGGATGCTCAGCGATCTTCTCACTGGATTCGCCGATAAGCTTGCTGTCTCTCACGGACACATCGAGACCCTCAACGAAATCTTTGAGATATAGCCGTAGAGCTATGTCGACGCCGCCCATATGTGGCGAGTGCAACCTTACAACATCGCCCTCGATGCTCAACGAATTGTTCGGGCTCGAGAATGTCATGCCCACATCACCGTCGACCCAAGCAAAGGCTTTGATTTCTGAAACAATGCCCTCTCGGCCGAGTTCCAACTCCCCCTCTAATATTACGTCTTGACCCACAAACAGCTGCGATCCTTCAAATCGCATGGTGGGCAGATTCAGGAGATTTCCAGTAGTCAGCATTCTGCCTGACACATCTGGCAAAAGAATTGTGTTGGACTTAGTGATCTGAGCGTAACAAAACTGTGTATAATGCTCCTTGGCATGCTCCCCCCTCTCCTTAACCATGTTCAAACAGCCAGCAATCCGCGAGGAATCCGTTAAGCGGATGTTGACGAGAGGGCCGTTGATGTTCTTGAAGGTCAGATCGCCATCAAGCTGCAGGCCCTGCAGATTGAGACGTTTGAACAGAAGGTCGTCAATATTTCCAGTCGTGATGACCGTGCCACTCGAATCCGGAAATACAATCCGTCTATTTCCTCCTTCGGGAGTGGAGAATTGTGGGGGAAGAGTACCATCGGAACGTTGACGAGTGCCTGAACCAATCGATGCAAAGTCGACATGCGTCACAGGAGCTCTGGCGTAGTCACTATCGCGAAGTTTCTCTGATGGCATATGTCTGTACATAAAAGTGTCTTTCCAGTGTAATCCTCGTAGATTCCCAATGTCCTTCAGATTTCCTGACGAGATGACCACACCACTGGAATCAGGGAAAGTCTGTTCTCGTTCTTGGGAGGGCGTAACAAATGCCAAACTTAAAGAGTCGTGTCTCATGAACATGTGCACATCTAGCACCGAATCGCGCTGCAGCTCACAATCATGCGCTGGAACTTTACCCAGCCAGCATTCTCTGAACAATTCCCGCTTATGTGTGTGCATAGAGTTGCTCAGGCTCACGCTGGGAAGATCAGTAGTGGAGTGCAAGTGGAACAAAGTGTTGTCATCCCTGGCATGTGGCCATAATTCAAAATGCGGCTTGGGCCCCCGTTTAGCCTTTCCAAGATACAATTGATCTTTACACACAAATTCTGCAGCAAATCTCTTGCCCTTGCAATGTGTTGCAAGACGGGAAACAGTACCGCCACCAGACGCACTTGTCACAGACAGCCGTATCCCTCCTTGCTCATGGGATAATCGCATTGTACAACCATCGCCAAGACATTTGGGATGGACAATTGTGGTCTTGATCCACTCTATTTCGTCCGTGCATGATGCCTGCTCGGTCTCGTTGAAATATCCTCCGCAAGTACCTCCAACATCTCCCCACCAGATAGTCACGTTCTGGACTTTATCACCATCACAAGTCACAGTAAACGCGGTATCATCTCTCAAGTTGGGCAGACTGATCGCGGCATCAACGTCAATGCAGGCCCCCTTCCTACGAAAGCGAAAGAAGGTGTGGGTTCCCAAGGAACTCCAGTCATCATAACGTGAATGGCCCGATGTCATCTGGAAAGGTATTGAAGTCCAGAAGGTTGTCTGATTGGTCCATTTGGCACATGGCTTTGTACCAAGGATCTGGTCATCACACTGAGCACCCTGGAAGGCAGTGAGGTAGTTTCCATTCACACGACTCTTGATCATCATCGTGCACTCCTCAGTTGAGACTGGACACGTTTCAATGTGCTCGCAAGGAACCGTCCCGCACTTTACCGGCTGGACATCTAGTTGGCTGAATCCCTGCCAAGCGTCCCCAAACTGAGATTCCCACTCCTGCCCTCTAGCAGCAATCACTCCTTGACATGCCATGTCAGTGCTCCAATAGGTTTCTATTTCAGGATATTTGGTGAGGTTCATAACGATGTCGAATTTTCCTGACATCGGGATAATGTCTTGCAACTCTTCTGCAGCACCAGAAAAAATAGGATTAAATCCTGGATAGCAAACATCTGCAGACAAAAAGCCACCAGCGCCCTTGATGCGCCTAATCGCATTTGAGACATAGTTTGTCAGCGAATCATCGGGTAACGTAACTGGAGAGTAATCTGCAAGACTAAGCATTTTAACTCTCCAGTATCTTGACGAAAGAAGCACCCCACATCCAGGCTTTGACTCGCACTCCATCTTGCATTGATCCATAGGCGCTGACATGATCCACACAGACCAAGGGTCGACAATGTAGCGCGGATGTTCGAACAATGGTCTTGCAACGGGCTGGCCATACGACAGAAAGCCACTCAACAAAAAGCCACCAGTCAGCTTACATGATGCCAATCTCTCGACGTCCCACGTAAAGGGTGCTGTGAAGTCTCCTCTCGGGCGAGTTAGTTCGTGGAGCTTTTTGGCCTCACGATGCACCAGTTCTCCGGTGATATACCCCGACAGATAGAGTGGATCAATATATTCAGGTGCTGATGCTTGAGCTGACCCCACAAACATTGGTCCGCGCAGATGTGCCTCCCTATGAACTAGTGTCGAAGATCCTGTATACTCGTGGACATCCGGCATGTTTCCAGTCGAAACAATGGTCCCACTTGCGGCAGGGAAGATAAGATTAGAGGGGTTGCTTCCCGCAAGTTCGAATTTCACTTCTGTTGTTGAGTATTGAGAACGTGATTGTGCTTTTGAATGAAAAGTTTCAAAGGTCATCGCATGACCTGCGTGGCCCTGAAGAGTCAGCTGGGTTTGTAACTTTGAACCGACCACAACACCACCCTGCAAATGTGATAACCAGTCGATGGCAAGGCTGTGCATAGAGCCCGATTGAGCTGTCACGATTTCGAGGTTTCCAGTTGTGACAATTGTTCCACTGCAAGAAGGGACGGTGATTTCGGAGAGTTTACTACCTGCTTCAGTGGGCTCGAACTCGAGAACCGTCTGTGAGTCATGCACCTGAAACGAAAGATGTCCTGGACGCGCGGAACTCGAAGGTCTACCGCTGTGAGGTTTGGTGTAATGGTCACTGGCAAATACGGGTTGTAGCAAAATCCCGCTGTTAGAAGAATTGTCTCCAAATTTGAGAAGCCGGCGAATGTAGACATCATTTTCGACTGTCAGACCCGTCATAGCACTTGAATCTAACGTAATATCCTCTAAATTACCTGTCGTCAGCAACATTGCCTGTTCTAGATTGTTGGGGATTATCAACGTGTTGTTAAGAACATTCTGATTTGCTTGCACTAACGTTGGATGACCTCGCTCAAATCGAATCGATGTCGAGGTATTGTGCGAGCTCAAAGCCACAATTGGAGCCACCTGAACACCCAGAGATGTTACTTGCTGCAGATTGCCGGTGGTGACAAAGTCGCCAGAAACTGCAGGAATGTGCAGATTGCGAAGGCCTGTGGGTTCGGCAAAGTCGATGCGAATGGCCAAGTTGTCACGTTCTACCACATTCCAGCAGAGCCATCCTCGGTCTGATTCTAGGCATGTTACAATCTCCTCATGATACCCGCACTCACCTCTTTGAGTCCCGGCCAGCGTTTGTCCCACGCAGTCGTCTGCGTCGATGCACTGCTGCCCAATTTTTGGCCCACTCAGACAGAAACTTGGCCGCTCTCGAATATGCGGACATACACCTTTGTCTGCGTTGGTCAGGTTTGCAACGTTTGATTGAGTCTGCTTGTTGTGTTCGACGTAAGAATTGCAGCAGCAAACGAAGCATCGTTCTGCTGTCAAGACAGGCCCGAAGCCGTAAAGTTGCATGAGCTGCGCTTCCACATCAAATGCCCCAAGATCCATGCCAGTTTCTTCCATTTGGCGGGTCACAAATGCACGTGCTAGTTCAGTAAATGTTGAATCAGGATGAGCCTTCAACTCTTCAAGGATTTCTCGAACCTCGAAGCTCCAAGTGGTTTTCGAGAAATCCGGTACGAGACCGTAAAATATTCGATACATGTCGAAGACCCCGTCGTCGAACTTCAATGCACGGCAGTTGGAGATATCGCCACCGGGGGCACTGCATGAAAATTGTGAGCAATTGACACGAGGCACGTCTGGCGGGACGATGTGGAGCTTGTCCTTGCTGTTTCCAATATACATGAAAATACTTTCACCTTCCTTTTTCCGAAGTCCCGGCAAAGAGCGAACATCAGCTTCGCTGCCGTTTGTGATGATGACGCCGCTGGCGTCGGGAATCACAATCTCTTTGTCGCTATCTGTGGCTGGCTGCAAACACACTTTGGTAAACTTGTTGCCCCCGTCATAATTGCCAGCGTTCATGAGGAAAGGACAATCCTTTTCTACCGTTGAATCAATGAAAATAAAACTTGTTTTCTCTTTGTCTTTCGAGTTGTAGTCTTCACCAACTCGAACATATCCGCCTGTTAACTCGGCAAACAAGCTGACCCGTAACGTGGCCTCATCATCTGTCGGCGGCTTCGATATTTCCATACCTCTGACCGTGCCTACGAACAGGTCCAAATCGTGTCAATGCGCTGACACTTGACTCATACAAAAAAAGGACCTCTCACACATCTGCAAATCTCCGTGTGGCCGAATAATAATGCAAAGAAGATACAAAGATTAAACTTCTGAGGCGCGCGGCGGCAAGGCAAGCCGCGCCGAAGCTGCCACGCGTCTCAAGGTAGGTCCCAGCCCAAATGAAGGGAAAAATGCGTGGGAGTCTCCAGAATTTTTTCCTTCCTGCGTTTGGACCTACCCTGAGGGTACGCGGCAGCTTCGGCACGGTGCGCCTCGCCGCCGCACGCCCAGAATCAAAGATTAGACTTCTTTACCGATTGGCTTCTCTTTGACTGGCTGGTGGTCACTAGGTCCTCTAGGCGGAACCAGCTCTAGTGGTACGGAAGTTTCTTCCAGCTTTTGGAAAACCACCATATCCTGCAGCCCAATGCACCGTCAGTTACTGCAAGGGCAAGGTGAAGTTCGACGAACGGGCGCGCGACAGTGAGGGGCCTGGGCGCGCGGTGGTGAGGCACAACGCGCTAAAGCAGCCATGAAAGGGCCTGGCGGAGCAAATCACGGGTCGCATGTAGCAGAGGAGCACAAAATGGAAACAAAAACTCACATCGCCTTCTGCAACATCATCTTTCTTGTAAGTCCAAAAGAGACCACTGTCAAAGCTGCCATGTGTTGTACTGTGCATACCCAACTCGAAGGAGCTTTTCGATTTTGAATCCATACTACCGACAGCTAAAGCCTTGATAACCATTTTTCCCACATCAGAATGCATGGAATCACAAGTCATCTGACCCTGCAGCCCGCAAGGATTACCACACAAGTCCCTGCTCAGACCACGGTGCACTTATTTTGTTAGCATCTGGACAGATGCATGAACGCCTCCTACACGCCAGTCTGGTACAAGATTTTCCTTCAAATTTTGGAACAAATGAGTATTCTCAATTAAAAAATGAGTTGTCAATCCAAAAATGAGTTGCCTCTACATGTTTGCGACAAATCTCTTCCGAGGGCTGTCGCAGTTTAGTTAAGATCCACACATAGAATGCGGCAAATTGACGGCAGCGTGAGCGCCAGTGATCCGCCACTTTGAGGCAAGGTTTGCTTCAAAGTTTGGAACAAACGGATTGTGTCAATCAAAAAGTGAGTTGTCTCTATGATTGATGTTGCTATCTTTATATTTGCGACAAACCTCTCTTGCGAGGGTATTCGCTGTTGGGTAAGATCCATACATAGAATCCATAGAATGGCAGGTATGATTTGAGCGGCGCGCTGCGGCGACGGTCCGTGAATCCAGCCCTCCGCCGCTGCGCACCCAGAAGGGTTCACCCAGCGTTCTAGGAAGAGGGGGGGGTGCGTTGGAAACTCGTCAAAAATTACCTGACAACATGCTGGCACGGAGTCGACGCCACGTTGAGAATACACTGTCGCATGTTCAAGCCCGTGCCCTCTTGATTGCAAGATTTGTCGCACCGATTACGCACCATTAGGCCGCACGGCACACTGTCTGTGTTGATATCACAAGACCGAGAGCAGAAAGTAAGCGGCCGCCAGTCGGTCTCACCGTCACAGCCTTCAAATTGCTCGTCATTCCACCGGATTGCGCCTCTACGCGATGGGTTGCACTGCAGCTTGGCCACAGGCTTTGAAATAATGAATCCATTCACCCCCACCTCCCCCTGTACTTTGACACCAGCCTGCGCGACCAGACTGTGTTTCACCGTGTAGCCTTTGTCCGACAGCGAGATCCACCCATCTGCATGCCGAACCAGCAGAATAACAAACAATATGCGCAAGCACCCCGAAAAATGACCTCGCTGTGTCCCCCGCGCTGGACACCGAGCATGCAACTGTCGCGGGCCAGCATCTGTCGCAGGCCATCTGCTGAGGAAGGAATTGACATCGCGCCGACCTGCGGCGCCCTTTCCTAATATCGAGTCCATTGACCCAAAAGCATCCCACTGGCCGAGCCTCTTCACGCCCCGCGCTCCAGTGCGCACAGACTCGCACCATGGCTGCTCGCGAGCCAGGCCTTCGTGGTGCATTGCACGCTGCCCCATCTCGTGTGGCCGGTGCGCGGATACTACAGCCAGATCATCCTCATCGAATCCGTCCTGGGGTCTCCCCCTCCCGTGTCTACTCATCTCAGCACCGTCCGGGTGCAATGACCCTTGAAAACGATTGTTGACCGAAAAAAAACTTTTTGGCGCAAATCTGGCAATTCTGAAAGCTTCTTCAGAAAGGCCTAAGCAAATACAGAAGCGCATGTTTGCTAGCCGTTGTTGCAGGATTGCAGCAGCCAGCCTGCTTGTCCGAACTTGTGCAGCATTTAGTGCATCTGTGGGCGAGTCAGTTTTATTCTCGGCACGGCGTGCAGTCAGCACCATGGCTCACTCGGGGGCCTCGCCCCATTGGGAAAAGATCTGGGCGCAGGAAGGCGGTCTACCGAAGGGATCGCGCTTCGACGTGGCAGGCGTTTCGAGACCTTTGGCAGCGGAACTCTTACGACGGAATCACGCGGAAAGAGCAGGCATGTCGGCGCTGGTTCCGGGCTGTGGTCGGGTACGTATGTATTGATGTATTCTAATGTGCGTATGTATGGGAGTGTGAATGTATGTCAGTGTATGAATGTATGCATGCACAGGTGCACATATGCACAAGAGTGAATGTATATCTTTCTATCTGAATATCAGACTCAAACCCTGGGTGTCACGTTTGTAAAACTGATTGTCAATTTATGTGTGTCTGTGTCTGTCTGTGTCTGTTTCTGTAGCGCTGCATGTGCGTGTGTGCACGCGCGTGCCTGCCTTCCTGTCTGTCTGTCTGTCTGTCTGTCTGTCTGTCTTTGAGTACGTCTCTCTGAATGCAAATGCCATCACACATTCAGGGATACACACAGGTATACATACAAACATGCACGCATTCAAGAATGCATGCATATATAGCACACAAGAATGCATGCATATATAAAGACTTCAACGAAATGAATCAAAATCCATTTATTCATATATATATATACATATAAGTGTGTGTATATATATATATATATGTATATATACATGCATACATACAAGTATACATATATAGATATATACATATGTATATTTATATATGTATATTTGTACACGTATATATATGTATACACATACATGTTAATCCATATATGTACACATATATATATACACAAATATGTATGCATGTGTATACATATATATGTATACATATATACTTATATATGTATATGTATATA
>Ga0209491_10012085_pt1 | contig 10055 bp, 11 predicted proteins | sample BON02_FD_187213 | JGI IMG/M metagenome (GOLD analysis project Ga0209491, IMG submission 187213) | Freshwater microbial communities from Lake Bonney liftoff mats and glacier meltwater in Antarctica - BON-02 (SPAdes) (version 2) | ecosystem: Environmental > Aquatic > Freshwater > Ice > Glacier... | reverse complement strand
ACTAACTGCTTTTTTCTTTTAACATGTCTTTTCTTTTTAGAAAAGTAGAAGATGTGACGACAATCAGCAAACCACAGTCACTCACTTCGGTGAGAATAAAAGACTGCACCTTGAGAGTTCCAAACACAACTACTACATTATTTCTTTCTGAGCAATAATAAAAGCAATCTTCACTTCACTGTGTCCGTCTTCCGGACTCTGGGGGGGTATTGTATTCTGTCATGCGTCTAAAAACTTGCCACTTCACTGCCTGTTTCATGTCAGTATAGACATCTCTTTCTGTTCCTACTTGAATATTGCACGTGATATCGTCAGGGTTTTGCTCTTATTTTTTCATATCTATCACTTTAAGTACACAATTTTCCACGTACATACAGAGGCACATACACATAAGCACACATGTATGATCAGCACAAAAAGAATGGCGACAACCAGGCACAGGAGCCTGGTTGGGTGGGGCGGAATTTTTTTTTGTTAGAGACCAAGGCCTTCAAAAAAAAATCGTCCGCATACCGATATCTCAAATCCAAAAACTTGAAAAGATTCAAACAAATAGAGCTTCCAGCAAAGCTACTAGACCATTTTTTGTGTTGTAACAAAAGCAAATCAATACACTTAGCTCACCACGCATTTGATGTTGCTCTATCGCGACCACACTTTTCAGCGCGCTGACTGCCCTTTGCCTCCTTTCTTATCCATCTTTTCTCCTGCTTTGCCGTTTGCTTGCTTGCTGCAGTTTGAGAAGATGTCTTTTCCGCCGACTTCAAACGGGCGTTGCTCTTCGTCTCTTTTGCTTGACCTGTACCAAACCACCCAATCTTTCGACCTGAGCATCTTTTTTGACCAATGCTCCTGCTCGGATTCTGATAAACCGTCGAAGTGTCCCACACAACCAGGGTAGTTCCATCATCCTTGCCCCAGAACTTTAGGTCTCCTCGTCCAGCCGACTAAAAAAAACGGAGGGGCTAACATTACTACGTCGCCTTCAAGTCTCTTTGCTTTGTTGATCCTTTGCAGTGCTCGTAGTATTGACCATGTTGTTGTGATCTATACCCAGCTTCTTCTTTTTCTTCCGTGCGCGTAGTTTCCCCTTGGATGACCGTGATTCGGTCCAATCATCGCTTTCCTAAAAAATATCAAGTGCTGCTCGTGATTGTCCATCCTGTGTGTGGCTCTAAGCATGTAGTGAGGCCCTCTGTAGTTGTTATTCTTGTTTTACTAAGGCGTTCTTCACAGTAACGACTCTTCTAGGATTCAGATATACCATCCTTTTGGATGTGACAGTATGTCTTGATTTAAAAACCACGTTATGCCGATTCCTAGACGCACTTCTCGTTCAGAAGCAGAGGCCCGGGGTCATCAACGGCCAGCAGAGGCCCGGGGTCATCAACGGCCAGCGGTTTGGAAGGCGCTTTCCACTGCATCCGCCGTTGCACCCGTGCTGGACCACTCGTGTTGAACGCATTTCCTCGGTGAAGTTGACCGGTGTTCAACCAGTTGCACTGTGTCCTGGTTTCCTCGTTTTTGCTCTATTCGAAATGCAGCATTTCAAGCGCATCTTCGAACATCTCATCGTATAGTTCCCGTTTTGTCCTTGGAATGATATCCGTGATGATAGGCGCCAAAAAAAATACGGTTTGATCAGTACGCTTTTTATTGCATTGTTTCGAATTTCTGTATTCACCGTGATTCTCATTCCGACCGTAGCGGAAACTCTAATTGCTCTGGCATTAGCCAGATCCAACTTGATTCGTCTTCCATCTCTTGATTGACCGTCATGGCTTCTGTTAGCTGCTTCATCAGCATTGTCGTGTCACCTCCTTGCGGACCATCGAGTATCCCAGCATGACGCAGATCGGCATTCGTGAAAACAATACCGTCTAGTCTTTTACCTTTGGTTTCCATTTGCTTCTTGCACACATAACACTTGCTACTTCTAAAAACCAGGATTCTCAACTACGCTACATTTACACTGCCTACACTTTACTCGCATGTGTGGATTTTGCCACCATCCTCCACTGTCAAACTTTTGAATTCTGGCAACGTGTCAGGCCACCACCTGGCTTGTAGTAACAAGACTGTTTGCTGGTCATCCTTCGTCAGTTTTGTCGCAAGCTTTTTATCAGTCCAGTTTTGCTACCCTTGCCATTTGTCCTTATACTCTCGCTGGTTGTCTTTTTTGATCTGGACCTTGAATCCATCCCCCGCCTCTTGCGGGCTCATCGACCACCATGCATTTTTCACTGATTTTAGGAAAATTAACGTGTGTCTTGAGTGTGGGACACTCCCCCCCCGTGACCTGTTGTTTGACTATGTTAACCCAGTAGTGTTGCACCGTACTTTGATGCCACACTGTCTGTCCCCATCTCTGGAGTGTTTTTGTCAAAACTTTCCAGAAGTGTCAGTAGACATGACAACGACTCCTACATGTTGCCCCCTGCTAGCGCTCTTCGTCCGAACTCTTCTCTGCTTGCATCCCTCCATGTTGGATCCGGACTCTGTTTCTTTGCGCTTGGCTAGTAACAATTCCACTGAAGGCAGCTCTTCACCACGTGTTGCGAATTCTTCCTTAAGACATCCAATCTTTTCACACTTCGACTGAGTTTTCAAAACTTTTTAAACTATCTCGTTGTCTCCTCTTGGTCGACGGCAGCTTGAGTCCTTGCCAAGCCACTAGTTCAAAGTACTGTTGCATAAGATGTCGCTGTTTCTGTGACAGTCCTTGCAGTACCAGATTTAACACCTGCACTCTTTGCCCGCCGTTTGACGTTGCACATATCCTCATCACCGGTGGTATCACCACAAATGCTTTTTCTCTATAACTCTTCTGGATTCCAGGCTAATCTAATATTCTTTTGAATCCAGCTTGTGTTAAAGCGGGAATGCTCTTTCGCATGGCTGCTTTTCCCGCCCACATCAGCTCCCATGTTGTTTGATCGAGACCCACCTCTGAATCTGTATCGAGGCGCCTCCGTTTTTCAAAATCCTCATCTTGCATTCCCTAATGGATCTAGTTTCTGCAGCCCAGCTCATTTTTCCAGTGGTTTGCACTGATGCTAGTCTGCTGTCCAACTGCTCTGCTCACTTTACTGAGATGTTGCTCTGCTGAACTGCTTTTGCTAGTCTCGACCAAAAGTCTCTGGTTACGTCATCCCACTTTTACAGTTCCATTTCCTCAATTAGTTCAGTAACAGAGTCGCATAAACATTTGTCTATAGTGCGTTAACCCTGCCACCAGGATTTTGTTAATCACATTCTTATGTCGCATGCATCTCTCGGCATGCAGCAACAACTCCTGTGTCAGCACTGCCATGAAAAGTGTGCTTTCCTTACCTGCGTGTGCTTTGGGGAAGATAAAGAGGGCACTTGCTCTTGACCATGGCAAGTGCCAAGCGTTCTTGTAGGCTTGGACGCACAATCGTTTCACGTCGTTCAATTTACTTTCAGACCACTCAATGAGTGCTGCTGAGAAGCGGAAGACTTCCATACCTTTGCGTGTTAACAATTTCGTTGCTAGCTCTGGTGTGAGAGGATGACATTTGATCAGGTCACGTGCTGCAATGATCTTTTGCCTGACCACTTTCTTGGTTGCTCTCATGTCGCCGTTTCTCGTGCCCCATATCCCAGATATCTGCACACCATATCCCAGATATCTGCACACGTGAGATTCATCGTTTGAAGGTTTTCTCGGTCGATTGTCAATCGTGGTGCTGGCTCTTGCTCTTTACGCTTTATATCATTATCTATAATCAACAAATACGTTTTCCTCATATTGATTTGCATTCCACATCAGGCCGTGAATTCCTGCACAACATTTAGAAGCTTATGCATGCCCTCTGGTGTGTTATAAAAGATTGAGATATCGTCGATGAACCCTATGTTGTTGAGTTGATAACCGTTGTCATCTCGTCAGTTGTCTCCTTCCTGATCCTTGCCGATTTGCAGCCCGCGACTAACATTCTCATTCTGTCCTGTAACCGTGAGCATGCGTAGCAGGGCATTGATGAAAATGTTGAAAAGCTGTGGAGACGTGATGCTACCTTGCGCTACATGTTGAAGGTGATTGTCGCACTTTCCTCATTGTTTGTGGCCAGCCTAACCGTGGTGCCTTCATACATCTGCTCCAATAAGTCAACATCTGGAATTTTAAACCTTCTCATCACCTGCCAGAGTGCTGCTTAAGACATGGCGTTGAAGGTGTTTTTAAAGTCAATGTCGACTCGATAAACTCTCTTGCCCAGTCTCCGAGCTTCCTGTTGGATGCAGTGCATCTTTTGAAACTTAATTCAGAGGCAACGTTTTTGCCTGCCTCCACCCTGCCCTAATTCTAAGTTGTTAGCTGTTTCGAAATTTTTGTCAACCGTTAATGACATAGTTCAGCAGTTGATACACGCTGTATCAACCTCTCCCTCAAATGTGTGTATGTGTGGGATGTCAACTCAACAGTGACCAAGCACTCAGATTGCTTTGTCTGAAAGGACACGTCACAGCATGCGGCTCGACGCTGTGATGGCACCAATTGACAAGGAGCGAGTGAATTCTTGTGTACTAAGACACATCTTTTTTCTTTAAACTCCAAGACGAGTCTAAACTAACTCAGATGGTCTAAACTACCCTATGTCGTCGATTCGATTCACCTCAAAACCGAGAACTCAAATCTACATGTATTTGAGCTACACAGACCCTCAATCAAGAGTACTAAAATACTCTTTCAAGTAACAAAAGCAATAATCAGCAGGGAGTTCTGCAACAAAAATAATCTCCAAAAAACCCGGAAATGCTCACTGCGACGCACAATTAACGTCACGTTTTCAAAAGTTCGAACCGCTCTTCGCGCAGTTGTTTCAAACCACACTTTGCGCGTTTTAATTGATTACAGAGCCAAACATTCTGAGAAGTTGCTTTGCTTTCTTCACTGGTCACAACTTGAACATTCTGGTGAATACAGCACGGCACTTGAATGGGGGTTCTTGTTTTGGAAATCGTCAATCAATTTTAAACAAGGGAGGGGTCTTTGACAATAGTATCTTTCAATCTACCGTTTATGATTGAGTCCGGGGAATTTATGAGTAAACTTGAATTTGAGACATCACATCCGAATTTTGAGGTTTCTTTATAAAATATTCTGATTACACTGGCAAATCCGAACCTACATGAAAGAGGAGAACTCGAAATGCAATCACTACGTTATTTTTCTGATCGAGATAATAAAAGCACTCATCATTATCACCATGATCGTGCAGACACTGCGTGAGGGCGACTTCATTTTGATGGAAAGTAGGAAACAATCCTGCCGATGTATGACTCAGATTTTGATTTTGTGGATGCGGAGAGGAAAACAGATATGCAGGTGTGGTATGTTGAGGGAGTTGCAGTGCCAGCCTTGAAGGGGACGGACATTTCCTGATAGAACATGAACGAAGGCTGCCAGCTGCTAGGCTGGCCAACGCCCAGCATTTTGTGGATCCTGCCTTTTGTAGGGAGATGTAAACATTCTATGAACAAATTCTCACTAAAATCGTAGGGACATGCATCTCTGCTCTTGCTTTCCAAAAAGCCACGGGCTTGGAATTTCCCAGTATCATTGGTGAAATGACACACAGCAACATACAATGAATCATCTGACCGATGACTGAGAGAATTCCTGTGCCCCCCACAGGACCTCTGTTTTCGCCTCATGACGCCATGTTCACTGCGAGATAGGTTTACTCCATAAAAATTGTTCCCTATAAGGGCACTTTATAGTTCAAGTCACTCCTTACGACTCACAACCCTAAAGGCGTCATGACCTCATCTGGTCAGACTCTATGATCCCCTAGGAAGTAGTAGCCTGAGGGCCTGAGTCGCTGGGAAGCCTTTTTATGTTGACGTATCTATGATTGAGGTAAGAATTAGTGACGGGCTTCAACTTGATTCAAGAGTCACGATTCACTGTGAAACTAAATCGTCAAAAAAGCATGTTAGTTTTGTAAGCACAACCTTAATTTCGGGCTGAAGAAGCAAAAGAGGAACCATAAAAAGATATGACCTAGATTTAAACTGCATATCTGCTCTATTCCTGCACACCTGCTCTATGAGCATGCTCTTAGGTGGTGCGGTTGCGTTTTGCCTGTGATGGGATATTATGTGCTGCGACATGTATTGGCGAAATCTTTGATTGATTCTGTTCAGAGCCTCCTGAAGAACAAAAGGGTATTGAATTCCCCCGAAAACCTGCAATTCTGGCAGATTGCACAACCATTATCATGCCCAGACTCGTATGGAGTATGAGAATCATCCCGAGCCCTGGGCTCCATCATCTCCACTGATTCTAATACGGAGTATGAGACTGCCACTTTTCCGTACTCTAACCCCGTGTTTCTTCTCGGGCCCCAAATTGGATTGTACCATCACGTTTCTACTTTATATTTTGTCTATTCTTTCCGCTAGCTTTGAATATATTCGACAGTGAGTGCATATGCTCATATATTTGTGTATAATGGTACATATGAACAAATCCATCCAAATAACGAAATACATCCATTCCTAACTCATTGTGTGAGCAGAGTGCTCACTAAGTCACGCGGTCCACCCATTTCAAACACTACCTTGAGTTTTCTTAAACACATATACCCTCATTCTGATATGTTATTCCACCTCGAGTGCTTTGTTCGATTCATTGACATTAATCTATGTGATGAATGTCGCAGATAAATTAAATTCCGACCTCTTTTTCTGATGTATAAGAATCGTGTTTCCCATTACACCATTGAAAATAGATTCACTCACGGTTGTTTGGTCTATTTCCGAGTCGTCTAATACATATCTATGTACATATGTACATATGTATATATGTATGTATTCATAGAAATACACACAAATATGAGTATTCTCACGTTGGAAGTTCATACACGTGATTACGTACGTAGGTACATTCCTATTTCTACATATTCATTCTTTCCCTGTCATCCTGTATTCGTGAACGATCATTTCCTAGTCCACATTCATGCTCACATAAATATCACCATTTATATATATACACATGTATGAATTTGTACGCTTGTCTATTCTTTGACGTTTTCGGAATACACAAACATATACATCCCCGCATATTACTACCTCTCAACAGTCAAGATATATAATGATACTTTGACATTACTGTATATGCATCGACTCACACCCATTGCTACATATGCATATATTGACTCACACCTATTTCTAAATATGCATATATTCTCATGCCAATTATCGCTGTGTCCTTTGGCCTTCTTGTCCTCGATTTTGCAATATGAGTCCAGAACTTTTTGCTACACGCCACACCAGAGCCTGCCTGCATGCAGTCTCTGTATCTTGTTGACATTCTACCGTGCTCAACGGCATCGTCCTCGCCAACTGCTATATGATGTGCTGATTTCTTGCCGTTGTGCTAACCCCCCTACGATCTGTTCCCCGTGAAGTTGGCGTGAACTTGCCGGCGATCCACACATCCGTGTAAGTGCTCCCTCTGGCCCTGGTCATAATGCCATGTCCATGCTGCTTGTTGTCGTACTATATGCCTGTGTAACTTTGCCCGTTGGCCCAGGCGTATGTGCCATGCCCATGCTTCTCGTCCTCGATGCATCTTCATGGCTGTTCCACGCGTGCCTTCCGTGTCCATTCTTCTTGATTTTGCCACGCACCCATGTAAGTGCTGTCATCAACAAATGTGACGGTGTGTTGTCCATTCAACGGCTTGGTTATATGCTTCTACAGGCAGACACAAAAATCACGATCTGCAGGCAGACAAGCAAGATGCCAATTTATATCCATACTGTCACGTGCACAGCTCCCACATCAGTCTTTTCAAAGTAACTTTGATCGGTCGCAGTTTCTTTGCTAATGTTGTTTCCATGACTACTCCAATCATCGTGACCAAGCAAACATTTCTGGAGTATGTCACCCTCACCCGGCTCAAAGGTAGTCACGTAATCAACGTCCAAGTGCAAAGCTGAAGATCTTTGCAGACAATGTTGTTGACTCCCGATCCCCGCTCCTGAGTATGCAGCATTTCTAAATGTGTAATACTTCCTGAGTAAGGTCTCTGCGTACTCTGGTGTCGGGCTCCATGCCAGTGTCCTCTTCGCCCGAGCTCTCATCGTCAGTTGCTTCCCATCAAGATTGAACTCGCCCCCAACCCCCGTTATTTCCGCACTCCTAACTCTCCTATTGTGTGTATTTGACATGTCATGTGAACCCTGCTACTATCTTGCTCCATTGTGCGTTCCACTCTGTGCTCTGGGCTTTATTCTGCTGCTTGCCGTGCTGCACAATGTCGCTCATTAGCCAAATCCTTCCGTGCCTGCTCCTGCTTTTTGTTGGACCTCTCGTGTTTTTGATCACACTGCATCTTCTCGTTGTCGTACCGTGTCGTGCTTCTCCCGTTCCTGCTTGTGGCCATGCACCTGTATACGAGGTTGCGCAGTTCCCGCTTCACCTCTCCGCGTTGTCGTTCATCATCCCAGAGCCGGCGCATCAACAATTTGTGTCTCCGTAACGTCTGGCGTGCCGTCTCTTACTCTCCTTCGTCGTTGAGGTCCTTCTGTCTGCTCTCGTTCTTGATGCTAGTCTCCTCTGGGATGCCTGGTTGCATCATCTGTGATGTCTGATTTTTCCGTCGCTCTTTGCACATGAGCTGCATTTGTCGCCCCAGATTTACCTGCACATGAGCTGCATTTGTCGCCCCAGATTTACTCTCGCTCCCTGGCTCTTGTTTTTGCTGCGCAAATTAAGGTTTAATCACCTAGCATTTTTAGCATGGCCTCAGACCTGTCAGTATTGATGCGTTGTTCATCTGTGGATTCCGTGCACTGTACCAAACAGTCCCCTCGCTTCAGCTCACCAAGTTGATCCATCGTCTGCTGTAGCTCGCCCATTTAAGATACAAACTTGACGTCATCTTTGGCTTTGAATCTTTGCGCTCGATCGCTCTCCACTTTCTGCCATCCCTGCAATTCTATTTCAAACAGGTCTTCTTTTCGCATGTGTGTCAATTGTATCGACCATTTGCTCGCCGTCTGAAAGATTGGCTTCATCTGCGTCCTGTCTCGCTCCCTGTCCCACTCCATTTGCCGAGACCCCGTCATGTGCTGCGTCAGCCCGTGCTCTGACGCCCCTGCTTTCGTAAACTTCATCGCTGCTTCCGTCTGCTCCCTGTTCTGAGTCTGTTCCTTCTAGACGTCCGTTGCCACTGCAACGTTCGCTGCTTCTGTCTGCTCCGTCTGCTGCCGTGCCCCCATGCTCATGATCAATTCGTAGATCATTTGTGCTAATATGAATACTGCCGTTAATACTTTTTGCTTTACTATCACTCTGCGATTTAGTGCAGTGAGTTTGTTACAGGGCTCATAACCTTAAAGAATCCATGTGCCCTACATAGGACCTCTGTTGTTGCCCCGCGACGCCATGATCACTCCGAGATACCTTTATTCCATAAACATTGTTCCCTATAAGGGCGCTCTATAATTCAAGTCGCCCCATACGACTCACAACCCTAAAGGAGTCATGATCCTCATTTGGTCAGACTTTATCATGACTCCTGATTTCTCACATGTATGTATATACTTGCCTGCATCTTCCGTCAATCTTCCCGCCCAGCTTAGTATACTGATTTGTCAAAGTGTCTTACGACACAAGAAAACTCAATTCTTGATAGCGCTTTTCCAGCGGTCAAATCTTTTGTGTGTCGCAATTGCTGACGATTCGTACCGACCTCACTTGCCCTATTGATTGATTGAGTGCGCTTGATAAGATAATTATATTGTTCATGCCAGTCTCGATTTCGGCTCCCTACCGTGGCTCCCACTGCAATGACCGCGACTCTGAGAACCTCAGAAACAGATATTTGCCAACCACTTTTTCGCACCTGGGACAGACCCAAATCTGTTGTAGGGTCATGAGAGGAGTAACGTAGGCCATCGATGTCAGAAGACTTTTAGGTGATGATGATGATTGCTTTTATTACTTTCAAAAGTAGTTTAGTACCCTTGTTGGAGGGTCTATGAAGTTCAAATTCATGAGAATTTGAGGTATCGGGTTTT
>Ga0209491_10012084_pt1 | contig 10055 bp, 9 predicted proteins | sample BON02_FD_187213 | JGI IMG/M metagenome (GOLD analysis project Ga0209491, IMG submission 187213) | Freshwater microbial communities from Lake Bonney liftoff mats and glacier meltwater in Antarctica - BON-02 (SPAdes) (version 2) | ecosystem: Environmental > Aquatic > Freshwater > Ice > Glacier... | reverse complement strand
TGCTGAGCACCGCAAAGCCCAGAATATCCAGAGCAAAGATCCCGGCCAGTTCTTCCAGCCGTTCCCGGATCCACTCTTTCCGGTGAGAGTAATCTTTTCCTGATCGGCGATCTTTCCCGCAGAGAAATGTGCGACGAACACAGCGATTGATCAGATGAAACGCCTGAACCTCATCCGCCGCACAAACTTCCGTTCGCTTTACCCGAGGCATCGTTCGCTCCTTTGGTCAAAGACAGACTTTTCGCATAACCCAACCCGCGATCACATTTGCGGAAGCCTAATCGCTGAATAACCTTCCGTCAAATGGGTGGGTGGCACTGTTTTGCCTTTCGTCCGTGGTTCACCGGTGTGTTTCTGGAGAATCGGCTGACGACGTCGAGTCGCTTCTTCAGGTTTATTTTTCGCATGTTTGCCCTCGGCGATGCAGCCTTGCCGGAAGAAGGCATGAGCGCGATCCCGAAGCAACTGGCCGAAGGCCTGACTTCGGCCGAGTTGCGGTTGAACACCCGGGTGGATTCATTACAGGAGCTTCGAGTGAACCTGCAGAACGGCGAAGCGATTGACAGCCAGGCGATTGTCATGGCCGTGGATGGCCCCGAAGCAACTCGCCTGACTCACGGGCAAATTCGTTCTCCGCAGTTTCATTCGACGACCTGCTTTTACTTCGCCGCTGCGGAACCGCCGTTCCGACAGAAGTTGCTGATGCTGAATGGCGATCAAGCGGGCCCGATCAACAACCAGTGCGTGCCGTCCAATATTGTTCCCGGCTATGCACCGCATGGTCAGGCCTTGATCAGTGTGTCGGTTGTCGGATCCAAACAGGATACGCCCGATCTTGAAGGCGCTGTGCGAGCCCAGTTGCGGGACTGGTTCGGAGCGAAGGCTAATCAGTGGTCTCTGTTGCGAAGTTATCTGATTCGTCACGCACTCCCGGATCAGTCGGCCCCGTTTCGCGATACACCCACAACGCCGAAGATTGCTGCCGGCCTGTATCAATGCGGCGACCACTGCGAAACCGCCTCAATCCACGGCGCCATGGTCAGCGGCCGAAAAGCGGCTGAGGCTGTGTTGGCGGACCGAGCGTTCGAAAGCCGTTCGGCCTGATAATCAGGATGATCCTGCCTGAAGATTCATTCGCGTGCCACGCGGTTATGAACAGAGGTTTCCTTGAGCATTGCGGCATCGGTGCGGACCAGGTTAACCGTCCAGTGGTTCAGCCATGTGTCTGACGGAAATTCGAACTCATGTTCGCCCGGCGGCAAGGAGTTGAATATCGACATCGCACGCTCGCCGGAACCAAGCAGCCACACGGATGCCTTTTCTTCGGCAGTAAAATCTGGAACCCACCAGTCGCTTGCACTGATCAGATGCACTGCACCTTCAGGTGACTTCTGTGGCCCTGTCCACAGTTTGACGCGTTCAGCGGGCCAGTTCAATTGTTGGGCATAGCACCGTGCGACAATGAAGTCCATCGGCGAACAAACCACGACCGTCATTTCCGCATTTGGATCCGTCTTTGCAATTTCGAGCATGGCGCCGCGAACAGCCTGACGGTTGGGCACGTCGCGAAGACCCCAGGAAGCCACACTCGCGCCAATCGAAACACCAATCGACAGGAGGCAGACAGCGAGCCGAGTTTTCTGGTTTGAGGCCAGTGTCCAAAGCGACATCGCAACGCAGACCAGCAGCGATACGTGAGCAAAGCGAAAATAGCGAGATTCCCAGAGTGGTGTGTGTAGCGACACCAAGGCGATCACGCCCATCGGCGCGATCGACTGAAACCAGAGCAACGCTACGGATGCTCGCATCTTCCGCGACACTCGGAACATAAGCCAAACCAGAACCCCTGAGGAGAACAAGCCGAACCAATGAAATTCTGAGCGACGGCCGGGCGGCGGAGATAACAGAAAATCACAGCACGTTTCGGGAAGGCTCCACAATGACATCGGTTCAATCCAGAAATCGTGATGGACGCGTTGCAGTTGAACCGCCCACAGGGCCAACCCCGGAATCCAGAGCACGCCAACGACGAGCACGGAGATCACCCAAAATCGGGTTGCCACAGATTGAACACGCGACCGAACCTCAACCGAAAGGCCATCGCTGGCAGACGGCCGCCGGATACTCCAGATTAGCCAGGCAGCCTGCACAAGCGACGTCAGAGCCAGAAAGTGATGTGCATAGACGCAGGCTAATGTCAGGCCCACGAGTACCAGCCAGCGGCGAAGATCGTTTGGGCGAGCCGCGACGGCCAATGTGGCGAACGTGGAGAGCACGGTCAGCAGCGTTCCCAATGAATACATCCGAGCCTCAACGGACGACCAGACCTGAAACGCATTGCAGCCACACAGGGCGGCACAGAACAGGCCAAACCATCGTGCGGCCTGCAGTCGCTGCGGCTGGGGAATTGTGTCAACGGGAGCCATTGCTTTCCCCAGCATTCCGCAGGCCACGATGGTCAGCAAGCCAAAGAAGACTGACATCGACCGCAAAGCAACGGGAGATTCGCCAAACAGCAGCATCCAGGCTCGAAGCACTGGATAATACAGCGGCACATGTGTGCTTTGGCGAAGGCTGTCAATCAGTTCTGCTGGGGTGAAGTGCGCAGTCAGCCAACTCGATCCTTCATCGAACCACAGCGATCGACGATCGATCCACGTGACTCTAAGGCCCGCGCTGATTACCAGAATGAAAACAGCGGTCAAGGTCGGCATCACACGCACGGCTGGAATTGCTCCTTGCTCATTAGCCCAGCAAAAAACTTCTGAAGATTCCTGGAAGTATTTTGCCGGTGCTCTTGAAAGAACTAATGCACACTACACACTACACACTACACACTACACCGGCAAATCACTGTATGACAAATATTTGACCACACTGATGTGATTTCCGTGATGCAACTTTGCAGTGACCATTTTGGCACTCAAGGAGCAAGTGATGTCTTCGATCACTGAGATTGGTGCGGCTGAGGAGACCGAGCAGGACACTGTTTTGCCCGCAAAATCCTCGTTATCTGTGATCATGCCGGCCTACAATGAAGTCGCGACCGTCGCCGAAATCCTGCGTCGAGTGCTACTGCAGCCGGTTGTCAGCGAAATCGTTCTCGTGGACGACGGCTCCACGGATGGAACATGGGAAGCGGTGCAGCGATTCGCCGAATCGCTCCCTTCGGCCGATCGCGATCGTCTCGTCTTGCTTCAGCACGATAAGAATCGTGGCAAGGGCCGAGCCATCCGCACCGCTCTTGATCAAGTCAGCTGCACGCATGTTGTGATTCAGGATGCCGATCTTGAGTATGATCCGCGCGATATCAGTCTGCTGTGGATTGCTGCGCAGTCGCCGGATGTGGATGCCGTATTTGGCAGTCGATACCTGACAAACAACGGATTGCAGACCGGTCGAGTTTGCATGGTGCTGGGAATCCGTCTGCTGAACACGCTGGTGTCTCTGCTGCACGGAATCAGGCTGACCGACGAGGCGACATGTTACAAATTGTTTAGACTGGCCGACCTTCAGGCTATGCGTCTGCGTTGTACGCGATTTGAATTCTGCCCTGAAGTGGTTGCCGGTGCAGCACAGTTGGGGTTGAGAATTCGCGAAGTGCCGGTTTCCTATGCTCCAAGAAGTGAATCCGACGGAAAGAAACTCCGCATGTCTGATGGATGGATCGCAATTCGAGTGCTTATTGTTGAGGCGTGGAAGCGACGGTTTAACAATCGGCTTCAAGGTTCCTCGCATCAAGCACTGATTTCAGTGCCATCGAGTGACACCGCTTCGGTAGCACCGAACGCCGCGAAGGTGTGGTCATGACCGAAACCAGTTCGAATTCGGCAATTGAACCAGTCGGTGGCGAGGTGCCTCCCGAATTACAGTTGCAGCAGTCAGTGGGGCGCATGATCCTGAGCAGCGTTTTTGTGGCGCTGTCCATGCTCGTGGTGATATACATTGCGGCTGTGGCTTCGTTTGGTGGCTTGAGCGCTGCCGCTTCATGGATTAATGGCTCCCCGATTCACATTGATCAAACGGTGTCTGTTGTCAACGTGAAGTCCGGTGAGTCGATCACCATACCGATTGCCGTTCGTCGTCTGACTTCAGAACCCATATCGATTGTTGGTGCGACCGCTGGCTGCGGATGCGTCTCCGTCCTGAATCTGCCGTTGCGACTGACGAATGATGTTCATGATCTGCAACTTCGATACGAAGCGAGCACCATCACGTCGCCTGATTTTGATCAGCAACAAGTTCAGCTCCATCTGAGCATTGACTCACCGCCCGTAGTTCTAAGTATTGAGGCTCACATCAGTCCCTAACGTCCTGCTGTTTTAGATGCGTTTTGTTTTTGTTTGAGAGGAAATTGTTCAATGCGTTCACTTCGAATGTTCGTTCCTGCCACGTTCGGTGCCGCTGCCGCGTCACTGGTCGTTGGGTTAGCGTTGTTCAGTTCAGGCTGCGGCTACTCAGTAATGGCAGCATGCAATGGGAACTGCATCGCCACTGAAGAAAAAGGCTGCGATATGATGGAGTCGGATTGCTCAACCGAACGGCCATCATCGGACGGGAAGGATTGCGCATGTACACCCCTTTTTACAGGACCATTGGAACAGCGGATAGCTAATGGCTGCAGCGGCTGTGAGGGTTGACGCCATTGAACAGTTGCTGTCCAACCCAGGGTCGAGATTTGGAGTATTTCTATGGCGATCCTCCGCCGCATGTGTGTGATCCTAGCGTTGTCGTTGGAACTGCTGTCTGCCGCCAAAGCGATTAGAGCTGATGATGTCAGCCATGCCGGTGAAGATTGGGTAGTTGACGATGACTTTCTCAGTACACTGCCAGATGATCAGCAAGCCTTGGTCAGCGATTTTGTCCACAAACGCAAAAACCTTCGGCATGTCTATAGTAACATGTCTCTTGAGGCGTCAATCACTTCTCAGCGAGCCAAACGGCCGGGCAGTGAGCTCAGGAAAGCCAAAGATTATTCGGGCAGCCTGGCGACACTAGATGGGAAGTGGTTTCGGCTCGACGGAGTTTACGCTGGAACGCCTGGCGTAGCGATTCTCGGTCCAGGAGAAGGATTCGTCTTCGGCAAGGGAAACAAAACAAACGCTTGGTTTCTGGTGAATCGCTTCACCGCAGATTCAAGACAGATTGATCGATACACGCAAGCGTTTCGCTTCGACTCTCATCCGATGGTCTGCGGTGCGTTCTCAAGGGCTGTTTATAAAGGAAAACAACCCGGAGAGATCATTGAACTGCAGTCAATGATCGAATCTGGCGAGGGCAATGCGACAATCGTCACTGCAAAACTCTTGTCGCGGCTCCCGCTAGAGAATGGTCGCTTCCACCATACGTTCACGCGAGTGGAGTTCTTGCCACAATTGAGCTGGGCAACAAAGAAGTGGTTTCAAGCGTCGGCGCTCGCAAAAGACCGCTATTACAACATTAACGAACTGACGATCGACTATCATGGTGAACATAAAGGAGTGCCGCTTCTCAAGTCCTCTGTTGAAGAATTCAGTGTGGCAATGTTTGCGGGATCTAGCGAATATTGTTCAACAACATACTCTGCAGGACCACCAATGGTTAGCAATCGCCAAACGGCAATTGTCACACGGTTTGATCCTACGCCACCTTCGCTTTCTACGTTTGACCATCGTCCCTTTCTCAAGGCTGCAGGCGGTCTTGGTGATGTCCTGAACCCCTCCCGGACTGCAATCATCTTTGTACTGAACGGCATTGTTCTGTTCTTCGTCGGTCTGTGGCTGTTTCGTAAACGGTCCCGGCGACGTACTGCTTCTGAGGAAATCACCGGCCAGACAACGTGAATCTGGAAGACGGATCGTTGAATCGTAGTCACATTTCAATGTGACGCCTCTGCTGCCAGGGATTCGGTGCCATTTCGGAACGCGGTTTTTGGGCTGGGTGGTTTCTGTGACTGAATTCAATGCAGACTGGAGTACGGCCGCTCGACTCTGGAAACTTGGCGCTGTGGTCTTGTTGGTTTTCCATATCGTTCTGGCCATGACCAGCGCCTGTGTTCACAGTCCGAGCGTCGATGAAATGGCACATCTTCCAGCCGGACTCAGCCACTGGGAAGTTGGCGGATTTGATCTTTACGCTGTGAATCCACCGCTGGTGCGCATCATCGCAGCGAGTCCGCTACTCTTCATGGAAAAGTCCGTCGACTGGTCTTCGTATTCAACAGTCGTCGCTCACAGATCTGAGTTTCCGGTCGGAAGACAGTTTGTCAAAGTAAATGGGACACGGTCGATGCGGCTGTATGCAGCTGCAAGGATGCCACTCATTCTGCTGGTATCGGTGATTGGTGTCCTTCTGTGCTGGAAGTGGGTTGCGGAACTCTCTGGTCGGCAAGCGGCATTGGCAGCAGTCGCATTGTACTGCCTGTCACCTGCCGTCTTTGCGAGTGTGGCAATGACGACGCCCGACGCCGGGAGTGCAGTGGCATTGTTGGGAGGGTGGTGGGCCACACGCAGATGGCTGTTTTCGAAGAGCACGAAGTCAGCAGTCGTTTGTGGACTCGCAATCGGACTGTCGCTGCTGACGAAGTTCACTTCCATCGCAGTCGTGCTGACAATCCCGCTTCTGATGTGGGTTTACGGTCCACCGGATGTCGGGCCGATGGTTCGAGCACGAAAGTTGCCGATTTCGCTCTGGCAGGGATGCCTTGTCGGCATTGTCGCCTTGTACGTCCTCAACAGCGGCTACGCTTTCGAGGGAACAGGGGAGCAACTGACCAATCTTGCCTTTCAAAGTCATCGGCTGAAAGCCTGGAGTCAGTCTGCCGAATCTTTTGCAGAACACATTGGTCTACAGTCCTGGCGAATCCCGGTTCCAAAGAACTTTGTGATGGGGATCGACACTCAAGCCAGGGATTTTGAATCGGGGTATCGTTCGTACCTGATGGGCGAATGGAAGCATGGGGGTTGGTGGTACTACTATTTGATCGGGTTTTTGGTGAAGGAGCCGATTGGGTTTCAGTTGATGTTGTATGTGAGCATCCTGCAAGGGATTTGGGGTTGGAGACGATGGACTCGGGATGGGATTCGCGAGTGGTCTTTGATCGTTGTTCCACCGCTGTTGATTTTTGCGTTGGTGTCGTCGCAGACGGGGTTCAATCACCACATGCGTTACGTCCTGCCAGCGTATCCGTTTCTGTTCATCATTGCGGCTCGCACGGTGACGCTCGGACGATTCTGGAAGTGGTTCTCGTACGCTTGCATGACATGGCAGGCGGCTTCGGTCCTTTGGTTTGCTCCCCATTGGATGTCGTACTTCAACGAAGCGGCTGGAGGGCCTCTCAACGGTCACAAGTGGCTGGTCGACAGCAATATCGACTGGGGGCAGGACATCCTTGGGCTGAAGAAGTGGCAGGACCAGCATCCCGAAGCGGCTGACCTTCAAGCCGCCTTGTTTACTGGGTTTGATCCGAAGGACATCGGGCTCAGGTTTCGCTTGCCAACTCCGTATATCGCCGGGGAGCCTCAAACTCTCAGCAAAGACAAGCAGCGCGGGCCGCAGCCAGGCTGGTGTGCGATCAGCGTGTGCCAGCTCAAGGGACACAGCTTTTCAGTGCCAGCAGGAGATGGAACCTGGGAATGGTCGGAAGGACACTTCACCTACTTCCTCGACAACTTCGAGCCCGTCGATCGAATCGGCTATTCAATCTACATCTATCACATCACCGAAGCACAGGCCGCGACCGTTCGCCAGAGACTTTTGGAAGAAGAAGTGCGGTGATGCCCCAGAAAGGACAGAGTGAAGTATGAGCGTTCTATGTCGCAGGCTGGAATTCTGGAGTTCAGTAGTCCCGGTGTTTCTACTACTTGCCACGCTTGTCGGATGTTCGCGGACGAACGACCAGTTGTTTACAGATCAGGTCCAGTTGGTGAAGACTGGAAAAGCGTCGGAGATTGATATCCGAGAGAAACCAATCTCTGGCGACAATGCGTTGCTCGTTTTGCAGAATACGGTAGGGCTCCGCAAGTTGAATCTGGACAACAGCCCAGTCACGGATGCCGGATTGGCGTCACTTGGTCCGATGCCCGAGCTTCGAGACTTATCCCTGACGCGGACACTGATTACTGATGACGCCATCGTGATGATTGCCCGACAATTTCCGAGCCTGGTATCACTGCGGCTCGATCGGACAGCCATAACGGATAAAGGCCTTTCGGGGTTAAAGTCACTGACATCGCTCCAGCAACTTTCACTTTTCCGTACACGGACTTCAGACGTGGGCTGTGCAGAACTGGCCAACATTGCGTCACTTAAGTCACTCAGTGTGGACCAGACGCTGATTACTGACGCTGCGTTGCAGACACTGGTCACGTTACCGCAGCTGGAGGCCCTTTCCATCTGGAATACGTCCGTCTCCGACGCTGCAGCCGATCAATTTATCAAAGAGCACGACAAGATTAAGTTAAATCGCTGATGTTGTGGCACGCAGCGAAACATGTTTTCGAGGCCCCAAGGAACATGAAGAACTCCAATCGCTTTTCAGAGCCGCGTGTGAGTATCCTTCAACAACTGGTGAAGGATCGAGCCCGTCGTTCAGGCACCTGCAATTCACATCGGTCGTGTGGTCCGACGGATGGTCAGGGACGGATTTCCAGAGGCGGTTTTACACTGCTGGAACTTCTGGTCGTGATTTCCATCATTGCCATGCTGATGTCATTGATCCTTCCGGCAATTCAAACGGCCCGGAAATCCGCCCGCCGCATTGAATGCCTCAATCACATGCATAATCTGGCAATCGCAATGACAGCGCGTACTGAGGCCCATCGGCGATATCCAGCGGCCGGTTATTGGGCGGGACGACCCGGAAATCGCTATCCCAGCCACAATTGGTGCGTAGATTTGTTGCCTTATGTGGATCGGTCGGATCTCGCGGATCGCTGGAGCTATGAAGTCGGGTACGCGGACGCTCCAAACGGCCAATTAAGCATGACTCAGGTGTCTGTGTTTTTGTGTCCCGAAGACGACAGCGTGCAAGGTGCAGGAGATCTGAGCTACGCTGTGAACGGCGGAATCGGATACTCAACGTTTCTGAACAACGTTCATGATGTTCCTGTCGATCCCTTCGGTAATGCGATCGACCTGAACGGCAATGGTATCATAGGGCTTTCAGGCGATCAGTTGGATGGAAGCCCGTCTGATCGAGAGTTGTTGCGCCATCTGGGCTTGTTCTTCATGGAGAACTTTGGACCGCATCGTGGCGTGGTTCGTCATCACACCACGGCGTCGGTTCGTGATGGATTTTCCAATACGCTGATGTTTCTGGAGAATGTTCGCACTGGGCGGAATTCGGCAGAACCGGACGAGAACTGGGCGACGCCCTATGCCCATAAGTCAGCAGTGTTTTTTGGACCGAATGTTTGTGACGCCAATATCTGCCAAACCGGGCACGTGGATTATTCAAAGGCCAATTCCGGACAATGGAAAATCAACGCGGGACTGAATGAGCCCGAGGGGCAATCGCCGTTTGCCGCCAGCAACCACCCTGGCGGCGTGAATGTCGCGTTCGCGGACGGCAGTGCAAAATTCCTGTCACAGGAAGTTTCCGGTGCCGTGTACGCGGCACTCTTCAGCCCGGTCAGCGTGCCGCTCGATGGCTTGCCGCTGGAGCAAGTCGTGCCATCGGCGAATGAATTCTGATCCAGATGAAATTGAACTGCCGGTATGAGAAATACGCAGAATACCATTCACGACGTGTAATTAGGGGTGGATGACACGGGGGTCTCTTTCCTGCAAAACCGTCTCCATCCACGGCGCAATGGTCAGCGGCCGCAAAGCAGCCGAGGCAGTGTGGGCGGACCGAGCTCGCGAACGCTCGGCTGCTCTTGAACCTGATTGAGAAGTAAGTGCAGCGGAATACACTTCTCACGTGACGCCGAGCGGCATATTTCTGAAACAATTGTGCCACCCACCTGGTTTGCTCCAGCAAACTGAAAGACAGTTCTTTCGAAACCGTTTTTGCAGTTCTGACTCCGGCAGTTGCGGCTTGAGCCCGGCGCGCTCGACGTTTGGAACGGAAGGCG
>Ga0209491_10012082_pt1 | contig 10058 bp, 13 predicted proteins | sample BON02_FD_187213 | JGI IMG/M metagenome (GOLD analysis project Ga0209491, IMG submission 187213) | Freshwater microbial communities from Lake Bonney liftoff mats and glacier meltwater in Antarctica - BON-02 (SPAdes) (version 2) | ecosystem: Environmental > Aquatic > Freshwater > Ice > Glacier... | reverse complement strand
GCGTGACGCGCCGGCGCGTGTGCATGCGCTGCCGAGCCGCAGTGGTAGCGGCGGCAGACTTCAGAGTAGCAGTATTGAGGATATTTCTGGAGATAAGAGTCTGCTGTTTTTGGCGGATGTTCCTCGCGTGTGCGGTGTGTGCACTGTGTGCGGCTTGCATCGGGGTGATACGTGCACATAGCGTCCCAGAGGGGGGCATATATGTCATTTTTACGTGAGAAAATACCGCTGGGGGCCTTCCTAGAAGTGTACGGGGCAGAAACGCTCGCCTGTATAGCCATAGGGGACCAAAATCGACCGGAGGGGCTCCGGTTTTTTTGCCTGCTCCCGTCCCACAGCACCCAAAGGGAGCTTAGTTTGCCCTCAGATCACCCGTTGCAACCACTCACCAAACCCCCCCTCCAGCGTCCGAGCGAGCTATATATATAATATAATATACTGCTAGATAATACTTATACACTATAATATCAGCATCTATATAATATATAGTAGTTTTTAAATAAATAAGAATAAGGGGGTTAACCCGAGCAATCAATTGCAGTGATGATTGATGATTGCTCTGCACGACGCACGACCTACCTACCACGTATACCTCTACCTCTATCTACCTACTTACCTTTAGACATAGATGATATATAGATATAGATATAGATAGTCCTCTAGCTTCACAGCACACACACACTTATTCCCGCCATTCATATTCATATATATATATTCATATTCTCACATTCTCACAGCCACAGACAGCACACAGACACAGAGCCTCAGCATACACATACACATACAACATACAACGTAGGTACAGACAGGAGGTTAACCCTAACAACCCTAACCCCCCTGAAGAAGAGGACATCCCCTTACTTAATGTTAATGTGTTTATGGACAGACAGCTTGGGACAGACAGCTTGGGACGATCGATGATCGATGATCGATGATGATGAGATAATATGCTTATTTATGCCCTCAGCCCCCCTCCCAAACCCAAACCAAGCAACCGACGCTGCCCACAGACAGGTGCACAGTGCACACACAGCCCAGTGCTTGCGGCTTGCGGGATAGATATAGATATCGCAACCCCAGTGCTTGCGGGATAGATATAGATATCGCAAAACAGTGATCGCCGAGCGGCGGCGTTGAGGGTTGGGAGGAAGCCACGTGTGACGGTGGTCGGGTGTCGGTGGTGTCTCAGTGGTGCCCGGAGATAATTAGTAACCCGGAGCGGTTATCCGGATCGCGGGATTATTATATTTTTTAACGGAAGGGGGCGCGGGACGGCTATTTCGAGTTTTCTTTTCGAGCTAGTTTCAAGCTCATTTTTTGGGTTTCGTCGCAAAACATCGAGGAGAGAGACGATTTCTCCAAACGACCTCATCCCTTCTAGTTTAGACTCTAGATGATTATGATGATGGGGTTAACCCGAGCCACACAGGGGACCCACACGAACACACACAGACATCTATGATGAGGATGATGATGAGGATGATAGTGACGATGATCCTTTCGATTGGTGATCATCATCAATCAGATTGATAGGCCGGTTATAAAAAAAAAAAAAAAAATCCGCAGGCTACACACGCCTTCAGGTAGGGACTTAGCCTGGTAACACGAATCTGCCATCATACATCATACGACATCATAAATATAAATATGCTTATATATATATATGAATAGGATTATCAAAAGTAAAAGTTATGACATATATAATGTACCAAAAAAAAAAAAAACGCCCCTAGCCCCTAATGGGTTAAGGGGTTTAACCGGGCGCTAAAAACAAAACTACTACACACTACACCCTCATCCCCTGTGACCGCGCAGCAGCATCGGGAGCCTCGAGCTCCAACAGATCAGCCTCCTCCTTGGCCTCGGCCGCAGCCTGCGCCATCTCTGCCTCCCCGACCGAAGGCCGCGACGAGGTCCGTTCCCAGGTTCTCGGCGGGCTCGCGCTCGTACCAGCGGTCGGCCGGGAAGCCGCTCCACACGACGCGGTAGAGGACCGTGCAGCGGAAGCCAAGCCCTGGTTGGCGTAACGGGTCGTGCAGTCTGCGACGAGCCTGCCGGGTTGACCCGAGCTCGTCGGAGAGCTCGTCGGTCTTGACGTGCTCCTTGGCGAGCATCCACTTCTGCGCCTTGATGCGGACGGCGTAGGAAGGAGGGGGGAGTAGGTAGATAGGTAGAGCGCGCAGTACTTGGCCAGCTGCAGGGTACGGCGGGGGGCGGCACGCGCGGCGGGGGTGAGGAGCACGCGAGTCGAGAGCCGCATGCATAGGGGTAGGGGCGCGGTGCGGGTGCGTATCTATATCGATATACATACACATCAAAGGCCGCCAGGGCTAGGGCTGGTAGTACGTGAGGAGGCGAGGAGGAGAAGTCACGCTCCGCTATACACCAAACACGAAGGCACCAGAGAGTACATTGTACATTGAGACAAGTTGCAAGCTCCGTCTGGTAAACCGGCTGAAGTGTAAGCCCGGTGCCGCCGGTGCCGGTGCCCGCATCGCATCCCTATCTATCTACCGCACACACGGCACACGGTTGTGCGTTGTGCGTTGTGCCGCTAACGTCCCGCGTCTGCAAGCTTCGTGTCCATGCACACACAGCGTCTCATGCGGCCCCTCGTTCTCGAGCCAAATGGGCCTGCGGCCGGCAGCGTGCGGCGTCGGCGTCGGGGGCATGCACCGAACCCCTCTTCAGCACCCTCCCCTCTTGCTCTTGCACGAATGAGCCACCGGAAGACAGGCCATGTGCCATCGGCGCGCGCTGTGAGCCTCGCATCTGGACTTCTGCGCGACACTGGCCGCGCAGCAACGCCAGCGTCGCTTTGTCGCATAGAGCGGCTGCGGCCGCGAACTCCGCCTGGTTGATCAGGACTGCACGCCACGCGCGCGTCCTGAGCAACCAAGCGCCAAGCGTCGCGCGTCGCTCGCTGCTGTGCTTCAGGACGGCCGCGCGCGGCGCGTGGCTGCTGACGAGGGTTAAACCCCGAATCTCGGGTATTATATTACCCGAGATTACCCGAGATTACCCGAGATCACCCGAGATTACCCGAGATTACCCGAGATTACCCGAAATCAATGGTTAACCGTTAACTCGCTGGCGTTGCGATTCGGCGCTGCGGAAGAACCGCATTAGCGCAGCGCTAAATTGTCACTTCCCCCTGCGGCATTCGTGCCCTGCACACACACCACCACGGCGTTTCGTCTCCCTGCGCGCACCACGGCGTTTGTTTCGTCCCTGCGGACCACGGCACGGCCTATCGTCCTATCGTCCCTGCGGACCATCACGGCCCATCGTCCCTGCGCACCACCACGGCGTTTCGTCCCTGCGACGATCGTCCCCGCCGCTCGGCCGCAGGGATGATCCCCCGCATCGGCAGCTCCTTTCTTCTTCTTATTTCCCGGCAGGTACTCTCAGGTACCCCCTGACCCACCCTCTAACAGGTAACTCAAACCAAAGCGAGTTCGCTAATTATTTTTTTCCGCCAGCGGGGGTTTCAAGAAGTTTGGGGAGTTTTATTGTTTTTGGTGATCTGTCTCCTTCCTCTCCTTCCTTCCTTTATTCCATTTATTGGATCTGAGGGCTGGGTAGACCTCGGGTTAATAACCCTTTGGACCTGCCTGCTGCTGGTTGGCCTTTACAAGATATTGTTTCACTTCGAGGCTTGTGTGAACGAATCAATCATCCTTTTATGCCCCCCGCCCACCTGCATTGCCCGCCCTGGTACAATACTATTGCACGATTATTGGGCAGTATACGACTCCCCCTCCAGACCAACGTTTGTATGCTATGTGCCCTACAATATTGGTAATAACAACATCGTGTGAAGGTTTAGGCCAAGCTGCTCTGGAGCTCCGCGCGCCGCTGGTCCGCCTTCTGGAGCTGCTGCAAGTCGTTGGTAGTTGGTAGCGTCGTTGAGCCGGCGCCGCGCCTCGGGTCTCCTCGGGTTAACCTCGGGTAAACCTCGGGTAAACCCTAAGCCCAAACCCCGGCGGTATTATTTCAAGTCCCGGGGTGCTTCCTCCTCCAAAATATGGCATCTGAGGGCTGGGTCCCCAGCATCTTATCTTAAAAGACTTTGATTTAAGACGCAGGGTGCCACCAGCCCACCAGGATAGCAGATCGGAAAAACTATATAAATATATAAATATCAGATCTCAGTTCTCAGTTCTCAGAAACTATGCCACGGCTGCTCATGAGCCCGTCTGGCCGGTCATCCAGAAGAAGCTCCAGTGGCGCACCACCCGCATCTCCTGCATCCTCCAGCGCTCCAATGCGCAGATGCTCCTCAGCCGTGCCATCCACCAGGAGTCCTCCTGCCCTCTGCCCATGCGCATCGCGCCCGGGCATCCTGCCTCCCGGACTCCAACCCCTACGGCCGTGACGGTCTAGCACACAGTCGCTCTCTCTCCACCGCGCGGCGCGCTACTTTGCGTGTTGCCTAAGTCGGTGTCGCTTCTTCTATTAACCACATATTTATTAAAAAAAATAAAAAAAATGGGTATATGTAGTGGTCATTGTCATTGTGTTGTATATGAGGCGATTTTGTTTTCCATTTATAGCTAATAGGAAAGTCTAAATCAGGAGGAAGCGAGATTGGTCCGAGATAATTCAGAAACATTCACAGCTGCGGAGGCTACAGCTACAGCTACAGTCAAAAAGAAGAAGAAACTAGTTACAGTCGTTATACAAGAAACCAGTTTTCAGATCTCTGTCTGGATGAAATCGGTTTCTGGTATGCAGGAAGAAAACATGATCTACAGATACAGAAAACAGAAAACAGAAACAGATCACTGTGTCGGAGCGGAAGAAGAAAAGAAGATGACATATCCTACAAGAAACCAGTTATCAGATCTCTGAATCGAATCCCTGTTAGAGGAAGACAACGAAAGCATAACACATAAGTACAAGAGCACAAGCAGATCTCTGCTGGTAGTACAGTATGATATCAGTATGTAGGTCTGGTGAGTCTGCAGACTGCAGATAAAGATAACGGGAGGAGATCTCCTGAGGGCTGCCAGAGATCGAGATCACCATTACTCAATAGCTTGAGGGCTCTCGAGATTTCACACCCCAAAATTCATAAATCGCAGCTTCGCAACTCACTGCTCTCACTCTGCGTGTGGAGTTTCTCCGTACGTGTCTCTCTCCTGCTACTCCTACTCCTGCTCCTGCTGCTGCTGTGCAGCTCTCTTTCTCTTTATCACTTTCGCTAACTATAAATATAAATAACACTATAATATATACAACTGCAACTAAAAAACTAAACTCTGCTACTGCTACACACTGACCTCGGCCCTGGCGGCTGGCCTCGTCTAGCCTAACACCCCCCCGACCCAGTCCACCCCCCCCTAGACTCCTAATCGACACCCATCGCCTCCTCGAGCGCCGCCGCTGTGAGCGGCTCGACCCGGCATGTGCCCGGCCGCAGTGCGCCCTGCACGGCCGCGAGCACCTTGCCCGCGTGGGCAGAGAAGACCGGCAAGGCGTCGGTCCGCAAGGGCGAGTCAGGCGAGGTAGGTCTAGTTGTAGTATCCCTCGCCAGGCTGAGCCGCTGCACCAGCGCCGAGGCGCCCGACGCCGGCGTGTGCGGGTACCCGCCCCCGGGTGGCGTGGCGGGGATCGACTGAAGCTCGAGCCCGCGCGGCTCCTCAGCACGCCGCAATACAGGCGGGGGCTCTACCCTAGCGTGGCATGCCCGAGCCTTGGGCCGGCCAGGCTGGCCTCCTACGGCCATATCGTGTTGTGCGTGCCCCGCGCAGCCCGGGCCGGCGGTCGCCGCGAAGGCATGGCCCGCCACGGCCGCGGCTTGTGAAGGGTGGCCCTTTTGGCCGCCGAGCGCCTGATCCGCCGAATTGATGATGCGCTCGCGCGATGTGCGCCGTTGCAACAGCCGTTCGCGCTCGGCGACGAGCTTGCGCCGGTGCTCGGCGATGGAGAGGTCGAGCTCGTCCAGCTCGCACTCCCGCTCGGAGCGCACTCCCCCGCCGGTATTGTGAACGTCCGCAACCCCGCCGGTATTGTGGACTAAGGAAGCTCCCCCGCCGGTGTTGTGGACTAGGGAAGCTCCCCTGGCGGTGTGAACGTCCGCTCCCCCGCCGGCAGTGTGAACGTCCGCTCCCCCACCGGTATTGTGGACGACGAGCACAGACGGGTCAGCGCTGCCGCTGCCAACGCCGTCGATGTCCCCCGGACCACCGCAGCTGCCCAGGCCATCCCCCGGGACCGCGCTCTCTCCCTCTCTATCTCTCTCTGCCGCCTCAGGCACCGGACCGCCGCAGTTGCCCAGATCCTCCCCCGGCACCGCGCTCTCTCCCTCTCTCTCTCCCAGGATCTGGTGGACCATCTCTTGATCGTGGAGTCGGTGACGCCGTAGACCACCCTCCCCCCACTGTCCTTGGCCATCTCTCTCTGCCGCCTCAGGCAGACAGCTGACGGCGGGCGAGCGGGTAGGCTCAGGCACGTCCACCAACGAGAGAGAAGGGGGGGGAGAGAGGAGGCGAGCACCCTGGCCGTGAGGCTCAGAGGCTCGCCCGCCGTTCAGGCCCCCCGCAGGTATCCCCCCGCCGTCCTCTGCGCGCCAGCAGCCCGTCATGCCCTTGACCCCACTCCCCTGGCTGTCGACCTGCCCCCCCTGGCTGCCCTCTACCTGGCCCCCTTGGATGCCCTCGCTAGATCGTTGGTTGCGCGTCCCCTGCGGCGAGACGGGCGGATCCCCCTGCCCTGCCTCGGAAGAGCAGCTCGCAGCTGGGCTATTCTCGTCGCTCGCCGGCGCCGCGACCCCCTCGGCGGAACAGAGCATCGCCACTGTGAGCGCTACACCCTCGACGGAACAGAGCCCCGACACTGTGAGCGGAGCCCTGAGGTTGTCGCCAGCTGATCCAGGGCACGCGCCGCGCACAGCGACTTCACTTTTGCCTGCAGCTTCTGCAGCTGGGGCGTCCTTGCAGGGCGACGCCTGCTGCTGCTGCACCGCCGCCTGGAACAAGCCCTGGGAACAGAGCCCCGCCACTGTGAGCGGGGCCTCCTTGCAGGCCGACGCCTGCTGCTGCAGCGCCTGGAACGATCCCTGGCGCGACCACGCGCCCAACGGAGGCCGCGCCAAGACGCGCAACGCCTTGCACGCGTCGCGCACGCGGCCCGCCGCCCGCGTGAGATCCTCCCCCGCGCCCTCCCGCTCCGCCGCGAGCTCGAGCGCGCGCTGGACCGTCGCCACGCGAGGCGCCTGCAGCGCGCGCACCTCTTTGGCGCGCCCCGCCGCCGGCGCGCGCAGCACGCGCATCCCCACCTTTGAGAGGTACTCGGCCGCGTGCGCCTCGAGCGCCGCCGCCGCCGATCCGCCGCTCCTTGGGTCGACGAGCAACGCCTCTAGCAGCGCTAGCCGCGCCGCGAGGGCCGCGGGGTCCGACTTTGGCGGCAAACGCTCTAGAGCGGAGAGGGCCTGGGCCGCCGCGCGGGTATGCTCGCGGTCGAGCGCAGCCACCTCGAGCGCAGTCTCGGACAGGAAACGCGCCGCCTCGCCCAGTCGGTCGGCCGCGCCCGTGGCGAGAGAGGACGCGTCCCGAGTGGACGTGTCCTCGCTACCTCGTCCTAGCGCGGGGGGGGGGGTAACAGGGGGTAAGTTACATATACAAATATACCGGCGGGTAACAGAGGGTAAGTTACACATACGAATATACCTCTATGAAACAGAGTGGACGCAGCCACGCTGGAGGCGTCCCGAGTCGACGTATCCGCCACGTCCATCGCCGCGTCGAGCGAGTGAGCGAGCGGCGCTTCGCTCCCTCCCTCGCCCTGCGGTCCGGCGCCGAGCGAGACGACGAGCGACGCCCAGGCCTTTGCGGCGCGGCGGTAGCGCAGCGCCGCGCGCTCCACCTGCCACGGCACGGGCGGGCTGCGAGTACCGGGGGGGGCCTCCCGCTCCGAAGGACTGACCCAGGGGTCGAGGCCGACGCCAGCCTGCTCTGCGTAAGTCTGCTGCTGCTGCTGCGGCGGTGGCTTGGACTTGGCCGGCCTCCTCCCCTGCTTGGCGCCGTCGGTTATATCGGGTGCACTGCTTCCCATTGCGTCGAGGAATCGCGTGTCGAGCGAGCGCTGAGAGCTGCGCAGGGGAGAGGCCCCCGCGTGGCGTACTTCGGCGGAGGGGTGTAGCGGATCGGCGCCACCGGTACCAGAGCGGGGCTGGGGCGAGGCGAGGCGAGAGGATCCGAGGGAGGATCCGCGGGAGAGCGAGGGAGAGAGGTTGAGGCCCTGAGCGCCTCGCCGCGCGTGGTCCCCCAGCCCAGCGAGGCGCGGGCCGTCCTCCTCGCACTCCTCGCCGTACTGCGAGACGCCGTCCAGCCGCTGCGGCACCACCACTATCCGCGCCTCGACCCCACAGGAGCCTGCACGCTCGCCACCTGCATGCGTCCCACTGCCCGCGGCAGCCACGGCGTCGAACCGCGCCACCACGTAGACCGGCAAGCTGAGCGGATCGGTGTCGGTCGAGATGCAGAGCTCCTCTCCCGGCAAGAGGACCAACTCTGGTGGCACGAGCTTGCGCGGCGCGGGCGTGGCGGCGTACTCTTCGTATCCCCACTCGCGCGGCGTGGCGGGCGGCAGCCGCTCCTCCTCTGGCCAAGCCGTCTCGTCGAACGAAGACACGATGCGGAGGCGGATCACCCCCGCGGTGTCGTTGAGCGCGTAGACGCGGTGGCCCGCGGGCGCGCAGAGCTGGACGCAGCTGACCGGACCCTTCTCCGCAGCGCCGCCGCAGGTCCCGTCGCCGCCGACGGCGCGCAGGCAGACGGAGAGGGGCAGTCTGGGCAGCTTGGTCGGGAGCGACGCCAGCCACGCGAACATGGAGTCTGCCGCGTCGGCCCAGGACGCAGGCGAGGAGGCGGTCATGGCCACGTGGGTGCGCATGAGCCGCAGGTTGAGGCGGTCACGCGCGCGCTGGAGCTCGGTGCGCAGCTCGGTGGGCGTCGAGGCGCAGAAGGCGTCCGCCGCGGCGGTGGGGCTGCTGGCGCCTTCTACAGCGACGCCCGGGGTCGATTCGGAGCCGTCGGCGAATGTGGCTGGGTCGCAGAAGCGCGGGTGCCAGACCAGGCGGCGGAGCAAGTCGAGCTCGCGCGCCTCACCGCACGCCGCGAGCATCGCCGCGGCGCGTGGAACGCCCTCGAGCCAAAAGGCGCGGCGCGAGAATGGTGGCCCCTCGCCCAACATCCAGTTCAACAAGTCGAGCAGTAGCGACAGCGCCTCTGCTCCTGCCCAGTCGGGGCAGACCACGTGCGGCGGCTCGCCCTGGTTACCCAGACCCGCCGCCGGGCGCTCGGGCGAGCCGAGGATGAGGCCGCGCATGCGCACGCGCGGCGGCGGGGTTAGTAGCCCGCCGATCTCGCGCTCGCCGGCGGCGTGCAACGCGGCGTCGGCGTCGGCCAGCGCGGCCGCCAGCGCCATGGTGTCAACGCGGGCGGCGTGGAGCGACTGGCGCATGGCCAGGAGCGCGCGCTGCTGCATCGCCAACAGCCGGAGCGCCCACGGCGGGAGCGCCGCGAGCGGGCTTGGCTTCTTGGCTGCCGGCGCCGAGGCAGGCGCGGGCCGTGCCTTGGCTCCGGTGGAAGGTGCAGCATCCGAGGACCGGCGGCGGAGGAACGACTGCGTCTGCGACGGCGAGAGCATCGCCCACGACCGGAAGCCGTCTGGCGACGGCAGGTCAGCCGGATACGACATTACGTTGGTGGTCGCCGCCGGCAACATCAAGGCTGGCAAGGCATTTGAATGGCCGGCAACAAGGAAGGCATTTGAATAATGCGTTCTATTTTTTTTTATAAATGGTTAATAGAAGAAGCGACACCGACTTAAGCAACACGCAAAGCGCGCCGCGCGGTGGAGAGAGAGCGACTGTGTGCTAATGCGTTCTATTTTTTTAATATAAATGGTTAATAGAAGAAGCGACACCGACTTAGGCAACACGCAAAGCGCGCCGCGCGGTGGAGAGAGAGCGACTGTGTGCTAGACCGTCACGGCCGTAGGGGTTGGAGTCCGGGAGGCAGGATGCCCGGGCGCGATGCGCATGGGCAGGG
>Ga0209491_10012081_pt1 | contig 10059 bp, 5 predicted proteins | sample BON02_FD_187213 | JGI IMG/M metagenome (GOLD analysis project Ga0209491, IMG submission 187213) | Freshwater microbial communities from Lake Bonney liftoff mats and glacier meltwater in Antarctica - BON-02 (SPAdes) (version 2) | ecosystem: Environmental > Aquatic > Freshwater > Ice > Glacier... | reverse complement strand
GCTCCGCGGGTACCTTTGAGTGTTTTGCGTTCATCTTCGTTCCTTACAGTCACTGCGATGAACCCAAAACACTCTCCTATTTTATGCAGCCAATCTGTCTATTGAACGCTGACGGGGGACAGGCCGCTATCGCAGCGAACAAATTCTGCAAGACGCCTATGACAGTGGGTATTTCCAATATTCGTCCTGTGTAGGAACGACGCTGCCCGTATCGGGCAAGCAGTGCATCGACCTTCCCTGGACCGATCCATATTTCCTTCGGGGCGAAATGACCCCTGAGCAGGTCGACTTCCTGTTCGATTGGGAAGAAGGCAAGACCGTCTATACGCAGCTGACTGGCGAAGCCACGGTAAGTGGTGAGTTGGTCCAGCTCCCAGCTGGTCCTCTTGGGATCGCCCTGGGCGTCACCGCGCGGAGCGATAAAATCAATGATACGCCGGGTGAAATCACGCTGGCAGGCAACGCATGGGGTTCGTCCTCGGGCGGGATTACCGCTGGCAAGAGCGTAACGACGGAAGCCTTCGGCGAATTGAGTGTACCGCTACTAGCGGATCGTCCGTTCTTCCAGGACCTGACACTTTCCCTTGCCGGCCGCCTGACCAATGTGAAGGCAACCCGTGCATCGGACGGCGTGAACGATTCCGACAATGGCAATTTCACATACAAGGTTGGCCTGAACTGGGCGATGACCGATTGGTTGCGGTTCCGCGGCAGCTATGGGACATCATTCCGCGCTCCAGCGTTGTTTGAACAATTCCTGGCCAATGAAACAAGCTTTCCAAGCCAGCGCATCGACCCTTGCATCAACTACACTGGTGGGGTCACAGCTGGCGCAACCTCGCAGCGCGTGGCAGATAACTGCGCGGCTGACGGCATTCCGGGGGATTATAGCGGGGGTGGTGTTTCTGCGACAGCGTTTTCGCAGGGCGGCCTTGGCAATTTGAAAGCCGAAACGTCGAAGGCCAAGACCTTCGGTGTCGTTCTAACCCCGAAACTCGGCTTCCTGTCGAACACCAATATCAGCCTAGCGGTCGATTACTTCGACATCCGGGTTAATGGCGAAATCTCTAGGCTTGGTTCGAGCACCATCCTAAGCGGTTGCTACAATTCGCTGGATTTCGCGAGCGAACCGCTGTGTGATCTGTTCACACGCGGCCAGAATGCCACGGCGATCTATCAAATCAACGAAATCTTCGACCAATTTGTCAACATCGCGAGCCAGCGAAACGAAGGCATCGACGCGTCAGCGATCATTTCGCATGATGCGGGAAAGCTGGGCAGGTTCTCGCTCCGTGCGGAAATGACCTGGCAGCTAACGGATGATTTCCAGCTTCTGCCAACTTCGGGTTTGACATCGGATAATGGTGAAGCCGGCTCGCCCAAATGGGTTGGAGATTTCCGCGCAACCTGGGCCCATCCTTCGGGCTTCAGCTTGTTTTATGGTATCAATGTTATCGGCGGCACTTCCAACCTTCAGGATTTGCTGAACAATAATGGTGGGGATCCCTGCCTTAACTCGTTCAATCGCGACAATAATCCTGTTCTCCCGATTTATGGCCGCTATTGCCCCGATGTTACGACACCCACGACCTTCTATCACAACATTTCCACGACTCAGGAAATCGCCGATGGACGGTTCATAATCACAGCGGGGGTCAGCAATCTGTTCAATACCCGGCCGCCGCGCGTATCGGTGCTGAATGGAGGGGAAATCGACCTGCTTGGTCCGGTTGTTGCGGCATCGCAATATCCCTTCGTTGGACGCCGTGCGTTCATCAACGTAACCGCCAAGTTCTGATCGTAATCACGACAAAGGGGTTACTTAGGCAATCCTACAAGCAGGGCGGTATGGCAATATACCGCCCTGCTTGTAGGAAACGGGTTAAGGAGAAAAGCCGCCAATGCCCGAAATCCTGGTTCACCGTGACAATCTTGATGAAGCAAACATCGAGTTCGAACAGACGGAGTTGGTGCAGCCGGTTTTCCTAAACTCGATCCCCAAGAGCGGAAGCCACCTTCTGCGCAATATCCTCCGCCTTTTCGTGCCGGTCGGCCAGCATTATTCTGCTGATTTCATCCAGTGGGGAAATCTCCAGCAGCACCGGATCGCATTCGATCCAGCCAACCCCATGCTCAGTTGGGGCCATCTGTTTTTCGCAGACGCCTCCGCTATCGAAACCGCACCCGCACGCCGCATCCTGCTGTACCGCGATCCCTATGACTGGGTAATAGCGCGAGCGCGCTTCATTTTGTCGAAACAATTCAGCGGCAACGTCGATCATTTGCGCAGCGGTGCGCTGAGCGGCGATGAATTGCTGACAATGATGATCTTCGGTTTGCCCGGAAAACTTCCCTCATTGAACGATATCTACGAACTCAACGCGGGGGCGTGGCTTGGTTCGCGTTGCCATGTTGTGACATATGAGGAATTGCAGAGCCACGTGGCCGCGCTCGACACCGATGCAGCCGAAGCATTCTTCTTCCGCTTGCTCGACGCTTGCGGCATTGCAATGCCTACCGATTGGCGCAACCGCGTTCGCCGCGGTTCAGACCGGAAGGAAAGCGCCACTGCGCGCGAAAACCTGACCGACGTTCACATCGACCTGCCCGAAACGCTGGGTGAACGGCACCGCGCTCTGGTCGACTACCAGGCGCCAGGCCTGCGGACCTTGCTTGGTTATAGTTGAGGTTGGAACCAGCCATGCAAAACGCCGTAACCACCAGTCCGCTCCTTGCCCGTGCCCAGCGGCTTATCGAATCCGATAGTTACGAACAGGCCGCGCAGGTGCTGATTTCGCATTTGCGGATGAACCCGCAAGATACTCGTGCGTTATCACAAATCGGCTTCGTTGCAATGCGGCTAGGAGCGCTCGGCCAGGCCGAACAATTCCTGCGCAAGGCTATCGCTTGCGGTGCAAGGAATTTCGAAGTCCGCCGGAACCTTGCATCGGTGATGAGCCAGCAGGACCGTTCGGGCCAGGCAATCCCGATGTTCGAAGCCTTGGTGCAGGAAAGCGACGACCCCGGATTGAAAGCCATACTCGCAGGGCTCCTTGAAAAACTCGGTCGTAACGAGGAATCACGGGCGCTTTATCAGCAACTCATTAAAGAGAAACCCAAATTACCACCAATGTGGATCGCATATGGCCACTGCCTGCGATCTGCAGGAGATGTCGAGGGCGCAATTGCCGCTTATCGCAAGGCAATTGAAGTTGATTACGAGTTTGGCGAAGCTTGGTGGGGGCTGGCCAGCATCAAGAGCAAAGTCTTCGATGAGGCCGACATCGCCGAGATGCGCCGTGCGCTGGATATCGCGATCGACCCCCGCAACCAGGCACCGCTCAACTTTGCCATCGCTCGCGCGCTGCACGACCGGCGCGAATTTGAGAGCGCCTTTCGCCATTACGAGGAAGGCAACCGTCTGCGCGCTGAAAGTCTCAAATATAATCCAGATGAACTTTCCGAGGAAATCGACGAAGTCGAGCGCACCGTTGACAGCGCATTCTTCGGCCGCCTCAATGACACACCTTTGGGTGATGACCACCCGGTGTTCATTGTTTCGCTGCCGCGCTCCGGCTCGACGTTGCTCGAACAAATGCTTGGCAGCCACCCGTCGATCGAACCAGTGGGGGAATTGCCTTACATTCCGGCAATCCTGCGCAGTTTCATGGAATTGGTAACACGGCACGGCAAGATCACCGTGCCGCAAGCCATCAGGCAGCTTTCGGACGAAAAGGCCGCTGCTTTCGGACGCGACTACCTACTTCGTGCATCCTTGCACTCCAAGACCGATCGGCCATTCTTCGTGGACAAGCTGCCGCACAATTGGAACAATATCCTGTTTATCAGGCGGATTCTTCCACATGCGAAATTCATCGACATCCGCCGCCCGGCGATGGATTGCTGTTTTTCTAACTTTACCCAGTCCTTTACTAGCGCGCATCCGTCATCCTTTGCGCTGCGCGATGTGGGCAGAAGCTACCTCGATAACGTTCGCCTAATGGAGCATCTTGATCAGGTTGCGCCAGGCCTCGTGCATCATGTTGATTACAGCACGCTTGTAGATGAGCCGCAGACCGAACTACGCAGCGTGCTTGATTATCTTGGGCTGCCATGGGACGAAACCGTGCTCGATTTTCACCGACTGGACCGCGTGGTTCGGACGCCGAGCAGCGAACAGGTCCGCCGCCCGCTCAATCGAGACGGGATGGAGATCTGGCGGCCCTATTCGCAATGGCTCGATCCGCTGCGCGAGGTGCTGGGCGACCTTGCGCAGGCTTAAGACTTCAGCCGGCTATATCAATCTTTAGCTCACCGTCGCCCTCGTCGATTGCCACGGCGCTGCCATCTGGCACCTCGCCGCGCAGCAACATATCGGCAAGCGGATCCTGCAAGTAGCGCTGCACCGCGCGTTTAAGCGGGCGAGCGCCGTAGACCGGATCGTAACCAACCCGCCCCAACCAACGCCTAGCTGCATCGGTCAGATCAAGTGTGATCTTGCGGTCCTTGAGCAATTTCTGGACCCGGCCGACCTGAATATCGACGATCGGGGCCATGTGCTCCATCGCCAGACGGTGGAACAGAATAATCTCGTCCAGCCGGTTGAGGAATTCGGGACGGAAATGTCCACGCACTATGTCCATCACTTGCGGTTCGACATCCTCGACCTTTTGCCCGTCCTCCAGATTAGAAAGGAACTGGCTGCCAAGGTTCGAGGTCAGAATGATCAGCGTGTTAGAGAAATTAACGACGCGCCCTTGCCCATCTGTCAGCCGCCCATCATCAAGCACCTGCAGCAAGACATTAAACACATCACTGTGCGCCTTCTCAACTTCATCGAACAGGATCACCTGATACGGCCGCCGGCGCACTGCTTCAGTCAGCACACCGCCCTCTTCATAGCCGACATAGCCAGGAGGCGCGCCAATCAGCCGAGCGACTGCATGCTTTTCCATGAACTCGCTCATGTCGATCCGAACCATCGCGGTATCATCATCAAACAGAAATTCTGCGAGCGCTTTGGTCAATTCCGTCTTGCCCACGCCAGTGGGGCCGAGGAACAGGAATGATCCCAGCGGACGATTTGGATCTTGCAAGCCGGCACGCGCGCGGCGAACAGCCTTAGCAACGGCGTTGACCGCCTGTTCCTGTCCGATTACGCGCTTGCCAATAGTGTCTTCCATCGCGAGCAATTTGTCGCGTTCGCCTTGCATCATCCGGTCTACCGGCACGCCGGTCCACCGGCTGACAACGCCGGCAATGTCGTCCTCGGTCACTTCTTCGCGCAAAAGCGCGTTTTCTGTGTGGCCCTCAGCGGCAATTATTGCCTTCTCCAGCTCTGGAATACGGCCGTAAGACAGCTCGCCTGCCTTGGCGAGATCACCCTCGCGCTGGGCCTGCTCCAGCTCGATCCGTGCTGCGTCTAGCTGTTCTTTCAGCCTGCTTTCGGCCTGAATTTTGTCGCGCTCGTTCTGCCAGCGCGTGGTCAGTTCGGAACTCTGTTGTTCCAAATTGGCCAGCTCTTCACGCAACGCATGCAGCCGGTCCTTGGACGCCTGATCGCTTTCCTTGCCCAGTGCCGATTCTTCGATCTTAAGCTGGATAATCCTGCGGTCGAGGCCCTCGATCTCCTCGGGCTTTGATTCTACTTCCATCCGGATCCGGCTGGCCGCTTCGTCCATCAGATCAATCGCCTTGTCAGGCAGGAAACGATTGGAAATGTAACGATTACTCAGCTGTGCAGCAGCAACAATTGCATTATCAGTGATCCGCACACCATGGTGCAGTTCGTACTTGTCCTTGATCCCGCGCAGAATAGAAATCGTGTCCTCGACGCTCGGTTCTTCGATATAAACTGGTTGGAAACGACGCTGAAGCGCGGGGTCTTTCTCGACATATTTCTGATATTCATCGAGAGTGGTCGCGCCGATGCAATGCAGTTCGCCGCGCGACAATGCCGGTTTCAGCAGATTGCTGGCATCCATTGATCCTTCGGACGCACCAGCCCCGATCAGCGTGTGCATTTCATCGATGAACAGGATGATCTGACCTTCAGCGCCCTTCACCTCGTCCAGCACAGCCTTCAGGCGTTCCTCGAACTCGCCCCGATATTTTGCGCCCGCAATCAGCGAACCCATGTCGAGCGACATCAGCGTGCGGCCCTTCAGGCTGTCAGGCACATCGCCATTGGCGATCCGCAGAGCCAGCCCCTCAGCAATCGCGGTCTTGCCGGTGCCGGGCTCACCAATCAGGGCGGGATTGTTCTTGGTCCGGCGTGCAAGGATCTGGATTGTCCGGCGAATTTCCTCGTCGCGGCCAATGACTGGATCGAGTTTTCCGTCGCGCGCGGCTTGCGTCAGATCACGGGCATATTTCTTCATCGCATCATAGACGTTTTCAGCGCTGGCCGTGTCCGCCGTGCGGCCGCCGCGCAGATCATTGATCGCGCTGTTAAGCGCTGCCGGCTCGACATTGGCGGCCTTCAGAATTTGCCCTGCCTTGGTAGTGGTAGCGAGTGACAAAGCGACCAATAGCCGTTCGACCGTGACATATGAATCTCCGGATTTTTCCGCGATTTGTTCAGCCTGATCAAGCAACCGGACAACATCATTGTCGAGCCCCGGAGTTTGTTGCGCGCCGCCGCCAGACACGGCGGGCACTTTGGCCAATTCATCATCGACTTGGCCAACAGCCAGCTTGGCATCACCGCCAGCGCGCTGGATCAATCCCGCAGCCATGCCTTCGTCATCTTCCAGCAATGCCTTCAGCAAATGCGTTGGGCTGATCCGTTGGTGGTTGTTACGGATTGCGACGGTTTGCGCGGATTGAAGGAAGCCCTTGGCGCGGTCGGTGAATTTTTCCAGGTTCATGAAATGCCTCTCAAATAGTACCAGCCCGATATGGTGTGGCGGATTGGCAACACAAGGTCTGCGCATTGGCCCACCAGAACAATAAGGTGTGTTACTGATATAGAAGGGTGGCGCAAAAATACGACTGGCTTGGGCACAAAAATTTGCCCGCCTCGAAAAGCCTGCGGGTCCTGCAGAAAAGTTTCGTATAACAACCCTTTTCCAGGCCACAAAATCACGCTAGTTCGTCGCCCGAGAGGATGTTTGTATGAAGAAATGGCTAGCCCGGCTTAGCTGGGCTGTGCTTGGCCTATCGGCCTTAGTGCTGATCGGTTTGATGACATGGGAGCCTCTGTTTACCCAAACTGGCACCGCGCCTGAGGCGCGCGATTATCGCGCCGAGATCATCCGCGACGAATTCGGTGTGCCGCATATCTATGGGGACACCGATGCCGACGTCGCATTCGGCGTCGCGATCGCCCATTCGGAAGACGATTTCTTCACCTTGCAGGAAGTCGTGGCGATGAGCCGCGGACGTTATGGCGCGATCGCCGGGAAAGACGGCGCTGCGGTAGATTACGTCTACCATCTGCTGGATGCTCGCGGCACCGCTCAGCGCCAATTTACCAGGCTGCCCGCTGATACGCAGGCGATTTTCGACGCCTATGCCGCCGGCCTTAACAAATATGCCGAAGGTCATCCGGAAGAATTGCGATTAAGCAATCTGTTTCCGGTCAATGGTGAGGATGTCGCCGCCGGTTTCGCGCTGCGCCAGCCCTTCTTCTTTGGCCTCAACAACGTGATCGAACCCTTGGTTTCCGGAGCCAAGCTGCGTCCTGAATTCGGGCCCGCAATTACCCCGCCGAACCCGGCCCAGCCCGGGCCCTTGCCGGTTGGCGAAGATGGCGCGCTGTCCGGATCGAACGCCTTTGCTGTCTCGGCGAAAAAGTCGGGCGATGCCACCACCCGGCTCGTATCCAACGCGCATCAACCCTGGCGCGGCGGCGTGGCTTGGTATGAAATGGTCGTTGAAAGCAAAGAAGGGTGGCATTTTGCTGGCGCCAATTTCCCTGGCAGCCCAGTCCCCTTTCTTGGCCATAACGAAAATCTCGGTTGGACCAACACGGTCAATCGCCCCGACCTGATCGACATCTACCAGTTGGAGATGGACGAGAGTGGTACGAAATACCTGCTTGATGGCAAATGGTTACCTCTGGAGGAAAAATCCGTGCGGCTTGCCGTCCGGATGGGGCCGATTACCCTGCCTGTGTGGCAAACTGTCTATCGGAGCAAGCATGGCCCAGTGATCAAGAACGACAACGGCGTCTTTGCTGTCCGCTATGCTGGGATCGACGATCTGGGCCAGCTCGACGCCTATTACCGGCTGAACAAGGCGCAAAACCTGACGCAATGGCGTGACATTGTCGCCCGGATGGACGTGCCCTCGACCAATTTCATCTATGCCGATGGCGATGACAACATCGCCTATGTCTACAACGCATCATTTCCCAAGCGCAAAGTGGGTCCAGATTGGCGCAGCGTCTTGCCCGGCAATGACAGTAGTTTGATCTGGACAGAAAAAGCTGATTTCGCGGATGTCCCGCAATATCTGAACCCCGCTTCCGGCTGGCTATTCAACGCCAACAATTCGCCATTTAAGGCTGCCGGTCCAGGCAGCGATTTGTCGCCTGATAGTGTCGCGCCAGAATTGGGTGTCGAACTGAAAACTACCAACCGCGCTCGCCGCGCTTGGAAGTTGATGAGCGAGGCCGGGACGATCGACCGCGAGACATTGGAGAAGATCAAATATGATCAAACTTACGAACGCGAAGGCTATGTCGCTGTTATGCTGGACGGAATTGCGGCGCAGAAATATCGCGCCGGATCGCTGGAGCACGAAGCCCAGCAATTGCTCGGCACTTGGGATTTGACCGCGGATAATGTCGGGCGGGCGGATGCTTTGGCCTTGCTGATCCTGCGCGAATACATGTCAGCTGAATATCAGAACAAGCTGGAGCAACCCAGCCCGGCTGCCGAGCTGGCAAACGCGGCCCATCATCTGATGAAATATTTCGGCCGGCTCGACCCGCCAATGTCGCAATTGCTGCGGCTGCGGCAAGGCGATGTCGACCTGCCGCTGGACGGCGGCAGCGATACACTGCGCGCATCGACAACTTGGGATGTCGATGATGACGGGCGGCTATCGGTCAAACATGGTGATAGCTTCCTGATGTTCATGGAGTGGGAGAAAGGCAAGCCCGTCCGCTCTCAATCGATCCAGCCATTCGGGTCCGCCACCACCCGGCCTGACAGCCCGCATTATAATGATCAATCGACGCTGTTCATCCAGCACCGGCTGAAACCAGTCCACTTCTGGCGCATTGATGCGGTGAAGAACGCGGTTAGTCGAAAAATCGTGACCAGCCGGTAAGCTTCTGGCTAAACAGACAACCTCCGAAACCACTTATCAAATCCGAGGAATTTCATGCGTATACGTCTTGCTGCAGTCAGCCTGATTGCTCTCTCTTTGGGCGCCTGCGCCACAACGCCAATTCAGCCGATGGCCGCAGCACCAGCAGCGGCCAAAGAAATTGCGGTTGCGGAACCTGCATCCGTTGCTGAACTGGTCGACGCTGTTTCAATTCCATACGACAGTTTCACGTTGGACAACGGCCTGACTGTGCTGGTCCATACCGACCGCAAGGCGCCCGTTGTGGCGATTTCCGTGTGGTATGCGGTCGGATCCAAACATGAACCCGAAGGCAAGACAGGCTTTGCCCATTTGTTCGAGCATCTAATGTTCAACGGTTCGGAAAACGCCCCGGGCGATTTCTTTGAGCCGTTACAGCAAGTCGGCGCGACCGATTTCAATGGCACCACTTGGTTCGACCGGACCAATTATTTCCAGACTGTGCCCACCGGCGCGCTCGACCGTGCACTGATGCTGGAAAGTGACCGGATGGGATATCTGCTGGGCGCGGTGACGCAGGAGAAGCTCGATAACCAGATCGGCGTGGTCCAGAACGAAAAACGGCAGGGCGACAACCAGCCATATGGCCTGACCGAATATGAGCAGCTGGAAAACCTGTATCCTTCCGGCCACCCGTATCACCACTCCACCATTGGCTCGATGGACGATCTGTCCAGCGCTACACTTGATGATGTAAAACAGTGGTTCCGCGATCATTACGGCCCGAATAATGCCGTGCTC
>Ga0209491_10012080_pt1 | contig 10061 bp, 9 predicted proteins | sample BON02_FD_187213 | JGI IMG/M metagenome (GOLD analysis project Ga0209491, IMG submission 187213) | Freshwater microbial communities from Lake Bonney liftoff mats and glacier meltwater in Antarctica - BON-02 (SPAdes) (version 2) | ecosystem: Environmental > Aquatic > Freshwater > Ice > Glacier... | reverse complement strand
GATCCAGATTAAAACCCAGTTCTGCCTTCCATTTTTTAAAATGATCAGAATTATAACAGCATATTGCTTTATCATTTCCACCGTGATTTTTTGTGTCAACGATAATATCCCCCACAAAACCATTCATTCCCAATTCAATATGGTCGCCGGTGATTGCTTGCTTTTGATATGCCGAATGTGCTTTCTGATGGTCTGAAACTAATAATTCGGCTTTTCCAAGCACATTGATCGATAAAATGCTAATATTTTTCATAAAATAATGGAGCCACAGAGAAGTAACATTAAAAATTGTAGAATCATAGTTCCATCCAGAAACAGAAAATAATAATATTCATTTTTTTTCCATTTTGACCTGAAAATTAGCCACCCTGTTAGCAAGATAGTAAGAGTTAAGCCGAAAAAATTGCTGTCGAATTGTTTTGTGAAAAGAAATAGTAAAATAAGATAAGCCCCAAGCAATCCCTGACAGATTAACCATGCCCATTTTTCCCCAAATAAAACGGGTATGGTTTTTAATTCATAAAATTTGTCTTGATACAAATCGCGAATGTCGAAAGGCACCGTTATTGCCGCAATAAAGAGGAATCGCTTAGCAATCAGTAATATGGTATCATTTAGAGTAACAGCAATTGCCTGATTATTTTCCATTTCAAGAATTGGAATTAAAACACAGCTCAGAGCCCAGACTGTTGCAATGAGGAATAATTTTATTCCCGGAATGTTTCTTAAACTAAATTTTTTATCCTGAATAGTGAATAGAGGAAGATTATAGGCTACAGATATCAGGGCAAGTGTAAACAGCAAAATCTTTGAAGAAGTGCTCAAGAATAAACTAAGTGGGATTATTGAAAAAACTGCAATGATGCTGATTGTGATCATCAAGCGATAATGGGAAAATATCCATCTAACTCTTGCCGATATTGATTTCTCAGGATTTTTTGGTTTAGATAGAACCATACTGAAATTGTATAGTGCTAAAGTTGAACTGAAAAGAAGACCTAACACATACATATCAGGTTTGACTTTCAGCAGTTGATAGGTCACCAAACCCTGAGCTACCGCACATAGCGCAATAAAAATATTGCTGAATAACAAAAGGTCGATGATCTGCCTAAGGTATTTGTTCATAGATAAAACCCGGGATCTTTTCAGGAATCCCCCCGGCGTAACTCAAAGATCGTAATTTCAGGTAAAATTCCAACCCTTCCTGGGTAGCCTAAGAAACCATAGCCTACATTGACATAAAGCTGCTGTAGTCCTTCTTTATAATGTCCGGCCCACTCTTTATAAACATATTGTGCAGGGCTCCACTGAAATTTTTCAGTTACCAGGCCAAACTGCATTCCATGTGTATGGCCACTGAACATCGCATCAATCTGAGGATAATCAGGCAAAACCTGTGCCCTCCAGTGTGAAGGGTCATGTGATAGCAATAACTTTACAGGAACATCATCGGTATCTTTTGTCGCAAGATCCATACGGCCATATTTTGCGAAACGGCCAACACCCCAATTTTCAATGCCTAAAATTGCAATCTCATCTCCGTCTATCTTTAACCTGCGGTTTTCGTTAAGCAGGAGATTCCATCCCATGTTTTTGTGGGTCTGTTTTACATCAGCCAGATTTTTAACTTTAGCTGTTGAAGTTCCCTGTCCGTAATGATAGTCTCCGTAATCATGGTTTCCAAGCACAGAGAACACACCAAGGGGAGCCTTTACTTTTGAGAAAATATCCTGGTAATCATACATTTCTGAGGCAATATTATTCACAAGGTCACCGGTGAAAAATACCATATCGGGCTTTTCTTTAATCAGCAAATCAACTCCTCCGATAACTGCCTTGCGGTCGTAGAAGCTACCCGAGTGAATGTCTGAAAGTTGTCCGAGTTTGATTCCATCAAATGATTTCGGCAAGTTTGGTAGATACAGGGTTCTGCGCCTTACGCGATAATCATAGGCACTGGAAATAACACCATAGGTTAGGGAAGCCAAAGGTATCGCAGCTACAAGTGTTCCGGCTTTGATTAGAAATTCAGAACGGGGTATGGCCTTACTTTTGTTTTGCTCAGTGCTTGCTGTTCCTTTCATTTTCCGTTTGATCCAAATTATTGCTCTGCGCAAATCATCAGCAATCAGGAATGGCAGAATAAATATTTTGGATACAAAAGTCAGAAAGAAAACAACTAGGATGACCGAACGAAGGAGGAATTTAATATTAAAAAATATACTGACAAATACTCCGGTGATGAGGAGTAAAGTATATCCCCACCAGATATAGGTAAATGAAAGATGCTTTTTGCCTTTCCATTTCCAGCTGACAGCGCGGATTGCCCTGTAAATATATATATCAATAAGAATCAGTAGGATACTGATAATAATTAATCCAAAAATGCGGTTAGCCATTTTTACTTTTTAATATTTCAGAACAAGGCTTAAAACTGATCCCGGTTCTCATTGTATTCATCATCATCTTCAAACTCGGTATTGAAAAGACTGTTAAACATATCATTAAAACTAAATCCTTTATCGAGGTAGGATTTATTAATCAGCGAAAATTCAGACAGACCATGCAATAAAAACTCCATTAAAAGAATCTGTTGGTTCTTACTTAGAGTCTTATGAAACTGTTGTATAACAGTTTTTAATCCGGGGACTGATTCCAGAGCTTTTATATATTCTTCCAATGACAGGTCATCAACCAGACTAATGGTATTACCTGTTGCGAACCAATTGATGATATCCGCATAAGGGTTCACAGCTTTTGCTTTCTTTAATTTCTCCGGATCAGGAAAGTAATTAAGCATAAGTGTTTTAATGGCTTTTCCGAGCAGTATGTTAGCTACTTTACCCGGGCCTTCCAATTCACCTTCATAAACAAGTTCGATCTTCCCGGTAATAGCGGGAATTACCCCAAGAAAATCTGAAATACGTACAAATGTGTTGGCTTCACCATTTAATAACATTCTCCGTTCAGCATTGCTGATCAGATTTTCGTAAGCCGAGATGGTCAGTCGGGCAGAAACCCCCGATTTTTTATCAATATATTCAGATTCACGAGCTTCAAAGGCAATCTGCTCAACCAGATCCTTAACCAATCCGTCTGCCTCAATATGGGTTCTTTGCGAAGCTGATAGTTTGGCTTCCTGCTGGGTAATCTTTCTTGAAATCTCAATGCTTTTTGGGTAGTGGGTTAAAATCTGACTTTCGATTCTATCTTTGAGAGGAGTTACAATTGCCCCGCGATTGGTATAGTCTTCAGGATTAGCAGTGAATACAAACTGGATATCCAATGGTAGACGAAGTTTGAATCCCCTTATTTGTATATCTTTTTCCTGAAGGATATTGAAAAGAGCCACTTGAATTCTTGCTTGCAAATCAGGTAGTTCATTAATTACAAAAATACCACGGTGTGCACGCGGTATTAATCCAAAATGGATCACCCTTTCGTCAGAGTAGGTTAATTTTAAGGTCGCTGCTTTAATAGGATCAACATCTCCAATCAGATCAGCAACAGTCACATCCGGTGTAGCCAGTTTTTCAGTATATCGTTCAGAACGGTGTAGCCATGCGATTGGTGTGGTGTCACCTTTAATTTCCAAAATATGATGCCCAAACCATGAAATTGGATTTAATGGGTCTTCAAATAATTCAGATCCTTCGATATAGGGCACATATTCATCTAGAAGATTAATCATTAGCCGCGCAATACGTGTTTTTGCCTGCCCTCGCAAGCCTAAAAGCAGAATGTTATGCTTTGATAAAATGGCAGTCTGCAGGTCGGGAATAACAGTATTTTCATAACCTATTATTCCTTCCAAGACTGTATTTTTATTTTTTAGCTCGCGGATAAGATTTTCACGGAGTTCTTCCTTTATTGAGCGGGAAACATAACCCGACTCTTTTAGTTCTTTTAATGTTTTGATGTGCAGCATAATATCTGTCGAATTTCTATCTAATCGTTCTTCTTCTGTTCTTAATGTAATCCTCAAAAATATATTCTCCCAATCCTTTTAATGAACTGTAAAACGCTTTGCCTCCGTTTATCTCAGTAAACTGTCTGACAAATTGTTGAAGATATGGATCTCTGGCAATCATGAATGTAGTTATTGGTATTCCAAGCCGTTTACATTGTGCGGCCATCCCCAGCGTTTTATTAACCACTTTTCTATCAAGACCGATACTGTTTTTGTAATACTTGGTTCCTTCCTTTAAACAGGTAGGCTTCCCGTCAGTAATCATAAAGATCTGTTTGTTATGGGTTTTCCGTCTTCTAAGCAGGTCTACCGCAAGTTCAAGCCCGGCATAGGTATTGGTATGGTATGGTCCCACCTGAAGATAGGGTAACTCTTTAATGGTAATTGGCCAGGCGTCGTTTCCAAAAACAACTATATCTAGGGTATCTTTCGGGTATTTGGTTCTGATCAACTCTGCAAGAGCCATTGCTACCTTTTTTGCCGGTGTAATGCGATCTTCGCCATAGAGTATCATGGAATGAGAAATATCAATCATCAGTACTGTTGAGGTAATGGTTTTATAGTCCTTCTCTTCGACTTCCAGATCTCTTTCAGTCATTGAGAAATCGCCAATTCCATGATTGACCTGTGCATTATGTATAGACGCAGTCATATCGATCTGATCTAGGCTATCGCCAAACTGATATTCTCTTCGATCGGCATTTTTTTCTTCCCCAAGCCCGGAAATATTAGTGTTATGTCCTCCCTTTCCACTCTTTTTGAGCTTCCCGAAAATCTCCTCAAGTGCTGATTGCCTGATACTCTGTTCGGTTTTTGGAGTAATTTTAAATCCATTTGAGTTTTGATCATCATCCCCCAGATAGCCCTTTTTTTTCAAATCTTCTATGAAATCACCCATTCCGTAATCATCGCTGGTAAGCTTGTATTGCTTATCCAGCTCATTCATCCAGTCCAAAGCCTCGTTTGCATCCCCCGAAGTATAATTCAGGAGTTCAAGAAATAACTTCAAAAGTTCTTCAAAACCTCCTTTAGGAAGTTCATTTGGAATAAATTTTGAAAATTCGTGACCCCGCATGATGTGATTTTACATTGATTTACGAAAAAACGAAGGTAAAGGTTTAGGAATCTAAATATGTTATCAAGATGTCAAATAAAGGAAGGGCATGATTATTTAATATGTTTACCTTTAAACGTGAAGAAACCACCAATATTTTGCCAAAACCCACAGGGCTATGATTATCAAATTATGATCACTTCATCCCGCATGTGCGAGATTAAAAAACAATAAATAAAAAGATGAAGACTATCATCATATTTCTTTTTTTTAGTGGAACCTTGCAGGTATTAGCTCAGGAGGCTGACAAAAATTTAATTCTGAAACTTCTTGAGGATCAGAGGCAGGCATGGAATAGAGGCGAGCTCAAAGAATTTATGATGGGATATATTAAATCTGATTCATTATTATTTGTTGGCAAAAATGGGCCAAAATATGGATGGGATAATACACTCAAAAATTACAAAAAAAGTTATCCTGACCAGAAAGCAATGGGCTTTTTAAGTTTTAATATACAGGAAGTCAAGTTAATCGCTTCCGATCATGCATTTGTATTAGGCGCCTGGCATTTAAAGCGAGAAAAAGACGAACCCAAAGGTTTTTTCACACTTCTTCTAAGGAAAATTAGAGGTGAATGGAAGGTAATAGCCGATCATTCGAGCTAAAACATTAGGTAACTTTGGCCTTTCTCACAAGTTTTGAAAATACTCCCGGTAGAAACCTTTTGAACAACACCGCATATTTTTCCTTACCACCGATATAGACCTCTTCTTTTTCGGATTGGATTGCCTTTATGATTTGCACTGCACATTCATCGGCAGACATCCCATTTGCCTGAGCATCATCCATCGTATTTTGCCTTGTTCCATTTGCAGTTAAAGCATTAATCGTAACATTTGTTTTAATAAATCCCGGGCAAATGATGCTAATTCTGACCTTTGGATCAATTTCTGAGCGCAGGGAGTCGAAATAGCCGTGTAATGCATGCTTCGAAGCCGAATATGTTGAACGGAATTTGGTACCGAATTTCCCGACCAGGCTGCTGATGATTACAATATGCCCGGATTGATTTGATATCATTGATGGTAAAATGGCCTGGGTTAAGGCAACTGTCCCCCAGAAATTGATATTCATGATTTTTTGGGAAACATCTAGCGCTGTATCCATGGCTAGCGAGCGCTGACTCACACCTCCTGAGTGAATAATGATATCGATTCTTCCAAAAATATTGAGGGCTGCTTGTGCTTTATCTTTTAAATCAGTGATGTTTTCAAGATCAAGAGGAAGTACATGGATGTCCAGCTGATTTTTCGTGCATTTGCTCTTTACCTGATACAGGCCTTCATTGTTTCTTGATGAAATGATCAGTTTGGCTCCGGCCTGATTCAGTTTATAGCAAAGTGCTTCTCCAATTCCACTTGAAGCACCGGTGATCCAGATTATCTTATTTTTTACTTCCATTTTATTAATACTTAATTAGTACTTAGAAATAATTCTGAAGCAATATGATCTGCAAAAAGTTTACCATCCCTGGTTAAAGTAACTAATTGTCCATTAATATTGATCCAATCTTTCCCGAGAAAGGATTCCAGCCCATTGTAAATTTCATTGGAATAGTCGGACCCAAATTTTTCGCTTAACAATTGCAGATTCATTCCTTTGCTTGTACGCAGGGAAGTCATAATATACTCATTGATACGATTTTCGGTGCTCAAAATCTCAGTTTCTGCAGGAATCTTTTTCAATTCGATCTCATTGATGTATTTTGAATTATTCGAAATATTCCATTGCCTGCTTTCACCATTAAAAGAGTGAGCAGAAGGCCCGATTCCAAGATAACTTACGCTATCCCAGTAATTTGAATTGTGCCGGGAATACATGCCCGGTTTTGCAAAGTTTGAGATCTCATAATGCTCGAAACCAGATTCTGCCAAACGGTCAATTAAAATCAAGAACTGGGATGCACTCTGGCCCTCATCCATATTGGCCTGTTTTCCTTTATTGATGAATGATGCTAATGCAGTTTTGGGTTCTACTGTGATGGAATAAGAAGAAATATGAGGAACCTGATAATCTAGGAGTTGCTGAATATTAAATTCCCATTTAGCATTACCCAGAAGTGGATATCCGTAAATAAGGTCAGCACTAATATTTTCAAATCCTGCATCCTGAATTCTTTTTATTGAGCTTTGAGCTTCACTGGCCGTATGTGCCCGGTTCATCCATTTCAGATCATCTTCATGGAAAGATTGTATACCAATGCTGAAACGATTGATAAGCGTGTTTCTAAGTTCCCTGACGTACTGAGGATTCAGATCGTCTGGATTTGCTTCGATTGTTACTTCTGCATTTGACGAGACCTCAAATTGATCGGTGATCTGACCAATCAAGATCTGAACTTCATTAGCACTCAACAATGAAGGGGTTCCACCACCAAAATAGATTGTTTCAATTTTTTCTGTATTCAAATAGTTTTTTCGAAGGATGATTTCAGTTCTCAATGCTTTGAGCATCTGATCCTTGTACATCGGAGATGTGCTGAAATGAAAGTCGCAATAATGACAGGCTTTTTTACAGAAAGGGATATGAATGTAGATTCCGGCCATTTTACAAATCTACAACAAGTATATTCCTTTATTTAAATGATTTCCGATTTATAAAATTCTTATTCAAGGCCGGCGATCTTCCTTTCCGCCAGTTTTTCTCTTCTGTATCTTGCCATATTAATCATGAAAACACTGCCTAATATAATAAACAGCCCTATAACCTGAATGGAGGAGATCTTCTCGTTTGCAAAAAATACACCCAGAAGCACTGCCACAACCGGGTTTACATAGGCATAGGTACTTACCTGCATTGCAGGTCGTTCCTTTAATAACCATACATAGGCACTGAAACCCGCAATAGAACCCAACACTATGAGGTATAATACAGCCATCCAGGCATCTCCTGAAACTTCCTTCCAATGAAAGCCATTAAATTCGTCACGAATGATAATTCCCGGAACAAAAGCTATACCGGCAGCCATCATCTGCCAAGTAGTGATTACAATAATCGGGTCTTCTGAGGTTTTATATTTAGAGTAGAGAGATCCCCCCGACCAGCTTATTGCTGCTAATACCAGCAAAACCATACTGCTTAACTTGACTGACTCACCCCCTTGGAGAGAGAGAGCCTCAGAAACTTGCTCACTAAAGAGTAAGATTACACCGGCAAGTCCAATCAGCATTCCTGATATTATTGATTTACTTCTTAAGTTTTCAGACCATTTTGGTTTGTCGAGCAATACGAACCATATTGGAGCCGATGAGACCATAATGGCTACCATTGCACTCGGCATACTTTGTTCAACCCAGATTATAATACCATTTCCGCAAAAAAGCAATAATATTCCGCTGATGGCCGCATGTTTTATACCTCTGGCAGCAAAAATATTCTCGCCTTTAAAAATACACCATGCCGCCATTAGAATACCGGCTATTATAAATCGCAATGCCCCTAAAATGAACGGTGGAAAATCCTTTACGGCAATTTGAATAAAAAAGTAAGTTGAACCCCATACAATATAGACTATTGCAAATGCGAGAACAACCATCAGAAGAGATGCGGGTTTCTTTGTAGAACTAGTCATGTTTAAAAGCAGGTATAACCAATTGCTGCTGTTCTTTGACAGTTTCAAGAACAATAGTTGTTCGGGTAGATAGAATATTGGGGATTTTGCCAACAGAATTTCTCATCAATTCCATGAGGGAGGCTGAGTCAAAAGTGCGAATCTTGACCAGATAACAATCATCACCGGCAACATGATGAACTTCCTGTACTTCAGGAATTGCAGCAAGAGCAGAGGAAGTATTATTGCATCCAATTCCGTCGGAGGCTTTTATAAAAACATATGCAAGTAGATTTTGTTGTAATGCCGAAGGATTTAAACGCGTGGTATACTGAAGAATGATATTTTTTTGCTCAAGTTTTTTTACCCTTTCGAGTACAGCAGATGGGGCCATACTCAGTTCGCGAGCAATATCAGCATTTGAGATTCGTGCATTTTGCTGCATCAGGCTGAGAATTTCCCGGTCAATCTGATCAAGCTGATATTCCTTTTGATTCATTGTTCGGTAAAATTATTTTATTCGGAATAAAATTCAAAATATTTAACTATTTATTGAATAAAATTCTGTCAATTGTGAGAAGATCCTGTTTAAAATGGCCTTCAGCACCAGAATTTCTTGAATTTATTTTGTGAGATAGAATTTCTTAATCTTTAATCTGAAAGATATTTAGGATACGAACATAAAAAAGTGGAAATTTGAGATACTGGAAAATATTTGCACGGTGTATTTAATGGGGATGATTAAACGTTTACACAGTATTATTCTTATATTATTTCTAATTCACTCATTTGCTTTTGCACAGACAGATAGTCTCAGGCTTAATTCCACTATTCCGATTTATAAAAGGACTGATTCGGCAAGTCTTGCTAGAATACTTTCTTATAGAGATTCAATACAGGCAATAAGAGATTCACTGGCAGTTGTTTGGATTAAAGCGCCCAATCCGGATCGCCCAAATCCATTCCTTGACAGCCTCATCAGTTTGTATAAAGTTGAGAACCTAGATTTTTCTTCATGGGCTGCAAAATTTCCAAAAAAAAACAGTCATGATAATGATGGAATAATAAGACCCCAAGGTGAAACATGGGTTATTGGTGTTATTTTATTTCTGGTAATATTTTTTGCATTCGTAAGGTATTTTTTTCCGAAAGAGTTGAATAACATAATTATGGCTTTTTACAGCAATCAAATCCTGACTAGGATCAATAAGGAAGACAGTCTTTTTAATTCATGGCCTTTCGTTTTTTTCTATTTGCTTTTCGGTCTCATTATTGGCCTTTATCTGTATCTCTCAGGTAAGTATATGCAATTAAGTTATCCCTTTGATGGCTTTGAACTGTTCCTGTTCCTGACTTCACTTGTCATTGGATTGTTCACGTTTAAGATAATAGTTCTTCGGGCTTTTGGGTTTTTATTTGATATA
>Ga0209491_10012079_pt1 | contig 10062 bp, 12 predicted proteins | sample BON02_FD_187213 | JGI IMG/M metagenome (GOLD analysis project Ga0209491, IMG submission 187213) | Freshwater microbial communities from Lake Bonney liftoff mats and glacier meltwater in Antarctica - BON-02 (SPAdes) (version 2) | ecosystem: Environmental > Aquatic > Freshwater > Ice > Glacier... | reverse complement strand
CTGTCTCTCGCTCTCTCCTTCTCTCTCTCTCTCTCTCTCTGTCTCTCTCTCTCTCTCTTTCTCTCTTCGCTCTTACTCTTGATCTCTCTCTGTCTCTGTCTCTGTCTCTCTCTCGCTGTCTCCCTCTCTCCCTCTCTCACGCGCACGCTCTCTCTCTCTCTCTCTACTCGCACTCCGACGCGGTTATGCAACGCACACACAAACTTTGCACAATGAGACACACCAGAGAATAGAGACAGTGAAAAGCAGGGCAAGTGAGAAGAGAGCACGAGAAAGAGAGAGCACATGCACGCACACAGAGAGCGTGCACGCGCGAGAGAGCGAGGAAGGAGGCAGAGGGACGCAGGGCACGACCTGCAGGTCAACAAGCAAGCGGATATCAGAAAACCTGCAACAGCGATCGAGTGAACGGTGGTGTCAAACATTGAAAACAGATACTTTGCAAAGTATATGCAAAACAAACCGTGCTCCCACATAAAACCCGACATTGTGTGCAGCGGCTGCAGCTGGCCGGAAATAACTCTGGAGGAAGCTGTAAAAGATCTCGGCAAGCCAAAACGTACCTCGGAATAACTTTTAGTCTATTTGATTGCTTTACTGGAAGATTTATGACTAATATTGTTCTCGACATTGAAGGCATGGATGGGCAAGATGCTGACGCATTCAGAGGTTGCTCAAGGGAGCGGTCGCTGGAAAAGAGACCTGAGAGGATGGCCCATGTGCACCCGCAAGTGCAGTCCACTAGGCGACCTCTCCTGGTTGCGCATGTCTCTGATCAAACGGTCGAAGAGCTGAATGCGAAGGAGCTCGGTACGGCGTCGTCGATCCACAACACACGAGATTTCTGGAACTGCCCCGTAGACGCGCCACCCCGGCCGGCCCGGCGCATGTCACATTGTGGTCACACGCCTGACCTGCATGCCGCCCAAAAATTCTGGAACGAAGGCGAAGAAGGATTTCCGCAATTGATGGAGCGACGATGTCGAGACAGTTGGTCAAGTCCATGTTTGCTTGCCAGCTCTAGTACCACGAAGTCGAAACACAAGGTACCTCCGCATCGGCAGCCTTCGGTGGATTCGGATGTTGTCAAGGTGAAACAGTTCTGGAACGAGGAACCGAGCTCAAATGAAGAACTGCGTGCAGCTGGGAGAGTGGACCCCGTCAACTTGAAAACTTTCTGGAATGAGCTGGACACCGATAACATGGGCGAGGGGTTCGTCCGTCCAGAACTTGCACAACTGTTGCTATCCCGTCAGTCGTGTCGTCCCACGATGCCGGTACCATGACTGAGCAATGCAGAAGGGGGGGGTTCTGTGGTGAAGCACTGAGGGATCAGTGGAGATAAATATATGTGTATTTCAATATGTGTATGTATATATATGTATATATACATATACATATACATATATACATACATGTATGTATGTACATATACATATATATATATATGTACATATATATGAGTGTACATATGTATATACATACATATATATACATATACATATATACATACATACAAATATATAAATACACACATATATATATACGTATATGTAAATATATACATCTATATGTACATGTATATCAATACATATATTATATATATATACATAAACATATAAATATATATTTATATATATATGTATTTATATACATGTTTATTTATATACACATGTGTATATATATACATGTAGCGATACATCATCCATCGACCACCTAGTCATGAGAGAGTTCGAAGTGAACCGCCTAGATACCGCTTATTTATCAGGGAAATTCGCAAGCAGTTCGTGGTTTTAAAAAAAACAGGATTTTAGAATAGGGTTTTTAAGACCTTTACAGGTGAACACGAGAATTTCCGTTTTGAGGATTATTTTTTTGATCGAAGAGCTCGTCGACGAGTTTACGAAGAAGTGCCACGTTTGTGAGTTCTTACCCTTTGTGGAGAATAAAGTTCACATGAAGAGTCATGTGTGTAAGGGCTCAAATCCTGACGAAGATCGGTTTTCAGAACAGAGTTGAGAAATTTAGAATAGGGTTTGTAAGACCTTTACAACTGAACACGAGAATTGCCGTTTTCAGCAATATTTTTTTGATCGAAGCTCGTCGACGAGCTTAAGAAGAAGCGCAACGTTGGTGAGTACTTACCCTTGGATGTGATATCACTCGTGATCACATTTCTGGTACCACCACTCGCTCTCAAAATCATTACGCCAAAGAGATTTTGCGATCATATGGATTTTGGGATATTTTACTGCGCAACACACCTATGAACTTGAAACCTAACACTCGCCTTTCAAAAGATGACTGTGACCCCAACCTCAAACCTGACTTCCACCGCCGCTATTGTGGCATTGTCGGCGGCCTTGGTTACCTTGTCACTATGACCCGCCACGATTTGGCTTTGTCCTATTCTGAACTCAGCAAATATGTCCATTTTCCTGGCATCGCACACATGGAGGCGGCTGAACACGTTCTGCAATATCTGCATGACACTTGGAATGAGTCTATTACATGCGGGGTTGGGTTGACGCAGATTGGGCTGGCGACACTGATACGCGCCGCTCGCACACTGCCTACATTCTTATGATGAATGGCGGACCCATTTCTTGGAAAAGTCGCCGTCAAGACAATGTATCTTTGTCTACCTCCGAAGCTGAATTCGTCGCCGCCAGGCAAGCCGGGCAAGAGGCTCTCTATCTTCGTGAAACCCTCAAAGATTTTGGTTATCAGCAACAGAATGCAACTGAAATCTACGAGGATAATCTGGCCTGTGTTGCCATGAGTGAAAATCCAGTGCGCCGAAAAATTTCGCGTCACATTGACATCCACCGCTATTTCGTGCGCGAACTCGTCAAGGCTGGCTTTGTCAAACTCATCCCTTTGCGCACACATAAGATGGTCGCTGATGCCCTTACCAAGTCTCTGTCTTCACCTGCATTCGTCAGTCACCGCCGCATTATGATGGGCCAAACCCCTTCTGCTTCGAAGTTTTTGCACTCCTGATGTGTTTATTTTTCCCTGCAACAAAAATTTGAATTTTTTGTTTTGTGATTTCTCCCGATTCACATTTTTTTGGATTGCCCAATGCGTTCAATAAATGCCCGCATTGTGCATGGGGGAGAGCGATACATCATTCATCGACCACCTAGTCATGAGAGAGTTCGTGAGTGGACCTCCTAGATGCCGCTGAGCTATCAGGGGAATTCGCGAGCAGTTCGTGGTTATATATATATACGTACATATGTATTCACATATATATATACGTTCATATATGTACATAAACATACATATTTAATATACATGTATACATTTATATGTAAAAATATACGTATACATTTGGGTGGGACTCAATGTAGTTAATTGTCCCAGGGGGTGTAATTAGAGTCATTCCAGGACATAGAAACTAGCAGATAGAAACTGCAGTCTGGAATTAGGTTGGTTTCTTGCACTGTACTTTAGAACCCCACTGACAGCGATTTGGGCAGTTCTTGACGATTTTCTTTATGAAAATCTTAATTTTGTTTATTAAAATCTTTGATTTTCTCCATGAACTTGAAAAATCTTGATGATTTTCTATATGATTTTCTTGATGATTCATAAAGAAACGATTTACTACAAAGTTCAAGTTTCTGCTGGAGATGTAGAAACTCACTGGATTGGGTGGAAGTTTCTTGATGTTTTATAGAAACAACACTGACAAGCTGGGTGCTGTCTTCATCAGTGTGTACTTAAAAACACGCTGTCTGGTCCAAAACGTGGTTTCTATGTCCCGGAATGACCCTGTAAGTGGTTGGCCACCCAAACTTGAAGACTTGTGCTCTCGGCCCCTCAGCGGTCCTTTTTTTACATTTTGGCGGGAACTAATACTCACGAAACCATTTCCCATCCTCCCCTAGAGTGGACTTCTTCTCCGCCTCTGTCTGCTCCTGTGTTGATTGAAACAAAGTGGTACTGAGTAACAGGGCAGTGGTTGAGGGTGTGTGGTGACGGAGCGCTTTTGCGCGCAGTTGCGCTCCCACTGGAGAGGACCAGAGGAATGTGGATGATAGGGCAGTCCCCAATAATCCTTATTGGGAGTACTGATATTTCGTTCAAGAAGACCTTCTGTCTCATGAATATTTGCCCCCAAGACCTTCTGTCTCACGAACAAACTCTTTGGTTTAGTTGCTACCAACTCTTTTGGTTTAGGCGCACCATCTTTCTAAGGACACAAACTGCCACAAAGTCTTTGAATAAGTGTCATTAACATCACTGTGCTCCACTTAAGTTCACGAATCTTCATTGATCTTCATTTGCCTCGTCTGACGCATCTGCATGATGCCCGACGCCTTCCTCATGTGCGCTGCGTCAGCGTCTGAACGTGTCCTCGCGGAACCATTCTGAAAATCCCCGCGATCTCTGATAGGAGTATTCGCTGAAGTGATAGTTGTGCTGGTTCGTTTGTTTGCCTTCCGAGGCCATCCAGGAACAACACTACTCTCCCTAGCCAGCGCAGTACCGCTCTGAGACGTCGAGAAGTAGTTGATTGCCCTGAGACAGCGGATTTCGTCACGGTAGATGCCTGAACTTGTACCTAAAAGACAGTTGACATCTGAATTTATTGTTGGGCGCGTGGTAAGCGTTGGGTTTTTAGCCCTGAAGCCGCTGGGGCTTTGGCCCCGATAAAATGCAGAAAGCTAGAACCAATACCGTGGGGGAGGGATTTTCTGGAAAAACAAAATTCCTCAAAAATTCAGATTCAAGTTTAGCCCCTCCAGAGCAGGCTCGACCCGGAAAATTTGGAAAAAATCGTGTTTGTGGAGAAAATCTGTATGGGCTCTGGTTGACTGCGAGTGGCGCGCGGCGGATGCGGGTCCAGTGAATCACCTCAACAGTGGATCCCCTCAGTTTGATGCGCTCCCTGCTACCCCACTGATGACCCCTACTGCACACTTGGGCTTGTCTCCATGTGTTTGGCTTTTGCCCTGGGGAAATCTCTGAAATTATCATTTTTATGGGTGTGGACCAAAACTTCGGGAATGATTGACTGAGAAGATTCACGTTAAGCGGACCAAGTTTCAACAAAAACGTTCAGACCCGTGAGGGCAAGTCTGAGCTTGAAAATTAGTTGGTTCCATTGAATGTTCAAAGTTCGAGTTAGACTCTGAATTTAAGAAAGAAAGAAATTAAGATTACCAACCGGGCAAACTGCCAAAAGGAGGGAAGATGCGACCACGGACTTGAAAGAGGTCATTTTTAATTCTGATTGTCAACCAAAAAATTGAAAACATATGTTAATTGTTTAAGAAATCCTGGATCTGAACCACACTATCCCGTCCTACCCAATTCAATGTTGGTGTTCCCTGGTTGTGGCTGGTAGCGAACTTCGTTTGAATCTTGATGATTTCTCAAAATATGTTTCAAAGTTAATTATTGCTTGGTTCAAATATCCATGAATTCAGGAGTGTAACAAAGGGGTGCGCGCCCCTTCGCATCAAAGGGATGTGCACCCCTTGATCGCCTTTTTAAACCCCGACGCCACTGTTCCAAGTCGGTTACCTTTGCGTTCATGTAGATTTTTACAGTTGCATTTTCAAGTATCTTCGGGTTCCCACCCATTTTTCGACTCTGATCTCAACCGTAGGGGAAAAGAAAGTGTCACTCCAGGAGATTCGGAGCGGGTTTGAATTTGTACTGGGACTCCATGACATAGTATTGCGGGGAGGGTATTTGTACGGTGCGTGGCCACGCACCGTACTAATTCTAATTGAATTTAAATTCATCATACCAGAATTTTGACAACTTGTCGTGTTCTGTACCTGTCGGATTCTCCCTGAAGGACTCAAATTTGTTGAGAAATTTCCCCTACTGTTTGTCCCCGCCGCGCTCCGACCTTTTGTGTTTCTGTTTTTGGTGTGACCCGCCCCGACTTCAAGTTGACAATCTTTGCGAACAAACAAATAATCTGTTGCGAACCAAAAAAATAATCCGTCGCAAACAAAAAGATGACCCGTTCGAACAAAAAAATAACCCGGAAAAATAACCCGTCGCGCCCTAAAATTATATAACACGCTATGCGTAGCGACGGGTCATATAATTTACGGGTTATTTTGGTTCGCAACGGATTCCCTTTTTTTGGTCCGTATAAACTCTGGTGGACTTCGAGTGGCGCGCGGCGACTCTGGGGTTAAAGACCCTCCGCTTGCTGTGCGCCCAGTACCTGCACTGATCGGCGGTAGAGACTGGTGGAACTGACAAATGAGTATTAAAGTGGAGGGAACTCCTAGGGGTTCCCACAGTTTTCCTCCTTCCTTGGGATACCCACCATAAGTGGTTTTGAATAAAGACTCTACTCTCAACTACTTGCCAGGCAATTTGACGGATCAGACCAACCGCTGATCAGAACCAGTTATTGAGAATTCATTAATTCAAATTGGTGTCCAGACAAAGTTAATTCCATAAATAATGGTGTCCGGGTTAGGTAGTTGGGAAACACTGGGGTGGGTCTGCGTCCCTGTATTGCAACGCTCTTTTGGGGGGGTCCTGCATCTCTTCCATTGTTGCGTTGTTACATCCAAAGACTTCATGTTACTCTAGTCTCTCCGAGTCGCACAGTCACAGGATAAGTTGTACCGGGAGGTGGGGACGCAGAAGAGGGGGGGTCACGGTCACAATTGGACTGGAAACCCCCAGGGGTGTACACTTAATTTTTTGTGATGCAAACAACTTGAACGTACTTGTATACATACGTAATATTCAAAACTGTGATGGACAGGAGTGCGTGTGACCCGGGTTACTTCATACCAAAATATATCAAAAAGTAAAAAATCATAAAAACTTGAATAAAATCACACAAGGTCAAGTGTTTGGGATCCGCAATATATTATCTCATCAAAGGTGGATGTCTTCGTTGGGAAGACATGGATATCACCCACCGCTAACTCTTCATACAACCCCCCCCCCCACACCACAACTTGACCAGATGACAGCTTCATCCTCCTCTAATTCAGTCTGTTCCTTTTCCTCCTCCTCACGGGTAGTCTTATCTTGAGGTGACTCGTCATCAAAGGGGTCAAGAAAGTAATCGGAACACACGCACAATTTCGGCATTCTCAGACTCTTTGTGGTTAACAAGACAAACTTTAGCAGGACGCGCCCCCACCTTTTGTATCCAGACATCCAATACAGACACTGGTAAGACATTCAATACAGACAAGACATCCAAGACATCGAGACATTCAATACAGACATGTAATACAAACAAGACACCCAAGACATCAAGACATTCAGTACAGACATGCAATACAGACAAGACATCCAAGACATCAAGAAATTCAATACAGACTGTCGGACATGCAATACAGACAAGACATCAAGACATGTAAGACATCAAGACATCCAATACAGACATTCAATACAGACATTCAATACAGACATCCAATACAGACAAGACATCCAATACAGACCAGACATCCAAGACATCGAGACATTCAATACAGACATCCAATACAGATAAGACTTCAAGATATCACTGAAGACATTCAATACAGACATGCAAAACAAGACATCAAGACATGTAAGACATCCAGACATCCATCACAGACATTTTGCAAGTGTGTATCAGGACATCCAATACAAGATATGCAATACATCAAGACTGCCAATACAGATATGTAGGAAGTACACACTGGGAAAAAAACTTCTAACCCCCCCCACCCCGAGTTTGAGGGAGTACTGCGCTCCTTGTCCTGAGTTGTTGTCTTGTTGGTTCGTCTCTTTAGTAGAACCTGAGCTTTTTCGTTGCAAAGAGTACTCTTTCTGCGACGATAGCCCGCCACTTGAATGTATGCCGTAGTGGTTCTCGCACGCTGTCAGTTTCTCTTCTTGGTGGGAATGCGCTTCTGAACCTGCATACACACGTGTGCATGTATTATAAATGTTAGCATATGTGTATTGGATTCGAACTTTGATTCTATTTACACTGGCAGGTATATAAATTCCACAATTCGGAACACCTACATGCGCCATGCAAGGGCTCAGGAGGATGAAGGGATTGTACCTGATGAGTTCTTTCAATCAATCCCTGACCACAAAATTTTGAACACAGAATGAGTGCTACAGGCCCGGGCGCCAGCACTGGAAGAGCCTCCTTGACCATTTCATTGACGCAATACTGGGCGGTTTGCCACGCGCGTGCACATCTTTCAAACTCTTACCAGTCAACGTACATATTTTTCTTGTTGCGTCATTCCTGCCACTCGAAGATGTCCTTGTCTGATGACTGCTCTATCTCTGAATCTGTGCGCTGTTTCCTGCCATGTGTCACGCAGTAGTATTTTTCCATTGTTTCTTCGACGTGCGCAGACACTGCACCCTACTTGAAACATTCTGTTTCGCATCCATATATATAATGATGATGATTGCTTTTTTTTCACTATAAAAAGTAGTTTAGTACCCTTGATTGAGGGTCTATGCGCCCAAATCTATTTTAGATTTGAGATATCGGTGGTTTGCTCACATCTTCTTCTTTTCTTTATATATACAGACACAACAAACGCAGTTGCTATCATGACCCACGTTAACACACAACCAGACCTTCTTTTCTCTGATTTTGCCGTCAAAGTTGTCACATCCTCCTTCTGCTCATCAGATCTTCTGATCAACAGCAGCGTCCCCCTGTTGTCACAACACAATCCTCAAATGCATTTGCAAGGTATGTGAGGTTGGGTTAATCGAAGTCTGAAACACGCGTACCCCCCTCTCAAGAATCCACAATTTGCTGCGCCACTTCCAACTCCCTCCACCATTTGTCAGTTGAACCAACATCCTTTGCACGCCGCCCTTCATGTGAAACAAGAAAATTGCCTGTTATTTTCTCAAGGTGTGTTTTTGCACGATTCTGTGGATCCTCTATCGAATGCGTCAAACGAGCACGTCTCAGTGTCTGCCTCATGATCAACTCCACAATCTTGTCAGGAATACCAGCATCCTCCAAACAAAACAGCCCAAAGGGTACAGTACTGATCCTGCAGGAGGCACCATCCTGCGAGAAATGGGCCACAAAACCGCGTACCTACTGGACGCATTAGTACCCTGGATCTGATCATCCACGATTAAAGCCAGTGTCACACTGTTTGGAATTTGAGAACAAATCCAAGGAGTTCCCACACGTCGCTGTACATCACCTTGAAATACTTTACTTTCATGATACACTTACCCGCCATATCTGAGACGACACGCACAACAACAGAGAGAGAAGGGGGAGGCGGGGGGAGGGGTAAAGAGATAGAGAAAGAGTTGACGTAGTTGGGAGAGACAGACAGAGAGAGAGAAAGAGACTCAGCAAACTTAGTATCCAAGTGTCGAACAAAAGGAGGGAGAAAGAAAAGAAGCGAGAACGAGACACAAAAATGGAGATATACAGAGGGAAACAAAGAAAGACAGAGAATAACAGCGCAAGAGTAAGAGGTAGAAATAGACAGAGAAACGACAAGTTATATAGATGGAGATAGAAGTAAGATGAAGCGAAATAGACAGGGAGAAGAGGAGAGACAAAAGGCATCAGATTGATAGGTAACTTGAAGGGCAGCCTGGATAAACTGTCTGGTACAACTCGTTTTACCGTGACATAGATTTACACGTGTTTGGACATGACAAAGAATGGAAAGATCCAAAATAAATTTGATGCAAAGCTGCCGGGAGTCGAACCCGGATTGTGCTCGCCCGAGCCAGCCCTGTGATTGTTGGTGCTAACAAGCGACCAGTAGAGGTGTCTGGGGCTGAGAATTTAGCCGCTGAAGCCGTAGAGGGTGCGGCCCTGACGCTTGAGGGCGTACACGACGTCCATGGCGGTCTCGGTCTTGCGGCGGGCGTGCTCGGTGTAGGTCACGGCATCGCGGATCACGTTCTCGAGGAAGACCTTGAGGACCGAGCGGGTCTCCTCGTAGATGAGGCCAGAGATACGCTTCACACCACCACGGCGAGCGAGACGGCGGATGGCGGGCTTGGTGATGCCCTGGATGTTGTCGCGAAGCACCTTGCGGTGACGCTTCGCGCCGCCCTTGCCGAGACCCTTGCCGCCCT
>Ga0209491_10012078_pt1 | contig 10062 bp, 15 predicted proteins | sample BON02_FD_187213 | JGI IMG/M metagenome (GOLD analysis project Ga0209491, IMG submission 187213) | Freshwater microbial communities from Lake Bonney liftoff mats and glacier meltwater in Antarctica - BON-02 (SPAdes) (version 2) | ecosystem: Environmental > Aquatic > Freshwater > Ice > Glacier... | reverse complement strand
CTGGATTATCGCTTCAATGTGTCCTTTTACTATAGAACTTTCATCATTTGATGATATACATATGTTGCCACTGAGTTGCATATGATCTTGTTTTCAACCTTTTTTCTCCTGTCTATTTCGAGGTGCGATTGACAAATAATGCTATTGACAAATAATGATACTTGCGCTCAATGCTGTTGTTGTCTATCGATTGTATCTTTTCTCCAGAAAACTGTTGTTCGTAGTAATCAAATCTCATGCCCTCGCTCTTACTGTCTTTATCTCTCCCCTCTCCTTTACCCTCCCTCTCTCTCTCTCTCTCATGTACATCAGTTCTCTTTCGCTTTCTCTTTCTTTCTTTCTGTGTCTTTGTCTCTCTCTCACTCATTTTTTCTCTCTCTTTCTCTGTCTTTCTCCCTCTTTCTCCCACTCTCTTTGCGTCTCTGACACTCGTTTGTCTTTATCAATTAATGCTTTCTTTCTGTTTCTCTCTCTCTTTCAATTCTCTTGCGCTCTCGCTCTCGCTCTTGCCTTCCGTATCTCTGTCTGTCTTTCTGTCTGTCTCTTTTTTCCTCTCTCTCGCTCTCTCTCTCTTTCTCTCTGTCTCCCTCATTGTTATTGTCTCTCTCTCTCCCCTCGAATAGAATCTCCCTCTTTGTTATTGTCTCTCTCTCTCCCCTCTCCTTTACCCTCCCTCTCTTTCTCTTTCGCGTGTGTCCCTTGCTCACTCTTTTCCTGTCTCTCTATCCCAATCTTTCTCTCTCTGTCATTCATTTCTCTCTATCAATCTACGCTCTTTTTTCCTATATCTTTTTTTTCGCTCTCACTCTCGATGTCTCATATCTCTGTCTTTCTCTCTCTCCCTCTCTCTTTTCCTATCCCCCTCTCTCTTTTTTGGTCTCTCTCTTCTTCTCTTTCTCTTTTTGTCTCTTTCTCTCGTTCTTTGTGTGGGTCTCTTTCTCTCTGTCTCTCTCTCGCTTTTTGTCTTACTCTATTCTCTGTTACGCACACACACACTCTTTGTTTTTTCCTTTTTTGGACTGTCTCTCCATCTCTATCTGTCTTTTTGAAATTCTATAGTGTGTAAGCGTTGTCTCTCTTTTGCTATCTTTTTTTTTGGTTTGTTGCACATTCTTTGCCGCCGTGTTTCTCTCGGTCCTGTCGTTTTTCGTCTCTGACATCCGATAAATGCTCACCTGCATCGCTGCCCAACACACTTTTGTTCTTTCTCGCTCCTTCCCCTTGCAGGAGTGTTGCTAATAATAATCGCATCTCTTTCTCTCACTCTCACTGTCGCTATCTCTTCTTTGTACTGCCCCTCTCTCTCTCTCGCTTTATGTTTCCCCCGATCACTCTTTTTCTCTCTCTCTATCCCAATCTTTCTGTCTCTGACACTCTTTTCTATCCATCAATCCATGCTCTCTTTCTCTTTCTCTCTCTCTCTCTCTCTCTCTGTCGCTCTCGGTCTCGCTATTGCCCTCCATATCTCTTTCTGTCTTTCTCTCTCTCTCTTTCTGTCTCACTCTTTCTCTCTGTCTCTCTCATTTTTTGTTTATGTCACTCTCTCACTCTCTGTCTCTCTCTCTTCCTCTCACTCTATCTCTCTTTCTCACGCACACACACACTTTCTCTCTTTCTATATTTTAGGCTGACTCTATGTCTCGCTCTCTCTCTCTCTCTCTCTATCTCTTTCTCTCTTTATCTCTCTTTCTGATTCTCTTTCAATCTCTCTGTCACGCTCTCATTGTCGATATCTTTCTTTCTTTTTTGTCCACTCCCTTCTCTCTCTCGCTTTATGTGTTTCTCGCTCACGCTGTGCCTCTCACACTCTCTATCTCTCTGTGTCAATACATTTTGTCTATCAATCCTCGCTCTCTTTCTCGCTCTCTGTCCCTCCCCATCTCTTTCGCTCTCGCTCTCGCTCTCGCTCTCGCTCTCGCTCTCGCTTTCGCTCTCGCTCTCGCTCCCACTCTTGCTCATAATATCTCTCTCTGTCTCTCTGTGTCTCACCCAATCATTGTCTGTGTTTCCCTCTCTTTCTCTCTCGCTCCTGGCAATTGACTTGTACTTGTACATACATCTCGTTGTTTCATTTGTATCTCTCTCTCAATTCTTCTGTGCTCCCCTATCCTCCCCTCCCTATCCTTCCTCTTCTCGTTTATCTGTTGTTGGTGAGGTACTTGCTTGCGAGCGTCAATTATCTCATCTCATCATTTATGCTGTCTCTATCATATTGTCGGTCTCTCTCTCTCTCTCTCTCTCTCTCGTGTACATTCGTCCCATCTCTCTGTCTCTGTGTCTCATTCTGTTTTTTCTCTCTCTCTCACTGATTCTTTCTCTCTGTGTCTCTGTCACTATCTGTCTCTCTCTCTTTCTCCCACTCTCTCTGACTCAAACCAATACACGCACTCTTTCGCTCTTTCTCTTGTTTTTGCTTTCTCTTTCTGTATCTCTCTCTCTCTCTTGCTCTTTTTGTCTCTCTCTCTCTCTGTCTCTCGCTCTCTCTCTTTCCATCTCTCTCTCTGTGTCTCTCTCTCTCTATCTCTGATTCTCAAACAAACATACTGTCTCTCTCCCTCTCATTCTCTCTCGCTCTCTCTCTTTCTCTGTCTTTCTGACACTCTCCTTTTGACACTCTCTCTATGTCCCTTTCTGTCCTTGTGTCTCTGTCACTGTGTCTCTTCTATTCTCTCTCTCTCTATCTCTCTTTCTTTTTCTCTCTCACACTCTCTTTCTCTCTCTTTTCTTCTCTCTCTCTCTCTCTTTTCTTTTGTCACTCTCTCTCTTTCCTTCTCTCTCTCCCTCTCTTTTCTTTTGTCACTCTCTCTCTTTCCTTCTCTCTGTCTTGCTCTCTTTTCCCTCTGTATTGTCCTCTCTTTTTTCTCTTTCTTCTCTCTCACTCTCTCTGTCTCTCGCCTGTCTCTATCTACATTCTCTTTCTCTCTCCATTTCTGTCTGTCGGACACATACATTGGTGTAATTTTTACAACAGCGCTCAGCAGCAGACAACGAAAGCGAGCAATGGGACCAACGATGCGGAGGGCCAGTCAAGGTTTGGGACATCAAATGGCGAGAAACCCTCGACAAAACAACAATCAATCAAGGTGAAAGGAAATCTTAACACTACACTCAGAATGTTGTTAGGTCAACACTAGATGTTTTACCCCAATTGATGGTAAAAACAAAAGGCTACTCGAGGGCCGTAGTATATATGTGGGAGTATTTGTCGGATCGCGAGAGTCTTCACAGAGCATTTTTTACTAATTCCTGAAGTGTGCAAATCCGTTTATGACAGAGCCGTAAATACACAAACCCATTGGCCATCAGGATGATGAAGAAAATGTAAAGATCACTGGTAAATGATGACACAGTGCACAGAATGATGTGATTACTATTACAAAGTGATTCTAAGGCCTTGTGTATGAAATTTCAGGTTCTGTTCTTCAGGAGGGTTCCTGCTCTTGCAGGTCGCTCCAGGCATCAAACCCCAAAGCCTTCGACCCTTGCTGTTGATTCCAACATTAGAAAACATCGTGACAATCAACACATGATAATATGAAATGACCATGCAAAACATATTCTGCCAGTTATTCTCATGTACACATACATACTCCCACAGCGAGCTCCCAATCTGAGCAAAATAAAAGTGGAACCAGGCCTCAAGGATGCGGAGGAATCCTCAAACACGAATGAGACTCCGTCCTTTAGGTTTTGTGTCAGGACTACATCGTTCTATCGATTGGAGGAGTCATTGAAATTTGCAGAAGCTGATGACATGTGGACATGCTTTTTGGGAGGATTGAACAACTTTCAGACAGGTCCAGCATTTGGGAGTGCCTATTTGGTGGCCTTTCTTGTTGAAAGTCTTGAAAGTCGGTACAAAACTTCTTCGGCATCACAACGAATCAATTTTCTGGAAATCCAGGCGATGTATGACGTAAGTCGGACACTGAAGAGAGCCTTTCAGTTTTTGCAGAAATTGAAAAAGAACACTTCCAAATTTGAAAACCAGACCAGCCTAATGGCCATTTTCGAACAGTGCTTGATGCATGCTAAAACAGACGCGGTGCTCCCTGGGCCTGTTACGCAAATGCAGGCCATATTTACTCCGGATGGCGACAACCTTAAATTGATAGGTGAGTTGAAGAAGGAAACATCACGCAGATGCGGTTGGCTGGAATTAGACGCAGGCACAATCAAGGTCGTTGAAGTGGAATCTGTGCTACCGTCAAGTTTGGTCAGCAAATTCGACCCGCCTCCATCGTGTTCTGACGTGTATGCAGCCATCCTAAGAGAGAAGGCCTTGCCTGCATATGGTTCAACAAGAAAAGAACGTGATTCCGAAACTATGACTGCTAGATTGAATCGTTTGTGTTTTGAATTCCTTCCAAGTGTCGCAGACTGTACTCCGGTTGCCCGCTGTGGTGACACGTTTATGCATCTGGTCGGGCCGCCTATGATAAAAAATCATTTTTTCATGATTGTAATGACAAAGACAACAGATGGTATGGCCGTGGCAAAGTTTGACTCCTATGAAGGTTGCAGCAAATATGTGCGAGTCTCGAAAAGTCATCAAAAAAATCGATGCACCGACTTGGACTTGTTCGGCTTCATCCAACTCTTTTTGGCTATCAACAGGAATATCATTTTTGCAGAAAAATCAGATGAAGAGTGTCACACAATTTTGGAAAATCTCACAATTTACACACCTTCTCCCGCTTATAATCAGCCAGACAATAGCAATGCATGCTGGCTGTTTTCAATAGCAGTGGCTGAGCAGGTGTTTGCACAATTGCCTGGTCTAGCACCATTGCCCACCCAATCTCAGGCTCATGCATTCTTCAACAAAATTATCGCATCCGTTGCAAACATACTCAAGGAGGCAAAAACATTGTCACCGTGGATACAGAAACTAAAAAACGAAAATTGGGATCATTGCCAGACTCAAAATCCAGGCGAGGCAATCCAGGCTGGCGAGAAGTTGCTTTCACAATTACAATTCAAATCGGCAGAAGACATATTCGTTGGACACGCGTGGCAGGTGCAGGACATTTGTGAACATCATGATTATCTGGCGAATCCAGCATATGCACCAAGCAAGATCAACATGCGGTCGTCAAGTCTCAGCAAAGAAACCTCAACTCAAGGGACAAAAAGGTTGGGTGCCGTTTCATTTTTAGCTCCACCACGACAAGTTGATCGTGCGAGGAATTTAGAGAAATGGATAGAACAGAGCAGTGAAGGGCCTGAAAGTGTCGGAAACAAACTACAGCATTGCTTATCAGTTGAAAACCTATGGAAAGTCAATGGAATGACAAATCATGAGGCACGATTGCAGAAACTCGAAGCAATAATATGTTGTCTTGAATCCGTCAAGACACCAGAAGCAATGAATAAGCTTGTTGCTGAGTTTCTTGAGGATCCTCAAAAATTCGTGACAACAGGGAAAGGCACCGTTGTTGCTCGGACTGAGCAAAATTGGCAAGATTATGGAGAAGGAAGCGGTGGTGGAGACCTGGCTCTTTGTGTGAATACCACAAATAACAAATCAAAGTTGTGGAATCCAGCGCAAGCGATAATTTTGTACGCCGCTGAGACCCGTGCATATCTTCCAGGAGGAGTCAGGGTTGCGAAGTCCGGAGGCGACAAGGATAAATCACAAGCAGTGAATACTGGGAGAGATAAGGATTTTCATTTCTCTTACAAAGGAGACTCCAAGAATCGTGTGGATTGCTTCAATGGGATAATTCCTGGATGCATGTGGCCAATCGACACCTGGATGATAGTGGGCTCTCAGAATCTCAAAAGAGCAACAGTTGGTGGACAAGCCTCAGCCGTAGGCTGCGCAACCTCAGTGGTGGTGTCAGATTGGAGATCACCCGAAAAAGGCAAGAAAGTTGGTGGGATCCTGGAAACATTGACAGAAAACGCAAAACGTGGTCGCCAAAAAAGAAACACATTGGACTTTCAAACCATACAAAAGCAGGCGACCAAGTGGTTGCGATCAAAATTTGTTGATGAAACCAATACTGTAAATTGCCTGGATATACCTGGAAACGGGGACTGCCTCACTCAAGCATGCTGCTTGAACATTTTGACCAGCGCTGATCCAATGTTGGCCACGAAATTTTACAGGGCGATGTTTCCGTCAAGACTGCATTTTACATCGTTACACACGTATGTCATGCAAGACAGTTTGAATGGATGCACTAGATTTTGGTTTGCTCGATGGCTTTGCCAGAAGCATGGTATTCACAATGTTCTGTCGAAATGTTGTTCACAGGTTGTTTTGTGGGCCGAGGGATCAGGCGAAAATATCCACCCCAAAATGCTTATTTCGGATTTCTTAAATCTGATTGCAAGCACCAGTGCAATGACCGAGAAACAACATGCACATTGGTTTTGCGTGACTCTCATCACGTTTTTTGTAGAATTTTTGAGTTTTGTCTTGGAAATCCCTGTGGCATTGCTGATTCTGAGAGCAGATGGCAAACAATTAACCATCCATCCGGATGGTACGTTGTGCAAGACAAGAAAGGACCTACAGGAAAGTTTCTTCTTGGTCGTGAAGCACGAAAACGGAGACTCTTTAGTTGCATCACACTACAGACCAGTGCTCCTTGATTTTCAGAACACAAATAGTGGTTTTTTCACATCATGTGGATTGTTACCACATGACTCCCTACCTGCCTTCTTAAAGCACTTGCTGTCTGACAGTTGCGATCCTATCAGTGTGACGTACAAGACCAAATCAAAAAAATTTAAAACCGGCGAACTCAACGAATTTGCAGCTGTATCAGTGGCTTTTTATGACAACCAACCTGGCGAGCATGCAATGGTTCTTCCGTTGTATCATGAAGATCGTTTTTCCACAAAACTTCTATTTTGGCGTGTTTCTTTGATAAGTGAAGAGCACAACAAATTCGTACACGATGATGTCGAGAGTGACTTCTCCGCAACTTTGGCCATGACATTGCTGCGAGCGCCGTTATATGCCCTAAACTTGCTTGCACCTTACAGTCTTTGCAGCGAGAAGATATTGAAGGACTCTGGAAATTGTATGGAAATGTTCCAAGCTTGCCCAGCAACTCCAGGGCAATGTTTGCTGTTTGCTCGAATTTTGCGGGCCATGGCTAAATTGCTTTGTACTCTTTCACAATCTGTTACTTTCTTCGAGCCTCAAACGGACACATTGCTACCCCGAAAGGTTCTTGCACAAAAAATGAAGGAAATTAAGAAAGATTGTGGACCCACGAAGTTTACTGGCATGTCGAATGAAACCAATGATACAAAGGTGTTCATGACATTCTGTCACAATTGTGAAATGACGAGTACAGTTTGCGATCCAAATTTTGCTGGCATTCCTTCCCAGCTTTACTGGGCTCTACTTTCTGCAATTGTCCAGCGTCCCATTATAATTCTCACTGATGTGGTAACGACATGGGATGAACATAAAAAACCACCACCCCTGGATTCTGACTTGAGAGGTCACAAATATCATGCTGTCAGCTTTTTCGACGATGATGGAGAAGTGTGCATGGAAACCGTGAAGGCAAAGGCAAGTTTGGCTTTGCCCGCATACTTGAGGGCACTGAAAGACCCGTGTGGTGTGGACACTTTCGCACAAGCAACTCACACTGCAGCTATTTTAGCGATACTAAACATAGACCAAGATGGGCAGCCATGTGGCAACGCACAGGATATGCTCGGCACTTGGAACTTCGGACATTATGCCCGTAACTGCGCGGACATAACTATTGTGCCAATAATTCCTATAATCTTAAGCTCATCAAGTCTTGTTACGTCGGGTTACATGCCTGTAATGAGTTGGCAAAATCTGGAACTCAAATCTCCAAAGTACCTGAAGACAACGGAAGATGTTTCTCTGCAAGGCTTGTCTCTCGTGGACTGTGTTTCAATATGCAGACAATCTTTCCAGTCAAGGAATTCCTTGCTACAATCTCAAACGCTGATTCCAGATCTATTCTTGTCAATGGGATGGACTGGCTATGTTCCGCAATTTGATACGACTAATCCACATCAAGACACAGAATTCTTAGCTCGAGACAAAATAATCTTGAGGAAATTAACCAATTTGGCAAAGAACACACGGGCAGCATCAGAGAACGAGATCCAGGCTTGGTTGGGTTTTGGGAACAAAGAGTTGAGCAAAATTGAATACAGCAGCAAAAAACTTGCAGGAAACTTACTGCACCAATGGTTCATGAAGGCAAAAGAGGTAGGTTTCCCTGGCACTTGCATTGTTCTAAAAATACAATAACTTTGATTTCTGATGCACATGGATTGACGGACGCTAGGAGTAATCATTCATGCTAGCGTCCGCCAACTCCACAGGACATGTTGTCACGACGTATCTAAGAGAATACTTGTCCTCAGATTTGTTGAGGATTTCAATAAGTGTGTACGCCAGCAATTAGACTATTTGTGTCGGGTAATTGACATTTGTCTAAATCTGTCTAATGTTCATAAAAACAACCCCTGACACATACACTCCGCTTTCAAAAAAATACAGGTGGATGCGCCGAGGGCCGCCAACTCGAATTCACCTGGTTTTGATTCCAGCGAAACCTCAATCCACAGGTCAATAGTGTCATACTGAATGTTTGTACTTTCCATCACGAATGATAAAGGAGAGTTGCTCATGAGTTGCTGGTGATGTTGTTAGATCTGGATTATCACGTCAAAGTGTCCTTGTACTATAGAGCTCGCGTAATTCAATGATACACATATATTGCCACTGAGTTGCAGTTGATCATGTTTTGAATCTTTGTTTCTTTTTTTCCCCCTGTCTATTTTGTGGTGTGTCAAAATATCAGTTTGCGATAGAATTTGTTATATTGTGATGATGCACAAGTGGTGCCACGTGGTGCTGATGATTTGCAAAGAATTGCCAATTTCTTGTAGATAATGTTTTTGTTGGACATTCATGAGAGGTTGTAAATTTGTGAGTATTACGGTGAATGTGCTATGGACAAATGTTCCTAAAAACTTGCACGCAAAGATTCTGTTTTCTACAGTTTGTATCATTTCTCGAGAGGAGTGTTGCTCATAGTCTTCACATCTCTTGCTCTCCCTCTCACTTCTCTCTCTCTCTTTCCCTCCCTTTCTCTCTTCATGTGTCCCTCGCTCAATCTTTCTCTCTTTCTCTCTCCCAATCTTTCTGTCTCTGTCACTCCTTTCTCTCTATTGATTCTCGCTCTCTTTCTATCTTTGTTTCTTTCTCTCTTTCTCTCTTTCTCTCTCTCTCTCGCTCTTGCTCACGCTCTTGGTGTCGCTCTAACTCTTTATGTCAGTCTCTCTCTTTCTCTTTCTCTCTTTTTCTCTCTCTCTCCCTCATTCTTTCTATCCGTCTCTCTCTGTCTATCTCTGTCTCTCTCACTCACTCCCTCTCTCTGTCTCACACACGAACACACACACTCTCTCTCTTTCGTTCTTTTTTTTCTCTGTCTTTTTCTGTGTCACTCTCTCTTTCTTGCTCACTCGCTCTCTCTCTCTCTCTCTTTCTGTCTCTCTTTCCTTCTCTCTATCTCTCTCACTCTGTCTCTCTCTCTCTCTCTCTTTGTCTCTCTCCCTCTCTCTCTCCCCCCCCCTCTTTCTCTCTCGCTCCCTCTCCCTCCCTCGCTTTTTGTCAATGACAGGGAATTGAAGAAAGACATGCAGAAAAATAAGAAATCGACGAAAGCCAAATCTCTGAAGAGAAAGATTGACAAAAGGGATGAGGTACAGAATCTGGAGGAGACAGGTTCATCTCAGAAGAGGACAAAAAAGAAGAAGTAGAGAGCAAAAGACACGGGTGGGGGTGTGTGCGTGGGTGGTTTGCGAAGGAAGGGGGGCAGAAGGAGGGGAGGTAGATTGATTAACTATCAAATATGTGACATGACTCGTGTGGATGCAGGATGAAATACTCCACGGCGCACACAAATAAGTCATGTCACACATGTGCATGAGTAAAATTTCTCCCTCATACGACATGTATTTATTCCAGCAGGAGTAGGTAATGTTATCTGTATGGATGGAGGGTGTAATAGGGGGGGGAGGGGGGGGGGGCAAGAGGAAAGGGGG
>Ga0209491_10012073_pt1 | contig 10066 bp, 8 predicted proteins | sample BON02_FD_187213 | JGI IMG/M metagenome (GOLD analysis project Ga0209491, IMG submission 187213) | Freshwater microbial communities from Lake Bonney liftoff mats and glacier meltwater in Antarctica - BON-02 (SPAdes) (version 2) | ecosystem: Environmental > Aquatic > Freshwater > Ice > Glacier... | reverse complement strand
CGCCACGGCGATGGAAGGCACTCTTCGCCAGCAACCCTTTGCGATCACACCTGCATCTGATTGATCAAAACAGAAAAAGCAGCTAGTAGCTCAAGCACGGGGGGGACGGTGCGTGGTTACCGCTTACCAAGCCCCGATGGCGACCAAGCCGCCAAGGTAGTAAAGAATGTGTGTCGATCGAAAGCTCGGTTTGTCCTGCGCTTGCGCACCCAGAAAGTGCCACAGCTGTTGCGCTTGCTCAGCGCTAATCAGTCCCTTCTGCGAGGCTTCTTCGAGCTGTCTACGATTAACGTCCATGTCAAACTCTATGGTCAATCATCGCGAATCGTTGGGCGTAATACCCGTGTGTTGCCGGGCGAGACGTTGCCCGAGAGGGCTATTCGTATCCACACCCCTCAGTCAGGGTTGCGATCACTTTCGATTGTTAGACGCGCCGAATCCGTTAGATTGGGTTCATCTTTATCGGTGTTCGCCGCCATCGGGGGGAAGCACATCTTGGTGCCGTCCCATTGCTGACCGCACCAACAGCGACCTGCCGCGTCGATAATACAGGTGCCACTGCCGCAGCAGCGAGGATCTTCTGTCATGTCAAATGCCTATTGTTTGATGATTTTCAGGTGCTAGATTCTGGTTGATGGTCGATCAATGCGTTTGTTGCGTCACCAACACCATTTTGTCCACGGCGCGTGCCCATGGGTGCACAAATGGAGGTACGTTGAATCAATGTACACCACCATGAGCTCTTTGATCAAAGTGGTCATGGTGTGCCAAGGGCTGTAACCAAGGGCCATGACTAGGGTGGTGCCAGAGACCCTGAGGCTTGGTTTTGGGGCCAATGGTTGGCCACAGCATGACAAGCCACTTGAATATCACCGATTGTCTGTAGCTCGGGTGACTCTTGTCGACATTGCTCACGCGCTTGAGGACAGCGGGGGTGAAACGCGCAACCCGTGGGAGGATTCAGCGGATTAGGCACTTCGCCTGCCACGGGTGTGCGCGAGCGTCCCTTGCCCTCGATGTCTGGAATCGCAGAAAGAAGCATACGCGTGTATGGGTGGCGAGGGTTCTCAAATAACTCGTCGCGGCTGGTGATCTCAACGATTCGACCCAGGTACATCACACCAACGCGATCGGCGACGTGGTGCACCACAGCCAAGTTGTGAGAAATAAAGAGATAGGTCAGGCCGAGCTCGCGCTGTAGGTCTTTCATGATGTTCAGGACTTGTGCTTGCACTGAAACATCTAGGGCTGATGTGGGTTCGTCACACACCAGAAACTCGGGCTTGAGTGCCAAGGCTCGAGCAATCGAGATGCGTTGACGCTGCCCCCCTGAGAACTGATGGGGATAACGCAGCTTGTCAGCAGGATCTAGTCCGACCTGTAAGAGCAGCTCATCGACCCGAGCGCTTTGTTCGGCTTGGCTCATGGTCGTGTGTGCGTTAAGTGGCTCGGTGATGATACGTCCCACGCGCCAGCGGGGGTTCAAACTGGCATATGGATCCTGAAATATCATTTGCAGTCGGCGTCTGAGTGCTTTGCCATTGGGGCCTTTGAGCTCAGCAATGGACTGACCGTCAATGCGTATTTCACCGCGCGTCAATGGGTACAGGCCGACAAGAAGTCGGGCAATTGTCGATTTTCCGCAACCCGATTCGCCCACGAGTGCTAGGGTTTCACCGCGATTGATGGTGAAGGATACGCCGTCAACGGCACGCAGCATGGTGCGTTTCTTGCCTGATAAAACCCGTTCAAGCCACGGTGCCGAAACATCGAACCAGCGTGCTGCGTCCTCGACTTCGACGAGCACTTGAGGGATCGTGGTTGCTGTGCTCATTGGAGCCCCTTATAGAGCCAACAAGCCGCTTGAGAGACACCCGCACCCATCAGATCAGGACGATGATCCCGGCAGTCTTGCATCACCTTGGAGCACCGAGGGTTAAAGGCACAACCGGGTGGGATGGCGTTGAGTCTAGGCATACTCCCATCGATTTGAACGAGCCGTCGTTTGTGACCCGTTATTGATGGGATCGAGCCCATGAGGCCCACGGTGTAGGGATGCTTGGGTTGGTGAATCACATCATTGACAGTGCCGATCTCGGCGACCCTTCCTGCATACATCACCACGACCCGATCTGCTGTCTCAGCAATCACGCCCATGTCATGGGTAATCAACATCACAGCAGCACCTTGTTCGCGGCATAAGCGCTTGAGTAACTCAATAATCTGCGCTTGAATGGAAACATCAAGGGCGGTGGTGGGCTCATCGGCAACGATCAACTTCGGCTCAGCAGCCAAGGCCAAGGCAATCACCACCCGTTGGCGCATCCCGCCGGAAAACTGATGGGGATAATGGTCAATCCGGTCACGGGCTGCTGGAATGCCGGTTGCTTCAAGCAATTCGACAGCGCGCTGTTGGGCTTGTGAATAGGACAAGGGCAGGTGAGTGGTGATGGTCTCTGTGATCTGTTTGCCCACCGTGTATAACGGATTGAGTGAGGTCAATGGATCCTGAAAAATCGCCCCAATTTCACGCCCACGGATCTTGCGCATTTCAGCATTAGACAAATGATCGATACGCCGCTCACCAAGCCATATTTCACCGGCACTGATGCGTCCAGGCGGCTCCAGTAAACCAATGATGGCCGCGCCAGTCATGGACTTGCCTGCTCCAGATTCACCCACCACGCCAAGTATTTCCCCAGCGCCAATTGAAAACGAGACGTCGTCAAGTGCCTTGAGCACGCCGCGTCGGGTCGCAAATTCAACACTCAAGCCTTTGATTTCGAGCACCGGTTTCATGGTCATTGCCTCAGTTCAAACGCGGATTGAGCGCGTCACGCAACCAATCGCCCAATAGATTGACAGAGAGCACCAGCAGCACCAAAGCCAGACCTGGAAAAATCGTAATCCACCATTCACCTGAAAATAAAAAGTCGTTACCAATCCGAATCAGAGTCCCCAGTGACGGCGAGGTCGGTGGCACACCAACCCCCAAGAAGGACAGCGTTGCCTCGGTGATGATCGCAGTGGCCAGATGCACGGTTGCCAAGACCAAGATGGGGCCCAAGACATTGGGCAGGACGTGACGAAACATGATGACGGGCGAGGAAATACCAATCACGCGGGCTGCCTGAACATACTCTCGGTTTTTTTCTACCAACGTTGAACCCCTGACTGTGCGCGCGTATTGCGGCCAGCCCGCCAGCGCAATGGCACCCACGAGCACCGGGAATGCAATCACTTCGTGCATGTCTTTGGGTGCCAAGGCCCGTGCTACCCCATCTATCAAAAGTGCAATTAAGATGGCTGGAAAGGACAGTTGCACATCGGCCACCCGCATGATCAAGGCGTCAATGCGCCCACCCATGTAGCCAGAGAGCAAACCCAGTACAACACCGACGACGATTGACAATGTCACTGAGGCCAAACCAATCAGCAGAGACACCCGTGTGCCATACATAATTCCTGATAGAAGGTCGCGGCCCTGACTGTCGGTTCCTAAGGGATAGGTGGCATCACCGTTGACTTCCCACACGGGCGGCTTGAGTGCGTCAAGTAACTGTATGGTGGCTAAATCGAAGGGATTGTGCGGTGCCAACCATGGCGCCCCGAAGGCGCCCACCAGCATGATCAGAAATAGCACCGAGGAGACGATGGCCAAACTTGAGTGACGCCACGACCAAGCGATATCGCTATCCCAGAACTGCTGTAAGGGGTTCATCAGTGACCCCCAACCTTACCGATACCCGCGCGCAGTCGTGGGTCGATCGCGAAGTACAACAGGTCAACCACCAAATTGATCATCACAAAAATCAACGCGATCAGGCAAAGGTACGCAGCCATCACAGGGATGTCGACAAACTGCACCGCCTGAATAAAAAGAAGGCCCATTCCTGGCCATTGAAAAACCGTTTCAGTCACAATGGCAAAAGCAATAATTCCACCCAACTGAAGCCCAGTGATCGTGATCACTGGCACTAGGGTGTTCTTTAGCGCATGCCCGAAATGAATCGCGCGTTTGGTCAGCCCGCGCGCGCGGGCAAACTTGATGTAGTCAGCCCTCAACACTTCTAGCATTTCGGAGCGCACCAGTCGCAGCACCAGTGTCAACTGAAAAAGCGACAGCGTAATGGCGGGCAGCACCAGATGCTTCCAGCCGCTGACGGTCAATAGGCCCGTCGACCACCACCCAATCTTGACGACTTCGCCCCGGCCAAAGCTGGGTAACCAACCCAAATGGACCGAGAAAACCAAGATCAAAAGGATTCCGATCAGAAAGGTCGGCAGCGAAACGCCCAGCAAAGAGAACGCCAGAACGGCGTTGGCGGCCCAACCCTCGCGGCGTAGGGCCGTAAAAACACCCAGTGGAATGCCCACGACCAGTGCAATGACCGCTGCTGCCAAGGAAAGCTCGAGCGTGGCTGGCATTCGATCGAGCAACATGGTTGATACTTTTTGCCCTTGGCGCAGCGAAATGCCAAAGTCGCCTTGCACGGCATTGACAATAAAATGATAGAACTGGATGACAAAGGGCTGGTCAAGCCCAAGGTCGCGCGTCAAACGAAGCCTATCTTCGTCGGTGATGTCTTGACCGAGCATGATGGACACGGGATCGCCCACATACTGAAACAGAGAAAAGGCAATGAGCCCCACCACCAGCATGACGCCGGCAGCCTGCAAGAGGCGACGAATGATGAAAGCAAACATGGCATGAGCTTACCGCACATCCCATGAGGGGTGAGCGGTAAGCGCTGTTATTGATCAGTCAATCCTGACCCAGTCAACGACTAGGCGGTTGTCTGCGCGGTGCAGGGCATTGACGTTTTTCTTCATGGCCCACGGAATGATTTGATCGTGCAGTGGAATATGGCCAACGTCGTCTGCGTGAATGGCCAGGGCTTGTTCAATCATTTTGTTGCGCTTGGCTTGGTCAGTTTCGGTCTTGATTTGGTCGATCAAGGCATCAACTTTGGGGTTGGAATAACTGCCTAAATTCCAAGAACCATCAGCGCCCTGAGCTTTGGTGCGAACCAGTGCTTGCAGGCTGTAGAGCGCATCAAATGTTGGCACACCCCAACCAAGCATGTAGACGCTGGTGTCACGCTTTTGAATTTTGGGAAAGAACGTCGCGCGCGGCATGGCATTTAACCGCGCATTGATCCCGGCTCTGGCCCACATCGCAACGATCGCTTGGCAGATGGCCTCATCGTTGATGTAGCGGTTGTTAGGGCAGTCCAGCGTGATCTCAAACCCGTCGGGATACCCAGCCTCAATTAACAGGGCTTTGGCCTTGGCGGGGTCGTGGGCCATACGCTGACCCAGTTGGTCGGTATAGCCATTGACTTGTGGAGAGATCATGGCACCGGTGGGAATGGAGCCGCCACGCATCACTGCTTTTTTGATGGCTTCAATATCAATGGCCTGATACATGGCTTGGCGCACGCGTTTGTCCTGCAACGGGTTCTTGCCTTTGACATTGCTGTAGAGCAACTCGGGGCGCTCTTGATCCATGCCCAAGAAGATCGTGCGATATTCGTTGCCATCTAAGATCGTGGCCTGTTGACGCAGACGGTTCAAGTCTTGGGCTGGCGGGTCAAGCACGAAATCCACCTCTCCAGACAATAGCGCCGCGGTGCGGGTCGCGTTTTGTTTGATTGGGGTGTAGATAATCTCGGTCACATTGCCTTTTTTATTGGCCTTATTCCACCAGTCCTGATTCTCAACGTAGACGGTCCTGACATCGACCTCACGTGATTTGAGCTTGTATGGGCCTGTGCCGTTGGTATTGCGAGCAGCAAACGTTTCCTCACCGTCTTTGAAGTTCTGAGGCGCGGTCACTTTGTTTTTTTCAGACCAAGACTTACTCATCATGCCAAGCACGGGCAACTGGCGCAGCAGCACCGGGTTCGGGCCGTTGGTGATCACATCAACGGTCAGGGGATCGATGATCTTGACCTCTTTAACACCATTGACGTAAGACTTGAAATTAGACGAGGGCGCTGCGGCACGTTCAAACGTGAACTTGACATCCTCGGCTGTGAACGGGGCGCCATCATGGAATTTGACATTCGGACGAAGCTTGAACCGCATGGTGAGCGGGTCAACCTGCTCCCAAGACAGCGCCAAGTTAGGAACTAATTTGAAATTCTCGTCATAGGAAATGAGTGGTTCGTAAACATACAGGTTGGCGGCAATATTGAGGCCTTCGTTTTGTGAGTGTGGATCTAGGGTCAGGATGTCACCCTGGCTAGCCCATTTAAAGGTCTTGGCCGATACAAGTGCTGGAGAAAGTGCAACGGTGGCTGCAACAAAAGCCGTTGTCAGGAAGCGACGCATATAAACCCCTTAATGAGGATGAGCACGTGGCGTAGTTACGCCCGGCGGTTAATAAGATCAAAGAAAATGCAAGCTAAGCAGCTGACGTTTAAATCGACCACATAAAAGGTTGTTCTCAAGAAGCTGAGATCAATCACATTCAAAAACTCAAAAATTTAAAAACCTGATTGAGTGAATTCTGTTCGTACGGCTTTTGCACGGCTTAAATCTATAAGTCTACGGATGCTCTCTCGCATGGGTCGAGAGATGCTGTTTTTAGCAAGATGCATCAATCTTTTTTATAAAAGCGTTTTCAATACCAAGAACACCGTGCAAATATTAATTGGTAAATTTTTTTGTCATTGGACTTAGATACCAAAATTAACTTAATGGGTATTTATCGATCTGTCAAGTCAGTGCGAAATGACGCACAAGAATTTTGTTGGCGCAACGTTGTGGGCATCGATTTAGAACCGACCCTCGTGGGGGGGCTGTCGTTATGACTCTAAAAATTGAATTCAGTATCGCCGTACTCAAGGAGAACGCGGCTTACTGTCACCCTTATTTTAACCGCTACGTCATCCTAGATATTTCTAGCCAATACGTCGTGGGTCGTAAGCTTCGCACCAACCCACCCTCCGACGTCCATGCAAAACCACTGTCGGTTGTATGCACCTTTAGGCCATGCAATCGATGTGGCTGTTAAGCTCGTAATCCCCAATCTTTCGCAATAGCGATAAACCAGCCATGTAGAGAGCGCGGTCACGTTGGTGGTGCAATACGCACCTTGAACTGAATGAGGATAAAACGATGTCTCCCATCATTAATGTTCAGCATCTCATCAAAAGCTACGCTGGCGGCAAGCGGGCTCTGGATGACGTGTCGCTTGAAATCGAAAGCGGTGAAGTCCTGGCTCTTTTAGGGCCGAACGGTGCTGGGAAAACAACGCTGATTTCTATTATTTGTGGGTTGACCACGATAACGGAGGGTGCCGTTAGCGTTGGTGGGTTTGATGTGGTCAGGGACTACCGCAAGGCACGCGCGCTTATCGGTCTTGTTCCGCAGGAGCTGATGCTTGAGCCGTTTGAGACTGTGCTTTCAACGGTTGGTTTGTCTCGCGGATTGTTCGGCTGCAAGCCTGACATACCCTACCTTGAGGCCGTCTTGAGACAACTGTCTTTGCTCGATAAAAAAGACGCACAGATCAAGGAATTGTCAGGTGGTATGAAGCGACGGGTTTTGATTGCAAAGGCGCTCAGTCATGAACCAAAAGTGCTGTTTTTAGACGAACCAACAGCCGGTGTTGATGTGGAGCTGCGCCGCGACATGTGGAACGTCGTCAGGGACCTGAAGCGGCAAGGGGTAACTATCGTTCTAACCACTCATTACATTGAGGAAGCAGAAGAAATTGCCGATAGAGTGGCGGTTATCAATGGCGGTAAGATTCTGTTGGTTGAAGAAAAAAATAAGCTCATGAAGCGGCTTGGAACGAAACAGCTGAGCATTGATTTGCATGAACCGCTCGGTGCGCTGCCTGATAGCTTGCTAGCGATTGATGTACGGCGTGCCGATGATGGGATGAGCCTTCTCTATCACTACGACGTGAACGCAGAAAAAACAGGCATTTCCTTGCTTTTATCAACGCTCGTCTCTGAGGGTATTGAGCTTAAGGACTTGCGAACCTATCAAAGCTCGTTGGAAGATATTTTTCTCGACCTGGTTACAGTGGAAAATAAATGAATTTTTACGCGATACGGGCTATTTACGCCTTTGAAATGGCGCGCACTTTCCGCACGATGCTCCAGTCGGTTGCCTCACCTGTTATTTCGACCGCCCTCTATTTCATTGTGTTTGGATCGGCCATTGGCAGCAGGATGACAATGGTTGAGGGGATGCCATACGGCGTCTTTATCGTTCCAGGCTTAATCATGCTGACCGTGATGTCGCAGTCGGTTGCAAACGCCTCTTTTGGTATTTACATTCCGAAATTTATTGGTACCATTTATGAGCCGCTTGCCGCGCCAATATCGCCATGGGAAATGGTGATTGGGTATGTCGGGGCGGCAGCCACAAAATCAATTTTGGTTGGCCTCATCATTCTGGCTGTCTCGTTTCTGTTGGTGCCGGTCACCATTGCCCATCCTTTGTTGATGCTGTTTTTTTTGGTGCTGACAGCCATTTCTTTTAGTTTGTTCGGGTTTATTCTGGGGCTTTTGGCGCGCAATTTTGACCAATTGAATCTGGTGCCAACGTTGATCATCACCCCGCTGGTGTTTCTTGGCGGCAGTTTCTATTCAATCGACATGTTGCCGCCTTTTTGGCAAACAGTGACCTTATTCAACCCAGCGGTCTATCTTATTTCAGGCTTCAGATGGGCCTTTTTTGAGACGGCAGACGTCTCTATCACCGCATCTTTGTTCGCAATCAGCGGGTTTAGCGTTCTTTGTTTTGCTGTGATTTCATGGATGTTTGCAACGGGATACCGGCTAAAAAGCTAATTCGTTGTTTCTGAATCGCGTTGGACCTTCAGGCGGGTGTGAGCCAGCGTGCCGACGCGACAAGACGCTCCAAAGGTCAGAATCTAGCCGGACCTCTAGCCCGTTGTCTTGAGGGCTGGCCAGCGACGAAATCGTGCTGCGCAAGCGCCAAGTACCGTCAGCGCCCAAACCGAACGGACCTACATCATAACGGTTACTCGCGCTATGGCCGCCTATTTAAAGCGACCAAGGAAGCGGCCAAGTAAGTGGCCAAATAAGCGGCCAAATAAGCGGCCAATTCACCAACCAATTATTGGCATATACTCATCTTAGATGATATATACGTAATTTTTTTTGTTATAATATTTCTGCGGCTAAATAACCGGCCAATTAACCAGTCAATTAAGCGGCCAAATAATCAGCCAAAATGTGGAAAAAAATGATGAAAGATGATGGCGAAGCGATAACGCTTTTTGAGCCTTTGATGATAGGAGAAGGCTCTCCGAAGCGGGGGCCGCTGAACGATCTTGCCTTGGATCTGGCCGAAAAATCCGCTGCCTTCAGGGCCAGCTTGCCTGCAACCGTCGCCTTGGTGCTCGCCGAGCTCGTACGGGCGATGAATTGCTACTACTCGAACTTGATCGAGGGACACGACACTCATCCCATTGATATCGAGCGAGCCCTTCAGGGTGACTATAGCGCTGACCCCAAGAAACGCGACCTACAGCTGGAAGCCAAGGCCCACATCACGGTGCAGCGATGGATTGATGAGGGCGGGCTGCAAGAACCCGCAACTACGCCAGCATCTATATTGGAAATTCACAGGAGGTTCTGTGAACTGTTGCCCGAAGACCTTCTCTACGTGAAAGATCCACAAAACAAAGAGCCAATTCTGGTTGTGCCAGGGCAGCTTCGAGACCGCTATGTTCAGGTCGGACGGCATATTCCCCCAAGTCCAGGGGCTTTGCCGCGATTTCTGGATCGGTTGCACCAGGCTTATCGACATGGTGGACGCACGCAGGCGATTTTGGCAGCAGCATGCGCGCATCATCGCTTGCTATGGGTTCATCCCTTTGCAGACGGCAATGGCCGCGTTGCGCGCCTCATGTCCTATGCCATGTTACGCAGCGCGCTTGATACCAAAGGACTTTGGTCGGTTGCCCGCGGATTGGCCCGGCAAGAACAAGTGTACAAAGAACAATTGCAAGCTTGTGATGGCCCAAGGCGCGGCGATATGGATGGACGAGGCAACCTTAGCGAAGCCGCTCTTGCCT
>Ga0209491_10012071_pt1 | contig 10067 bp, 5 predicted proteins | sample BON02_FD_187213 | JGI IMG/M metagenome (GOLD analysis project Ga0209491, IMG submission 187213) | Freshwater microbial communities from Lake Bonney liftoff mats and glacier meltwater in Antarctica - BON-02 (SPAdes) (version 2) | ecosystem: Environmental > Aquatic > Freshwater > Ice > Glacier... | reverse complement strand
TCGAGAATGGCTCGAGCGCTCCTACGCCGGCGCTTCGCAGCACCGACGTTCGAGGTCTGATGGCCGTGCGTGCTTCAACCAGACGCTCGAGTGGACGCAGCGCGCCGGCTCGACCGTCGTTGACGACGTCGCTGAGTTCGAGGAGGTTGATTGCTACTAGAGTTAGAGTTAAGGTTAAGGGTTAAGGTTTAAGGTTAAGGATAAGGTTTAGAGCTATGGATAAGGATTAAAGTTGGGATTAGAGGACGTTGATGGCTACTAGAGTTAGCCTCACGAGGCGGGGCAGCGAGGCAGCGGCCGGCCTTCGGCCGGGCTCGGCTAACTACCCAAGCGCGGGGAGCTACCTTGGCCCTGCCCCTTCCACCGTTCGCCGAGCAGCTAGGGTTCAACCCTAGCCATGCTGCGGCGGTTGGAGGCGGCTGCCGCTACACTAGAGGCGGGCGCTTTGCCCACTTATAGGTTCTATGTTTAGTATCTTTGTATTATTTGTTGTTACACTGTCGTAAGGTCCGACGTGTGGGGGGGACCTGTGGCAGAGGGTCTGAACAACGCCTTGCTTCAGTCGCTCTGCTGACTCGGGGGGGTCACGCGCAAAGGCACCGAGGGAGCAGTTGAGTTTATCTCCACTCCCATGTACCCCGTGATCATTTATCGATCGAGACGCCGTCACAGCTATTTATAGATGCTTTTAATATACAGCAGCTATTTATAGATCCTGTGAATATTCACAGCAGCTATTTATAGATACTGTGAATTCACGGCGGGCGTTCGGCGAAGCTTCTTCGCCGATCGCCATCCCTTCGCTGAGATTCTCATCTGTGATCTTTCCTCCGCCCGTCCTCATCGCCTATGGACGTTCTCTCACCCCACCCACCACTACCCTGGTGAGAGAGACTTCATTGCGATATCCCTCGTTGTTCTTTCTCGTTGTTTTCTCGATGTCTCGGTCTGTGTGTCTGTCTGTGTGTTTCTGTTTGTGTTGTCTGTCTGTCTTTGCCTCCCCGTGCATCAGGCATGGGGGGAGGCGCCCGTGGTGCGTGTTCAGTGGACAGTCGTGTGCGGGGTCAGGCCTCCTGGGGAGCTACCTTGGCCCTGCCCCTTCCACCGTTCGCCGAGCAGCTAGGGTTCAACCCTAGCCATGCTGCGGCGGTTGGAGGCGGCTGCCGCTACGCTAGAGGCGGGCGCTTTGCCCACTTATAGGTTCTATGTTTAGTATCTTTGTATTATTTGTTGTTACACTGTCGTGAGGTCCGACGTGTGGGGGGGACCTGTGGCAGAGGCATGGGTCGTGGGTCGTTACGACCGACGACCCACGATCGCGACCCACGAAAAACGATCCACCAGCCACGACCAACGACCACGACCAACGACACACACGACCCACGACCAAGACCACGACTACGACCACGAACCCCGACTACGACCACGTCCAACGACACACACGACCCACGACCGACGACCTCGGGTTAACCCGTGGGGTGGGTCGCGGGTCGTGGGTTGTGGGTCGTGCGTGGGTCGTGGTCGTAGTCGTCGGTCGTGGGTCGTGGGTCGTTGTCGTGGGTGGTGCGTCGTGGTCGTGGTCGTGGGTCGACTGGGTCGTGGTCGTCTGGTCGTTGTTGGGCGTGGGTCGTGGTCGACGAGGAGGTCGTGGGTGGTGGTCGTGGTCGTGGCCGTGGGTCGTGGGTTGTGGTCGTCTCGTTCCGTCTCTCGTTCCGTTGCAGCCTCTCGTTCCGTCTCTCGTTCCCATCGCAGGATCAGTCTCTCGTTCCGTCCCTCATTCCGTCGCAGCCTCAGGGTGCCCCGGCGGCGTGGCGCCCAACTCTTGCCCTCCGTCTGCACGCGAGAGCGGGCGGCGCGCGGCTCCGACTTACATTTTTGCACAGCATTGCGGCTCGTACTGCTGCGGCGCGTCTGCGGCTGGGCGGCGTGGCGCCCGGCTCCTAGCTCTGCGCGCGAGGATTGGCGGCTGCACGGCTCCGACTTACGCTCTCGGACAGAGTCGCGGCTCATGCCGCTGCGGCGCGTCTGCCGTTGAGCGGCATAGTGCCCGACTCTTGCCCTCACTCTGCACACGAGGGGGGCGGCGCGCGGCTCCAACTTACGCTCTTCGCGGCATCGCGGCTCGTACTGCTGCGGCGCGCCTGCGGTTGGGCAACGTGGCGCCCAAAATCGTGCCCTCGCTCTGCACGCGAGAGTAGGCGGCGCGCGGCTCCGACCTAACTCTCGCACGTCGTCGTGGCTCGTGCTGCTGCGGCGCGTCTGCGGTTTGGCGGCGTGGCGCCCAACTCCTGCCCTCGCTCTCTGCCCAGAGGCGCCCGTCGACCGGGCGTACGCCGTCGCCGTCGCGGCACTCCCGCAACCTTTGGACGCGAAGGCAAATACACCCTGCGACTGCGTCCTGGGACTCAAACAATGCTCGCTGATGCGCTACTGCGGCAGGCGGCAACTCGTTGCCGCTGCCGCGCAGCCGACGTGGCGGCGAGCAGTGTCAACAGCGACATGCGCGCTCACGCACGTCGCCTGGCAATAGCGCCGCACCTGCCCGAAGTGGACCTTGGCGGTCACAGCTTCCACAGCTTCCGTATTGACGGCGCCAGCCACAGACCATATTCGACGCGCCCCTGGCGCGCCACTCGGCGGGGTGGGGAGACGAGCGCGCACCGTGCGCTCGTCGCCATTAGAGTCAGCCCGCGGCGATGGCTCCCCCGGCTCGGGATCGCGCTCCTCCGTCTCCAGCTCGCGCTCCGAGGGCTCCCCCAGCTCGGGCTCCAAGGGCGCGGCGAGCGCACTCTGCTCCAGCTCGTTGACGACGTCGGCGAGGGCGAGGGCGCACGGCCGAGGCGGGCGCAATCTGGAACCGCACGGAGGCGGGTGCCGGGCGGGTGGCGGCGCGGGCGCACTCCCCCGGCTTGAACTGCTCGGACGCGGCGAGCTTCGAAAACTCCCCCTGCTCTGGCTCCGCGGGCGTGGCGATCACGGGCGGCGGCAGAGTGTCGTTGCTCTCCACCGCCGCACCGGCAGCCGCGCACTCGAAGTTGTCCCCGAGCTGCAGCGTATCGGCGCCCTCCTCGTTGTCGGCCTGGTCGAGCAGCTCGCGCAGCGTCTCGTTCTGCGCGTCGGCGACGGAGGCAAACACGATGTCGACGTCCTTCACGATGCACTCGACTGGGGACTGGTTGGCGCGCCGGCCGCGTTTGGCGCGTGCGCCCGAGGCGCGCGCGGCATGGGGCGCCAAGGTGGCCTTGTCGCCTGGGGCCGCGGCAACGTTGTTCCGGCAACGCGAGCCGCGCGCGGTATGGGGCGCCGAGACTGCCGTGTTGCGTCGGCGTGCGGCGGCGGCGTGGGTAGGGTCAATCACGGGAGTTTTTTTTTAAATTTCTAGGGTAAAGTAACTATCTACGATTTCAGTCTCAAAAGACGACCAAAATTAGCTTCAAAATGCAACGTGCACTCTTGAGTTCTCGCGTTCGGCCCAGTAGGGCAGCCCCATCAAGGCGACGTCTTGTCAGCCCGAGGCTCTGGTTCCGCGATGACCGCCCATGGCGCCAACCGTGGGCAAGGACCCGCAAGCCTCATCCGGCGCGCGAGGTCTGAGGCGCAGACTTTGTGCCGCAGCGAGTGGGCCTGCGCAGACCAGCCAGCCAGGGTCTGGAGCTCCACGCCACGGGAGCAGACAGACGCACACAGACGAGGAGCTGCTCGTTGGGTATGTTGTCCCTTTCCTCCCGTGCCCGCCCGCCAAGCGCGCGACGGATAGCGAGGGTTAACCCTTACTGGACTTGCCACTGACGACGTCTGGGGTCTGAACAACGCCTTGCTTCAGTCGCTCTGCTGACGGGGGGGGGTCACGCGCGGAGGCACCGAAGGAGCAGCTGAGTTTATCTCTACTCCCAGGTACCCCCGTGATCAGTTATTGATTGAGACGCCGTCACAGCTATTTATTTGAGGACAGGCGGAGGATCACAGATGAGAATCTCAGCGAAGGGATGGCGATCGGCGAAGAAACTTCGCCGAACGCCCGCCGTGAATTCACAGCATCTATAAATAGCTGCTGTGAATATTCACAGGATCTATAAATAGCTGCTGTGAATATTCACGGCATCTATAAATAGCTGTGACGGCGTCTCAATCGATAACTGATCACGGGGGTACCTGGGAGTAAAGATAAACTCAGCTGCTCCCTCGATGCCTCCGCGCGTGACCCCCCCGTCAGCAGAGCGACTGAAGCAAGGCGTTGTTCAGACCCTCTGCCACAAGTCCCCCGCACACGTCGGACCTCACGACAGTGTAACAACAAATAATACAAAGATACTAAACATAGAACCTATAAGTGGGCAAAGCGCCCGCCTCTAGCGTAGCAGCAGCCGCCTCCAACCGCCGCAGCAGGGCTAGGGTTGAACCCTAGCTGCTCGGCGAACGGTGGAAGGGGCAGGGCCAAGGTAGCTCCCCTCGCTTGGGTAGTTAGCCGAGCCCGGCCGAAGGCCGGCCGCTGCCTCGCTGCCCCGCCTCGTGAGGCTAACTTTAGTAGCCATCAACGTCCTCTAATCCTAACCCCAACCTTTATTCATAGCCTTAAACCTTATCGATAACCTTAAACCTTAATACTAACCCTAAACCTTATCCATAGCCCTAGACCTTATCCTAACCTTAAACCTTAACCCTTAACCTTAACCCTAACTCTAGTAGCAATCAACCTCCTCAAACTCGCCAGCAACGTCATCAACGACGGTCGTGCCAGCGCGCTGCGTCCACTCGAGCGTCTGGTTGAAGCACGTACGGACGTAGAGGCGATAGCAATTGCTGGACCATCGACCCCGCTCCAGTCAGCCTCAAAAGATGCCGCCATCAAGCCTCGAACGTCGGTGCCGCGAGGCGCCGGCGTAAGAACGCCCTCGCCATAGAAGGCGAGCGATGATGGCGGATCTGCAAGAGAACAGGAAGGAGAGCAGGGCTGAGCGCGAAACAGTAAGTTAACGAGCTAATGAAACATAGCGCGCGCAGCCCGCAGTTGTCGCCTGGACTCGCCGATGCGCATAGGCACCTATAGACTCGCCGATGCGCGTAGGCATCTATAGCGATGGGATTCGTCGCCGATGCATATAGGCATCGTTAACGACTCGCCGATGCGCGTAGCATCTATAGCGATGGGATTCGTTGCCGATGCATATAGGCATCGTTACAGACTCGCCGATGCGCATAGCATCTATAGCGACGGGATTCGTCACCGATGCATATAGGCATCGTTACAGACTCGCCAATGCGCGTAGCATCTATAGCGATGGGATTCGTCACCGATGCATATAGGCGTCGTTACAGACTCGCCAATGCGCGTAGCATCTATAGCGATGGGATCCGTCGCCGATGCATATAGGCATCGTTACAGCGACACGCTGATGCCGTAGCATCTAGAGCGATGAGATCCGTCGCCGATGCATATAGGCATCGTTACATCGACACGCCGATGCCGTAGCATCTAGAGCGATGAGATCCGTCGCCGATGCATATAGGCATCGTTACAGCGACACGCCGATGCCGTAGCATCTAGAGCGATGAGATCGTCGCCGATGCATATAGGCATCGTTGCAGCGAAAAGCCGATGCCGTAGCATCTAGAGCGATGAGATCCGTCTCCGATGCATACAGGCATCGTTACAGCGACTCGCCGATGCGCGAAGCATCTATAGCGATGGGATTTGACGCCGATGCATATAGGCATCGTTAGCAGCATCTATAGCGAGTAGCCGTGAGCTGTACGGCGCCCTCTGCACGCCGCGCGCCGTTCACTTCGAGCCGCGCGCCTTTAGCGACTAGAACGGGCGAGCCATCACGAGCGAGCGAGCGCGCGTCGTCGTCGCCATCGTCGGTGTCGCCGCCGCCACCGTCACCGTCCGTCGGCCCGAGCGAGTGAGCGAGCGAGCGATTAAGCAAGCGAACAAGCAAGCGAGCGAGCGACTAGCGAGCGAGCAAGCGGCGTCGTTGTCACCGTCGTCGGCGCCGCCGCCACCACCGTCACCGTCCGTCGGCCCGAGCGAGTGAGCGATTGAGCGAGCGAGCAAGCAAGCGAGCGAGCGACTAGCGAGCGAGCGAGCGAGCGTCGTTGTTGTCGTCGTCGGCGCCGCCGCAGCCACCGGCCCCGTCCGTCGGCCTGAGCGAGTGAGCGAGCGAGCGTTCGAGCGAGCGAGCAAACGAGCGAGAGAGCAACGAGCAAGCGAGCGGGCGAGCGAGCGAGCGGCGTGCTGTATCAAAGAACAAGGCTTCGCGCGCCGCTCACTTCGAGCCGCGCGTCATTGCAGCCACGAGCTGCTCGGAGCCATCTGCACCCCGCGCTTCGCATCGGAGACGCGCGCCTTTAGCGACGGGAACGGCGCGATCCGAGTGAGCGAGCAAGCGAGCGAGCGAGCGACTAGCGAGCGAGCGAGCGTAACCGTCCGTCGGCCCGAGCAAGTGAGCGAGCGAGCATCGAGCGAGCGAGCAAGCAAGCGAGCGAGCGACTAGCGAGCGAGCGAGCGGCGTTCTGTCGCCGTTGTCGGCGCCGCCGCAGCCACCGTCACCGTCCGTCGGCCTGAGCGAGTGAGCGAGCGATCGATCGAGCGAGCGAGCAAGCGAGTGAGAGAGCGACGAGCAAGCGAGCGAGCGAGCGAGCTGATGCGCATAGGCATACAGCGACGGGAGCGGCGAGCTGTACGGCGCTCACTGCACGCCGCGCGCCGCTCACTTCGAGCAGCGCGCCTTTAGCGACGGGAACGGGCGAGCCATCACGAGCGAGCGCGAGCGTCGCTGTCGCCGTCGTCAGCGCCGCCGCCGCCACCGTCGCCGTCCATCGGCCCGAGCGAGTGAGCGAGCGAGCGATTGAGCGAGCGAACAAGCAAGCGAGCGAGCGACTAGCGAGCGAGCGAGCGAGCGTCGTTATCACCGTCGTCGGCGCCGCCGCCGCCACCGTCGCCGTCCGTCGGCCCGAGCGAGTGAGCAAGCGAGCGATTGAGCGAGCGAACAAGCAAGCGAGCGAGCGACTAGCGAGCGAGCGAGCGAGCGTCGTTGTCTCCGTCGTCGGCGCCGCCGCCGCCGCCGTCGCCGATGCGCATAGGCATACAGCGACGGGAGCGGCGAGCTGTACAGCGCCCTTTGCACGCCGCGCGCCGCTCACTTCGAGCCGCGCGCCTTGAACGCCGGGAATGGGCGAGCCATTAGAGCGAGCAAGAGCGTCGCCGTCGCCGTCGTCGGCGCCACCGCCGCCGCCGTCGCCGTCCGTCGGCCCGATCGAGTGAGCGAGCGAGCGATTGAGCGAGCAAACAAGCAAGCGAGCGAGCGGCTAGCGAGCGAGCGAGCGAGCGTCGTTGTCGCCGTCGTCGGCGCCGCCGCCGCCACTTTCACCGTCCGTCGGCCCGAGCGAGTGAGCGATCGAGCGAGCGAGCGAGCGAGCGAGAGAGCGAGAGAGCGAGAGAGCGAAGCGCGAGCGAGCGAGCGAACGAACGGCGCGCTGTATCAAAGAAGTTCCATCGCAAGATGTGACACCTCAACAACTGCGGCCAAGGCACGCCAGATGGGCGGAACTTGGAGATGCAGCAGCGGAAGGCCAGCCTCTCTAGCTATGCGCAGCGCGTCCGGCAGCCGCTCGCCGCCGCGCGAGAAGCCATCAGCGACGTCGTGGTCGACAGATAAAACTCGCGTGGAAGAGCAGCTTGCTGATCAGCAATAATGGGCTCCACGCGAGACTCGCCGAGATCTACGCGCCTTACGTAACGCTTGCTGCCTAGCCGCCAACGGCTGTCGCGAACTGTTCGAAAAGAGCAGCGCGACTCGCGCAGCCTCACGCTGCCAGGCCGCCAGTCATCCACATCTGTTAACCCGCTCGGGCTAACCTGCCGATCTCCCTGGCGATCCGTCATTCGCGCAAGCGCTAGCGACCATTCATTCCGTGGGTTCATCTCGGCCGTTTCCTCCTGGCGATCCGTTATCGCTGGTACGACGAGCTCCCAGCTACAGAGAGGCTCTCTGCTGCTGAGCCGCCACGGCCATTTCGCGCCGCGAGCGACTGTCTGAATCGCAGCTCCAGACTGCTCTATTGCTCAGCCGCAGACGGCTGGCGGCCTTCTGCACGCCGCGCGCCGCTCACTTTAAGCCGCGCGCCCTTTGCAGCCTCAAGCTGCTTGGCGCCCTCTTGGACGCTGCGCGCCGCTCACTTCGAGCCGCGCGCCCTCTGCAGCCACGAGCTGCTCGGAGCCATCTGCACCCTGCGCTTCGCATTCGAGTCACGCGCCGTTAGCGACGGGAACGGCGCGATCCGAGCGAGCGAGCAGGCAAGCGAGCGAGCGACTGGCGAGCGAGCAAGCGAGCGTAACCGTCCGTCGGCCCGAGCGAGTGAGCGAGCGAGCATTGAGCGAGCGAGCAAGCAAGCGAGCGAGCGACTAGCGAGCGAGCGAGCGAGCGTCGTTGTCGCCGTCGCCGTCGTCGGCGCCGCCGCAGCCACCGTCACCGTCCGTCGGCCTGAGCGAGCGAGCGATCGATCGAGCGAGCAAGCGAGCGAGAGAGCGACAGGCAAGCGAGCGAGCGAGCGAGCCGATGCGCATAGGCATACATCGACGGGAGCCGCGAGCTGTACAGCGCCCTCTGCACGCCGCGCGCCGCTCACTTCGAGCCGCGCGCCTTTAGCGACGGGAACGGGCGAGCCATCACGAGCGAGCGCGAGCGTCGCTGTCGCCGTCGTCGGCGCCGCCGCCGCCACCGTCGCCGTCCGTCGGCCCGAGCGAGTGAGCGAGCGAGCGATTGAGCGAGCGAACAAGCAAGCGAGCGAGCGACTAGCGAGCGAGCGAGCGAGCGTCGTTGTCTCCGTCGTCGGCGCCGCCGCCATCGCCGATGCGCATAGGCATACAGCGACGAGGGGCCGCGAGCTGTACGGTGCCCTTTGCACGCCGCGCGCCGCTCACTTCGAGCCGCGCGCCTTGAACGACGGGAACGGGCGAGCCATTAGAGCGAGCAAGAGCGTCGCTGTCGCCGTCGTCGGCGCCGCCGCCGCCGCCGTCGCCGTCCGTAGCGAGCGATCGACACGCCGATGCCGTAGCATCTAGAGCGATGAGATCCGTCGCCGATGCATATAGGCATCGTTACAGCGACACGCCGATGCCGTAGCATCATCTAGAGCGATGAGATCCGTCGCCGATGCATATAGGCATCGTTACAGCGACACGCCGATGCCGGGCTGCGCGAGTCGGGCTGCTCTTTTCGAACAGTTCGCGACGACCGTTGGCGGCTAGGCAGCAAGCGTTACGTAAGGCGCGTAGATCTCGGCGAGTCTCGCGTGGAGCCGATTATTGCTGATCAGCAAGCTGCTCTTCCACGCGAGTTTCATCTGTCGACCACGACGTCGCTGATGGCTTCCCGCGCGGCGGCGAGCGGCTGCAGGACGCGCTGCGCATAGCGAGAGAGGCTGGCCTTCCGCTGCTGCGTCTCCAAGTTCCGCCCATCTGGCGTGACTTGGCTGCAGTTGTTGAGGTGTCACATCTTGCGATGGAACTTCTTTGATACAGCGCGCCGTTCGCTCGGTGAGAGAACGTTCATGGGCGCTGAGGACGGGCGGAGGATCACAGATGAGAATCTCAGCGAAGGGATGGCGATCGGCGAAGAAACTTCGCCGAACGCCCGCCGTGAATTCACAGCATCTATAAATAGCTGCTGTGAATATTCACAGGATCTATAAATAGCTGCTGTGAATATTCACGGCATCTATAAATAGCTGTGACGGCGTCTCAATCGATAACTGATCACGGGGGTACCTGGGAGTAGAGTAGCTCGCTCGGATGCTGGAGGGGGGGTTTGGTGAGTGGTTGCAACGGGTGATCTGAGGGCAAACTAAGCTCCCTTTGGATGCTGTGGGACGAGAGCAGGCAAAAAAAGCGGACCCCTCCGGTCGATTTTGGACCCCTATGGCTATACAGGCGAGCGTGTCTGCCCCGTACATTTCTAGGGGGGGGGGCAGCGGTATTTTCTCATAAAAAAGACGTATATGCCCCCTCTGGGACGCTATGTGCACGTATCACCCCGATGCAAGCCGCACACAGTGCACACACCGCA
>Ga0209491_10012070_pt1 | contig 10067 bp, 14 predicted proteins | sample BON02_FD_187213 | JGI IMG/M metagenome (GOLD analysis project Ga0209491, IMG submission 187213) | Freshwater microbial communities from Lake Bonney liftoff mats and glacier meltwater in Antarctica - BON-02 (SPAdes) (version 2) | ecosystem: Environmental > Aquatic > Freshwater > Ice > Glacier... | reverse complement strand
TATATATATCCAGCCACCCCCTCACCGCCGTTTTGCCGCACTCACACCACCTACACCACCTCGGCACCCACCTCAACATGACCCTGAGCTGCCCCATCTGCAACACTTGTGCGACCGACGACGCCTGCGCCTGCCCCCCCTCCCCTTCCCCCCCGGGCACGCCGTCCGCCGCCACATTGTCCCGCCGACGCTCCGTTCCAGCTCCGACACCGCGCCTTCAGCCGTCTCCTTCGGATGGCCACGTTAGCGCCGGCACCCGCGGACGCCTCGCTGCGACCACCGCTCCCGATGCACGCGTCAGCGCCGCCACGCGCGGTTGCCAGTCCCCCAAACCACTCTCGCGCCTCCACCCTATCACGCCCTTCGTCACCGCAGCCTCCCTGGCCGCCACTCCTGCTCCCGTCGCCCGCGCCGCGGCCAACGCCACCGGCCACGCCTCCAGCGCCGCCGCCACCCGCCCCACCCACGCCGCCGCCTGCCCCGCCACCGCCGACGCCGCGGCGTCTTCAACGCCGCCGCTGCTGGTCACGGCGCCCACACCACCGACACTACCGTTTCCCCCCCCCGCCGCTGACATGGACACTAACCAATGCATCAAAGCGGCTATACACGCCGCGCAGGCTGAGAATCTACACCTCGCGCCAGGCGGCGTCGGAAAATCTGGCTTTCGAGGTGTCTACGTCAACCCCTACTCAAAGCCCGACAATGGCGTTCCACCTTTCTCTACCATCGTCAGCCCCGGCAACAGCCCTTCTATTGTGTTTTCGCCAACGTCTGGACCACCGAGGAGGGCTCGCTTACATATGCCAGGTACACACAGGATGGGCCCGCAAGCCTGACACAGGGCCCGGCCTCCAGCCCAATCGACACTGCCCGCGTCACCCTGGCACGGAGTGCCAATAAACGCGACAGCAGGCGCAACATCCAATGCGCCGGCGCCTCCGCCCCAGCCCGCTCATACCTGCCCAACGGCCACCAGTGCGCCCACCACCGCCACCGCCGCGACCTCCGCCGACCTCCTTAGCCGTGCCGCCAGCGCCGCCGCCTACACCAACACCGCAGTCATTCCAACCAACGCCGCCGCCGGCGCCCCTCTCCCTGTCACCACCAGCCACTCCGCCGACGCCGCCACCTCCACCAGCGTCGCCGTCACCCCACCCGCGCCCGCCACCGCTACCCCTCCACCGAATCCTGCCATGCCACCAACGCGGCGAGGATAACGGAGTGCTGCAGGGTATGGTCAAAAATGGCAAACGATGAGTTCCATCGCCAGTGGCGGAGCGCCAACGCCGCCGCCTCCACCAGCGCCACCGCCAGCTGCGTCGCGGACGCCGCCGCCACCAGCACCGCCCCCATTCCTATTCAATCCTATTCCCACCCCGCCGAGCTCAACCACAGGCCCAGCTAACCTTGCGCAGCTCGCCGCCCATGCCGCCGCCCATGCCGTCACCGCCGCCGCCTACGCCACAGCTGCCGCCCACACCATGTCCATCATCTTTAAACCGTGCTCGGATCTCGGCTCGCAGAACAACGCCGCAATCACCTCCATCGAAGCGCTAGTCGCCACCACCGCGCAAGCCGCAACCACCCACCATCCTTGTCATGCCTCAACAGCCACCCCCCGACTCTCCTCCATCCAAGCGGCCACGGCCACCGGCGCCCCTCCTTCCTTCAAACGACGGCTACCAATGCCTCGCCGCTCCGCCCACCCTGCCAGAGCTCATTGTCTCTCTATCTGGCCTCGTTCAGTCACTCCTCGTATCCGCCCGCACCCTGCTCGCGGCGGCCGACCTTGTCAAGATGCTCTCGACCAGAGCGGGTCCGCCCTACTGCGACGATTCCCACACTCTGTCCACCAAAAGTCTTCGCGACATGGCCAACCGTCTCAGTGCCACTGCAACACCGGCCGAGGCACCTCCCAGCTCCCACCCCACAACAGGCCCGCCCTCTGCTCCGCCCTCCCCACCTAGCTCCCCACACGCAATTCGCGCAGAGTCCGCCAACCCCGCCTCCTCTGCCGCCGGCCCTGCACACTCCGTCACCCTCGCCGCGCACATGGCCGCCACCCACGCCCGGATTGCCTTCCTGCGCATCCAACGCCACGCCGCACACAGCCACCTGCCCGACCCCCCGCCCTCCCCTCCTTCGTTGCCGCCCTCCGCGCCCCGCCCCTCCGCAATGGATCTCGACCCCGAACTCGGATTCACCAACCACGCCCCGCCTGGTTGGCTGTATGCCAAACTCTCCGCTACCTGCGCCCTCCTTACGTGGCCCGCTGTCGCCACCGGCAGACTCGTTTCATCCATCTGGCACATCTCGCACGCCGCGTGGAACAAACTGCAGCACTCCATCCACGGCAATGGCGCGACCCTGCCGCATCAGCGTCCTGCCGCGGACCAAGACGACCCTTTCTTCTACGCGTTCGCCGGCAGAAATCTCGCCCGGACGCTACATAATTCTGCGAACGCCTCCACCACCGCTGCCAACATCGCCCGCCCCCCCCCCCCCCCCCCCCCCCCCCCCCCCCCCCCCCCCCCCCCCCCCCCCCCCCCCGGCCCGCCGCGCCAACCCACATCGTCATCCCGCCGAGCACAATGCCTGTGCCCGTGGTGTCCCCCTGACACGTGCTGCTCATCTGTGTGCTGCAGATCCGCTCACACAGGGTGCACTGCTCGACCGCATTGTTGCCAATTTCTACGTTTCCACGTCGTTGACGCTGTCCTGATTGCCACTAGCACTCAACTCCCCTAATCTCCGCCTCGCAGCCCACAGCCATTCCCGGCCAACCGCCGCAACTGCTCCCTCTGTGCCGGACGCCACCTCGACGCTGATTGCCAGCAGCACTACGATGTCCTCCCTCCCCGCCTACGCAGCTGCTCTAACTGCTCCGGACGACAATACGACGCCTACTGCCCGTTCTTTCGGACCAATCTGCCCAGGGCGCGAGCACTCCGTAACATCGACGCCGCACCGAACAACCACCCAACTGCTCACTCTGACGAAACACCACCACCCCGTCAACCGCCTGCCAACCCTCCACCCCTCGACGACTCTATCGGTCCTCACGCACCGCCCGTCGACCCGCTACCATCAGGCCCCGCTGCCCTGCCTGAGGATTGGGCCGCAGCAGTCAGCCGGATCCTCGCGCCTCCGCCCTCCATGCCAATCGCCCCAACACCCTCTGTCACGCACCCTCCTCCTACCTCGGCGAACTGGTCCGCTACGATACACGCTGCCTGTGCAGCGCACAACGCGCAGGTTGAGGACGGCAGCGACGCCAGCAGACCACTCGAGCCAGACTCGGCCTGCGCAGACAAGATTTGCTACTCCCTCGACGACGATGTCTGGCTCGCCAGCGCATTCGCGGACCACAGCGACACTCGCTGGCGTATCGACCACCTCCGCCACCGTCTTGACATCGAAGAACTGCACATGGACGAGCTGGAAGTGGAAGACGCCATCGGAAAACACCACCTAATGGTGCAGGCACGCCACCAACGCGACGGCCTCCTCCATCGCCTTAGCAGTAGCTACACCAATTCACCTCAAGGGGCTCACCGCATCCCATCCGCGCTGCGCGACCTGCACTATCCGTACCTACTGCCATTCCCTGCATCGACTAGTGTATCACCCCTCACCAGTAAGGATGTACGAATATAACAATTGGCACCCCGCTGCTGTACGTTGAGATAACGAATGACGATGACCTCTACCGCTAAATAACGACAAATAATATAACGGTCCCGTCACACCAAAAAATAAATATATTTTTTTTTGATTATATGTATCGATATTCCATTCACATATCCTATTCACAGGCTATTCGCGTGCTTAGCTCGGGCTCAACCCGTGGTTATAGTCAAACATTACGTGTTGGGGCGCCTATTCCTAGTGCTAGTGTGTTAGGTGTGCTAGTGCTAAGGTCTAAGGTGTGCTCCGAGTACTCGTATAAAAAGACGCCCTGACGCCGTATAAAACGACTCTGGTGCCCTGGTGGAAACATTTATTCGTGTGTGTATAATTAAAAAAAATCGTGTTAACCGCCGAGGCACCGCTAAACGCTAAATGAGATGACGGATAACGGTGCGCACACCGCTAAATAACGTCGTTATGTTGGTATGTTGAGGGGCGCCTACGGCGCCGCTAAATAACAATTCGTTATGTTCATTATATTCGTACATCCTTACTCACCAGCGTCAGTACTGGCGTACAAACATTTTACGCAGCACTACCCCGTTCGATGATCAATCGCCCGCCTCGGTGCCAAGGCCTCCCAAGACCCCCCTGCCTTACGGAATATATATAATATATAAACATTCCGTAACATGTGACCCAATTTGACACAGCCCCATCTCAGCGGTGAGTTCTTGTCTATTGAGCATCTATCGCCCACCTCGGTGCGCGCGTTTCCCTTCCCCCCGCCTGTGCCCAACGGACTATATTAATATTCAGTAAATGTGACCCAATCTGACACGACCCCACCTGAAGGTGAGGTCCTCGTCTATTGAGCGTCTATCGCCGCCTCTGTGCGTGCGACCATCCCCCTCTCCCCCCCCCTGCCCTACGGAATATACAAATATTCCGTACCATGAGACCCGATATGAGATGACTCGCCTACGGCTCGAGACATTATCTATAATTCTGAGCGTCTACACCCCCCCTCCCCCTCCCCGCCCTGCGAATATTTTAATGATAATAATTCGTAACATGAAACATCATTGCAACGGAAACTCGACTATACTGTTAGTGACCTGATCAATAGAAAGTCTATCACCCACCTCGGTGCGCGTGACCCCCCCCCAACCCCCTCCTCTTGCGAATAAAACACTTACCCGCAACTTACCTTTGCACTACCGGCACCCATCCATCTTGGTTCAGTAAGACACCTTTTCATTTGAACCTTTCTGCTTCGAACGGGGGGCTGCGTCCAAGATAAATGTACCTACTACCGTATTTGCCTGCAGTAGTTAGTACCCCTGGCCCATGCGGTATCCCCGGGGATACCCGCCGGTATGCCAAAGGCCACTCGTCGGCCCCATTCTACGAACGACTTGCACATCACGTCCCACACGTTGCGGAAGCCTGCCCTTTCGAATGTTTTGTGTTCTGTGCCGAGATTCATTCCGAGGTATGTCCTCGGTGAATCTCGAGTGAGTGTTGTTTTGTGTGGGTTTGGCCTCATCAGACATCAGAGGCATACCTTCGTAAGAAAGTCTCTTACATCTTACAATCCAGACAGAATCGGACGTCTGCTCAGAGCAGTCGTCCGACGGAACCTGTGTTGGAGAGGAGGAGGAGAAGGAGGAGCGGCGGAGAGACTCTAGTAGAGAGCAGAGGGGGTGGATAGGGATAGGTCGGTGGTGATGTTCTCTAGGTTCCAAGATAGAAAAGTTGTGCTCCCGATGAGGGATGATCGAGGCGCGATGCAAAAGGCGGGCAGTTTGCGGTTTGCGGCGTGTGTGGATGGACCACGCGAGGCTAGGTTGGTTTGGCAGATGATGATTATGTGTTGAGTTGTGTGTGTGACGTGTGACTCCTGCGCAAGTGGCCTTTCTACTTTCTACCTGTGCCTATGTTTTGTGTCTGGCTTGCGGCCGAGAGTTGATATGTAGGGTGAGAGAGGCTTGTCCCGTCTCGCCGTTCTCTCTCTCTCCTCATCCACCCGCTCCTCATCCTCCTCCTCCCTCATGTGCGTTCCCGCGCTCTGGGGTTGTGATGTTGTGATGGCGGGATCTGGCGTCATGTATTGCACGCCCGGTTCCGGTTTTAGTTAGTAGTTAGAAGTAGTAGTTGTAGGGAGCGGTTAGTTAGAGTGTTAGAAAAAGAAAGGGGCTCACCACGACGCGCCCTTGGGCGGAGGTAGGCTAGTTCCTAGAAAAACTTCCACCACCTGCTGTGAATTTAAAGTGTATATTGGGGCGTGTGTGGAGAGGGGGAGGGGGGGTACTTGGGGAGGACAGCGAGCTCTAACATCTGGAAAACGGCTTGTTCAGTAGGGCCAGCTCGGCACTCGGCACTTTCAGTCCCGACGTCCCGACGTCTCGAAAAATCCCCAGCCCTGGCTCCTCGGGTTAACCCTGAGAATGGATGATGACATGATGACACGATGATAATAAGTTTACAATACCTGTACCCCACCAGATCAGCCGCGCTCAATGATAAACTTCGTACGTGCCGACAAGTTGTAGCTGCGGGTTAGCCCGAGCATTGATCACCCGATGATCGGGAACGGTTTTCTATGCGCCTTCAGAAAAGTCCACGAAAGTAGGCGAGATCCTTCAACGCAGTCGACTGAAAAAAGTAACGCGCGTGTCGGTCCTTGCTGACGCGGTGGGCCAAGCCGTGCATACCTTGCGCAAGCGGGTGGCCCCGGAGCGGGCGGCAGCGGCTGCGGAGTGTGCAAGGACCGCGTTCGGGTTGGACGCCTACGCCATGGGCATGGCTATGTCATTTCTGCAGGTCCGCGCGACATCCAGGCCGTTTGGATGCCTCCCAACTCCCAACTGACCGCCCATTGTCTGTGCCCGCAGTCGCTCCTGCGCACAGAGCTTGATTGGCACTCCTCGCTCATCGCTGGTTTCCTTCTCGCCGCAAAGATCCTCAATGACGAGCGTGTCTTCGCCAGCGACGCTCGTATAATCGCGTCGCATAATTACACCTCCCAGGACCTCATCGTGTTGGAGCAGCGAGCATTCGCCGTCTTGCTTCCGAACATGGGCGGGATCCATGGCCGCGCCCTTATTTTCCGCGTCGCGCTTCTGAACCTTGCCCTCGACAGCAGCCCAGCCCCGCAGCAGGTTTTCCAAGGGCACGTTCACATTCTTGTTGCCCAGTCTGACGCCGCCTTGCTCTCCGAGCAGACGGCGCTGGCCGAATCTACATCGCCTAATGCGACCGTACACGCGGTCGGCTCGTATGCCGAGGCGCTGGACTACGCCGACGCCCAGGCAGAGGCCGACTCGCCAGTCCATCTTGTCCTCCTCGGCGTGCACGCGGTGTGCGGCTCGGCCAACGACAACGGCGAGGCCGAGGCGCTAATAGATATGCTCCATCCGCAGAGCGGGGGCCTTGCAATCGACATGCGCGTCAAGCCACTCATCGCTATGGTGTCCTCCGTCCCCCAGCTGCCCGGCACCGCACTCTATATCCGAGGCGTTGATGCGGTGTTGGACGACCACAACCTCACCGCGCACGACGTGAAGGTCCTATTGGACTTTACTTAGTTGTTATTGTTTCAGCGACGACGGCATCCCCCCGCGGCACGTGGAGATAGACTACTCGCTGTTTGCCGCGTTAAAACTAACCCGACGCCGCGCCCTCTTGTATTTATGTATTTTTGTGTATATTCTCTCTCGCTTTCTATCCCTCTTCACTCTCCGCCGCCCGTAACTTTTGATGTTGTTCGTCTTCTGATCTAGCGCATCCCCGTTTCACGGCTTGCAAGTAAGGTCAGCCCCGCGTCCATGCGTGTGGGACTTAGGTTGGCACTGCATCTTGGGGTTACGGTTCCCTGGTTCTCCTCCCTTGCGTGTGCAACTTTGGTTGGCACCACATCTCGGGATATGGTTAACCTACGGAATATCTATGGACTCTTAGTATCATCCGGTTACAAACTCTCAGTAGAAGGGATGAACCCACGTTTTTGTAGATTGTGTTTGTTTGCTGTATTCCTTCTGTTTCGGTTGCCCTCGTTTTCTGGGGTACCAGTGTCTTCTATTTCAGGTGTCGTGTCGTGTGTCGCTTGTGTCTCGTAGTTATTATGTGTTCTGAATGCTATATGTCGTTGTACATGGACACGCCATGGCTTGGCCTGTGTGGCTCTGTGCTCAGTTTCTTGTGGAGCCCCCCCTGATTGCTGATTGCTGGTTATTTTGTTGTATTCGTGAAGTTTGCGTTATTGTGTTGTATGTGTATGTGGTTTGATTCTGTGAAACTACGACTAACGATTGTGCTGTGCTGTATAAAGATAAAGAACGAAAATAGACACAACACGCCCAAAACTTAAACTTCTCAATCCCTAATAACGTCCTCAAAAAATGAGGGTTGACCCACGCTCTAATTTCGAGCCACCGATGATCTGATAAACAATAAAGTGTGTTTGACGATTACAAGCTTATACCGTGCACGATAATATACGATATATGCGGCGGGTCCTGGTCCTGACGGACTTTTGCTGAGCTGTGTGTAACAACGAGCGACACAGCCCCCCGCGGCACGTGCATGGAGAGACAGTATTCAAACTAGCTTGCCGCATGGACACTAGCCCGGCGCCGCGCCCTCTCTTCTCGATTTATTTTAATATATAGTTCTGTTTGCAGATTCGTTCCATTTTTACTTCGTTTTATGTTCCTCTCTGCTCACTGCTCACTGCTCTTTGCCACCACCACGATGGCCCTTTCTTCTTCTTCTTCTTCTCTTCTTCTTCTTCTTCTTCTTCCTCTTCTTCTTTTCTGATATGTTTGTGTTTATCTTGCGCATTTCTTTTTATTTGTTGAACTTGCTCCAAATTACGGATGTCAAACTTAGAAATTAGATTTTGCTCCATGCTCCATGCTGCGTCGTGCCTTATTTATACTTCGTCGCTCGTCCTTGTTGCCTCGTTCTTTATTCATTTTATTCAGTCAGTATACCGGTTTGTTTTCATTGTGTGTCGTTAGCTCCCCCCTGGAGCGTATCTTTAGGATATCCCGCGCCTGTGTCGCTCTATATAGCGATATCTAACCATGTAGCTGTGGCTGCGGCTGCCGCACTGTCTCCGACTCTAAGTGCTCGGGCTAACCCTCTGCTCGCCTCTCGACTCGACTCTCTACTCGCCTCTCTACTCATCTGTCTACTAGCCTCTCTACTCGACTCTCTACTCGACACTCTCTATTCAACTCTCTGCTCGCCTCGCTACTGCTCGACTCTATCCTCGACTCTCTCCTCGCCTCTCTACTTCTACTCGCCCCTCTACTCGACTCTCTACTCGACTCTCTACTCGACTCTCTGCCTGCTCGCCTCTCGACTCGACTCTCAACTCGACTCTCTGCTCACCTCTCTACTCGACTCTCTACTTGACTCTCTACTGCTCGACTCTCTCTACGCGACTCTCTGCCCGCCTCTCGACTCGCCTCTCTACTCGCCTCTCTACTCGCCTCTCGACTCTCCTCTCTTTTCTCACCTCTCTGCTCGCTTCTATATTCGACTCTATACTCGACTCTCTATTCGCCTCTCTACTCGCCTCTCTACACGTCTCTCTACTCGCCTCTTTACTCGACTCTTCACTCGCCTCTCTCTCTCTACTCGCCTTTCTACTCGCCTCTCGACTCGACTCCCTACTCGACTCTCTACTCGCCTCTCTACTCGACTCTCTGCTCGACTCTCTACTCAACTCTCTGCTCGCCTCTCTACTCGCCTCTCTACTCGCCCCTCTACTCGACTCTCTATTCGCCTTTCTGAACCTTTCTACTCTTACTCTACTCGACTCTCTACTCGACTCTCTACTCGACTCTCTACTCGACTTTTTACCCGACTATCTACTTGATTCCCTGCTCGCCTCTCTACTCGCCTCTCTACTCGCCTCTCTACTCGCCTCTCTACCCGACTACCTACTCGCCTACCTACTCGCCTCTCTACTCAACTCTCTGCGTGCCTCTCTACTCGCATCTCTACTCGCATCTACTCGACTCTCTACTCGACTTTCTACTCGCCTCTCTGCTCGTCTCTATACTCGACTCTCTATTCACCTTTCAACTCGCCTCTCTACTCGCCTCGCCACTCGCCTCTTTGCTTGACTCTCTACTTGCCCCTCTCTCTCTACTCGCCTCTATACTCGACTCTCGACTCGACTCCCTACTCGACTCTCTACACGACTCTGCAACAGGTCCCCCCCGCACGTCGGACGTGCCTCACGAGAGTGCAGGGACATATATATAGAATACAGAAAGAATGGGCAAAGCGCTTGCGCGTCGCTCGCGCTGTTCTTTGAGCTGCCGCCATCTAGCTGCGATCTTTCTCGTCGACATCGTCGACCATGGAGTCTCTCTCACCGTCGGCGACCGGCCTCGAGGCGCTCGCCGAGGGGAACC
>Ga0209491_10012068_pt1 | contig 10068 bp, 5 predicted proteins | sample BON02_FD_187213 | JGI IMG/M metagenome (GOLD analysis project Ga0209491, IMG submission 187213) | Freshwater microbial communities from Lake Bonney liftoff mats and glacier meltwater in Antarctica - BON-02 (SPAdes) (version 2) | ecosystem: Environmental > Aquatic > Freshwater > Ice > Glacier... | reverse complement strand
GGAAAGAGGAAGAGGAAGAGACTGGAATGATGAAGGCCACGGCGCAACAGCAGCAGCAGCGGCAGGAAAATCACGACGACCATGCCAATCAATCGTTGCCGTCGTCGCACCAGGCCATGAGACTTCTTTCTGACTCCTCTTCTATTGGCGGCAGCCCTCCAGACAAAAGGGACGGCGCGGAAGAACGCAAGTCCGACACCAATCCTGAAGCCCCTTCCTCTTCCTCCTCCTCCTCCTCCTCTTCCTCCTCCTCCTCCTCCTTCAACGTTATCACCATCAACGACGACGAAGCCAACCATAAATCCTCCTCCTCCTCTCCCCCTTCCTCCTCTACACACACCAATAACAACCACCCCAACACCAACACCGACGACTCTGAAGCCGCCGACGATGGCTCCTGGCGCGTCGTCTCCAAAGCCTGGCATATGATTACCCTCCTCCATTCCTATCTCGAGCAGCAAACCCTCACTCCCACCAATCCTGATTATCGCCTCCCGCTCAAAGCTGTGGTGTTTAGTCAGTTCCGCGCGTATTTGAATGGATTAGATGGTGCGTTGAAGGCTCAGGGGTTTCGTGTTGGGAAATTCTATGAGAAAAATCGATTGGTGGAGCTAGCACGGTTTAAGTCTGTGGAAGGGGAGGGAGGGAGGGAGGGAGGGTTGCAGGTGCTGTTGATTGGCAAAGAAGGGAGTCATGGGTTGGATTTGAGTTTGGCGACGCATGTGTTTTTGATGGATCAGATCTGGGATCGGAATTTGCAGAATCAGGTGGTTTCACGCGCGTATAGGATGGGGGCACAAGCGAGTGTGAGGGTGGGGAAATTGGTGATGCAAGATACGGTGGAGGAAGTGATGGAGGCGTTGGCCACGGGAAAATTAACGGGTGTTGCTGCTGGGGATGAGGGAGGGGAGGAGGAGGAGGAGGAAGGGGAGGAGGAGGAGAAGATGGGCTTGGGAGGGTTGGGGGAGGATGCGGGGAGTATTGCCTCTGCTTCCTTATTTTCGTCCTCGTCCTCGTCGCTTTCGGCGATGGGTGCAGGGTCGTGGGGGGGAGGAGGAGGAGGCGGAGGAGGGCAGGGCAAGAAGAATGGAAGAGGCGGGGGGAGTCCGACCTCTGCGGGTAGGAAGGCCGCTCCACGGCGACCCAAGAGTGCTGATCAGCATGGAATTTGGCTTACTGACCGGCGGCGAAAGAAGATTAAGGGAGGCGGCAGGCCGGGGAGCAAGGATGGTGGGGGTGGGCCTGGGGCGACGGAGGAGAGCAAGCTGCATATTTTGCTGCAGTCCCTGTGTTTGGTGGAGGTGAATCCGCTTTCTTCTACGCCTAAGAAAGCGATGGGTTGGAGTGGTGCTGCTTCTATGGGGGTTGCTGCTCTTGGTGCAGCTGCGGGGGGTGTCGGTGGTGGGGGTGGGGGTGATGGTGGGGGTGCGAATGCGACTGGTGGAGCAGCGGCTGCCGCCTCGTCTGTGAAAGACGGCGGCGGCGGCGGCGGCGGCGGCGGCGGCGATGACGATGACGACGACACGGCGCCTGCGGCCCGGCGTGTACGGTTTATGTAGAATGGGCACGAGGTACAAGAACATTTGTATGCATATATATAGTATACGAGAGCAAGAACCATGAAATTGAAAAGGCGAGATTGAGTGCATATTTGTGTGTGGATGTGAGTTATACATATTATGGAACATAGGAAAATAAGAAGGACATAATGAACGGAGTGACTTCGAGATTTGTGTCATCCAAACTCATATACGTTTGCTTGCGTTTTCTTATCTGTTTGTGGGGGAGATTAGTGCTAGACAGAGGAGGGAGGTCGAAACGCTTTTTCAGAAAACAACACGAACTTTCTAGCAAGCAGCACCAACTCGACCATTTCAGTGAGACATACACAAAGGATTGCACCATTTTGATACACCATAGGCTTACTCATGGTCCGAGTGCGAACGCAGTTCAAAATTTGAATTCTCCCCGTTTCTTCCCAAAACTCCGAGTGGTGTTGCGATCGCGTCCCTCGCACTCCGCTTCTCGTTGACACCTTCCCATCACAACGTACAGGGCAAAAATTGCTGCGCTTCCTTCTTGTTTTCCTTGTTGTTTTGGCTGCCAATAGCATGCTCAGACCCCCACATCCTTCTCAACCCTCACATTCCTATTTCTTTTTACTCCATCCAGTCACCACCCACAAAAACAGAACTCTACCAAATCACACCACACACCCGCTTATCATCATGTCCCTCGAAGCTACCTTCCTCTTGAACCGCCCCACCGAGTCCGAGCTCCAAGCCCGCGGCCTTCTAGAAGACGCGAGCCACCTCGCTCCAGCTTTGCAAGGCACTGCTCGATCTCTTCGCCAGGCAATGACCAAGGACACGCTTGCCTCGGAGCTCGCCTCACGGCCCGACGCCCACTCCCTCCAGGACAAGGGCGTGCACTCCCCCAGCAGCAACCTCTCTCCGTCCTTGCTCTCTGCGGCTTACACTTTGGAGCACTCTCTCAAGAAAGACGCAGTGGCCAAGTCGCTGCGCGATCGCCCCACCAAGAAGGAGCTGGATGGCATCCTCTCGCCCCCGATGGCCTAGAGGGAAGGAGGCTCTCGACATGAGGGCCGAAATCCGCCGGGATGAGATGACAGATGGGGGGGTCGGGCAGCAGTAGAGAGATGTATGTAAGTTGACTGAGCTAATACAGAGGCTACGGGGAGGCAACAGGAGATCTGGTAGGACAGGAAGGCCTGCGTCCACGAGAAGGCAGCATTGCGAAATGTATTGGTGAGCAAGAGCAAAGAGTTTGATTCAAAGATGTATCGAAAAAGAGAGGCGTAGAACGCACGCAAGTGTAAAATATGCATTTCAGAAGAAGAGAAGAACCAAAACTGTAATATAATCAAACGCGAAGGGAAACTGATTGATTTCTTTTTACTTTTGTTGTTGAACAAAACAAAAGCTGCGTAACGCATGGTACATATGATGGCCAGGCTTGCGTATGAACACTGCTGTCCTCTTTATCTAGAAGGGACTTAATGAAAATATAAACAACATTCTACCTTGTTTTCTACCTATTAATGTCTTTATTCGCGTGTGTAGTGATGGATGGGTGCTCCCCAGGCAATTTGTACCCTCCTTTTGCTTGCCCCTACTTGCTACTGCTTTTGCTCTCACTGTTCCTATTGTCTTTGCGCATAAAGTTCAATTCGGTTTTTGAAATAATGACGATTTCGGCAAAGTAGCTTAGTACCGTCCCCCTTACTATTTGTTCCTCTTACTACCCAAACCCGGCCTACTTTTCCTACTGGCACAACCTCCCTTACCCTAACGTTACGGTCGACCTCTTTTACTAACTCCCTGTTGCTGCTGAGGCAGGGGCAGAGGCATGTGCACAATAGCCATCTGCAACTGCGACTTGATCCTCCAAACCTTCCCCCGTAGCGTGCGAAGCTTGTTCACGTACTCCATCAGCGGCCCCTTCCCTTCCTTCTGCGCCTCTGCCTGCGCCCACTCACAATCCCCGTCAATCTGCTGCAGCAGCCTTTCCAGGCGCTTGTGCAAAAGGTCTGATCGCGCTTCTAGAGGGAGGCGAGCAGCAGCAGCAGCAGCAGCAGCAGCAGCAGCAGCAGCAGCAGCAGCAGCAGCAGCGGCAGTAGCAGTGACAGCCTCTTCCTCTTCCTCCAAGGAAACATCCATGCTCGTCACACCCTGCTTCTTTCTAGCGCCTCTCTTTACAAGCCGACCCACAAACCCCGCTTCCTGCTCCTCCTCTTCCTCTTCCAAGCTTCCTCCCATCCACCGCTGCCGCTGCTGCTGCCGCTGTACACTCACATACTCCCCCCCAAACACCCCACATCCCTCCTTCCTACCCTCCTCCGCCTCCCTCTCCACCTCCTCCACCCCCTTCAACAACCGCAACAACTCAACATCATACAAAAACACCCTCCCATTCCAATACGCCGGACTCCCCCCCTTCCTTCCCTCCAGCCCTCGCACCACCTCCGCCAATCTCTCCAACAACACCCCCACCTCCTCCCCTGGATGCCTCCCTCCCCCACCTCCTCCTCCTCCTCCCCGCAACGCAGCCTGTACCCCCAACATCAAATCACAGACCAAACCCGTCCGTTCGACTTCTTGCATTCGCTCTTCCTCCAAGGCGCGGAGCACCAATGCCCAAGCTTCGGGCCCGTCGTAGACTGTGATGAAATATCCAGTGTGCTGGTCATTGATCACGGCCCACCACATCCTCTTGCTGCTGCTGCTACCGTAAGTGCTGCTGCTGCTGCTGCTCATTGTTCTTGCTACCTCGAAAACCGCCTCTCCCTTCAACCCCTCCCCCACGAATAGAGTGTGCACCCTCCCCTCCTCGTCCATCCCTTCCTCACCAACGCGGACCCGCAAAGGAATCAAGCGTGGCTGCCTCTCTCTTCCCTGGCCATTACCATTCCCATTCTGACCAAGCGCATCCTCCCCTCCGCCCGGCAACAGACTAAAAGGCCGCTGGCTAAAACAGAGTCGAAGCATATCTTGAGAATCGGAAGGACTGCTCTCCACACGCACGTGCAAAGCAGGGTAACCTACCCTAGCCAACCAAGGGGCCATCAACTCACTCACACGCGTCCGAGGCACTGATCCCCCCCCTCCACTCCTCTTCCCTGTCGTTGCCCGTTCTTCCTCTTCTTCCTCCTCCTCCACGTCCTCCTCCAACACCTTCCAAAACTCCCCCTCCGTCACATTCGCATATTGATACCTCGTCATTAATCTTCTCATCCCCTTTACAAACACACCCATGCCCACCCACCCCCCCACCATCCTAAGCAACGCCGCTCCCTTCCCATACACAATCACATCGAACGAATCCGCAATCGCCCGGGCATCACCATGGTGGTGCTGCAACACAGGGTGAGAAGTCAAAGAATTCGCATCCGCCAGCATGGCCGAAAGCATAATTTCACTCACAAAATTACTCCACACATGCCACCCTTGTGGTTGCAGAGCCGCCAAGGCCACATACTCGAAAAACCTCGCCGTGCTTTCCTTGAGCCAGAGCTCGTCAAATGAAAAAGGAGTGACTAAATTCCCAAACCACTGATGCACCGTTTCGTGGGCTATAAGGCGAGCAATGCGACGACGACGGACAAAATCTGTCAAGGGCGTCACAAGTAAGTACTCCTCCAGGATAGTAATACTCCCCCATCCCTCCATCCCCACCCCATGCATCTGCGGTAAGCAGATAATGTCAAGCTTAGGAAGAGGGTAGAAATTGCTGCCCTCCTTCCCTCCCTCCCTCCCTCCTGCTTCTTGATTTTGATCATGGGGAGGCTGGAAAAGCGCCGAAAAGAAATCAAATGACCGACGAGCGCATTCCAAGGCAAAACGACCTTCTTCGAGGGGACGATGGGGGGGTAAGTATACAGTGACGCGCACGGGCCTCGCTCCTGCTCCTGCTCCTGACGCTGCTGCTGCTGCTGCTGCTGCTGCTGCTGCTGCTGCTACTCCTCCTCCTGCTGCTGCTGCTGCTGCTGCTGCTGCTGCTGCTGCTGCTGCTGTCCTGCCAGACTTCTCGCCACCAACCCCATTATCCTGATACTGCAAAGCTTGGAAGCGGCCAACCCAAAAGCCCAAGACGTACAAAGACATGAGCGGGGTCTGGTGGAAGCGCGTCAAGTGCCACGAGGAAGGGAAGGGGGGGCGACCGTCGGTGCTCCTGCTGCTGCTGCTGCTGCTGCTGCTGCTGCTGCTGCTGCTACCGCACACGCACGGCGAATGCTTGTGGTGGTGATGATGTCGCTTGCGGTGATAGTGTTGGTGCTGTCGCTCCTCCTCTTCCTGCTGCTCTTGCTGCTGCCGCTGCTGCTGCTCCTGCTGCTGGTCCGCCGCCCTTCGCAAGAGCTGCCCCACGAATGCCGCCCCGTTATCTCCTAATTCCTCCGCCGAAAAGCCAGCCGCGTCTCCGCTCAATTCTACCTCGGTATTCGACAGCACGTTCCGCTTAGGGTCTTGTCCCGCCACCAAAAGCGTGAGCCGAACACGAGCCTTGAAATGGGCCAAGTCAAAGCAAGGGAAGGCCCGACGGCAATGCGTGGGTTCAAAATGCGTCGCGAGGATGTCTGGGTCTTCTGCCTCTTGCTGCTTGCCGCCATTGTTGTGGCTGCTCGGACTCCACGAGCACGCATAGATGCCTTGACTCCGTGACTCCGTCCCGCCGGCAAAATGAAGACGCAGCACATGATGACCCACAGGCAAGGGCGACACCACATCCACGGCAATCACTTGCGGCGACACGAAATACACCGTAGCTGGTTCAAAGACCCCAGGAGCTCGCGCGATTGCGGCGGAGAATAGGCACAACCCCGCCGCATGAAGACGCATTGAAGAGGTCGGCCCGCCGACGGCAAATGTGATGTCCACCGTGCCCTCGGTGGGTGGCCCGGCCAAGGCCAGGTGCACGTCGTACGCAAGGGGCCGCACGGTTTCCGCGGGCAGCAGGGCATTGAGGTCGTCCTGGTGGCTAGCGTCTTCGTCGGCAGCATCGGCTTTAGGAAGAAAAGCAGGATCGGGGGCCGGAGTGGTGGGGAGGTTTTTAGAAACATTATTGGGCGGCCGCAGTGCCTCTTGTTGGTTCATGCGCTTGGCCTGGCGCCCACACGCCCTGTACGAGATGGCAAAGGTGGTGGAAGTGTTGAAGGGAGAGTTGAAGGCGTGAGCGGAATGGGGCACACGGGAGCAATTTGAAGCGAAGCAAATCGTCCAAAGCAACCAAACGCAATGCCAACACATTCTACCCCCTGCAGCAACAGGCATGCAGCCAAGACGAGGAACGCGAAGCTGGGAGCGGCCAAGACGAGGAACGCGAAGGTTGGAGCGGCTGGCGGTGCTTACCGTCGTCGTCATTGCGGCCGCCGCAGTTGACGCAGCAGCAGCACCTCAAGTCGTAAGCAGAAGCAGCAGCAGGTATGTCCAAGTGAACGCGGAGGGGATCAATGCACACACACCAGTCTAGCTATGCAGGAAAAGCAGTCCGCTCATCCATTCTCCTCTTCTTTTCCCTCTCCTCCCTTCCCGCACAGTGGCCTGGCTTTCCTGGTCCCAGCATGCCGAGACCAAGGACGCCCCCTGACCAAGCCCCAGTCGTCCGCCCCCCTGCCGCTCCTTGCCGACAGCGGGTTCATTTATCAACACCACACGCGCAGCTGCGGCAGGCCCACCGCCTTGCAGGCCAACCTGTTCACGTCCTTTCTCGACAATCTTTTTGCGCCCTCCTCCAGCAAGCGGAAGAGCGCCACCGAGACACACGAGGTCGTCATCATTGGCGCCGGTGTCGCTGGCCTAGTAGCAGCCAAGGAGCTAGCCGCGCAAGGCAAGGACGTAATAGTGGTGGAAGCAGCGAAGCAAGTAGGCGGGCGGGTACAAACAGATGAATACAAGGGCTTTTTGCTTGATAGGGGCTTTCAGGTGTTCATTGAGGCTTACCCTGCCGTCAAGCGCCAGCTTGATTACAAGGCACTCAATCTCCAGTCCTTCTTGCCCGGGGCCTTGGTGCGTGCCGAAGGCGGGTTCCACACCGTTGCGGATCCTTTTCGACGCCCTCAGGACTTGATTAAAGGCTTAGTGGCACCCATTGGTTCGTTGACCGACAAGGTGAAAGTGGGGCTCTTGCGCGTCCAAGCCACCACCACGCCGTTACGGAGTGTATTTGAAGCCAAGGAGACGGACACCTTAACACACCTTACCAAAACCAAAGGCCTCAGCCCCGCGATCGTCAATCGATTTTTCAAGCCCTTCTATCAAGGCATCTACCTCGCCCCGCTCTCTGAGCAATCCTCTCGAATGTTTGAATTTGTCTTTAAAATGTTTTCCGAAGGCGGCATCTCCCTCCCCGCCCGTGGGATCCGCGCAGTCCCTGAGCAGCTCGCCGCTTCCTTACCTGCCGGCAGCGTGCAACTTGGCGTGTCAGCCACGCGCGTGAGGGATGGACAAGTGGAGTTAAGTGATGGGAGAGTCATAGCAGCAGATGCCGTAGTGGTCGCAACAGAGGAAGGGGCAGCGAGGAAGTTGCTGGGGCAGGCATTGACAAAGGAGAGGAGCACCCCCCTGGGAGGGAGGGGATCGACGTGTTTGTATTATTCGTTCAAGGGTCTGGCGCCTATCAAGGAGCCGTTGCTGATTCTGAATGGGGAGGGCGCAGGGTTGGAGGCGGGGGATGGTGCTGGAAGCAGAAGCAGCAGAAGCAGCAGCAGCAGCAGCAGCAGCAAGGGCAAGGTGTCGACGACGAAAAAGGTCGTGGTAGGGGGTAAAAAATCCACCACCTCAATCGCAGCCCTTCTCACCAAGCGACCCTCCGTCTCCTCCGCGTCCCCCCTCCCTGCCTCGTCCTCGTCCTCCTCCCCCAAAATCCCGATCAACAACGTCGTCTTCCTCAGTAGCATCGCCCCCTCCTACGCTCCCAAAGGCAAAACCCTCGTAAGTGTCACCATCGTCGGCACCCCCACTCTCCCCGATTCCCTTCTCGACAAAACCGTACGGGAGCAACTCGGTCCTTGGTTTGGTGCTGCGACAGTCGAAAAAGAATGGGAGCTCTTACGAGTCTATCGCATCCCTTACGCTCAACCCAAGCAAACCCCTCCCACCGGCCCTAGCTTCGTGCAGCCTGCTGAAGTAAGAGGGAAGAAGGGAGGGAAGGAGGAGGGAGGGGGGTTGTTCGTGGCGGGGGATTATAGGAATACGGCGACGTTGAATGGGGCGTTCGAGAGTGGAGAGAGGGCAGCGACGGCGGTGTTGGCTCATTTGAAGTCCTTGGAGCCGGAGGAGAGAGTGTTCAAGGATGGAGGGAAGGATGGAGGGAGGAGTGGAGGAGGAGGAGGAAGAATTATTAGTAGTAATGGCCAGAAGGTGGGTGATACGGCCACGTCTGACGCACCGACCAGCAGCACCAGCAGTGCCAGTAGCACCAGCAGTAGCAGCACCAGCGACGTGTCAACGCCCTCTTCCTCTCCTACAATTCTCTCCTCCTCTAAGACCCCTATCGTAAGCGTCCCATCCTTCCTTTCCCGCCAGCCACCATCATTCTCCCGCACCAGCAGCAGCAGCAGCAGGACCCCAACCCGGGAGGCAACCACGGTCTTCTCCCGCTTCCGGCAAGAGAATGAACGGGGCCGAGCCACCATCAAGAAGGTCGTGGCCAACATGATCGGCCAACGGCGTAATGCTTAAGTACAGCGTTTCCGAGAAGAGGAAGGAGCACGCAGGACACCAGCAATGGCGGGAGCGGCGGCCGAGAGAGCTACTGCTGCTGCTACTGCTGCTGCCGCTCAAGTCATTACTCCCCGGCAGCCGTCGTCCTCCATATTATTGGAGAGCATGAATGTGTTGTCGCGTTTCCGAAGCGAGCGAAAGGTGAATGGGGAGGAGAGAAGAAGACGAGAAAGTACAGCGGAGTCTGCAGTGCCCAAGGAACGGGCAATAGCTTCGGCCTCCTTTTCCTCCTCCTCCTCCTCATCGTCCTCCTTCGCTTCCTCCTCCTCCTCCTCCACCTCCTCGGCCTTGTCAATGGCGCGGGCCACGACGACGCGACGCATGGCTGATAACACGAACAGTAGGAGGGGTAGTGACAGCTTGAGTCGTTTACGGCGGGATGAGCGGAGGCGCGGTGGTTAGGTAGCTAGAACCAAGAGGGAGAGGAAGAGAAGGAGGAGAAAGATTTAGACACACAGATTTTGGTACTTCATATTATAATTAATGTTTTCCTTTATTCTTGTGGTAGTGAAAAAAAGAAATAATCCATACACCTTCATAGATAGCGTCGTGCTGGTGATTGGTAGATGCTTTAGGGGGGAGGGAGTAGTCGTAGTGCATTAAGGAGGGCTTCTAGGAGGATGCAGCCTGGTTGATAGACAGTGTATCTTCTCTCTCTTTCTTTCTATCGTTTTCCATCCTTTCATCCCCCCCGTTTCTTTACTATATCTTATGTCGCCCGTCCTCCTCTTCTCCTCTTAGCCCGGCGCTAAGCCCAGCCAGTGCCGTGTGCCTGCCGCAGCGCCGCTTTTAAAAGCGAAGGGGATGGTAGCGTGACTGCTCTGCGTGG
>Ga0209491_10012063_pt1 | contig 10072 bp, 10 predicted proteins | sample BON02_FD_187213 | JGI IMG/M metagenome (GOLD analysis project Ga0209491, IMG submission 187213) | Freshwater microbial communities from Lake Bonney liftoff mats and glacier meltwater in Antarctica - BON-02 (SPAdes) (version 2) | ecosystem: Environmental > Aquatic > Freshwater > Ice > Glacier... | reverse complement strand
CAATTCGTGGATGTCCACAGCTACAATTGGGAATGCGCCTGCCATTCTTAAGGCTTGAATTACAGCCATCCCGACTCCGCCGGCACCAAAAACGACTGCTGATTGTCCAATTTTTACCCGAGCATCATTGGATACCGCCCCGAATCCGGTTGTGAGTGCACAGCCAAGTAGAGGTGCGATGCGTAAATCAATACTTTCAGGAATAGTGGTGACACGGTTCTCCGAAACTACTGCCCACGAATTAAACGTTGTCACGTGTCCTGCATTTAGTGCTCCTTCCTTCCATGAATAGCTAGGAGGTGCCGCGAGCAGCCCTAATCCTGAACGCCAATGTAAGACAACCGTATCGCCTTCAACAACCTGCGACACTCCCTCACCCACGGCGTGAACCGTGCCCACTCCTTCGTGTCCCAACATGTGTGGGAGGAACCGGTCTGGACCCTTTCTGGCATCAATCTCATGAACCTGCGACGAACAAACACCACTGAAATGAATTTGGACAAGTACTTGTCCAAAGTAGAGCGATCTGGGCAATCTAAACTCCGCAATCTCTAGCGGAGAAGCACTTTTGACTAACACGGCAGCGATCGCAGTTGTCGGCATTTTTTTATTATCCTTCAATTAAGTTAACTACCTTCGGCTGGACATTTTCCTAAGTTGTTTTGCGCTCAGTTTCCCCCAAATTTCCTGCCACAGCCCACTTGTGTCGCGCGTTGGTTGAGATTCTCCTTGTGTACAAAATCGGGGGAACCTCACAAGATGATTGGAAGTACCCTTTTCGTCAGTCCGCTCTGAGCGAGAGATTTTCAATTCTGCGTGCACGTGCAATTCTGAGCGTACTCGTTTGGGGTCTTATAGCCAAGACTTGAGTGCTGATAACATTTTGTGAAGTCCCGGCTCCATCCGATGATGGTCGCGGATGCTTCGTGGAGATGGTCGAAAGAAAATATATTTTAGCATTCCTCTCGAACACAGTTGTTGAATGATTCAATGATTCCGTTACGCCAGGGTTGACTAGGTGCGACGTAGTGAATTCCGAGCTGGCCGTGGGCGAATTCGTTGAGTGCTTGGGAAAGGAATCCGGGTCCGTTATCGCATCGCAGCACCGGTCGTGCTCCGCGTTGGGCAAAGAGTTTCCTCACATGATTGATGACTTCCTCGCTGGTAATTGAATGGTCGTTGATACCAAGGAGCGATTCGCGGGTATGTCCATCCACCATTGATGCGAGCTTGACGGGTGTTCCGCATCGTAGGGAATCAAACAGGAAATCGATCGCCCAAATCACGTTCGGAGCACTAGTTTTACTAATCGAGCAGGTCGTTGTTCCTGCGCGTTTACTGTGTGGTTTGCGCGCCACACGCAATCCTTCTCCACGCCAGTTACGTTGCACTTTCTCACGATTAATGACCAGGCCATCAGTGCGAAGATCAGCCCAAGCCATTTGGTATCCCTTGTCAGTATCACGTGGCGTTCCTGCCCACAGGCACAGATGCGTGCGCAGCCATCGATCCGGATCACCCGGTGTTTTATGTTTCAACGACCTGCGTTTAGTTGATCGTTAACAGCCGAGGTGTTCACCCATGCGTTGCAACAACCGGACTATGTTCTCCGGTGAAGGATGTTTCCTGCTTGCCGCAACAATCAAGCCTTACCACCCACAACGGGTGAACTAAGACTCTCAAATTACGTTGATTCGCTGCAAGGGGTCCTGCCATGATTACACGCCTGCACCAGCGAAGATCCTTCACTCAATATTCGATCAGCCACCCGCAGCTTAGGAACAATTTGCTCAGGCGTTTGCCTCCCAACTGAGTTTCGTACTCCTCGCCCATAATGGCAATCGTGCTCTAGACAATTTCTGGATTACTCCCAGGGGGTCTTGCCACTGAAAAAGCGTGCAACTATCAAACTACTCAAAAAAAATGAATTCGTAGTCACCATCATAGCCTGCACTGGCAAGAATCCATTCCCATTCGTCAACATGAAAGAATGACTCAGCAGTGAGAGCCCAACACTGAAGATTGAATAATTCGAGTTCATTTCGGTATGACTCAACCATGCAATATTTTTTTCTCCCAACACGAGTAATCTCTTGGAGCGAAAAAAATAATTCAGGAAGCCTAAGATTATGTAGAGTTGCTAACGAAATAACTAAATCGAATTCTCCCTCCTTGAATGGCAAACCTTCCTCAACTCGAAGCTGTATAAACTCGCCCCGCGCACTGTGATGTCTGGAATTCAAGCCATGTTGAGAACGATCAACTCCCACAATGCGTGCGTCAGGAAGAATTAATTGAAGTTCATAGAGCAGGAAAGCCTTTCCACAGCCAACATCTAAAATAGCAGCGTCCGACTGCAATTCAAACCGCTCAACGAGTCGCTCAGCAACAGGACGCCAATAACCTTCTCTGAATGTGTACCCGCCATAGCCATACCTTCTGTCTCCATCCCAGTATTCAATTTCATACTCGCGCGCTACCTTCATGGCTTCCACTTTTTCATCAGCCATACGGGCTAGATAATTTCTTTGAGTGGAATTGTGCAAGGCAGTTACTATTTCGATGCGATTTAACACAGTTTATCCATTCTCTGCAAAGAGTTGCCCTACCAAGGGTTTAATAAAACTGCTAATGCCTAACCGATCCAACCCGTTGAATTGCCAATGATCCTGCTGAGAGCCGTAATGCACTGGAAAGGCTTGAGGGAGAGATAAATGAAAGAATCTGGATTGATACCCATTTAGAGCTGCGAACTCGACTACGGCAGTAAACAGGCCTCCCGAAGGCACATGCTCTTCGACGATTAGCACGGCTGAGTGTTTCTCCAAAATTGCCCGAACAGTACCGTGATCAAGCGGAGTGATGAAGGGGAAGTGCGCAACGGTGGGCTTTGGGAATGCGTCTAAGCTCGAAACTGCATATACACATTCTTGTGCTAGCACTCCCGTCGTCAGAATAGCGAGGTTACGCCCTTCACTCAAAATTCGCGCGGCTCCAACTGAAGGTGAGGGTGTCCCCGCTAACTTCACTTCACCGCCTTTGCCCATTCTGATATAAGCGGGACCAGGATGATTCACCAACAATTGAATGCAATTTTCCATTTCGATGGAATCTGCTGGGGCAACTACGGTCATACCTGGGACTGCTCTCATCAATGCGATATCTTCAATCGCTTCGTGCGTCGGACCTAGCGGTGCATAGACAAGACCTCCACCTGCTCCCAAGAGTCTCACTGGTAAATCATGCAATGCAACATCAATCGTAATTTGCTCAAAAGATCGTCGTGTTAAGAATGTTGCTATGGTGTGAACAAAGGGAATCATCCCCTCCATGGCGAGTCCGGCCGCAAACCCTATGAGGTGTTGCTCGGCAATGCCTTCCATCAGAACCCTGTCCGGGAAGCTCCTTCGCACTTGATCCATAGTTCCGGCTCCAAGGTCTGAGCCCACAAATACTATACGATCATCTTCAGCCAGCAGTTGGGCAACTTTGTCTAGCGCTGCTTTACGCATGGAGATTCGCTCTCATTTCCGCAATTTCCTCTGCTGTAAACCGAGCCTTGTGATGCCAGAGAGGGTTACCTTCGGCTACTGAGATTCCCTTCCCTTTTATCGTATTCGCGATTACCGCACGCGGCCTGGAATCCGGCGATTCGGAACCAAGCAATTTAATTAATGAGCCCACATCGTGCCCGTCTACTTCCTGTGTGTTAAACCCAAATGCTTCCCATTTCGGTTTTAGAGGATCCATTCGCCAGACTTCTGAGGTACGCCCGTAGGCTTGAAGACCGTTGGCATCCACAATCACGGTCAGATTTCCAAGTTCGTGGTGGCTTGCTGATATAGCCGACTCCCAGACCGAGCCTTCGTTGAGTTCACCGTCACCCAGTATCACGAATACCCGAGCATCAGAATTTCGTATCTTGATCGCTTTAGCCATTCCAACGCCTAGCGCTAGGCCATGTCCAAGCGCTCCAGTTGAAGCCTCTACGCCTGGCAGAGCTCCCCTTTCTGGGTGACCGCCGAGTCTTGAGTCAAATGTGCAGAAAGTGTCTAATGTATCAAGGGGGAAAAACCCCTTATCGGCTAATATTGCATACAGTGCAATGCACCCATGGCCTTTGCTGAGTATTACTCGGTCGCGCCCCGGATCTAAATGATTTGACGCATCCACTCGAACAACGCCGTCATACAGGGCCTGGAAAATCTCGATTAGCGAGAACGTTGAACCGACATGTCCACGCCCTCCCCCCTCAAGGGCGCGTAAGGCATGAAGTCTCAATTGCCGACTTCGTTCGAAGTACTTATCGCCCCCCATTTAATTAGACTCTCTTAAACGCGGGAAAACTTCTCCGAGTGGATTTGGGCTAGCAAGAACCCAATCCAGCATGTCAGATGCACGGCTCACGAGTGCATCGGAGTCAGGTGAAGGTATCGAGCGAGTCAAACGTCCTAGAATAATTAATACCCATTTCAGCCCAAGTAAACGCGCAAGTCTGTTCATCCGGATTCGGCACAAGCCATAGATGTCAATGCAATCTGATAAGAATGCTACCTGAGTTTGCATTGACCACCTGGCTTGCGGGTGCAGAATCGAATCGACCACGAGTTTGTGAGCATCATCCCACCCAAAAAACTCCAAATCAATGAGTGTGAGAGAGCCACCAGTTTCAGATTGAAGGAGATTGTGTGTACCAAAATCTGAAGGACTTAGTGTCCTGACCGGGCCGGAGAAATTCAATTCAAAATTGGCGAATATGTGCGTGGCTTGGATAACCCTACTCATTAGTGAAGCTGCCACAGAGTAACATTTCACGTCAATTAAACCCACACGGTTATAGATCTGTTCTGAGACATCTTGTACACGAATAATGGCATCCGTTGCGGGACGCAACCGGCCTGACCCTCCTCCTCGCGACAATTTATGTAGATTGTCGAGAAGTTCGGACATTTTCGCTGAAGTTTCTAGGTTTAGAGTGGGATGGTAACCACTAATCCAAGAATGTACTGCCTTCAAGCCATCGGGAGAGACACCAATGTGACGAGGCACACTTACCCCTGGCTGCTCATACAAAAAGTCCATGGCTTCGGACTCGCGAACTTGCCGGCGTCTTCCGTCTGCCCTGGCGCTATAGTCTTTCACGGCGAAAATACCATGCTCACACCTAACTTGCTGAACCGTGCTATTCCCACCGAAACTAACGATCGCTGACACCTTTGCCGCTGAAAGTATGTCCCGGGTAGCGGTGGTCATCAGTGGGAGCTCATCCATAAAGTCAGTTCCTCGAACCCACCCCGCCCTGTAAGCCTATCCAGAATCCCGTCGTTTTCGGACTTGGTACAAAGGTGCCAGGTTCGTATTGACTCCGAAAGCAGCGGGGACTCCAAAATATTCATGAGGTCGTCGATGAATAGGTCTAAATTCTCTTGATTTATCCGCATGATTTTATCCTCTACGGATGAACACCAAATAACGTTTGTCTCATTAACAAATTCCGGACATATGCCAACACCCCTAAGCCAGTCTATCGCGGGCAGCCGCAAGTTCCTTCCACCAAATCTTGGCTGGGTTGTTTCCGTCTTGTGACTGATGATGTAGACGTGGTATTCACGCCTTTGGCATTCCTCAAGAAAGGCAAGAGAACCGCTCGCTGGTGCCGAAAAAAGCAGTCCTTCCGTATAGAGGCGGGATTGGAAAGCTTGCCATTCATGATCCTCTGGCGGGGCTTGTCGCAAAAGCGCTCGAACCGAATCACGATCTCGGCAATCCGGAGGAAGCGACAACTCTTCCGCAATTGCGCTGTATGCCGCATCGTAATCAATCAAGGTGTTATCTAAATCTAGACCAATTCTCATTTGTCACCCACGACCTTCCCACATCTGTAGTTTACAAGGTCCCAAATTTGAACAATGCCTCAAACATGTATCTAAATTTAATCCAAAAAATTATGGTACATAAAATGTCTAGACTGTCCACCGTCGACGGGAACTATTGCACCATGGGAAAAGGATGCGAGTTCGGAACTGTAGAACGCAACCACGTTCGCAATCTCATTCTCAGATCCAAAACGTCCGGTTGGGCACCTGGCATCGAGGTAGCGATCAGCTCGCTCTCTATCAGTTTCCAAGATCAGGTCCCAATGACCACCCTTGGTAGCAACGACACCGGGAAAGACTGCGGACATAACAACACCATCAGCCATAGTCGCCAGCACTCTTCCCATGCTCCGCGTATACGCCGTCAAAGCTGCCTTTGAGGTACTGAAGGTGACGGGTCCACTATTTTCCAGGCCTGCGCAACTCGTTATATTTACGATCCGGCCCCAATTACGTTTAATCATCTCTGGGGCGAACATCTCAACAAGTGCTATCGGAATTAAAGTGTTGAGACCAAGAACTCGAAGCCATGCATCCGACCCGCAAAATGGATCCGTGACTTGGAGCGTATCGCCGGCATTATTCACCAAAATGTCGACATGCAAATCATTCTCTTCGAGATATCGCTTAACGAACACTAAGTCCCGTTCCAGTAAACTATTGACTAAGCCCACTGGGGTATAGACGAATTGCTCATTTTCGCTTTCACGAAGAAAATTATCAATGGTCGTCTGGCTACGGCTAGTGAAAATCACTCGTACACCCTCAAGTGCCAAAGTTCGAGTTATAGCTGCGCCGATCCCACGAGCTCCACCAGTGACAAGCGCAGTGCGCCCCTTGATTCCCAAGTCCATTCATGCTCCTAAATGTTTAAAATTGGAACTACTACAGATCTTGCATCGAGATCAAACGCTCTCGCTGTTAACGCTCGTCCCGCAATCTTTGAAACTGCCCCCGAAATCAATACAGTTTTACCACTAAGAGATTTGGGAACCTCGCCTATAACACTGGGGGTGCCGCAGTATCTTCGACCCCATTTATTTTCGTCATCGTCAATAATCGAAATACAATTGTTACGGCCCCCAGGCAGGTGATAAAAAACAATTGGTGACATGAGTCCTGCCCCCAATGCCAAGAATGAGGTTGATGTTAGTGATAAGTCGACAGATTTTTGAAAGTTAACGAAGGTTTGAAAACGTTCTTGAAGGCCTCCGAATGCGATACCCCTGAGACCACCCAAGCCAGTCCAGGCGTCGTTCCAAGCGTTAACCTCAAGTATCAAATCTGATCGAGAAGAGCGCTTCAGAAGGCATGTCGCAGAGCCGTAATGATCCCAATCAATATTTACCGCTACTGCTTCAAGACCTGAGAGTCGGAGCATCTCGGAAAACGAAAACCAACTGAAATAGTGATAATGCTGGTGATGTACTTGATCGAAACGAAGTTGCGCTCCCATCGGCTCTAGAGCCGGAAATTGAACTAGCAAGCGATCGCGGCTTCGCATGCTGGACGCCAAAGTGCTGAAAAGACCAACCGGATCGGAAACATGCTCTAGCATATGCGAAGCGATTAGAAGCGCTGCATCCGTTCCCGACACAAGGCTATTGAAGTCAACTTCCTCCGCGAAACATGTGTGCCCTTCGATGCCTTCAGGCCACTCTGGACTACTGGGATCTATGCCAACTCGCCTTCCCGTGAATCCGTAGTGGGGCAACTTTTCCAGTAGTGTTCCATCATTTGCGCCCACATCTATGCATAAGTCGAAAGTGCCAATGTCTTCAAAACCCTGCATAAAGTGAACCAATCTTTCAAGAGCTTTCACGGACCCTGAGCTGCCAGCCGACCGAGTCTGATAATGGTTACCATAAAGCAAAGTGGATTCAATTTGTCTCTCGAGAAATACGTGCGCACAGTTTTCGCAAACCAGCAGAGCTTGATCTAGTCTATAACCATCACCCTCGTCAATCGCCGTCTGACTGAAGAACTCCGTCAGCGGGTAACCGGGCAAGTAAGCTACTCGAGAGATGCTCCCAGAATCACATATGGGACAACTTTGAACTTCGAGGAAGCCGATTCCAGATGGTGGGCTAGCTTGCAAAAAGCTCGACATCAATCTCCTTATTGAAGGGTCCTTCATAAGTTTCTAGGTAGATCGCCCATCCTTCTTTGACGAATGGCTGGTGCCAAGTACCACCCTGATGTCTGCCGAAGAAAAATCCTGCAGAGTTTTCATAAGGTAAATATTCAATCAAGTCAATCAATTCTCCTTCATCATTGAAATACCGGACGGACAAGCAACCATGAAGGACTAGATATGACTCTGCTTTACCTTTCGGGTGTCTGTGCATGGGAACTTCGGATGAGTCATGTATTGCGATCACCATTTGATGGACTCTCTCACTTAAACTCTCATGGAGGAGAATCCGTGATCTTCTCAATGGCGAATCAGTAGCATTGTTAATTAAGTTTGTGATTTCCACCTGAGACAATTTCTTAATCGAATGCAACTTCCAAGCCCCCTTGAATCCACGCATCAATGAGTAAAACTTTCAGATCGATGGTAGCACGACCTTCTCGATAGGTGATACCGAAAAGCTCGCTGGACAAAGAGCCGTCCATTCTTGAATCCCGTCCACGGGCTTCAAGAAAGTGCAGTTTTGCAAATTGGATGGGTTTGAAGTGCATTTGCGAGCCCAATGCGCTATTCAAGCAAATTCTCTCTGCCAATTCAGCACGTGAAAATGTGTCCGGAGAAGATAGATGAAGAATCGGGGTTGGGAAATCTCCATTCACGGAAAGAAGGCTACAGAGACCTTCCACAGTATCTCGCACATCGATTAAGGAAAGAAGATTGTCTGTTGCCATCTTGGCATCTTTCTTGAGCAATGCACCGTAGGTCATCTTCACCAAACATCTAAACTCAGCTCGAAAACTAACGTTCCAAGGAGTGCGCACGATGCAAAATCTCCCCTGCTCAAAATTCGTTTGAATATATTTCTCTATCTCGAATTTTGTAAGGCCATAGATATTCAACGGGTCGGGTTTCGAAAACTCATTAAACGGGCCGTCTCGGCCACCAAATACTTCTACGCTGGAAAAAAATATTAAGCGGGCACCCGCCATAATGCATTCACGAACAACGCGCTGAACTCCGAGTACGTTTACGCTCCATGCACCGTCCGGATTGTCAAAGACTTTATTAGGATTTGCCATGGCTGCCAGTATTACAACAGTGTCATGTGGCCCTAGGTTTGTCAATGGAATGAAGGCCATCTCATCATTCAAATCAAATGCGCGAATTCCGCCTTCGGATCCCAGGCGAGAGGTACCGAAGACCTCAATGTTCTCTTCCTCGAGAAGCCTCCGAAAAAGGTGGCTACCTATTTGTCCCGTAGCACCAAGTATCAGAACACGAGGTTTTTGACCCACGAGTGTTGACGAAACTGTCATTTAAATCCAGCTACCAACCGATATGAATTCGTTCGTAGGCCAGTTTCAATCCGACAGGTGCTTGTCATGATGGCTTCACTTTGAGCGATTCAAGAGATTTCATCCACCTGACCGTGTACCACTGGTCTCGGTCCTCAATTTTTCCCGATTCTAATGCGGAAGCGACATCTTTAATCGCGTCGTCAATTGTGTTTGTTGGAGTGAAACCTGTTGCAACCAACTTGCTTGAATCCTGCCGGTACGAACGTGGGTCGTTAGATGGAGTCCTAATAATTTCTGCACCGGTGAGCGTTTGAATTCTCTCGGCGATTTCCATGATTGATATATTTTCAAAGCCAGCATTGTATGCGCCGCTCGGTAGCGACGGATTGGCAAGAAAGTGCTGATACACACCCACAAGGTCAAAGACATGAATGTTCGGGCGAACTTGATCGCCACCAAAAACTGTCATTTTGCCATCCAGCACAGCCTGTTTCACAAACATGTTTACTGACACATCGAGACGCATGCGGGGCGAGACACCGCACACCGTCGCAGGACGTATATTGTGGATCTGCATATCCCCGGAGTAGCTCATACAGACTCTTTCGGCAACCATTTTCGTCTTGTTGTAGGCCGAAATGGGCACAAGCGGAAGGTCTTCAGTCACGTTGGGTTCAGACTTAACGCCATAAACACTTCCGGAACTTGCGTAAATGAACTGGGAAACGCCAGCGCGCGTAGCCTTGTCAAGAAGCTGTTGCGTA